>OJOA01000841.1_pt1 | contig 18240 bp, 23 predicted proteins | sample 1597991 | NCBI WGS metagenome assembly OJOA01 (sample SAMN01915207, study PRJEB22387) | human gut metagenome | isolation source: stool | host: Homo sapiens | place: USA | reverse complement strand
CTTTCCCGTACCCGGCGCACCGTACAGCAGGACCGCAATACCCTTCGACAGCCCCTTGGCCTCCAGCCGGGCCGTCAGCGTCCGGTAATTCTCCTCCTGAAGGGCATTGCCCACCATGGCCAGCTGCTCTCCCTCCCTTCCGGTAAAGAACAGCCTTTTCTCCTTGATGTCCTTCGCCAAAATCAGATCCTTACCTCCGGTACTTTCCATGAACAGCTGCGCATCCTCCTCGAAATAAAGCTCTTTGCCCTTGTCTGTCAACTGAAGGGACGTATATTCTCCGAACAGACCGCTCTCCGTCCTCATCTCCACAAGATCCAGACGCTGCAGCTTGTGTGTCTCGTCCTTAAAAGCCTTCAAGTTGGCATTGCGCTCCTTAACAGGATACAAGGCCCTCAGCTCCCGCGAGAGACTGACACCGTCCCCGTCCGCACAGGCATCGCATACAATATAGAACAACACCCGGACATCCACCTCGCTGATAATCTCCCGAATCTTCGCAAGATTGCCCAGAGAGCGGTTCGAATCCTCCATCAGGCAGATACGCTCCGCAAGTCTGTGCATTACCATTTGATGCTCCAGATCATGCTGCCTGCTGTGAACAAACTCCTTGACTTTCCTGACGAAAGAATAACGGTCAAGTCCCGTGTACTGCTTGCTGAATATACCGAAATCCTCCCCGAGAAAAAGCCGTTCTCCTTTCACTGTCAGGGCAATACCGTCTTTGTCTCCGGTGACTTCCACAAGCCCGGCCTGCACAAGCGGATGCGTCCCGTCCAGCAGTGCCTTCCGCTCCCGGAAACGGATGCCGTAAGTCTCGTACATATCGTCCAGAGTCCTTGTTATATCGGACTGTCCATCCCCGTTACTATGGTAGAAGTCATAGCACACCTCATAAAAAAGCGCACGCGCTGTCAATTCCGGAACAACAGCCATCAGGTCCCTCACCAGCGGCATCTCACTGTTGTCGCGCTCCACATTCTCCAGGAACTGGCACAGGGCCTCTGCCGTCACATCACTGTCCTGTATCTGCGAGTCAACCAGCCGGCAGAAATCGTACCGGTCAAATTCCTTGGCAAGGGCCCGAGCCTCCCGCACATCCGGTACCCGGTTCTCCAAGATGCAGCCGATGACATAATTGGCCACCATGAAGCTCTGATGCACCAGCCGGCACTCACTCATGTCCGTCTGCACCACCAACCCCTTCTTCAGCAAGGATTTCAACGTAGGCACATACTCCATGACATCCAGCTGGGAGCAACCGAAGTACGATGCGATGTCCTCCAAGTCGCTGTTCCTGCCCGCGCAACTGCGGTCGAAGATAGCAGTAAAAATCACCGCCTCGCTCCTGTTCTCCAGCCCGAGAGCCTCCGCCGTACCGTCCAGCACAGCTCCGATCTCCTTACCTCCGAGCCTTTGAAGTTTGCTGTCCCGCAGCTTTGATGCCGCAGCCTTGATAAATTGAATAATCGTTTTCATGACTTCTTCTGTTTTACGATGCAAAAAAATGAGCTCTTACGCCAAAAGAAAAAAGTACGCTCTGCACAGGCGTCATCGACAATTTTGACGACACAATCCTGATATACCGTCCGGCCTTCTTGTAGAATTCCGCACTGAGACCCGAGTTCTTGCCCAGTTCCATGATTTTCTCCATTGCCTCCAGCAACTTAGAGGTATTGTTCTGAATCTTTTCCATAGCGTCCCTTTACTTTTACGCAGCAAAAGTCGCGCAAACATAGGAAACACAATGGCACAATAGCAATATTTTTAAAATAATCATTACAGGCAGCAATCAGCACTTATGCCATTATATTTCACAAGTTCTTACTACCTTTGCAGAAAATCAAACACCGCATCATGACTAAAGACCTCTTCGACAAGTACATCTGGCTCGTAGACACAATTCACCGCGCGGGCCGCATCACTCTCAGGGAAATCAATGAGAAATGGGCAATCTCTCCCCTCTACGACGGCGCCGACATCCCTCGCCGGACATTCAACAACTGGAAAGACGCCATCCAGCAGGCATTCGACATCAATATCGAGTGCAAGCGCACCGGCGGCTACCACTACTACATCGAGAATCCGGAGGACCTGGAGAACAGCACCACTCGTTCATGGCTGCTCAACACATTCACCGTCAAGAACATCATCAGCGAGAGCCGGAGCATCAAGGAAAGGATTCTCATAGAGAACGTCCCCTCCGGTCAGAAATACCTCACGCCCATTATCGATGCAATGCAGGCAAGCAAATGGATGGAAATAAATCACGGCAGCTACTGGTACGACAGACCGTGCGCCTATACAGTACAGCCCTGGTGCCTCAAGCTCTTCAACCAGAGATGGTACGTCTGCGGTTACTGCCGTGAAAGGGACGCCATGCGCACATTCGCACTGGACCGCATCATAGAACTTACAACACTGGACGAGACATTCGAATACCCCGATGATTTTGACCCCCAAGGCTACTTCGCCGACTTCTGCGGCATCTCTACCGACAATAACAGCCCCATAACCACCATCCGCATCAGAGCCTACGGTATTCAGGTCCGTTACCTCCGTTCCCTTCCCCTGCACCACAGCCAGAAAGAAATCCAGACCGCACCGGACGGCGAATGGGCAATATTCGAATACCGCCTCCGCCCCACCTGGGACTTCACCAGCACAGTCCTCTCCCGCATGGAACAGATGGAGATCCTGTCCCCGGCATCACTCCGCGAGGACATCCGGAACCATATCAGGCAGATGGCAGAACTTTATGAGAACAATCCCGAACAAACCGGCACAGCAGTATCATAGTGGCCTTACTCCCTCAGAAAGAGTGGAATTAATCTTTCAAACTATAGATATACTTGACATTTTGGGGAGAACATACTTTCCCCGGTGATCTGAATTTTATAATTCCATTTTCAGCTCTTCATACAAGTCCACAGGTCCCAAATGCCAATATTTGGTATTCTCGGTCGACAGTTTTCTGTAAAGCTCCGAATGATAGATGCGGTTCAGGCATTCCTGTAGAGTGAAACCGTAATCATCATGCAGATATTCCACCAGCCAACTCACCTTTCCTGGCAGAAGCAGGTGGAGATTACTTTGATCAACTTGGAACATATCATTTTTCAATTTTCGCCTTTTCTGTATGGAAAAGGTATTGGTCAACCAACTTGTAAGTTGTCAACTCACGTATAAGAGTCTCGATGCTGATGGCACCAGCCTCATATAAGCCAAACTGAAGGTACACTCTATCGTTGGCGACCGGACCATACACTATATCGTAATCATGTGCAAACCCTTTTTGGGTTCTGTTGGCCATGACAAACTCTGCCCACTCCTTGTTTGGTTCAGAGAATATGAGGCTTTTGAATTCCGGCATTCTTTCAGCGTCAAACTCATACACATTCACATAACCATACTGGGACTGCTTCTCAAGCATACGTCTTTCTACCCATTCTTTGGATTGTTCCCATGAGGTCGTAGTATAGAACCCTTCGCCGTAATCCAGTTTACGGTTAGGCCGGAGTATCACAGGATGATCTACCACCTCCAAACTGCCGTGATATATCTTCATGCCTTTTTATTTTTTCTGATTGCAATAAACTCGTCTATCTCATCCATCAACCACCGGCGGCCCTGTGTGTGAAGCGGCTCATAGCACTTGCTGAGATAATCGATAACACCGTACTGCGAAAACAAGTCAAGCACCTGTCCGCCGGTCAATCCCTTGGCGGCACCGTATTCTTCAATGCAGAACGCAACGAAAAGGGCAATATCTTTGTCTTTCCTACTCATTTTATTATGCACAAAAATAGCAAGAAATATCTTATTTTCAAGTAATGTATATCGTGAATCGGATATAAACTATATCGTAAAGTGAGCATTACCCATATTCCGTGAAATTGGTAATTTTTCATGTAATCCAGGCAACTGCAGCCGTTCGGGAAAAAGTAATTTTGTATCTGTTAAAATTTACATTTATGAAAAGAGCTGTTTATACGACAATCATCGCCCTGCTGGCGGCAGGGGCAGTGGCCTGTGCGTCCAATGGCCAGAATACAGGCAACCAGACAACAGGCGGAAGCGGCAATGACGGCGACAGCGCATCCTCCGCTGTGCCTGTAGTTTACATGATTGAGGAGATTAATTCCGAGAACTTAGTGAGAATATATGAGGCCCTGGGCCGCAAGGCGACCGGTAATGTAGCCGTGAAAATCTCCACCGGAGAGCCGGGCGGACACAACTTCCTGCAGCCATCCCTGATCAAGGACCTGGTGCAGAAGGTTGACGGCACTATAGTGGAGTGCAACACCGCTTACGGCGGAGGCCGGGCAAACACCGAGGCACACCGGAAAGCCGCTGAGGACCACGGATTCACGGCTATTGCCGATGTGGACATCATGGACTCCGAGGGAGAGGTGCATCTGCCTGTGGAAGGCGGCTCGCACATCGATTACGACATCGTGGGCTCGCACTACCTCAACTACGATTTCACCATCATCCTCTCCCACTTCAAGGGACATGCGATGGCCGGCTTCGGCGGAGCGATAAAGAACATGTCGATCGGCATAGCCTCCTCCAACGGCAAGCGCTGGATCCATTCGGGCGGTACCAGCACCGGGAGCTGGGGCAATCCCACTCAGGAGGAATTCCTCGAGACAATGGCCGAGGCTGCCAAGGCCGTGGCGGATCACTGCGGTGACAATATCCTATACATCAGCGTGGCCAACAACCTGTCAGTGGACTGCGACTGCGACTCCTCTCCCGAGGATCCCCGAATGGGCGACATCGGCATCCTCGCCTCCCTCGACCCGGTAGCCCTCGACAGAGCCTGCACCGACCTGGTCCGTTCCTCCGATGACCACGGCAAGATCCACCTCATCGAGCGCATCGACTCCCGCAACGGCATGCACACCCTCGACCACGCGGAAGCCATCGGCATGGGCAGCCAGAACTACGAACTCGTCAGACTCGACTGAATACTGACGAATGCTAAAGTTCAATCATCAGACCTATTGACATCCTGGGCGGCTCATAAGGCAAGGACGAATGACGGAACATATTGGTGAAACGGTACTTGCAATACACAGAGAACGCGTTTATTCCCAAAGCGGCATAGACACCTCCCTGAAGCGGCAGGAACTTGTCACCGTCCCGGTAATGATCCACCTCCTTGGAGTCACCCAGGAAATATTTCACCTTATACTGCCGGCTGAAAGCCCAGTCACCCCATGCCCCGATATCCATATACACCTCGCTTCTTAGCGAGAAATAGAACCGATGATACAGTCCCAGTCCGAAATTGTCGGTCTTGAATATCTCCCTATTGACAATTGTCCCTGCAGGATACTGTGTTATCAGCCCGCTTAAAGCCAAACCCTTGCCCCTGTAGTCATAGTGAGAATACTGGAATGAAAGCCCGAAAGCATAGTGCCCGGCCTGAAACCACTGTTTCACACCGAAAGTTATTTCGAAGCTGTTTCCATATTTCACGGGCATGAGCGGAGTCGGTTCATAGCTGCATCCCTCTACCGGAAAACTGAAGCCGAAAAATACATCCATGTAATCGCTCACATGACGCCTGGGACGGCCGGACTCCATATTGTCGCGCACACGACAGTCATCATTATCCTTAGGCGTATATACTTTCACCGGAGACTGAAGCCTGATGGTGGTCTTGCCTATCTCGATGTCCGCCTGTGCATAAGCCATCCCTGACACAGACAGCAGAACAGCCGCCGTGCAGAAAGATATAAAATTCATTGCCTTTTTCATATTCTACAGTTTTTTCACTTAATTCTGATTTCGTTATTCAATAATGCATCCTGCATCTGCTCATCAATATCTCCGAGCATTTCCATCAGCAACACGGCGTCATTGTCCACGGACACCATAAGAGCTTTGCCGCAATCTGCATCCACATATACCGACATCACACTCCCTTCATTTCCGATTGATACAAGATACAGCCTCTCAAGCCCTTGCGTATATTTACCGACATCCTCAAGAAATCCCGTCCTCAGAGAATCCCCGTCTTCCGCAGTAAGACTTATAATCTTCAGATCAGTGAGTTTACGCAGCAGGTCATTGTCATCCCGTCTCGCTATTCTCTGCAGAAGCGATCTGGACATAGTCACCGTAACCACCCCTTCATTCGGGCCATATCGGCTCACCAGTTCATCAAAGGACTGCGCCGCCCCCCACAACGGAGCGACAACAACCATTACCAGCATGATTACAACCTTCCTCATATCCTATTTAATTTTGAATTTCAACAATACACTTTCCTCCAATGCCGCCACTGCCGAATCAGACTGAGCCATCCTAACCTGCACAGCCCCCAAGCTCTGGTCCAACGCCATCTGTACATCTTTCAGGCGGGACAGTCCAATATCCGCTATCTCCATGGCAAGAGTCTCGTCCGCCACCTGCCTGCCCCCCACAGTAAGCACATATCCGGCATTGCCCTTGGACCAGTCAGCCGGAACAAACACCCATACTGCTGCAAATACAGCTGCAATGCCGACAACAGCAGCAGCAATACCCAGCATACGCCTTCTCCTGCTGCGGATTTTTGTCCTTCCAGCAACTAAAATGCCGGCATCAGCCCTTTCCTGCGCAATATATCCGAACAATGGCCCGTACCCGGCACAGTCTTCAGGGACATCCCCTGCAAGAAACCTCCTGCGAAGTTCCTCCTCCTGAGCGGAAGATGTACTTCCATTAAAATAAAGCTCCAGCAATTTTCTAAAATTGTCTTCTGATTTCATCTCCTTCAGCATTTTATTCTCCTGTTTTCAATAAATACTCACGAATCCTGCACCTCGCCCTGCTCAACAGCTTTCGGGCATTGTCTCCACTGCATCCTATAACAGAAGCGATCTCATCCATCTCATATCCCAGGATATCCCTGAGAATGAATGCAGAACGCTGCTGCTCGGGAAGTTCACGGACTATCTCCCGCACCCGGCCCACCTCATCCTTCAAATCTACGCGCAGCTCTATGTTCTCCCCACTGTCCCGCCATCCGACCGCCTCTATGCCTGTCCTCCTGCTGTATCCCGCCGACCTGACTGCATCAAGAGCCCTGTTACGGGCGACTTTCATCAGCCAGGCCCCGGGGCAGCTGACATTTTTCCCTTCTGAAACCGCTTTAAGACATGTCAGGATTGTATCCTGAACGATGTCCTCAGCCAGATCACTGTCTCCGACAATGTTCCTTACGAAGACATACAGACGCCTGCGGTTTGCCTCTACTTCACTTGTTATTTCCAAATTCATATTACTAAGACGTATGAGCACATGGATTTGTGACAAAGTTGGAGAAATTTCTTAACTTTGCACTCAACTAAGCGAAGAGTTAATTATCAATTATCCACAAATATGCATAAAGATATCCATTTTGTAAGCGCGGACGAGGCTGTCAAGGTCGTGAAGTCCGGTGACCATATCCATTTCAGCAGTGTGGCGGCAGCCCCCAAGGTGCTGATTGATGCCCTCTGCCGCAGAGGCGATGCCGGTGAGCTCAGGGACGTGAAGATCCATCACCTGCACACCGAGGGACCAGCTCCCTACACCGATGCCAAATATGAGGGAATCTTTTTCCATCAGGCATTCTTCGTAGGAGGCAATGTCCGCAAGAACGTTCAGGCCGGGTATGCCGACTACATTCCCATCTTCCTGAGCGAGACCCAGAGGCTCTACCGCAGCGGCGTACTGCCCTGCGATGTGGCCATGATCCAGGTGTCCCTCCCCGACAAGCACGGCTATGTGTCCATGGGTACCTCTGTGGACGCCTCACTGGCGGCAGTAGAGTGCGCAAAGCACGTCATCGCAGTGGTAAACAAGCACGTACCCCGCGCCTGGGGTGATGCCATCATTCCCCTGTCGATGATTGACACCTTCGTGGAATGCGACTCAGAGCTGGAACCCGCCCATTTCTCCGAGCCTTCCCCCATCGAGGCCGCCATAGGACGCAACTGCGCCGCCCTGATTGAGGACGGAGCTACCCTCCAGATGGGTATCGGAGCCATCCCTAACGCAGTACTCGCACAACTCGGAGACCACAAGAACCTCGGCATCCACACCGAAATGTTCGCCGACGGTGTACTGCCCCTCGTCAAGAAAGGCGTCATCAACGGAGCCGAAAAGGGCATCGACAAGGGCAAGATGGTATCGACATTCCTCATGGGCTCGCAGGAAGTCTATGACTTCATCGATGACAATCCAATGGTGGCAATGATGGACGTAGGTTACACCAACGACCCCTATGTCATCGCCAAGAATCCAAAGGTGACAGCAATCAACTCAGCCCTACAGGTAGACCTCACCGGCCAGGTATGCGCCGACTCCCTCGGTACCAAGTTCTACTCCGGTGTCGGCGGACAGATTGACTTCGTATACGGAGCTTCGCTCTCCAAGGGAGGCAAGGCCATCATCGCCATGCCTTCAGTGACCAACAAGGGCGTCAGCAAGATAGCCCCCATTCTCACTCCAGGTGCCGGTGTCGTGACCACCCGCAACCACATCCATTGGTTCGTGACCGAGTACGGAGCAGTCGACCTCTACGGCAAATCCCTCCAGGAAAGAGCCAAGGCAATCATCAGCATCGCCCATCCCGACCATCAGGAAGAGCTGGACCGCGCCGCTTTCGAACGCTTCGGCCCGCACTACCACTTCATCGGCTAAAACGCACACGGACCGGATCCGCTACCGGCCGGGCAGCAAGAGAAAAGGCAGTTTCCATAATATTGAGGACTGCCTTTTCCTTTCTCGTCTCCAATCAGGCTCATCCCGAATCAAAAGAATAACGATATTGCTATCAACAACTTTCGGCAAGGTCAAATGTCTTATGACCCAATAACGGATATTCTCGGCCGTTAAAACATTTTGCAACGCAGTACACTTTGCGATATCAGCTTAAATATCAGAGTTTTAATAAGTTTTGAGGTCGCTTTATGGGTGACATGTACAGCAATGTGGATTCCTGACATGGTGCCAAGACATGGGGTAAGTTTGCGTATAATCATTTTATTTTCATCCTCATCGGAACAACACACACAACAAAATCACTCCAAACACCAAATTTCCAATTACAGTCCATATCAGAAAATGGAATATCCAAGTGCTTGTTGAATTTGAGCAGTGAGTTGTAGGTCTGCTGGATAGATAGCCTGTAACCTGTTCTTTTCTCCTCTTAAAGACAATGAATGTGCTGCCGGAACAATTCCCCAACTGTAATAATCTTACTTGGATTGGAGACATTCTCAACAAGTGTTGTGGCTGAAAACTCCTTGTCCTCAGATTTCAGCTCCACAATTTTGCTTTTAACTTCACTGATTTTGTTGGAAATCAGTTTCTCAATCAATTCTCTATTTGGGCAGGTAGGCTTGGGCTGGTTCTTCCCAAAGTCCCAATACTCCGCTTTGGTAGAAACACCAAGATTGATATACCTTGTCTTTCTGTCTTTGCAAACTCTGATTTTTAAAGGTAATTCTCCTGTTTTCAAGGGCTTGTACTTGTAGCAAATAACATCTACTGTAGTCATTTCGGTTAAAACATTGGAGAAAACATTTCCCTGTTTTACCCTGCATTTCAACCATATTAGAGAATAAAAAAAGAGAGCTACTTTTTCGTAACTCTCTGGTTTTCAAGTGGTGCCACCGGGAATCGAACCAGGGACACAAGGATTTTCAGTCCTTTGCTCTACCACCATGTATCTCTCTAAGAGTTACTGCTTTAACAATCTTTTCCTATCTATGGTCAAAACATTTTGGAAAACATGGACATGCTTTCTGGGTTAAACATTATTCTTTAATTTATCATTGTGCTTCCCTGCACTTACATCTGCAATGACTTCTTTTGTCTTTTGCAGCAAGATGGGGATATCAAGTTTTATAGTATTAAAAACTTTTTCAGGGTCTGTTGCAGCATATTCATGAGATATGATATTCCTCATGCCCACAATGCTTCTCCAAGAGATTTCGGGATAGCATTTGTCCAAAAATTTCCTGTCTGTCAGCTCATCTATTTTCCTGACAGTCTCACCTATTGTCTGCAAGCACATACAGGTGGAGTTATAAAGCACCATGCCAGACTGTGAGCACAAGAAGTCATTGAGTTCTTTCACACCATCTGTCGTATCTATAATAAACTCAGCCTGATACCTGATATAATCCAGCATATCAAGCATGATGTCTTTAGACATATACTGCATCTCTTTCCAAGTTTTTCCTGAACAACGGTTTCATAACAGCACCAAGAGAAATCAAGTCCACCTTGCATTTGAAAAGCTCTTCCAACTCATTCTGAATGCCTGCCATACTGAAAAAAGACGGAGTTCTCATTTTCACGCAGACATCAATGTCACTGTCTGGCAACTGCTCACCTCTGGCACAACTGCCGAACAGGCCAAGAGCTTCTATTCCATAGGCATCACCCCTTTCAGCTTTATACTGCCTCAGTTTCTCCAAAATCTCCTTTGTCTGCATAATATTAACTTTTACACCGCTAATTTAGCAAAATATTCCGACTTGATGGCTTCTTCTGCTAATACTTCTTTTAAATTCTACAATGAATAATCCGGCATAATGATAAAACATAAGAGACCCTATTGGCCTTGTTCTTGTAATCCCTTATGGCTATACATGGGAAAAACCAAGTGTTTTCAGATTAATACTAAAATTATCTATCTCATTATATGGTAGTACTTATGTAGTCTAAATCTTTTATTTCTTCTTCACAACTATTTTTTTGATTAAAGATGTTTGTTCTGTTGTCACAGACACATTCAAATTCTTGTCAAGAAGAAATGTAAAACCAACTCTTTTCGTATGGGTTAATATCTGATTTATTCTAAGCCATTAGTGCTGATAATTAGTTTGTCAAAATTGATTATCCACTTGTTTTGTATAAGAAAGTCGGTACTTAGTATACCATGAATCTGCACCCCTGTTTCTTGCTGAACTCGCGCTATTGCCTCTGTAGCATCAAATACTGAAAAGGTGGATGTATATTCACTCCCTTCAAAGTCAAATGTAGCCTCAATGATAGGAGTTTCTTTACAATGTCCTTCTATCCCCATTATATTCTGCTTTTCACTCAAGAGTTTAAACTCACTCCTAAAGTGTTCATACACATAAGTAAATAGAACATTATGCGTAGCTCCCGTATCTATAAGAAAACACAAGTTCTTTAGTTTACCTGAAGTCACTATCAATGGTAAGCCTGTCTTTTGCAGGCCTAATGCCAAGGAAAATTTCATATCGCTTTTTGTATTTCAATTATCACTAACATGCTACAGCTATCCCCAAAATCAAGATTGCCACAGAGCCAATAGGTCCCTCTTTCGCATATGCCAAAGCCGAAGGAATACCAGCAGCAATGACTAAGAATGTTATGATAAAACACCCTGTGCTTCCTTTTTTCTCATCGTCTTTATTACATTTTGTCATTTTTTTACATTTCTATTAATACGGAGCCTATTACACTTGCTATGAAAGATGCCTTTTTCATTATTGAATCCGGTGTACAGCGCTGTTCAATATCACTATTCAATAGTATGTTATCGTATTCTTTCTTGTAATTTTCCTGTAATAGATCACTGTGCATTTTTATTAGTGGTTGTATCATCTTTGCTGAAAGATATAAAAATTGGTCAATAAGATAATCCGCGCTATTGTTGAAGTAATGGTCTTTGAAAATAGGATTCATCAATATTATAGCCTTATTCAACACTTCTTGTACTTTGGGTTTAAGATATTCCCTCGCTACACATAGATGCAGAAAAAGATTCAATGCACCAACAGCTGCGTCTATTGAAGAACTTGCCGGTTTATTCAAATACTCTATAATACAATAAAATCCATTTTCTGCCCAAACCTCACGAACATCATTGTCATTCATCCAATCGAATCGAAGCATCATGGTAAAGCATTCAGCCAATTGGTCTTTATTCGGATAATTGATGATTAGTTTTCCTCCACCAATTTGATTAAAGTTGGAATACAATTCATATAACTGTTGCTGTAGGGCAGGAATGTTGTTGCATTCATACAGACGTATGGCATTCTGAACTTGTCTTTCAATCTTTTCCATTGTAAACTATCACTATCATTAAATTAATATCACTTGATTACATTGGGGATTAACTCCTCAAACCTAGCCCCCCTACATCTAAAACACACACCATGCTCAACATACTTATATTCTGGAAAATATCCTGCACCAGAGCATCTTGAACATGGAGTTAAAGGAACACTTTTCATATAGCCATTTTCGTCAGAATAGACTTTTGCTCCGACTGTTTGATGTATCTTTAAATGACATTCATTACATAGAGTAACAAGGTCTTCATCTGCGTATTCCCATGCTTTGAGCTGAATGATATAGTGCTTATGATGAACATTAAGAGCCACTGGGGTATTGGATAAATATACAATATACTCCAAATTTGCAAAGTCAGAGAAAATATCTTTGTGAATAAGAGCAAAAGACATCAATCCTGAATGATGCTTGATTAAATTGACCCGAAAATTATCCTTATCATCTAAGAGGTTCTTGGCATCTTTCGTGTTCACAACACCTAGCATCCCATTATCACTTATGGCAACTAATAAATCATCTCCTGTTTCATATCGGAAAATATTTATCATTTTAGCATGGATTAGATTCTTAAAATTTGAAACACTAAAAGATATAGGTATAACATCATATGATAAACCGCTATAATCTTTACCGAAATTATACCATTTACCATTTAATAAGACACGTTTACTTGAACCCCTACCACACATCTGACATCTATGGTTATCTCTATGTAATATTTTATCTCGTTTCCGAATCCATCCTGTGCTATTTAGTTGTTTCTGATAATCTTCTAATCCATTCATAATTGCTCTTTTTGCGGCATACCACAAAAAGAAAGGTGCAAGCCCAACCTTGATTGTCATTCTGAAGGTATCGCCAAACACCTATATCCATACAAACAAGGAAAGCTCACACCTTGTGGCATGAGCATTCACTTACTTACATTTGATGGATATATTCCTCTAAATTGGCGATTTTTCAGAATTCATCAAGTAAGAAGCAAACACTTCTTTTTCCAATATGTCTAGTTAAACTTCTATTTCATTTCACATTTTTTGGTTTATCTCGTTGCAAAAATACTATTTTTCTTGCGACAAATAACCTATAGTTGGAATTTCATAGAAATTACGTCAATATTAGAAATCCTCTAGTGTGAGCTGACTTTCCTTGTCATGAAGAGGGTAATATTACACCTATAATTCTTGTGCAAAAATATGTCCTAAGCACCTTTCATTGTCATGTCAGATATGATTTAAGCATTATTTTTTGTTTTCATCCTCATCGGAGCAAAACACATATAACAAAATTACTCCAAATACCAAATTACCAATTGTATACAGAATTGTTTCCATAAAATATGCTATTGAATGAACCATGAATATTCGCAGTCTCCATGCAATGCTCTGTTCAGTCCATCAGCAAGCAGTGCGGCATTATAGGCCCTGTCCAAGAAGTTGTCTATATATGAGGATTTGTTTGCTCCTGTAAGAAGATTGTACACATTCCACATGGAGATTTCTCCCTGATTGTCAGGAAGAGAGAAGTTATCATCATTGTAAAATGACTTAGCCACAATACTTACTTGGGTATCAGTCATGAGCATTTGAGGAAGTTTTTTCTTCTGCTCAGGTGGAAGATATTGGTACAATCTGCTCTTACCCAAGAACTGAGCAAACTGCTGCTCAGTCATATAACTGTCCTTGAACACCCCCATGCTATAAAGATGTTCAGCAGCATTATATCCTTGAAAGAGCTGCATTGCTGCATTCAGCAATCCATGTACATCAATCACCTTTAACTCAGACTTAAAACCATCAGTAGAGACACACATATTGCAGCATACCAGATTCTTAAAACCTATGAAGATTTTAAACTTCTCCATACCTTTCTTGCAGTAAAGGTTCTCATGATTATAACTTCTGACCCCTCCAATAGTCAGATTAAGCCTGTTGCCTGCAATATCCTCGTGGATAGCAGGAATCTCAAAGCAGAACATCATCCTCTCATAATAGATGGTCTTGTCCTCTTCCTGTAAGTCCTTAACAGATTTATGGATGGCCTCGGGGGTTCTTCCTTTGATGATATGACTCACTCTGATTTCAGGCGGCTCAATACCTTCATTTGGGAATACCCTACTTGCTGCTTCCCAAACAGATTCAATAAAATTTGGATGGGAGATTGTGATTTCATTGTCCTTGCTGAACACAGGTACAATGCAATCCTCTTTCAAATGTTCAATTGTCACTTCTTTGGTGTTGGCCTCAATGAATGGTAATCTTTTTACTCCTCTTCTTGACAAGATTGGCACTGCATCAATAATATTCTTTTGATGAGACAAGTTGAATGTCCTATTTACCCTGTTTGGATAAATCATATTAGCCTTGACAGGCTGTAATTGCATTGCTTCCATACCTTATAAAATTTGGATTATAGTTAATACTCGACATATTCCTCTGTTCTTCTTGTAGTTGCATTTTCTTCTGCCTGAAATCAGGCGCTAATTGTTGATACCATTCGGGGTATTTGTGATAAATGGCTGTCAACTCTTCAATGGTTTTGACGGCATTTATCTGCTGCCTTATCATTTCAATAGTTACTCCATCATTGCACCAGTCAAGGATGATTTGCCCTGTTTTTGGGGTAATTGCAAAGTCCGGCTTACCCATAAAGAGATTGGTCCTGTCTTTGCTTGCTATTGCCTGGTGCTTCATATTAATGTCAAAGACAATAGTGAACTCATAATCTATCCCATCCCTCATCACTGCTTTAAGACCGACCTTTTCAGGAACCATCTTGCCATTCTTCTCATTCAGGACATAATCCTGCTTGCATCTCATAGTGCAGATGATGTGCTTCTCACTTTGCAGAATCTTCTGCATAAAAGCATTGATTCTTGGAGTGACCTTTTGCCAATTAACAAAGCTGTTTCCCTGTAGCCCTGCATGATACTCCAGCAGGTTGTCCCAACATTGGGAAATGGAATCTATAATAATGACCTCCATTCCTGCTGCCTCACATATTCCAATGGCTTCCATGTAGGTCTCAGGAGTAAAGTTGTCTTGAAGAGAAAGAACATTGTATCCACCCAAGTGGGCATACAAATCAGCACTGCCATTTTCACTGTCAATGACAGCTATTTTACTCCAATCATTGCACAGCCCATAGGCCAGAAGGAGAGCAGAATATGTTTTGCCACTTCCTGCGCATCCTTGAAGAGCCAGTTTAATCTTGGCCTGCTTCTTTGATGAAACTCTTAACTGCATCATATAAAAACTATTAATGGTTTTACAATCAGAAAATAAAAAAGGCAGTCAGAACTTAATCCGACTGCCCATGCAAGATGTACAACTTGTATGTCACAAAGTTACCAATGTAGGTGCTCCACCATCCCCCTGCTGATGCAGCATATAGAACATATCTCCTGTTTCTGGTAAACATACTTGTGAAATGACAGGCTTTGTAATCTCCCCTTTGAGAAATCTTTCACTCACAGCACCTGTTTCACGACCATATACAAAGAAACACTTTCCTGTATTTGGATTCTGTTTCACATCTATTTTCTCCACACCCATTTTTGCCTTGAAGTCTGCAACAGACATAGTTTCAATGAATTTTAAGCTATCCATAATCTAAAATTTTAATTGTTGTGGGAGGGGACTATCCCCACCCTGAGTGATGGGGAGGGTGCTTGAATGGTGTAATTCATGCTCTTAAAGACAAGAGATGTTGCAAAAAAATATCAGAAATTTTCCACTCGAATTCATTACAATGTGGTTTATTCAGTAAAAACAGCTATATATTATTGATTTACGAATAAAATAACCCCCTGTTCTCAAAAGTGAAAACAGGGGATTATACATTCAGTAAAACATAAGATTATGCAACCTCTTCAACTATAAGAAGATAGTCATTTATTTCATCTTCCGTAGGATTGAACTCTTCCACAAAATCAAGCCAAGTTTTATGTCCAAGATGAGGGTACATTAATACTTTTGCCCTTAAATGCTCTACATCTGCCAATGCCATTGGGACATCATAAGATGACCAGAGTATATTCTTGTCAATAAGACTGTTTCTATACTTTTTGAATGTGTTCTTAGATATACGAAGTGTTTCCCAGACCCTTTGGTCAGGCAAATCATATCTGAATGTGCCATTCAGGCAAAGCCCATATAGTCCTATCATCACACCTTTCTCTTCAGGAGAAATACTCCTGTCAAAGAAAAATTCCTTTCTGATAAATCTGAAATTTTCAGTTGGATTTGGTAAGTAGAAATGATTTCTCTTTACAAGAGGTTGTTCTTGAATACATCTATGAGCAACAAATCCACTCCTTTTTAATCTCGGATAGAAATAGTTACTGATATATTCCTCTGACACACCTGTTAGGGATGATAACTGTGAAATAGTAATATCCGTGTGAAGAACATCACTATTCTTTTGATAAGAGGATGATAGATACATACCTGCAAGCAGATAGAGGTCTTTAGGCTTGAATAAGCCAGTGGCATTAATAGGGAATGGAGTATAATCTTTCCTTGCCACAATCAAACTTGGATTTCTCTCTTCCATAACTCAATTATTTATTTGTTAAACAATAAATTATGGGTCAAAAACACCACTATACTAAATACCTACCTAATACTATTAGTACTTAATTAGTATCAGGGTAACTTTGACCCTAAATCGGAAATAGGAAAATTTGATTGTTTGATTGAGTATTAACAGTGCAAAATTACAAAAGATTTTTGAATGACAATATTTCTGATGGATAATTTTACAAATTTTCCATAGCCTTGTCAATCTGACTGTTCTCAAAGCCATCCAAATAGATTTGAGTGACCTTTTCCGAACTGTGGCCTAATGATTCACTGATGATTGATGTGGATACTCCAGCCCTCTTCAAGACAGTAGCATAGGAATGTCTTGCAACATAGGTTGTAAGTTTGATTGGTATATGCAGTTCTTCTCCAATGGATTTCAGTGCATTGTTTACTTTGGTGATAACCTTATGGAGTCTGTTCAATCTTTGCTGCTCAGTCTTATGCCTGGAGGATAGAATGGGGAATAAGTAGGCCTCATTACTCTTTTTATACTCCTTCAAGACCATATATGCCCTTTGCTGCATAGGAAGATTGATGAGTTTACCCGTTTTTCTTCTATGATATATAAGCCTGTTGTCTATGACATTCCTTTCAGTCAGATAAGCCATATCAACAAAATTTATTCCTCCCATGAAGTAAGAAAAAGTAAACAGGTTGATTGCAAGCTTTGTATAAAAGTCTTTTCCTGCTGTTGGATAGTCTATCACAGTCAGTATCTCACCCTTGCTCAAAGCTCTCTTAACTGTTTCTTGGTACAACTTTGATACCTTGAATTTCTTGAAAGGGTAGTTTTCTGACTTTACTAATTCCGTATCCATAGCCAAGTTGAATATCTTCCTGATATTCCTAAACCTTATTCCAATGGTGTTTTCAGATTTATTCTGTTTCCTCAGCCAAGTCTCATATCTTCTCAGCCAATTGCAGTCCATATCAGAGAATGGAATATCCAAGTGCTTGTTGAATTTGAGCAGTGAATTGTAGGTCTGCTGGATGGATAGCCTGTAACCTGTTCTTTTCTCCTCTTCAAGACAATGAATGTGCTGCCGGAACAATTCCCCAACTGTAATAATCTTACTTGGATTGGAGACATTCTCAACAAGTGTTGTGGCTGAAAACTCCTTGTCCTCAGATTTCAGCTCCACAATTTTGCTTTTAACTTCACTGATTTTGTTGGAAATCAGTTTCTCAATCAATTCTCTATTTGGGCAGGTAGGCTTGGGCTGGTTCTTCCCAAAGTCCCAATACTCCGCTTTGGTAGAAACACCAAGATTGATATACCTTGTCTTTCTGTCTTTGCAAACTCTGATTTTTAAAGGTAATTCTCCTGTTTTCAAGGGCTTGTACTTGTAGCAAATAACATCTACTGTAGTCATTTCGGTTAAAACATTGGAGAAAACATTTCCCTGTTTTACCCTGCATTTCAACCATATTAGAGAATAAAAAAAGAGAGCTACTTTTTCGTAACTCTCTGGTTTTCAAGTGGTGCCACCGGGAATCGAACCAGGGACACAAGGATTTTCAGTCCTTTGCTCTACCAACTGAGCTATGGCACCAT
>OJOA01000829.1_pt1 | contig 18513 bp, 14 predicted proteins | sample 1597991 | NCBI WGS metagenome assembly OJOA01 (sample SAMN01915207, study PRJEB22387) | human gut metagenome | isolation source: stool | host: Homo sapiens | place: USA | reverse complement strand
CAAAACTAAGAGGTCTGATGGCTTAACCCAGACACACTGTTTGAAACACTACCCCGGAGCGACTGCTGCAGCCAGGATCAGGAGAAATTCTGAGGAGGCTGAGATAATAATGTTTGAGAAAGGGGAGTATATCTCCTATGCCAACTGCGGTCTGCCGTATTACATAGGTGGTGTGATAGGCTGCAGGGACAGTTTGTTCGTACAGACTCCCGAGAGTTTCGGACGCCGGTTCAATATTGATGTCAGGACTCGGTCAGAGGTCATAAGGATCAATCCTGCGTGCAAGACTGTGTCTGTAAGGACTTCCGATGGGAATGTGTATGAGGAAAGTTATGACAGGCTTCTGCTTTCTCCCGGAGCTTCGCCTGTTGTGCCTCCTCTGAAGGGTGTTGGGAGTGCAAGAGTGTTCACTCTTAGGAATGTCAATGATACAGACCGCATAAAGGAGTTCATGAGTAGGGAAGGAGTTAGGCGTGCTGTTATTATAGGTGCAGGTTTCATAGGTCTTGAAATGGCTGAGAATCTCCGTCATGCCGGTCTGGAAGTCGCAGTGGTGGAGATGGCGGATCAGGTCATGGGACCGCTCGACTATTCCATGGCGGCCATAGTGCACGGTCATCTGCAGCAGCATGGTGTGGAGTTGTTTCTGAAGCGTGCGGTCGAGTCTTTCGATGATGTTCCGGAGGGCATCGCGGTAAATCTCGATACCGGTGAGGTTATCAAGGCTCAGATGGTGATTCTCTCCATAGGTGTACGTCCGGAAACGTCTCTGGCCTCGGATGCCGGACTTAAGATCGGTGAAGCCAGAGGAATTTATGTCGATGAGTATCTGCGTACTTCAGACAGGAATATCTATGCGGTGGGCGATGCGGTGGAGTTTCCCCATCCCGTGACGGGCAGGCCGTGGCTCAATTTTCTCGCCGGTCCTGCCAACCGCCAGGCAAGGATCGTGGCTGACAATATTGTCTTCGGAGACAGGATTAAGTACGAAGGTTCTATCGGTACATCTGTGGCAAAAGTATTCGACCTTACTGTCGCTTCTACCGGACTGCCGGCCAAACGCCTTAAACAGATGGAGATACCATGTCTTTCAGCAACTGTGCATCCTGGTTCCAATGCCGGATATTATCCTGGAGCCGAACAGATAAGCATCAAGATAACCTTCTCCCCTTCCGACGGCAGGCTTCTCGGAGCCCAGATAGTGGGCCGTTCCGGAGTTGACAAGCGGATCGATGAGTTTGCCATGGTGAACGGTGTATGATCTGACCGTTACCGAGCATGCCTACGCGCCTCCGTTCTCGTCAGCCAAGGACCCTGTAGCGATTGCAGGGTATGTGGCTGGTAACATATTGTCAGGGAAGATGGTTCCTGTATATTGGAGAGAACTCAGGGATATGGATGTGACAACTGTCTCGCTGATAGACGTGAGGACTGCGTCAGAGTACGGGTGTGGCCATATAGACGGTTCTGTGAACATCCCGGTAGACGATATACGGGGGAGACTGGCTGAGATTCCGAAAGACAGACCGGTAGTGCTTTACTGCGGTGTGGGCCTCAGAGGATACCTTGCTTCCAATATCTTGCGGCAGAATGGCTTTAAGGATGTGCGCAATCTGATAGGTGGAATCAGGACCTACATGGCCGCTGTTTCCAGTCCGTGTGTATCCGGGCGGGAGCCGGAGCATTCCGACGGAGGAAGGTCTGACAGAACTGTGGACAAATGCTCGTAGACGGAAAGACATTGAGGTTGTAGAACTGATTTGTGTGGAGTGTACAGAAGGTATGAGGAATGTGGTCGGTGTCATATTGGGGGTTGTGCTGGTAGCGGCTGTGCTGTCGTGCTCGGAAAGAGAATCGGTACGGTACAGTCCCTGTCTGCGGGTGGACAGTCTTACGGCCGCTGGAAAATACGATGAGGCCGTCGGGCTTGCCAGGAGGCTTTATGACAGTGCGGCAGTCGCCGGTGACAGGTATGCCGCCGTAAGTATCGGTACAAGACTGGGCCGCCTTTTTTATCTCATGTTCACTCCCGATTCCATGTATTTCTGGTTCGACAGGGTGATGCAGGATGCGGAGGAACTTGAAATGTATCAGGAATGCATAATCATACACAACGTCATCGGGGTTTTCAGCCTCATAAACGCTATAGAGTACGAGAACGCTCTTTATCATTTCTATGCGGCTATGGACTATGCGGAGAAAAGCAGCGATCCTGATACATATTACAAGTTGCTCACCAATGTCTCCATCATACATTATATAAGGAAGGACTCGGCCGGTATTGCTGCGGCCGGGGAGATTTATGACTACGGCATGCGTACAGGAGACAGTTATTTTATGTATACCGGGGCGCTCATGTACGCTTATATGCACCACAGTCTGGGTAATGATACGGAGGCTCTCAGATATATCCGCGAAGCCGGACAGTGGCCCGAGTATTCGGTCGGTTCTGATTCCTACGAGCCGCTGTATGCGTCAGTGCTTGCCGCTCTTGGCCGGGACGGTGAGGCGGAACGGGTGTTTCTTGACTGTCTGGAGACGCACGGAAACGATGACAGTACGGTGCAGGTGGAGGCTCTGTCCGGATATGGCAAGTTTCTGGCTGGAAAGAGACGCTACAGGGAGGCTGTTGACTATTACATCCGCGGATTGGAGATAACGGAGAAATGTCAGCTGTATTTTTATGGGTACGGCATATATCAGGAACTTGCGGAAGTGTACACCGCGATGGGAGAATACGATCTGGCTGTTGAGTATCTGACTATGTATTATGATTTGAAGGACAGGGTGTTCAATGTAGAGCGGGAACGTTCGTTCAATAGTCTTGTCAGGAGGTATGAAAGTCAGAAGAATGCCAATGAACTGCAACGGAGGGACATGCAGCTGCTGAAGCAGAGGCAGTTGACCGAACTTGTCATAGCCGCGTTTGTCGTGGCTCTCGTAGTGGTGCTGGCAGTGGTCTTGCGGAACAGGTCGCAGAATATGATGTACAGGCAGCTGGTGGTGAAGTACAATGCTTATTAGAAGCGGGAAAAAGAGCTGATGGAGCGTCTGGAGGCAGTCAGTCAGAATGGAGCAGGAGGTGAGAACGAGAGGATAAGGCAGCTTTTCGAGCGGCTTTCTGAATTTATGCAGAAGGAGAAGATGTATGCGGTGAAGAATCTTACAGTGGAGGATATGGCAGCCCGTATGGGAACCAACAGAAGCTATCTTTCAAAAGCAGTCAACACCTATGCTGGAGTCTCCTTCAACGCATGGCTCAATTCCATGCGGATAAAGGAAAGTATAAAATTGCTTTCAGACACTGAGATTCCGATAAAGAAAGTCGCGGATGAAGTGGGATACGGCAATCTGACAACCTTCTATAACAATTTTATCAAAGAGACTGGAGTTCCGCCATCTAAGTTCAGGACAGAATCCAAAGGACGGTTTTAAAAACATCAATTATACAAATTTTGAAAAAAACGGGGACTTATAATTTTTTTCACAGAGTATATTTGCAGTAGATGTTTTTTTAATTTTTAACCGAATATGAGACATAAATTATCCATTCTCGTTATGTTTATCGTCAGTGCGGTATTCATAATGACTTCATGCAGGGAAAAAGAGACAGTGGAACCGCAGATCACACTCAAGGACGGTACCGCTGTCGAGTTTCCGGCCGGGGCCGGAACGAAGGACTTCTCTTTCAGCAGCAGCGTTCAGTGGTATATCCAGTACGAGCCGGTGGAGTGGCTGGACATAACACCTCAGGGCGGCGAGGCCGGAGACAATGTGATAACACTGACAGCTATGGCCAATGACACCGAGTCCGGGAGACAGGCATCATTCACTATTGTCGCCGGAAGCGCAAGCGAGACAGTTACGGTAACGCAGACACTTGACGCAGGAGGTGGGGACGATCCGGACGGAGAAGAATTCGATCCTGATTTTCTTGCATTTCTGCTGAGTAAGTTCGATACTGACTCAGATGATGTCTTAAGCGAGGAGGAGATGCTGGCCATAACGGAGATAACGTGTACTGACGAGGAGGCAGTCATTACATCGGTTAAAGGTATCAGGAAGCTTGCTAATCTCGAAAAGCTGACTCTCAGCTACAATTCTGTAGGACCGGATCTGGATCTGAGCGGTATGACTTCCCTTAAGGAAGTGTATTGCGACCATAACCTCATCCTCAATCTGAACCTTGGCGGATGTACTTCGCTGGAATTGCTCAAGGCCAATGACATGACCGGATATATACTGGAGTCTGTAGACCTGACGGGCTGTTCTTCGTTGAGAACCTTGAATATAGTGGACGGAGCTGTGTCCGAGCTGGATATTTCGGACTGTGAGGCTCTTGAGGATATAAATATTGCGTACAATTCCATTTCGGAACTGGATTTCAGCAATAACGATGCTTTGATAAATGTGACTACGCGCAGAAATCCCATGTCGGGCTTTACTCTTGATCTGAGCGGAAAAACAAATATGCTGTATCTGAACTGCTCGGAGAGCCAGCTGGCCGGTCTGAATGTGTCCGGATGTCCTGAACTGCAGCAGCTCATAGCTTATGCCAACCAGATTCCATCAGTCGATGTGACAGCAAGCTCAAAGCTCTATAATTTCCAGTTATACAGCAATCTTCTTACGTCAGTGGACCTTACGCAGAATCCTGAGATCACATCCTTGGACGTGGCTTCCAACCAGTTGACATCCCTGGACCTTTCAGGAAACAAGAAACTTACCGGTCTTACCTGCTGGTCCAACAAGATCGGGTCGCTGGATCTGTCCGGCTGCGCGGACCTGACGTCCATCAATGCATTCAACAACGCTCTCACGTCAGTCAATATAGATGGTTGTGCCGTCCTCACCGACATTGACGTGCATGAGAATCAGCTCACGTCTATAGACTTGTCGGACTGCAACACGGTAATAAGATCGTTGACTATTTACGACAATGCTCTTACAGAACTGGATATGACAGGATCTTCGATAGCCTACCTCTATGTGCAGCAGAATGACATCACCTCCCTTGTCCTTGACGGATGTACGCAGCTGTATATGCTCAACTGTTCCAGCAATGAACTGACGGAACTGGATCTGAGCGATGCCACTTCAATTACGGAGGTAGAGGCAAGTGCGAATGCGATTACGGATGTGCGTTTCCCTGCCACTGGTACGCTTGTCTCTGTAGGACTTGGTGGAAATCAGCTTACCAAGGTGGATTTGAGGGGATGTGACAATATCAATTCCCTGACACTGGCTTCGAACAGATTCACGCAGCTGAGCCTGAATTACCTGAAGAACGTAGCCATGTTGGATGTCTCTATCAATCAGATAGAATCACTGGATATAACAAGTATGGCCGTGATTACATCTGTGTTCTGCCATGAAAACGGTATGAAGGAGCTGTACATCAATGAGAATGCCAATCCAAGCCAATTGCAGGTGGATGACGGATGCACAGTGTACAGGGCCCCCGCCAGGGACTATGACGATGTGGATACCGGCAATTGGGGTGATGCTGAAATCAATCCGTGGGAGTAATATTTATTAACTGAACAATGACAATCATCATGAAACGCAATATCTATCTTTCAGCAGCGGCCACAGTATCGGCCATTCTTTTCTCTGCATGTCAGATTACTGAGGTGTCAGAAGGCATGAAAACGCGCAGCATAACAGTTTATCCTGAAGAGACGGATACAAAGACCAGTGTTGAATATGAATATTCAGACTACTCCCACCTGGTGTGGTGCGAAGGAGATGTGGTGGCTTATGTCACAGATTGTGCCTCGGATGTGGTCAGGGTAGCTGAAGTGTCTTCTGACGGGGTGTTTACGGCGACAATACCTGAGAGTGCCGGGACTGACAACCGTCTGTACGTAGTTTATCCTGGAGACGGGCTTGCCGGTGGAACACTGGCGGATCTCAGCCTGGAGATCAGTTCGCGGCAGACTCAAGACTCGATAAGTACAGTCAACAGCACAGGTGTCATAATCCCTATGATGGCTTGTGCGCAGGTGCCTGAAACCGGCGGGACATCCGTGTCAGTCAGTTATGACGTGCCGGTGTCTGTGATCAGGTTTGATTTTGCCACGGCAGATTTCCCTCAGGACCAGATACAGTCGGTGACATTCACTGTGGCGCAGCCTGTGGCAGGAACTGTCAATGTGGCCGGATCCGTGGACGGAGATGTGGTTTTCAACGGTGTGTCCAACAGTGTCACAACAACAATAGACAGATTGTCTCCTCTGGAAAGAGGCGGATATGTGTACATTCCCGTTATGCGCGGCTCTTACAGCGGTGTGACTCTGGAGGTTGTGACCGACAACAATGAGTTCGTCTTCCGTGACGGTAATTTCGAACTGGATGATCCTGATGCGACTTTGTACAAGGTGGAGATGACGCTCGGGGAAGGTCAGGTGATCAGGGATCCGTATTTTGTCGAAATATCCGAAGGCGAGCAGTTATCTCCGGACAACAAGTATCTGATAGCGTACAGGCAGTCCGATTACGTCTACCGTGTGGCATCGGAGCACATATCATCGAAGATAGACGCGGTGACATTTGAGTATGATCCTGACTTGGGCGGTATCCCTGTTGTAGGTGATGTGATGGATTACGTATTCACAATAGGACCGGTGGCGGATGCTGAAGGATATTACTGGCTGTACAGCGAGGCTGCAGGCAATACCAATGGGAACTATATCGGCTCTGCGGGAGGAACTTCGGTTGAAGGGAATTTCTTCTTTATGGATACCGAACCCGCATCTTCCGACGCATATTATATCTGGCGTATTGAGTACGGAGACAGTGTGGTGTACCTGCACAACGAGGGACGTGACAGATGGTTCAAGTACAGCACCAATCTTAATTATTTCGTGACAAGTTCCGTCGGAGAGGACAATACCGGCAATGAGCAGGTGAAGGATGTCACTATACTCAAACTGATAGAGTAGGTGTGATTAACAGGATTGATTGAGGTGCAGGGGGCTGTGTCAAGATGAATACTTTGATACAGCCCCCTCCATTTACAGTAGCTTCCGGACAGTGTCGTGAATATCGCATGAGGCGGCTGAGCCTTTGCTCAAGTCCTGACAGGCCAGAAAGAATGCTTCCCGTTTCTCCGTCTCGGCAACGGATATCTCCAGACATCGGTTTCGGCGCAGGACGTCTCCGTATGTCATTTGCAGTTTGTCGCAGGACAGGCTGGAGAACAGTCTCCGGCCTTTTTCAGTGTTGATGAGGACTGCGCTGACTCCACGGTCATCGTCGAAGTCGGGACGGAGGTCGCCGATGCCCCAGAAGTCACCGATGGTGATGTCGCTGCCGCTGCGGAATTCCCTGGCGGGACAGCGGTAGCAGCTCGGGCGGGAGTAGAAGTCGGACAGGAAGCCGCGGATGAAGAGGTTCCCTGCCTTGCCCTTTTCGCTCAGCACCGGGTGGCAGACGGCTCCGGAAGGGTCAGTGGCGCTGAAGAATATCTTGAAATTGTATCCTTTCCATCCGGCCTCGCCATTCTCTTTGTCCCTGAAACGGACTTCGTCCACAGTAACGGCACTGTAACCGCGGGCTTCCATGGCGGCCATTTCCTCTGCAAGATATTTTCTCCAGACTCCGGGAGAAGGGGCTCCGTGACAGATGAGGTCGACTGTCACAAGGCGTTCGGTCGGGACTTTTCCGGCTCCTGAGACGAGGAAATGGTTGAGACCTGCCACCTGGCATGGGGTGCCGGTGAAGAGGACCGGGAGTCCTTCGCGCAGGGCGGTTCTTACTCTGTTGTAGCAGTCCTCCATCCGGCTCTGCAGATATTTGGAGCCTGTGAAGGCTGCCGCTTCGGCTGGAGTGGCGGCGCTGTCGTGCACTGCTTCATGGTTATTGTCATATCGTGAGCCGAAGATCATGCCTCCTTTTTCCAGTATTGCGGAGGCCAGCAGAGGAAATGCCCCTCCTGAGGCACTGCCTTCCCGGATTTCCCCGTCAGGGTGCTTTACAGCATAGACCTCGATAGGCCGGCGGACGGGACTTTGCGAGATGACAGGGCATACCTTGACGCAGAGTCCGCATTCGATACAGGTATTCCCGTCCACAGATGGATACAGGAAACCCTCAGAGTTCTCCTTCATGATGATGCTGCCTCTCGGACATGCCGATGTGCATGCGGTGCAGCCGCAGCAGTCGTGCGGGTCGGTGATGATGATATGTCGTATTTCTCTCATAAGTGGGCACAAAGTTTATAAAAATTTTCTATATTTGTCGCTTGAACAAGAATATCTCTCAGGGCAGGGTGTGATTCCCTACCGGCGGTGACAGTCCGCGACTCCCTGATGCTCAGGGACTGAATCGGTGAAATTCCGATACCGACGGTGACAGTCCGGATGGAAGAGAGGTGCTGAGCGGCACCGGCAGAATGGCCGTTACCGCTGATTGCCGACAACGGACTGCCCTGAGTACTTTTGGTATTCAGGCATTTTTGTTTTATGTGGAGTGATGATGATATAAGATTCATGCGAAGGGCACTGGCTCTGGCAGAGAACGGCAGGGGACATGTAGACCCAAATCCTATGGTGGGAGCGGTGATAGTCAGGGAAGGCCGGATCATAGCGGAGGGCTGGCATCATGTCTACGGCAGCCTGCATGCAGAGAGGGATGCGCTGGCCTCGTGTACGGAATCAGTAGCCGGCGCGACAATGTACGTTACGCTCGAGCCCTGCTGCCATTACGGCAAGCAGCCTCCATGTACGGACGCTATCATCGCAGCGGGTATTTCACGGGCGGTCATTGCGATGACGGATCCCAATCCGTTGGTGGCCGGTCACGGGGCTGCAATTCTCAGGGAGCACGGCATAAAAGTGACAACAGGGCTTATGGAGGACGAGTCCAGGCATCTCAACCGTGTGTTCATCAAGTATATAACTACGCGACATCCGTGGGTGGTGCTCAAGTGGGCCATGACTTTGGACGGGCGTATTGCTTCTGTAACAGGGGATTCGAAATGGGTCAGCGGAGAGGATTCCCGCCGGATGGTGCATGAGCTGCGCGGTAGGTATATGGGGATAGTGGCCGGTATCGGTACGGTCCTGGCCGATGATCCGATGCTGAACTGCCGTATTGAAGGTATGCGCCAGCCTGTACGTATAATCGTGGACTCGACTGCATCCATGCCGGCCGATTGCATGATAGCCCGGACTGCCGGTGAGTTCCGTACTGTATTGGCTCATACGGATGCGGCTGATAATCAGAGACTGGACAGACTGCGTTCCTGCGGAGTGGAGTTTCTGCTTTGCTCATGTGGCGCGGACGGTATGGTGGATCTGGACGATATGCTGGGAAAACTCGGGGCGATGGGACTCGATTCGGTGCTCGTGGAAGGCGGCGGAGAACTTAACTGGAGTCTGGTACGTGCCGGTCTTGCGGATGAATTCTTTGTCTTCGTGGCTCCGAAGATGGTCGGAGGTCGTGTGGCCAAAGGGCCTGTGGGTGGGGCTGGATTCGGGAAGATGTCCGAGGCTTGCGGAATACGGACGGATTCGGTGAAAATGGTCGGTGAAGATGTGCTTGTTCATGGATTTTCAAGTAAATACAGTAGATAGGGAAATGTTTACGGGAATAATAGAGGAGATAGGGACCGTCCGCTCGATCCGCGGAGGCGGCTCCGGTGTGGTGCTGGACATAGAGGCGTCCAATGTGCTGGAAGGTACGGCGGTCGGGGACAGTATCGCGGTCAACGGGGTATGTCTGACGGTGACTCCCTATAGCGGGCATTTTACTGCGGATGCTATGCCGGAGACTCTCCGCAGGACTTCTTTAGGCAGTCTGTCGGCCGGTTCAAGGGTCAACTTGGAGCGGGCCATGCTCTGCGGGGGACGGTTCGGAGGCCATATTGTATCCGGGCATGTGGATGCCTGCGGACGTGTGGTTGCTCTCACCAGGGAGGGCATCGCTGTGCTGATGAGAGTGGAGGTGCCGAGCGGGATAATGAAATATATCGCCCGCAAGGGTTCTGTGACCCTTGACGGGGTGAGTCTGACAGTAGCTTCGGTTGGGGAGGACGGTCTTACAGTCTCCCTTATCCCGCATACTGCGGCTTCCACAACGCTCAGCCTTCTCAGGGTCGGATCTCCGGTCAATGTGGAGGTGGACATGCTGGCCCGGTATGTGGAGAGGATGCTGTCCTTCGGAACAGGCTTGCAAAGTGAGGCTTCTGCCAATGCTTCCGTCAGGGACGGAATCGTTGCAGGATGTGCAGGAGAGACTTCCGAAGGAGGATTGACGGAGGAATTTTTGAAAAGATACGGATTTTAAATATTGGAATTTTTATAAAAACATGGATAATACCCAAGAACGTAAATTCAACACTATCGATGAGGCTGCCGAGGCTCTCCGCCAGGGGCAGATAATAGTAGTCATCGATGACCCGGACAGGGAGAACGAGGGGGACCTGATATGTGCCGCCCGCCATGCCACTACAGCCAATGTCAATTTTATGGCCTGCTACGGCAAGGGTCTTATATGCATGCCTATGAGCAGGGAGATGACCCATAGGCTGGGACTGGGGCAGATGGTCTCGCACAATACTGACAATCACTGTACTGCCTTTACGGTTTCCATAGACCATGTATCGACCGGTACAGGCATATCAGCCATAGAGCGGTCTGTCACGGCCATGAAGGCAGTGGAACCGGATGCCAGACCAGAGGACTTCCGACGTCCCGGGCATATGTTCCCGCTGGAGTCCAGAGCAGGAGGCGTGCTGGAGAGACGGGGTCATACCGAGGCGACTGTAGACCTTATGCGTATTGCCGGTCTGGAAGAGTGCGGTCTGTGTTGTGAGATCATGCGGGAGGACGGAGACATGATGCGCACTACCGAACTTATAGCTTTCGCTGCAGAACACGGCCTGAAAATCATCACTGTAGACGATCTGGTGTCCTACCGCAAGCATCACGAGAAGTGGATGGAAAAGGTCACCGATGCGGCTCTGCCTACGAAATACGGCAATTTCCGTATTATGGGGTATGTCAACCGCATTACCGGGGAGCATCATCTGGCCATAGTCAAGGGAGACATTACTACTTCTGAGCCGGTGCTGTGCCGTATGCATTCGGAGTGTCTGACCGGGGACGTGTTGGGCTCATTGCGCTGTGACTGCGGGGAGCAGCTGGCCGAGGCACTGCGACGTATAGAGAAGGCCGGACGTGGGGTTCTGCTGTACCTGCGCCAGGAGGGCCGCGGTATCGGACTGATCAACAAGCTGCGGGCTTACGAATTGCAGGACAGGGGTATGGACACTGTGGAGGCCAACCTGGCCCTGGGATTCAAGGCCGACCTGCGTGACTATGATGTCGGAGGCGCCATCTTGTCCGATCTCGGCATCAAGAAACTGATACTGATGACGAACAATCCGATGAAGATATTCGGTCTGGACCACTATGGTATAGATGTCGTGGGCCGGGATCCGATAGAAATGACCTGCAACGAGAAGAACGAGGCCTATATGTACACCAAATACAAGAAGATGGGGCATCTGCTGCATTTTCAGCAGGACGGCAGGAACCGGGCACCTCAGGCAGACGGTGCATGTACAGGCATCAGGATGGGAAAATAGTAGAACAGTAATAATAAAGTAAACAACCATGAAAGTCATAGAAGGCAATCTGTCAGCCGCCGGCCAGAGAATCGGCATCGTAGCGGCCCGTTTCAATGAATTCATCACTTCCAAGCTGCTCGGCGGGGCTGAGGACTCGTTCCTGCGTCACGGCGGAGCCGGGGAAAATCTCGAGGTGGCCTGGGTCCCGGGCGCGTTCGAGATTCCGTTCGTGGCCAGGAAGATGGCTCTCTCAGGCAAATACGACGCCATAGTCTGCCTCGGAGCGGTAATCCGTGGCGCAACGCCTCATTTCGATATGGTCGCAAATGAAGCCACAAAGGGCATAGCCCACGTCGGACTGGAGTGCAATGTCCCCGTCATCTTCGGTGTGCTTACCACCGACTCCATAGAGCAGGCAGTTGAGCGTGCCGGTACAAAAGCCGGAAACAAGGGCTTTGACGCCATGACCACCGCCATCGAGATGGTCAATCTCAGCCGCACTCTGTAGCAGCCGAGGTCTGCTCCCGTGTAAAGGGGAAATTATTCAGTATAGCTGGAGACTTTGAGGTCCGTTATGCGGCTCTTGAAGTCTCCGGCTTTTTCAAGGGGGAAGACGAGGGTAGGGACGTAGTACATCACGCTCTTGCCTTCATTGTGCCAGCGTTTCTCTGTCTCGAGCCGGTCGATGACGCGGCCGTTGACGATCAGGGTGGTCGAGCGGTTGTCGCCTTTGACGGTCACTTCGAGCCGGTCACCGTTCTGGATGCTGTAACGGAAGGTGTTGAGGTAGCCGTCGCGGGCAAAGCCCATCATGCCGCTGACGGGGTCGCTGAGGTAGAATACTGCGTTCTCGGAGCGGAACAGCTCCGTACCGGGGGTCTCTGCCTTGCCTTCGATGGTGAAGCTGACGGTGTAGTCATAGCCGATCTCGGGGTAGGGCAGGGTGGCGCCGGGTGTCACTTCGGCCATCTCCAGCACGCAGCCGGGCTCGGTGCCGATGCGTCCGGCGAAATTGATGCCTGGAGCCTCGCGTACATAGCGGCGGGTGCTGGAGATGGCCGCATAGGGCATGGCTGTCTCCGTTCCTGTCCACATTTTCACGGACAGGGTCTGCAATGCCGGAAAGAGACGGTGATGTATATCCTTGACCGAGATGCCGTTGCCAGCATGGTCGTTCCACACGGCGAACATGCCGCCGAGGATGGAGGTGTCACGCTCTGCGAAGACAGCGTCCCCGACATGGGCCGGAGTCCAGTTCTCGTAGAGATTCTGCTCGTCAAGATAATCGTAGTAGTAGCCGGCGGCAGGCACGATGTAGACCAGACCGTCCGGAATCGATATGAGCTTGTAGCCGTCCTCCACCATCTGCCTTGGGTCGGCGTATCCGTTGTACCAGGCGTTCATGATCACGTTCTCCGACTTTACGGGTGTCTCCCCGTCTGCGTGGGTGAGGGCTCCCCAGACCACCGCCTGCTTGCCGTAGCTCTCCACCAGACGGATATAGTGGTCGGTGAAATAGCGGAATTTCTCCACCACATCCTGGTCTTTGTTGGAGTACTCGTCCGTGCCTATATGCACTTTGGGACCGCGGAATACAGGATCCTCACCTTCGAGGTATTCCTTGAAAAGACCGTCCACGAATTCGTAGGTCTCCGGCTTGAACAGGTCGAGGTGGTCCATGCCGTACTCTTCAGAGCCAATCCCCGGCATATAGCGGGTTAGGGCCAGAGAATGGGCAGGCACGTCTATTTCGGGAATAATTTCCACGAACATGCCGGCGGCCTCTTCCTGAAAGCCGATGAACTCCTCCTTGGTATAGTGTCCGTCCCTGGCGGTCAGTCCAGGATATGTGTCGCACTCGAGCCGGAATGCCGCGTAGGTACGGTCCCAGTCCCCTCCGAAGTACTGTTTGAATCCGTTGTCGTTGAGATGTACCTGAAGGGTGTTCATCTTGTAATAGGCCATGATACGGGTGAGCTTGCGCAGGTAGCTCATGGGAATATATTTGCGGCCGCAGTCCATCATGAAGCCGCGCAGGCCGTAGTCGGGCCAGTCAAGGATCTTGCCGCAGGGCAGACTCACGGCAATATCATGGGCACCGCCGGGGATGCTGCGGTCAGCTATCTGGAGAATGGTCTGTGTCCCCCAGAACACGCCCCGGGCAGTTGCGGCGGAAAGACGCACGCGGTCGGTAATGCCGATCGAGTAACTTTCAGCACTGCCTCCGCTTAGCCTGTCCAGCCTTTTGTCCTTCTTGATTTCAAGTACAATATCTCCTTCTGCGCCCTTCTCAGTCACGATTCTGGGCAGGTATCCGAACATAGTCTCCCAGTCCTCAGCCAGCATTCCGGCTATTCTCAGAAGTTCCTCATCTCCGGACGGTACGGCAATCCGCATCGTTCCGGAAACAGTCATTGCTCCTTTGCCTGCCTCCCAGGTCTTCAGTTCCGGAATAACAAACGGTCCGGAGTCCCCGGACGTTGCGGCAAAAACGCCGATAGAGCATAGAACAGCAGCGAAAGTGCTTATCAAAAAATACAAATGTCGTTTCATCCCTGTGTTTAAATTTCACAATATTCAATATAATGTAATGCCCGAATGAATAAAAGAAGCAACGAGAAATGACTTGCCGCCCTCGGCACTATAGTGAGGGACCCGCACCGAAGGTGTGGGAGGGCCTGGTCATTCCGACTGCTTCTTTTATTCACCATACGTGATGGCTAAGTAGCCGTGTGTCATGATTATAAATACTGAAGCATACGAACTACTTCAGTATTTGTGCAGTATGGTTCTTTGTGTCGACCTTGGCGATGATGTCTGTGATGATACCGTTCTCATCTATGATGTAGGTCTTGCGCAAGGTGCCCATGCTGATTTTCCCGTAGTTCTTCTTTTCGCCCCAGGCATCGTAAGCCTGCAGGATGATCTTGTCCGTGTCGGATATCAACGGGAAGGGCAGGGAATATTTTGCAATGAATTTCTGGTGTGACGCGGAGCTGTCCTTGCTTACGCCCACCACGGCATAGCCCTGGCTGATGAACCGTTCGTAATTGTCCCTCAGGTCGCAGGCTTCGGCCGTACAGCCTGGTGTGCTGTCCTTGGGATAGAAGTAGAGGACGAGTTTGCGTCCTGCAAAGTCGCTCAGACGGATGATGTTACCGTCCTGATCGGTGCCCTCGAAGTACGGGGCTTTGTCTCCTTTGTTCAACATGATTTTAAGTTTCAATTATCTGTCGAGACGGCAGTTGCCGGCTTTGAGGTATATGGCGGCATCCATGGATGCAACGGTCGCCAGGTTGACAATCTCCCTGACCGGAGCCTCTACGGATATGAAGTGTACCGGCTTGTTGAGGCCGATCTGTATGGGACCTATCGCCTCTCCGGCTCCCATCTCCATCATCATGCGGAAAGCTGCCGAGGATGAGTTGAGGTCTGGGAAAATGAGAGTGTTCACATCCTTGCCGTACAGGCGGTTGAACGGATAGGTGCGGTCGCGCAGCTGCTTGTTCAGGGCCATGTCAATGCGTATCTCGCCGTCGACCACCATGTCCGGGTAGCACTTGTGCAGAGTCTCTACGGCCCTATGGACGGTGGATGGTGTACCGCATTCACCGGATGAACATGACGCTGTAGGGACGCATTCATGCACATTTGACCCGAAGTTGCTGAATGACAGCATGGAAATGACAGGGTCAAATGCATAGTATTCTACTGCGCCTGCAGTCAGGCGGGCTATGTCCACCAGAACGGAAGCATCGGTGTACTCGTTTATCATGGTGTCGGCCAGAAAAAATATTCCCCGCTTCGTATTCAGGATGTGCATTGTGGCGAATGTGCTGAACCCTGGACGGATGCCGATGATGTCGCGGGCGATGGACGTGACTGCACTGTTGTTGGTGTATGTTCCTGCTATTAGAGCATCTGCGTCTCCGCTTTCGACCATCATCATGCCGAAGTAGTTGCGTTCGAACATCTTCTCGTAGGCGTCCTGACGGGTATATCCTTTGCGTGAGAGCTTGGAAGCAAGTATTTCCGCATAGTGTTCCCGACGGGCTTTTTCGTCCGGATGCCTGGGATTGACCACCTCCACTCCTTCAAGGGAGAGGCCGAGGTCTGCTGCCCTCTTTCTGATGAGCTCCGCATTGCCCAGCAGAATAGGACGGCATAGTCCTTCCGAGCCTGCCTGTACGGCCGCCTCCAGCATATTGTCCGTATTGCCTTCTCCGAATACCACCCGCATTGGCTGGCAGCGGGCTACATCGGCGAAACGGCGGACGAGTTTATTGTCATAACCCATCATTTCCTGCAGATGTTCCTCGTATCTGTCCCAGTCGGTGATGGGTCTGCGGGCCACACCTGATTCCATGGCGGCTTTGGCCACTGCAGGTGCTACCGCTGAGAGAAGTCTAGGATCAAGGGGCTTTGGCAAAATGTATCCGCGTCCGTATCTGATGTTTTCTATATTGTATGCGGCATTGACCACGGACGGTACGGGCTGCTTGGCCAGGCGTGCGATGGCGTGGACTGCGGCCATTTTCATTTCTTCGTTTATGGCAGTGGCGCGTACGTCCAGGGCTCCGCGGAAGATATAGGGGAAACCGAGAACGTTATTGATCTGGTTGGGATAATCAGAACGGCCGGTGGCGAAGATCAGGTCGTCGCGTGAAGCCATGGCCTCGGAGTATGCTATTTCAGGATCAGGGTTGGCCAGGGCAAATACGATGGGACGGTCGGCCATCGTGCGGATCATCTCCTTGGTCAGCACGTCCCGGGTTGAGAGACCCAGAAAGACATCGGCTCCGACCAGGGCCTCTGCCAGGGTATGTACGTTCCGGTCGGTGGCAAATGACCGCTTCATGGCATTGAGATCTGTGCGTGAGGTGGTTATGACACCTTTGCTGTCGCACATGATAATGTTCTCGCGGCGTACGCCCAGCTCTATGTAGAGGTTGGTGCAGGCAACTGCTGCCGCGCCGGCTCCGTTGACCACTATCCGGATGTCCTCTATTTTCTTGTCCTGCAGCTCGAGGGCGTTGAGCAGGCCTGCGGCCGAAATGATGGCTGTACCGTGCTGGTCATCGTGCATCACTGGGATGTCGCACTCTTCCTTGAGCCTGCGCTCTATCTCGAAGCACTCGGGGGCTTTTATGTCTTCGAGATTGATGCCGCCGAAGGTAGGGGCAATGGCCTTGACTGCCGCGATGAATTTTTCCGGGTCCTTCTCGTCTATCTCGATATCGTAGCAGTCTAACCCAGCGAATATCTTGAAAAGCAGGGCCTTGCCCTCCATTACCGGTTTGCCGGCGAGGGCTCCTATATCGCCCAGGCCCAGAACAGCAGTTCCGTTGGATATGACCGCCATCAGATTGCCTTTGTTGGTATATTCGTATGCGTCTTCGCTGTGTGCCTTTATCTCCAGACAGGGGTATGCTACTCCTGGCGAATATGCTAAGGAGAGGTCGTGCTGTGATGAATATGGTTTGGTGGGCAAGGTTTCTGTCTTGCCTGGCCGGCCTTGGCGGTGATAGTCCAGGGCCGCTTTCTTATTGTTCTCTGACATCGTTATGTGCTAAAGTTTTAAATCCAGGATGGTGTCTCCTGCTGTATTAAGTACTTTGAGAGTCATTTCCTCTCCTTGTTTTTTCAGTATCATTACGGTCGCTTCCTCCATGGAGTAGCCTCCGCCGACCACTACAGGGAAGGTGTTTCCGGCGGAGCCTGCGGGATGATAGGCATGCCTGTGGGTATGGGCATTGAGGCAGATGTCGAATGGAGCCCCGTCAAGCAGCGGTCCCCACAGCTCCAGGCAAGGATTGTAGGCATCACCCATGGCATATATGGGAATGTGGTGGATGAGCACCCGGCGGGAGGCGTTGCGGAACTCTTTGGAACTCAGTTCTTCCTTGAGAAAACCGACTTGCTCCTCTCTCAGACCCGAGAAGTCGTTGAGTCCGTAGTACACCCAGGTGCTGTCAGGCTTGTCCTCTCCGCAGTCCAGCATGACAATGCGGGTGTCGCCCCAGCTGAAGGCTCCGTAGGTCCTGTCGCCTACATAGTCGAAAAGCGCCCTGAGGCCGATGGAGTAGGCGTTCCTTATCTCATGGTTGCCACGCAGGTAGAAGACGGGCACGTCAGCTGCTCCGACCGTGGTGTTCAGCTCGCTGAGGAAGGCCGTGGCCTCGTCGTGGTCTGCCGGATCGTCGATGCAGTCTCCGTTGAATATCACGAAGTCGTACGGCACGTCGCTTACATGGCTGTAGAGGGTGCGCAGTGTCTCGGACTGTTTGTGCAGGTCGTTGAAGACAAGGGAGGTGAAGTTGCTTTCGTTTTCAGCGGGGAGGGTGAATGAGTGGACAGGGGAGACGGCTGTCTTTCCGAATTCCTTCTTGTATGCCTGGTAGAGGAGTATTTCCCGGGAGTACACTCTGTAATAATAGGTGCGGCCCGGCTCCAGCCCTTCGATCCGTATCTTGTTCTGCGTCCCGTTGCAGATTACCTGTCCGTCTACTATGGTGCGGGCCATCTGCCAGGAACTGAGGTCAGTGGTGTCGGTGCCGTATTCCACCCAGCTGTAGGCCGGTACCCAAGTCTGCCACATGACGGTGATTCCGCCGCCGACCGGATTCTGAAGGTACGGTTCCGTACGGAATATGGAATCAGCGCTGGCCGCCGCATAGGCAGTAATGGCTGGCACTGTCAGGGAAAGTAATAGAATAAAAATACCTCGTCTCATTTGTGTATTTGCAGAATGGGTCCAAAATATTCGCGAATATAATGATTATTCCGTTATTTCATTCCCGTCCCGTCTCCGTCCTGGCCTTCACGTTGCAGTGCAGTATGAGAAGCCATTTGTCCGAGTTGCCTGTGATGGTTTTCTCGGATTACCGGGAAAGCCCTGTGTGAGGGAATGCTCAGGTATATGGGATCATCTCCAAAAT
>OJOA01000826.1_pt1 | contig 18557 bp, 18 predicted proteins | sample 1597991 | NCBI WGS metagenome assembly OJOA01 (sample SAMN01915207, study PRJEB22387) | human gut metagenome | isolation source: stool | host: Homo sapiens | place: USA | reverse complement strand
TAAAAACAAATGGCGATACAGGCAGTAGGCAGGAATATTAAATATTCTGTAGTAAATTATATATCCGTTAATTTGCTTAAATTTATTGTGCGCATGGTGTTTGTTAAAACACTGCCGATAGAATACTTGGGAGTTAACGGTTTGTTCAGCAATATTTTAGTAATGCTTTCGCTTGCGGAACTTGGTATTGGTCCTGCTATCGTATATAGCCTGTATAAGCCGCTTGCCTATGGTGAAAAAGAAACTGTTAAAAGCATAATGCATTTATTTAAAAAGGTGTATATTGCTGTCGGTGGTATTATTTTAATTTTAGGTTTAGCGCTGTTTCCTTTTTTAGATAGTTTTATTAAAGATGGGCAAAGTGTGCCGCAGGTACATTATTTTTATTTAGTGTTTTTGCTTAATACGGTAGTAAGTTACTTGTGGACATATAAACGCAGCCTTTTAATTGCTGACCAAAAGCAGTATGTAGTCAATATCTACCAGACAGCGGTACAGGTTTTAGCTGCTGTTCTGCAAATAATCTTTTTACTTATTTTTACAGATTACTGGTGTTTTATCATTTTAATGCTGCTGGGAACAGTGCTGGAAAACTTCAGCATTGCACATAAGGCTGATAAGGAATATCCGTATTTAAGCGAACCGGCAGAGATTTTAGATTTAGACATAAGGCACGAAATAGTAAAGAACACAAAAGCCATGATATGCCATAAAATTGGCGGTATGGTGGTGTTTAGCAGCAGCAACCTTGTATTAAGTAAATTTGCCGGGCTTGCTGCGGTAGGGTTATACAGCAACTATTATATGGTAATAGCTGCATTAAATGCTTTTGCTGCAAAATTTTTTGAAAGCATTACTGCAAGTATTGGCAACTTAATGGTGCTGGAAGAAAGCAGCAAAAAAATAAAAGCCTTTAAAATTACGGAATTTATAACGGTTTTACAGGCAGCAATTTGTTTTTGCGGGCTTTTTGTTTTGTTTAATCCGTTTGTGGAGCTGTGGGTTGGTAAGGCTTATTTATTTAGTGAAGCAGTTGTAGCTGCAATGGCATTTTCATTTTATTTAACGTATATGCGTAAAACTGTGCTGATGTTCCGCGATGCCTGTGGTTTATACTGGAATGACCGCTATAAGCCGTTGGCGGAATCTGTAATTAATTTAACGGCTTCAATTTACTTAACGATAAATTATGGCGTTATTGGTGTAGTGCTTGGTGGTATTATCAGTACGCTTTTAACCTGCTTTTGGGTAGAGCCGTATGTGCTTTTTAACCACGGTCTAGATATTAAGTTAAAAGATTATTTTGCAGATTATTTAAAGTTCACTGTTGTGGCGTTGTTATCTGCATTGGCAAGTAAATTTATTTACAGCAGTTTGTTTGTTAAAGTTACTTTGGTTAATTTTATGGCTGGCATTTTAATCTGCGTAAGCGTTACGTTTGTTTTGTGGTATGTAATATTTAGAAACAGGGAAGAAACGCAGTATTTGATGAAGTTTGTGAAAAGTAAATTTGTGAAATAAAAAATGCCAATCTTTATAATTAAAAGATTGGCATAGTTAAATTTTATTTTTCACAATATCGCTGCTACGGCATTTTTTAAGGCTTTTTCGACAAAGCTGTTAAGACTTATTTGTTTGCTGGCAGCGCAAATTACTGCTTCTTTATGAAGTTCAGGAGAGATGCGCACATTAAAGCTGCCTTTGTAAGCTTTTTCCGGTTCTTTATTGTTTTCCTTGCATGTAGTAAGGTAATCGTCAACGGCGTCGTGAAAATCAGCAATCAGTTCTTTGGCAGTTGTGCCTTCGTAAGATATAAGGCTGCGTATACCTAAAACTTTACCGTAAAAAACTTCATCTTCTTCCGAAAATTCTACACTGCCGATGTATCCTTTGTATTGCATAATGTTGTTCACAGTAATCCCTCCTGACTTAAAACTTCTATCAGCTGTTTTACCTGGTAAGCAAGCAGTTCTTTGCGCGGGTGTGGTTTGTGCAGCAATATTTAAGTTTTATTTTTGTTGGTGAAGATAACACGCGAATCGTTTGTTCTGCCTTTATCTGAACGGACATAATCAAAATAATTTAGTAATGTTTCTGCTTCTTCAAATGTAAAATCTTTTGATTTTAAACGTTTAATCAATTTTTCTTTTTGACCCAAGTTAAAACTCCTTTCGTTAATTTTAGTTTAGCATAGTTGTCATAGTTTAGCAACTAAAAATAGTTGCACAAATTTAAATTTTGAAGGTCATCATGTACATCACACGCAACATTGAACAAACAATCAACAGAATATCATCGCAGTTTAAGGTGCTGCTTTTAACCGGCGCACGGCAGGTAGGCAAGACGACGCTGTTAAAGCATTTAGCGCAGGGCAGTGGGCGTACTTACGTTACGCTGGATGATTTAGCCGTGCGCAGTTTGGCGTTAAGCGACCCGGCGCTGTTTTTGCAGCGTTACACGCCGACGCTATTAATTGACGAAATTCAGTACGCACCGCAGCTGTTAAGCTACATTAAAATATATGCCGATAACGGAGCGAAGAACGGCGATATTTGGCTGACGGGCTCGCAGCGTCTGCCATTAATGCAGGGCGTAACGGAAAGCCTGGCTGGCAGAGTAGGCATTATTGACTTGCAGGGGTTAAGCGCTAATGAAATTAACGGTACAAACAATACAGACCCGTTTTTGCCAGAAACAGACCAGCTATTTAACCGCATGAACCACGCCAGAAAGCAGAGCTTGAAAGAAATTTACCAGCTTATTTGGCAGGGCAGTATGCCAGCCATGTATAATGGTGGTGAGCAGGACTGGCAAAGCTATTACGCCAGCTACGTACAAACCTTTTTACAGCGCGATGTAATGAAACTGCTGCAAATAAATGACGAAATGGTATTCTTCCGCTTTTTGTGTGCCGCTGCGGGACAGACAGGCAAAATGATAAACTACGCAGAACTTGCCAAAGCGGCGGAAATATCCGCACCGACGGCAAAGCAATGGATAAAGACATTAGAAGCGGCAGGAATAATTTATTTGTTGCAGCCATTTATACCGCCGGGAGCAAAATACATAGTAAAAGCGCCGAAGCTGTACTTTTTTGATACCGGTCTTGCATCATACTTAACGCGCTGGCTTAATGCTGACGCTTTGGAAGCAGGCGCGGCAAGCAGTGAATTTTTTGAAACGTGGGTTGTAACAGAAATCTACAAAAGTTATGCTAATAAAGGCATAGTGCCGCCGCTGTACTACTTGCGCAATTTTAACGGCAAGGAGATAGAACTCATCATCTGGCAGAATGGTACAGCATACCCAATAGCCGTTAAAAAGAGCGCGTACCCCAGTAAAGCAGTTAAAACGTTTGCGATACTGGAACCTGTCAGCGCTGACGCTAAAATAAACATCGGTGCAGGCGGCATAGTGTGCTTAATTGATGACCTCTTACCGGCGTCGGACAGTTTGTATTATATTCCCGCGTGGGTGTTATGATTTATTTTAAAAGCTGCTTTGTGCAGCTTTTTTGCTTTTTGGCTTGCTGAAAACTTTATTTTATTGTAGAATTGGTATTGTAGTATACTTTGCTTTTTAATGGAGGCTATGTTATGAATAACAATGCAAAACCGGCTATGAATTTGCAGGACAGCTTTTTAAACCATGTCAGAAAGGAAAACCTTGGCGTAATTATTTACCTTGTGAATGGTTTCCAAATCAGGGGGCTGGTACGCGGGTTTGATAATTTTACCGTTATTATAGAAAACGAAGGCAAGCAGCAGCTTGTTTATAAGCATGCCATTTCTACAATTTCCCCGGCGGCAAACATTACAATTATGCAGCCGGAAAGACGTGAGCAACAATAAAAAGCTAAGAAAAACGGCGCTGTGGCGTTGTTTTTCTTTATATAGGGTATTTTTATGACAGGCAGGATGCAGCTTTTTTTGGAATATTTAACAGTGGAGCTTGGCCTTTCGGCAAATACCAGGCAGGCGTACGAGCGTGATTTGCGCCTGTTCTGCAAAACGCTTGGCTTTAAAAACAGCGACGCGCTGGTTAACGTAAGCCGTGAGCAGATAACCGGGTATATGACGCAGCTGAAGGAAAAAGGCCTTGCCGCAGCAACCATTGCACGCAAGCTGGCAGCCATTAAGGCGTTTTACCGCTTTATGTCTGCCGCAGGCAATATGGACGCCAACCCGGCAGAAGTTGTTGAAGCAGGCACCAAAGGCATTAAGCTGCCGCGCGTTTTAAGCGAGGACGAGGTTGTGCGCCTATTAAACCAGCCCGATATAACAACAGCAGAGGGCTTTCGTGACCGCACGATGCTTGAAGTGCTGTACGCTACCGGCATGCGCGTTTCCGAACTTATTAACCTTACGCTGGAGCGCGTTGATTTAAACATGAAGTATATCATTGCGTTCGGCAAGGGCAGCAAAGAGCGTATTGTGCCGCTTGGCTCTGTTGCGGCGGAATTTTTACAGCAGTACCTTGAAAAAGTGCGCCCAAAACTTACGCATGCAGGCAGAAACACCAATATAGTTTTTCTGGCTTTCGGCGGGCATGAACTTACACGCCAGCGTTTCTGGCAGATTATCCGCGCATACGGCAGAAAAGCAAACATCAACAAAGCGCTTACCCCGCATATTCTGCGCCATTCGTTTGCCACGCACCTTTTGGACAACGGCGCCGACCTGCGCAGCGTGCAGGAGCTTTTAGGGCATTCGGATATTTCTACAACGCAGATTTACACGCATTTAACCAATAAACGCCTGCGTGATATTTACGCAAAAGCCCATCCGCGGGCCTGATTAAAGGAGGACATTATGGCTAAAAGAGGCAGGAGCAAAAAATCTTCCAACTGGTTTACCGTTCTTTTGCTGGCAGTGGTTTTGCTCGCTGCCGCAGCGGCGGGAATTTATTATGCTTCCTCGCGTTCAGAAAAGGATGTTGAAAACACGGGCATTACAGGCCCGTCGCAGATAGAATTGCTGGAAGAATCAAAATCGGCGCAGAAGGCCGTTGACGATATTCTGCTGACCCGTGACAACTGGCAGCTTACCGATAACGGACGCAGTAGCCAGAAGGAAAAACAGCGCTCCGGGGCAGAAGTAATCTGGAACAAGCGTGAACTGGCCATAGGCGTTCCGCGCGATACCCAGCTGCGTGATGCTGCAAACTGGCTTGCAGGCAAGCTGGAAGGCAGCAAATTAAAAACCGTCCGTATGGAAGAAACAACCTATAACGATTGGGATTCCGTAAGGCTTGATATTGCCATCAGCACCAAAGCAGGCGAAGGCACCAAAGAATTTGTTACGGATACGGTTTATTTTTACCATAACCTGAATTTGGACAAGCCTGATAAGGACATAAAAAAAGAGCAAACCACAACACGCAGCCACCACGGCAGGCTTGCCGTAATAATTGACGACTGCGGCTATGATGTAGACCTGGTGCAGCGCCTTGTAAATTTGCGCGCGCCGTTCAGTTTTGCCATTATTCCGTACCGCGATTTCAGCAGTGATTCGCTGCATGTAATTAACGGCGGCGGACAGGTTGCCATGCTGCATCTGCCAATGGAGCCGATGAACGCTTCGGCTATGAGCGAGGGCAAAAGCACGGTGCTTACCAGCATGGATGACAAGCGTATTATGCAGCTTACCGGCGAACTGATTAACAGCCTGCCGGGCATCAGCGGCGTAAATAACCATCAGGGCAGTAAGGCAACGAGCGATGAACGCACCATGCGCGCCGTTTTAAAAGAAATTAAACGCCAGGGGCTGTTCTTTGTAGACAGCAACACCTATGCCAAATCGCTGGGCGATAAACTGGCGGCAGGCATGGGCGTACCGACCGGGCGCAACAATATTTTCCTTGACAACAGCACCAACGAGGACGAAATAATAAAAAAAATCTGGCAGGCTGCGGCCATTGCCGATAAATACGGCAGCGCCATTGCCATTTGCCATGCGCGCCCGCATACCGTTAACGCCTGGGAGCAGGTTATAGACGAGGTTAAGGCTTCGGGGCTGAAACTGGTGCCTGTCACAGAAGTTTTACATTAATGGCTTATATGGTATTTGAAAGTTAATCTTAAAATTGTTATAATATTTAATAGGGCTTTGCCTTAAATGTTTTGCAGTGTTTTGTTTTATGAAATGAAGGAGGACACAAATTATTATGAAAACAGCTTTTTTAATGACAGCACTGACCGTGCTTTTAGTGCTTATCGGCGATTATTTCGGCGGTTTGCAGGGCATGATTGTGATGCTCAGTTTTTCGGTAATCATGAACTTTTATGCTTACTGGAACAGCGACAAGATGGTTCTGAGGCATTACAATGCGCGCGAAGTTGACGCACAGTCTGCGCCGGCATTATATAAAATGGTGCAGGAGCTTGCCCGCCGCGGCAACCTGCCGATGCCAAAGGTTTATATTATCGACAGCCCGGTGCCGAACGCTTTTGCTACCGGCCGCAACCCGGAACACGCTGCGGTTGCCGTAACAACGGCGCTGTATGACGTGCTTGACAAACGCGAAATTGCCGGTGTGCTCGGCCACGAACTGAGCCACGTTAAACACAACGATATTTTAATAAGCACCATTGCGGCTACCATGGCCGGTATTATTACAACCATTGCCCAGTGGGGCATGTTCCTCGGCGGCGGACACAGCGACGACGAGGGCAACAACGGCGGCAACTTTATCGTTACTCTGCTGATTATGATTCTGGCGCCTATTGCTGCGGCCTTAATTCAAATGGCGGTATCCCGCTCACGCGAATACATGGCTGACGAAGGCGGCGGCGAACTCAGCGGCGACCCGGATGCACTGGCTGATGCGCTTTTAAAAATTGACGCTTATGCACAGCGCCGCACCATGCCGGGCGCAACCGAAGCTACGGCGCACATGTTTATAGTTTGCCCGTTCAGCAGAAAAACCATGCAGCAAATGTTCAGCACTCACCCCAGCACCGAAGAACGTGTAGCGCGTCTGCGCGAACAGGCTGCCGAAATGAGAAAACACGGAGGCCGTTAAAATGGATAAAAAAACCAAACTGGCGTGGCTTAAAAGATATTCGGAAACAAACGCCGTTTCCGGCTTTGAAGCGCCAATGAAAGAACTTTTGCAGGAACGCCTTGCAGGCAAAGCGGAAGTAAGTTATGATAAACTTGGCAGCGTAGTATTTACAAATGCTTCGGCAGATGAAAACACGCCGAAAATTATGCTGGCAAGCCATATGGATGAAATTGGTTTTATGGTTAAGCATATTACCAAAGAAGGCTTTTTAAAATTCGTCTGCCTTGGCGGCTGGTGGGAGCAGGTTATGCTTGGCCAGCGCGTTACCGTACACGGCAGCAAAGGCGATTTGGTGGGCGTTATCGGCAGCAAGCCGCCCCACATTTTAACGCCGGAGGAACGCACTAAAGTAGTACAGAAACGCGATATGTATATTGATATCGGCGTTAAGGATGAAAAAGAAGCGCGCAAATTTGGCGTGTTTGAAGGCTGCCCGGTTACGCCGTATGCCGAAATGGCAGTTATGGCCGACGGTAAAACACTGCTTGGCAAAGCCTGGGATAACCGCATCGGCTGCGCTGTAATGGCTGATGTTATGGATAAACTGGCCGGCAAAAAACACGGCAACACCGTTTACGGCGTGGCAACCGTGCAGGAAGAAGTTGGCCTGCGCGGCGCGCAGACCAGCGTTAACCTTTTAAAACCGGACGTTGCCTTTGTTATTGATACCTGCGTTGCAGGCGGCACGCCGGGCGTTGCAGATGATGTTGCGCCTGCCAAAATAGGCGAAGGCATTGCCATTACAATTTTTGATGCAGGCATGATTCCGAACACTGCCCTGCGCGATTTTGCGGCAAAGGTTGCCAAAGATTTAAAAATACCCACGCAAATTAGTATTTCCGAAGGCGGCGCTACCGACGGCGGACGTATTCATCTGCACGGGGATGGCGTTTTAACCTTAACCTTCAGCATACCGACGCGCTATATTCACAGCCATCAGTCTATTATTCATCTGGACGATTATGAAGGCGCAGTGGAACTTATTACCGCAATGATTGAAAAACTGGACAGCAAAAAATACCAGGAACTTTTAAAAGGCTAAAATCGTTTAACGATTTAGTATAAAATTATAATTAAGAAGAATAGGAGCGATTTTTAATGCAGCAAACTCTCGTACTTGTAAAACCTGATGGAGTAAGAAAAAATCTTATCGGTGAAATCATTTCCCGTTTTGAACGCCGCGGCCTCAAAGTTTCCGCTTTGAAACTTGTTAAAATGACCGAAGCTCAGGCTAAATTCCATTATGCTGAACATGAAGGCAAACCCTTCTTCGGCGAACTGGTTGACTTCATCACCTCCGGCCCGGTTGCCGCTATGGTAATTTCCGGCGAAAACGCTATTAAAGCAGTACGCGGCCTGATGGGCGCAACCAATCCGCTGGAATCCGTACCCGGTTCCATCCGCGGCGATTTCGCACTGTCTATCGGTGAAAACATTGTTCACGGCAGCGACAGCGAAGAATCCGCAGCACGCGAAATCAACAACTTCTTCAAACCTGAAGAAATTTACTAAGATTAAAAGAGAGATTGTTCCGGAAGGATGGTGGCAGCATGACTAAAGCAGCGGTTTATACAAGAACTGGCGATAAAGGCACTACCGGCCTTTATACCGGTGAACGCGTTTCCAAGCACAGCTTGCGCGTGGAAGCATACGGTACGGTAGATGAAATTACTTCGGCACTGGGCCTGGCCCGTGCTACGGTAACAAGGCAGGATGTAAAAGGCACTATATTAAAAGTTCAGCAGCTTTTAATGTCGCTGATGGCCGATATTGCAAGCATGAATCTGCCGGAGCCTTATATTAAAGAGGAACACGTAAAAATGCTGGAAAGCACCATTGATAAATACGATGCAATGCTTGAGCCGCTGGGGCATTTTATAATTCCCGGCGATACCTTGGGAGCGGCTGCGCTTGATATAGCACGTACTACTACCCGCCGTGCAGAACGCTGCGCACTGCGCCTTGCTGAGGAAGAACCCGTTAACCAGCAGGCTTTGATTGCACTGAACCGTTTATCTGATTTGTGCTTCATTCTGGCAAGGGTAGAGGCCGAAGTAGGCAATAAATAATAATAAGTTTGGCAGGCCGCCGCTTGTATTTAACGGCGGCTTTTTCTTTTTGCAGGGGGTTATATATTGAAAAACTGGAAAATTATATTGGCAATTTTAACTGCCAATGTTGTTTTTATGTCGGCAAGTTATACAATGCTGATACCGTTTTTACCGATGTATCTGGTGCGCGAACTTGGCGTAAGCCAGAGCGAGGTTACCATGTGGTCGGGCGTGGTGTTTTCGGTTACCTTTTTAATCGGCGGCATTATGGCGCCGGTATGGGGTAAAATGGCCGATACCCACGGCAAAAAGCCCATGGCGATACGCAGCGGCCTGGGGCTTGCGTTATCATACTTGTTGGGCGGTATGGTTACAAGCCCGGAACAAATGGTTGGCGTGCGCGTTTTGCAGGGCTTTGCTGCCGGGCTGTGGTCGGTGTGCCTTGCCATTGCCACTTCTTCGGTACCTGTCGGTAAATTAGGTATGAGCCTTGGCATACTGCAGTCCGGCTTAACGGCAGGCAACGTAATCGGCCCGTTGATAGGCGGCGTGCTGGCTTCCATGTTCGGCATGCGCACTTCGTTTTATCTGGGCGGTGCGGTGCTGTTTATGATAACGCTGGTGTTCTGGTTCTATATTCCCGAACCGCCGGGAAGCAAGGCTTCCAAAGAGGAAGCTGCCAACGAACCTGCAACGGCGCTGTTAAAAAATGCGCCTATCCGCGAAGCGCTTATCTGCTCCGGTATTGTGCAGATGGTAATACTTTTAATTCAGCCGATTATCAGCCTGTATGTGGAAAAACTTTACCACGGCACGGATAACATTATTTTTGTTGCCGGGCTGGTATTTTCTCTGGTGGGCATTGCCAGTGCCATGACGGCGCCGTTTTGGGGGCGCTTCGGGCAGAACAGGGGCTTTTACCTGTCGCTGGCACTTTCTTCAGTTTGTGCGGGCGTGGTAATGATTATGCAGTCGGTGCCTTCTTCCTTACTTTTGTTTGCGGCGCTTAATTTTACGGTGGGGCTGTTCTTTGCCGGTATTCAGCCATCCATAAGTGCAATTCTGGCAAACAAAACGGAACGCACGCAGCGCGGGCGCGTATTTGGCATGCTGTTTTCGGCACAGCAGTTCGGCTCTATGGTTGGCCCCTTAATCGGCGGGCTGATTGCATCTTTCTTGCCGATGAACAGTTTGTTTGTTATCGGCGGCTGCATTTTGATACTTATTGCGGCATTTATTTATAACAGGCACCGCGGCGAAGCGTTAAATATTTAATTTTTGTTTTTAAACTGTTCCTGCAATTTTTGCAGGGCAGTTTTTATTTTGTGTAAAACCTTAAAATTTTTTTATTTGTATACAGCAATTTTGTTAAAAATGTATTATAATATTATAAGTTTAGTAAAAAAACGGCCTTTTGCAGGCTGAAAAGTCAGGAAGGTTTTACTGCTGATGAGAACAACGTATTTAAAAATATATTTGGATGCTTTGCGCCATAACCTGCGTGCCATACGCGCTTTGGTGCCTAAACATACCGAAACCGTCGCTGTCGTTAAGGCAAATTCGTACGGCTACGGCGCTTTGCAGGTGGCTGCAATGGCCATGGAAGAAGGTTACGAGGCGCTTGCCGTTGCCGTAACAAGCGAAGCAAAACAGCTGCGTGAGGCAGGCTTTAAGTGCCCGATTTACCTTTTGGGGCTTTTAATGCCGGAGGAATACGAAGACGCATTTAATACAGATTCCATCATTCCGGTGTGCGAATCGACAGATTTGCAGCAGCTTGACGAAACGGCGGCACGTTTTGGCAAAACCGCCAGCGTAATGGTAGCTGTAGACAGCGGCATGAACCGTATCGGCGTGCAGGCGGAAGATGTGCCCGAATTTTTGGAGGGCATTAAAAAATATGCCAACATTACCGTGCACGGCTTTTTTACGCATTATGCCTGCGCTGACGGCGAGAGCCACGAGCACGTAAAACGCCAGATGCAGCGCTTTGAAAGCATGGTAAGGCGCATACCGCAGCCTGAAAAATATGTTTTTACCGCCGCCAACAGCTCAACAACGCTGTATTTTCCGGAATCTTACTACGACGCTGTGCGCCCGGGGCAGATTATTTACGGCTATATGCCGGAGGGACACGCAGAAACGCAGGAGCGTGCGGCGAAGCTGCCCAGGTTTGAAAGCGCGCTGGGGCTGTTCAGCCGCGTAGTGCATATTCACAAGATTAAGGCCGGCGATACCGTTGGCTACGGCGCAACTTATAAGTGCAATGAAGATACCTGGATTGGCACTGTTCCTATCGGCTATGCGGACGGTTATCCGCGCTGCCTTTCCAACACCGGCGAAGTTTTAATCGGCGGCAGGCGTTATAAAGTGGCAGGGCGCGTGTGCATGGACCAGCTGATGGTTGACCTTGGCAGCGAAACCGATGTTAAAGTTGGCGACGAGGTGGTGCTCATCGGCAGGCAGGGCGATGATGAAATTACCGTAATTGACATTGCGAAACTTGCCAATACCCATCCTGATGAAATTTCCTGCCAGTTAAGCCCGCGCATACCGCGTGTGTACTGCAATAAATACGAAAATTAAAAATGCAAAATAAAAAGCATCTGTTTTGGGAGAAAAACTCCAAAGCAGATGCTTAATTTTTTGTTTGTTAAGTTTGTGCTTACATTACAGGGGTCGGCGGCAGCGGAGTGTCGGTTGCACCGGGCTGCTCAAAAATAAATGCCGGGGAAGGATAGTAGAACTGGCAGTGCTGGAAAGCAACGGTTTCGGTGGAGAAGCGTTTTAAAAGTGCCAGAGATACACGTTCTTCAAAGTCGATAAGGTTGTCTTTGTTGATATCGGCGTCGTCTACAATAACCAGAAGAAACGGGCTTACCTGCGGTGCGTCGGCAGGAAGCAGGCTTCTGTCAAGCGGCAGGCAGGGCACAATACGCAGTTTGCCGATAACGTCTTTGTTGTCGTTTAATACTCTTGCCGCATAAGTGTTTTCAAAAAGGGTTTTGGCAAGCTGAAGATTATAAGCATTGTTGTTTTGCATTTATAACACATCCTTTTATTATAAGTTTGTAATGCTTACATATTTTTACTTATTAATGATAACATAGTTACAGTTTTTTTGCAAAAGTTTACATAAAACAGGCAATTTTAAAATGCATTTAAAAAGAATATTGTATACAAACAATAAAATGCCAAAAATAAAAACAGCTTTGCAGGAATTTGTGAAAAAAAAGCGAATTTAACAACATAATAATGTGGCGTAATACCTGTTTACATTCAAGAAGGATATTCGTTCACTATTTACAGGGGGGAAAACTATGAAAAAACTATTGGCTTTTTTAATGTCCATGATGCTCTTTGCTGTACTTGCCGCAGGCTGCGGCGGTGGTGAAGACCAGGCAGGCGGTAAAGCCGCAACGCAGAAATTCATTAATATCGCAACAGGCGGCACTGCCGGTACTTATTATCCGCTCGGCGGCGCAATTGCGGATATCCTTAACAAGAATATTCCGGGCTGCAACGCTTCTGCACAGGCAACCGGCGCATCCATTGCCAACATTAACATGCTGCAGCAGGGGCAGGTTGATATCGCCTTCATTCAGAACGATAACGCTTATTATGCCGTAAACGGCACTGAAATGTTTAAAGACAAAAAAGTTACCAACCTTTATGGCCTGGCAACTCTGTATCCGGAAACCATTCAGATTGTAACCCTTGCCGAAACCGGCATTACCGACCTTTCCCAGGTTAAAGGCAAACGCGTAGCAGTAGGCGCACCGGGTTCCGGCACCGAAGCAAACGCACGCCAGATTCTTGCAGCATATGGCGTTACTTACGATGATATTAACGTTCAGTATCTTTCCTTTGCCGAAGCTTCCAGCGCACTGAAAGACGGCAACGTTGATGTTGCTTTCGTAACCGCAGGCCATCCGACCGCAGCAATTCAGGATATTGCTACCCAGAACAATGTAGTTCTGCTTCCGGTTGCAACTGATAAAGCTGACGCTTTGATTAAAGAATATCCGTTCTACACCAAAGTTAACATTCCTGCTAACACCTATAATAAACAGGCTGCCGACTGCTCCGCAGTAGCAGTACGCTGCATGCTTGCTGTAACCGACAAGATGGATGCCGATACCGGTTATGCTGTAACCAAGGCTATCTACACCAACCTCGACCGTCTTAAAGCAGCTCATTCCGCAGCAAATGTAATCACTAAAGAAAGCGCTATGGATGGCATGTCCATTCCTGTAAATGCAGGCGCTGAAAAATTCTTTAAAGAAAAATAACAATGTGGTTTAAAGAGACGCCCCGGTCACCGTTTGTGCTCGGTAACCGGGGTGTATCTAAATTATATACGGTTTTTATATGCAGCGTTATTGCCGCCGCAGGTTTGTTTTACTGGTATGCTTCGCAGCTTGTAGTTGCCATGCTGCCGGAGCACGGCGCAAAAGCATGTTTTGCGGTTGAACCGGGAGAAACCTGGCAGATGGAATTCAAGCATTCTTATGAGCTTACGCTGTGGCGCGATAATTTTACCGTTAACGGCGCGGACGATATGGTTTTAACGCATACCATTTACCAGTCGCAGGGGTGCGGCTTTCCGTTTTCGGCATCTGAAGGGAAATTTGAAGCGCTGCCTGACGGGCATTTTAAACTTACATTAAACCGGCCTTATAAAATTATAAAAATGCGGCCCGCAGTGCAGGCGAGCCCCAAAATACTGCATAATGAAACTGTATATGATTTATGTAAGATGTTCGGGCACGGCACGCTGCTTACCATAAAAGCAGAACCGCGATACCGTTACTGGCTGGAATGAGTTTGTTTTTATAAAATTTGTTTGTGAGAGGTGGATGTAATGGATTTAAAGAAAGAAATTATGGACGATATCGAAAAGGCCCAGCTTTCGGCGGAAGAAATATTAAGAAAATACGATAAAGAATCCGATAAGAGGGAACTTACCGGTGTTTGGAATACGATTATTAACGCTATCTGCATTATTTTCTGTATTTTTCAGGTTTATACTGCAGCGTTTGGTATTTTAGATGCGCAGCTGCAAAGGGCAGTGCACCTTGCTTTTGGTTTTGCACTGGTATTTTTGCTGTATCCGATGCGCAAGTCCTGGTCCAGAAAGGAAATGAACTGGATTGACGTTTGTTTTGCTGTTGTAGGTGTTGCCGTATCAATGTACATTGTGGTATTCTACCACGATTTGGTATTGCGTGCTGGCATGAACAACGAAACGGACTACATTATAGCGCTTATTGGCACGCTGCTGGTAATTGAAGGCGCACGCCGCGTAGTTGGCTGGCCGATGATTACCATTGCCATTTTGTTTGTGCTGTACGGTTTGTTCGGGCGTATGCTGCCGGGTATTATCGCTCACCGCGGACTTGGCCTGCATGAACTTGTAAACTACCTGTATTACACAACGGAAGGTATTTTTGGTACACCGATGGGCGTATCTTCAACCTTTATTTATCTGTTTATTTTGTTCGGCGCTTATCTGGAAGCTACCGGTCTTGGCAAATTCTTTATTGATATTTCCAATGCCATTGCCGGCTGGGCATCCGGCGGGCCTGCTAAAGTAGCGGTTATCTCCAGTGCTTTGGAAGGTACCGTATCCGGCAGCTCTGTTGCTAACGTAGTAGGCAGCGGCTCGTTCACCATTCCGATGATGAAAAAATTAGGCTACGGCAAAGACTTTGCCGGTGCTGTTGAAGCTGCGGCTTCTACCGGCGGCCAGTTAATGCCTCCTGTAATGGGCGCGGCAGCCTTTTTGATGGCTGAATTCGTAGGCGTTCCTTACATGGAAGTTGTAAAAGCAGGCGTTATTCCGGCTATTTTGTACTTTACCGGCATTTGGCTGGGCGTACATTTTGAAGCCAAGAAGCTCGGCCTTAAAGGCATGAGCCGCGATGAAATGCCGAGCTACAAATCTATTTTCATCGAAAGAGGCCATCTGGTAATTCCTCTTATCGCTATTATTTACTTCCTTACCAACGGTTATACCCCGATGCGTGCGGCATTGGTAGGCATTGTGCTTGCTATCGTAAGCTCCTGCCTGCGCAAATCAACCCGCATTACCTTTAAGGATTTTGTAAACGGCATGATTAACGGTTCCAAAGGCATTTTGGGCGTACTTATTGCCTGCGCAACCGCCGGTATTATTATCGGCGTTGTAACCAAAACCGGCGTTGGCCTTAAAATGGCAACCGCACTGCTCGACCTTGCAGGCGGCCACCTTATGCCGGCAATGGTATTTACCATGCTTACTTCCCTTATACTCGGCATGGGCGTGCCTACAACCGCTAACTACGTAATTACTTCCACCATTGCTGCACCGGCCCTTATCCAGATGGATGTGCCTGTACTGGCAGCGCATATGTTCGTATTCTACTTCGGCATTGTTGCCGATATTACCCCGCCGGTTGCTCTGGCAGCTTACGCCGGTTCCGGTATTTCCGGCGGCGACCCGCTGCGTACCGGTATCAACGCTTCCAAACTGGCTATTGCGGCATTCATCATTCCGTACATCTTTGTACTGTCGCCTGAAATTCTGATGATTAACGCTACCCCGTTCGGCGTTGTATTCTCTTGCTGCACGGCTATTTTGGGCATGGTTGGCGTTGCTGCGGCAATGGGCGCGTACTTTACCCGCCACCTTAACTTCCTGCAGCGCTGCCTGTTCTTCTTCGGCGGCCTCGGCCTTATCGACCCGGGCCTGTATACCGACGTTGCCGGTGTTGTTTTAATGGCAATCGGTTATCTGTGGAGCCGTAAAAACCCTAAATAATTAAAAATAGTTTAATTTAAAGCCCGTCATAATAAAATGGCGGGCTTTTGTAAAATGTTTGGAGAAATTTTTAAAACAGCTTGAATATAATACACAAGTGTGATATAGTATACACTATATTAAGGGTGCAACCCTAAAAGTATATTACAAAGGAGTAACGGACATGAATAAGGAAAAAGAATTTCTTCTCTGGTTCGAGCAAATGGAAAGAGGCGACGTTGCCATTGTTGGCGGCAAATCTTCCTCTCTTGGTGAAATGACATCTAAAACCGATGTACCCGTACCGTATGGTTTTGCAACTACTGCTTATGCTTATAGATATTTTATTGAAAAAAGCGGCCTGAAAGAAAAAATGCAGGCTATTTTGGCTGAACTTACCGACGTTGAAAACAGCGCATTGCTGCGTGATGTAAGCGCACGCCTGCGTGAAGCCATTATGGCTGAAGAAATGCCGGAGGATTTAAAAGCAGCCATTGCCGCAGCTTATGAAGAACTGGGCAAAAAAGTTGGCGAAGCTGAACCTTATGTTGCAGTACGCAGCAGCGCAACCGCAGAAGACCTGCCGGATGCCAGCTTTGCAGGCCAGCAGGATACTTACCTTAACGTAAAAGGCGCAGAAAACATCATTGCCAAAGTTAAGGAATGCTATGCTTCCTGCTTTACCGACCGCGCTGTATACTACCGTGAAAAACAGGGCTTCGACCATATCGAAGTAGCTCTCAGCGCAGTTATTCAAATGATGGTATTCAGCAAAGCCGCCGGCGTTATGTTCACCGTTAACGTTGCTACCGGCGACGACAGCAACATCCTTATTGAAGCTGCTTTCGGCCTTGGCGAATATGTTGTACAGGGTACCGTTACCCCGGATAACTACACCGTTTCCAAAGCAGAAAACAAAATTGTTGACCGCTGCGTAAACGAGCAGGACGTTATGCTTGTGCGCAAAGAAGGCGGCGACTGCGAAGAACTGCCCGTACCGGAAGCAGAACGCAATGTTCAGACCCTTACCGACGAACAGATTCTTGAACTTGCAGGCTACGCTAAAAAAATTGAAGCACATTATGGCTGCTATATGGATATGGAATGGGGCATTGATTCCCGCAACGGCAAAATCTGGATTCTTCAGGCACGCCCCGAAACCGTATGGAGCCGCCGCAATAAAGAAAATAAACCTAAAGTTGAAGCAAAAGCAGCAGCCACCGACCGCAAGGTTATCGTTAAAGGGCTGCCCGCAAGCCCGGGTCTTGTATCCGGCCGCACTCACGTTATCCTCGACCCGTCCCATATCGACGAGTTTAAGGAAGGCGAAATCCTCGTAACCGAAATGACCGCCCCTGACTGGGTACCGGCTATGAAGAAAGCCAAAGCCATTGTAACTGATAGCGGCGGAATGACCTGCCACGCTTCCATTGTAAGCCGTGAACTTGGCATTCCGTGTATCGTAGGCACCAAGAGCCGCGGTGAAGCTGCAACCACTACCGTTCCCGACGGCATTGATGTAACCGTTGACGCAACCCATGGCGTTGTATATGAAGGCATTCTGGAAGAAAAGAAACCGGAAGCACAGGCTCAGGCTGCTGCTCCCGTTGCTGAATACTTCCCGCCGACCGGCACCAAAATTTACATGAACCTCGGTGACCCGGACCTTGCAGAAAAATATTCCGCACTGCCCTGCGACGGCATTGGCCTGATGCGCGAAGAATTTATCTGGACCACTTACATTCACGAACATCCGCTGTATCTTATTAAAACCGGCCATCCGGAAAAAGTTGTTGACCAGCTTGCCGAAGGCATCCGCCAGGTATGCCAGGCAATGGCTCCGCGTCCGGTAACCCTGCGCTTCAGCGATTTCAAATCCAGCGAATACCGCGATTTGAAGGGCGGCGACGAATTTGAGCCGTATGAACCTTCCGCACTTCTTGGCTGGCGCGGCGCTTCCCGTTACTATGACCCGAAATATGTAGAAGCATTCAAACTGGAATGCCAGGCAGTACGCAAAGTACGCGAAGAATTCGGCCTGAAAAACCTTAACGTAATGATTCCGTTCTGCCGCAACGTGGAAGAATGTGAAAAAGTTACCGCCATTATGGCAAGCGAAGGCCTTGTACGCGGCAAAGACTTTAAAGTATGGCTGATGGCAGAAATTCCTTCCAATATCATTCTTGCCGACCAGTTCAACAAATATGTTGACGGTTACTCCATCGGCTCTAACGACCTTACCATGCTGATTCTGGGCTGCGACCGTGACAACGACACCGTATCCCATATTTATGACGAACGCAATCTGGCTGTACGCCGTGCAATCCGCCACCTTATCGAAGTTGCTCATAAAGACGGCAAAACCGTTTCCATTTGCGGCCAGGCACCGAGCGTATATCCTGAATTCTGCGAATTCCTCATTAAGAGCGGTATCGACAGCATGTCCGTAAACCCGGATACCGTTAAATTTACCAAAAAACTTGCCGCACAGCTTGAACAGCGCATTATGCTGGATGCCCTTACCGGCAGAGGCCGCGTTGAAACCGAAAACCTTGACTGGTAATTTTATCAATAAAGCGGTGTAATACCTGTAAACCCCGGAATTTAAAAGCTCCGGGGTTTATTTTTATACCCATACGGGAATGTAATATGTAATTCTA
>OJOA01000824.1_pt1 | contig 18576 bp, 14 predicted proteins | sample 1597991 | NCBI WGS metagenome assembly OJOA01 (sample SAMN01915207, study PRJEB22387) | human gut metagenome | isolation source: stool | host: Homo sapiens | place: USA | reverse complement strand
CTCTCCCTCGTGGCTCCCTCTTTCCTTACTCACACCCCCACCCCGTCGGGGTGTTGGCAAAACTCGAATAACCACCTGAACATTGTATATCCTGTCGATGCGGGGACGCTTAATGCTACACGTCCGCATATTAGTACATATATCTCAGGTTAGTGGCGTTTTTTTGATGAGTCAATGTCAGTGCAGTTGCACTGACACACTCACGAAATTATTAATTCCCTGTCGGTACTGAAAATGTTTTCGGCGGTGTTGGCGATACATTTCATTATACTGTTTTGATAATCGGTTTTCGACAGTCAAGAGCCTGCCGCAATTGCGACAGGCTCCTTGATTTTATTTGGCTTACTTTGTTCCGAACAGTCTGTCGCCTGCGTCACCGACACCGGGAGTGATATACAGATCCTCATTAAGACCGTCGTCAAGCGCACCGCAATAGATCTCTACATCGGGGAATTCCTTGTGTATAGCGGCTATGCCCTCAGGAGCGGCGATAATGCACATAAACTTTATAGAATGTGCGCCGGCTTCCTTAATCTTGCGTATAGCGTGTACAGCCGATGTGCCTGTAGCAAGCATAATATCGGTAACTATTACGTCACGCTCGTTTATATCAAACGGGAGTTTGCAGTAATACTCGTTTGCGACCGTTTTGTCAGATCCGCCCTTTCCTCTGAATATACCGATATGACCTATCTTTGCGGCAGGAACAAGTGCCATAACGCCCTCGGTCATACCAAGACCTGCACGGAGGATAGGTACAAATGCAAGCTTTCTGCCTGAGATAACATTTGACTCTGCGATAGCTACGGGAGTCTGAATCTGTACCTTCTTAAGAGGAAGATCTCTCGTTGCCTCATAGCACATAAGCATTGAAATTTCGCTTACAAGCTCTCTGAATTCCTTTGCGCCCGTGTTCTTATCTCTTAAAAGAGATACCTTGTGCTGTACAAGGGGGTGGTCACAGATGTGAAGTTTCTCGTTTGCCATAACATTCTCTTTTCTCCCTATGTATTGTTGGATTAGTTTTTTATAGCCCTGCCGTGATTTTCATAGGGAAAAATCCGCAGTTTTTAAATACTTACTTATTCTCAAGCGCCATCATCTTGTCAACTCTTGCTGCGTGTCTTCCGCCCTCGAACTCGGTTGACAGGAACACTCTTACTATTTCTTCAGCCGTACCCGCTCCTATTACTCTGCCGCCCATGCACAGAACGTTTGCGTCATTGTGAAGACGTGTGTACTTTGCCGTATAATAATCCTGACACAAAGCCGCACGGATACCCTTTATCTTGTTTGCGGATATGCTGATGCCTATACCCGTACCGCATATCAGAATGCCCTTGTCGCACTCTCCGCTTTTGATTTTCTCACAGGTCTTTTCTGCGATGTCGGGATAATCCGCTCTCTCTCCGTTACAGCCGCAGTCGATATACTCGACCTTAAGCTCATCAAGGAACTTCTTAACCTCGCACTTCAGTTCATATCCTGCATGGTCGCTACCTATTGCCAGCATTTTTATTCTTTCCTTTCTTTATACGCCTCAGCATTCTTTGCCATAAGCTCGCGCTGAGCCTGCGGCAGCTTAAGATACATCGGCATAAGCTGTTCGGGCGTTAACTGCGGTACGTTTACAGCCGCAAGGCATACACCGTAGCCCGTCTGGTATCTTAACGGATCGGGGGCAATCTTCACATTTTCCATTCCCTCGTCATCCGTTGCTTTTTTCATTATAAATGCGCCGTCGCCGACAAGCATTATATCATCGTCATATTCCGACAGCATTCTTGCCGCCTCGTCTGTTTTCAGGCATTCCTCTTCGGTCAGCCTTTCAACCTTGCCGTCCTCAATGCGAAACAGTGCAACATAAACCTGATTGCACCTTGCGTCCATTGCGGCGCAGACAACGCAGTCATAAGCTGTAACATTATACGCCATAGCCTCAAGCGTTGAAACTGCCGCACAAGGCTTCGACAATGCAAAAGCAAGCCCTTTTACTGCCGATATGCCTATACGAAGTCCCGTGAAAGAGCCCGGACCGTTCGCCACTGCGAAAAGCCCTATATCCTCCATAGAAAGCTCCGCATTTCTGACAAGATCCCTTACAACAGGCATAAGCGTCACGCTGTGCGTCAGCTTGTTGTTTATCACCGTACTGCCGAGTATCTGCCCCTTTTCCGTATCGTACACGGCGGCACAGCAAGGAGCGGCGGCAGTGTCGATACCGAGTATCAGCATAGTTCCTCCTGCGGAATATATTCAATTACTCTTGAATTATCCCCTGTTTTAGTGATATTCACACCGCACCTGCCGTCAAGATACGAGGCAAGCTCAGGTATGTTCTCGCTCCACTCTATACACATTATTCCGCCTCGGTCGAGGTAGTCGAAAAATCCGATAGCGTACAGATCGTCGAGCGTGTTTATTCTGAAAAGGTCAAAGTGGAAGATCGGCACATCGCCCTCATATTCGTTCACAAGAGCGAAGGTCGGACTTGTAACATCGTCCGTACTGCCGAAATATTCCGCTATACCCTTTGTTAAGTGCGTTTTTCCTGCGCCCATTTCACCGGTATAAAGCACACAGTCGCCGGCTTTCAGATAAGAGGCTATCTTTTTGCCGATTTCAACCGTTTCTTCGGGCGAATCTGAAATAAACCGTTCCATCAGAACAGACCGCTTATCTCGCCGTCTGCGCTTACATCTATCTTGTTTGCGGCAGGAACCTTAGGCAGTCCGGGCATTGTCATAATGTCGCCCGTGAGTGCGACAACAAAGCCTGCACCTGCCGACAGCTTTACATCACGGACGGTTATCGTGAAGTCCTTCGGGCAACCGAGCTTTGTCGGGTCGTCCGATAAGGAATACTGCGTCTTTGCAACGCATACGGGCAGCTTGTCAAAGCCGATAGCTTCAATTTCCTTTATTGCCTTTTCCGCACCCGTTGTATAGTTTACGCCGTCCGCACGGTAGATTTCCCTTACGATTATATTCAGCTTTTCCTTTATTGACAGCTTCTCGTCATATATAGGAGCAAAATTCGTCTTGCCCTCGTTTTCGTTTATTGTATCTATAACAGCGTTTGCAAGCTCGATACCGCCTTCTCCGCCCTTTAAGAATACGTCTGAGAACGCAACCTTTGCGCCCATCTTCTCGCAGTATTCACGGACAATGGCTATTTCAGCCTCTGTATCGGTATAGAAGTGGTTTATCGCAACAACTGCAGGCACGCCGTATTTACGCATATTTTCTATATGTGCGCCGAGGTTTACGATGCCCTTTCTGAGAGCCTCTGTGTTCTCTGCCGTAAGCTCGGTTTTCGGAACACCGCCGTTGTATTTCAAAGCACGGATAGTAGCTACTATGACCGTACACGAGGGCTTAAGTCCTGCGTAACGGCACTTTATGTCAAAGAACTTCTCCGCACCGAGATCACTGCCGAAGCCTGCCTCGGTTATGGCATAGTCGCCAAGCTTTAACGCAAGCTTAGTCGCTCTTACACTGTTACAGCCGTGAGCAATGTTTGCGAACGGACCGCCGTGAATGATAGCGGGAGTATTTTCGAGCGTCTGCACGAGGTTGGGGTTGATAGCGTCCTTTAAAAGCGCTGTCATAGCACCAACCGCCTCAACATCAGATGCAAATACGGGCTTTCCGTCATAAGTATACGCAACAAGGATTCTGCCGAGCCTTGCCTTAAGATCAACAAGATCGTCCGCAAGACACAGTATCGCCATTATCTCGCTTGCAACGGTTATCTGGAAGTGATCCTCTCTCGGAACACCGTTCACCTTGCCGCCAAGACCGATTATGCAGTTTCTCAGCGCTCTGTCGTTCATATCAAGACAACGCTTTATCTGTATGCGTCTGGGGTCTATTCCGAGTACGTTTCCCTGCTGAATGTGGTTATCTATAAGTGCGCAAAGCAGATTGTTTGCGGAAGTGATTGCGTGCATATCTCCCGTGAAGTGAAGATTTATATCCTCCATAGGCACTACCTGCGCATATCCTCCGCCTGCCGCACCGCCCTTTATACCAAATACGGGACCCAGTGAAGGCTCACGCAGTGCAAGTACAGCCTTTTTGCCTATCTTGTACATACCCTCTGCAAGGCCTACGGAAGTAGTTGTCTTGCCCTCTCCTGCAGGAGTGGGGTTTATAGCCGTAACAAGTATCAGCTTGCCGTCCTCTTCGCTTTCAAGACGGTCTATACATTCCTGTGAGATCTTCGCCTTGTAGTGACCGTAGGGTATAAGCTCCTCCTCGTCAATTCCGAGTTCCTTTGCTATATCCTTTATTTTTAGCATTTTTGCGTTCTGGGCAATTTCAATATCGCTGAGCATATTTTCTACCTCTTTTTACTGTGGCTGACCGCCTGAATTATAACCTCTCACGTCATTGTAAAGACGCAATTTAAGTATAGCACAGTGGCGGGTGAATTTCAAGGTTTAAAGAATATTTTACACCGACCGCCGCTTACGGATTTACACAAACTTAAGCTGGTCAACGTCCTCGTCGTACAGCGTACCCGCAACAGGCACGGTCTTTGTCCTGTAGCTGTCTGCGTCCTTTATCATACCGTCCTTGTATTTGACCGCAGATCTGAGCTTTGCTCTGGTAAGCCTCATTACCTGTACGCCCTGCGTATCCCTTGCCGCTTTGGGCAGGATAAGCACAGTGTTGAATATCATGACCTTGCCTGCGTCCGAGCTTAGCATAAACTCGCAATCGCCGTCAATAAGCGTCATAGATACAAGCGGTGAGCCGTCATTGTATGCGTTCGCCAGCTTTTTACGCCTTGTCTTTGTTTCAAACGAAGCCATAGGCACTTTTGCGCATTTACCGTTTTCAAAGAACATTACAAGCGTTCCGCTGTAGTCCTCTGCGGCTATCATCTTTATTATCCTCTCGTCCGGGTCAAGCTCCAGCTTTACAGGCAGATAGTCGCCCATCACGCTTGCCTTTCCGTCCTCAAAGTCGCAGGCTCTTGCCTTATATACCTGGAATTTATCTGTGAAGAATAAAAGCTCCGCACGGTTGCTGCCGTCATAGGTTTCGATTATCTCATCGTTTTCCTTGAGTTTCTGCTCACCGCTCATTCTCAGCGACTGAGGAGTAATCTTCTTGAAATATCCCTCACGGGTGAAGAACAGATTAACGGGATAATCGGGTATCTCCTCCTCCGTCTCGTTCTCCTCATCCTCAGTGCCGTAGATAAACATTGTCTTTCTGGGCTTGCCGTATTTCTTTGCTATATCACCAAGCTCCGATATGATTATCTGCTTTACTCTGCGCTCCGAAGAAAGAATATCCTCCATATCGGCTATTTCTTCCTTAAGGCTGTCTATTTCCTCAATACGCTTCAAGATATAACCCTTGTTGATATTTCTCAGCTTTATATCCGCAACATATTCAGCCTGCGTTTCGTCTATGCCGAAGCCTATCATAAGGTTCGGTACGACCTCTGCGTCATCCTCTGTTTCACGGATTATCTTTATAGCCTTGTCTATATCAAGCAGTATCTTCTTAAGACCTGTCAGCAGATGGAGTTTTTCTTTCTTTCTTGCAAGCTCAAACTTTGTCTTTCTCTTTACGCAGGTAATTCTGAAATCAGTCCACTGCTCAAGTATCTCGGCAACACCCATGACCTTCGGCATACCGCCTACAAGAATGTTGAAGTTGCAGGAGAAAACGTCCTGTAAAGGAGTTATCCTGAACAGCTTTTTCATTACCGCCTCGCTGTCCTGCCCACGCTTTAAATCAATAGTTATCTTAAGACCCGATAAGTCCGACTCATCACGCACATCGGAGATTTCCTTCAGCTTGCCCAGCTTCACCTGCTCAACTATCTTGTCGATTATCGCTTCAATAGTCGTCGTAGGCGGAATCTCGGTCACTTCGATACAGTTTGCTGTTTTGTCATAGATATACTTACTGCGTACCTTTACGCTTCCACGTCCGGTAGCATATATACGGCGAAGCTCGTTCTCGTCCTGTAATATGAAGCCTCCGCCGGGGAAATCGGGACCTTTAAGCGTGGATACAATATCGTGTTCGGGGTTTTTCATAAGTGCGGCGGCTGTTTCACATACCTCCGACAGATTGAAGGAGCAGATATTGCTCGCCATAGATACAGCGATACCGACGTTATTGTTTACCAGTACCGCAGGGAATCTTGTGGGGAGCAGTACAGGCTCTGTCATTGAGTTATCGTAGTTCGGCACAAAGTCAACTATATCACGGTCAATATCCGCAAATATCTCTGCGCAGATAGGGTCAAGCTTTGCCTCTGTATATCGTGATGCCGCAAACGACATATCTCTTGAATATGCCTTGCCGAAGTTACCCTTGCTGTCAACATACGGGTGCAGAAGTGCCTCGTTGCCCCTTGCAAGTCTTACCATCGTTTCGTATATTGCCATATCGCCGTGCGGATTTAATTTCATCGTCTGTCCGACAATGTTCGCCGACTTTGTTCTTGCTCCCGTAAGCAGACCCATCTTGTACATCGTATACAGCAGTTTTCTGTGTGACGGCTTGAAACCGTCAATTTCGGGGAGCGCACGGGAAACTATAACGCTCATTGCATACGGCATATAGTTTTCGGTCAGCGTATCGGTTATCGGCTGATTTTCGACAATGCCTGCGCCCTCTATATAAGCGTTTTTATTCGGAGCGACCTTCTTCTCGCTCTTTTCGTTCTTTCCTTTTCTCAAAATCTATACCTCTTTTTAGCTTTATACCCTGCTCAGAGCGAAAACTCTTTTTTCAGCTTTTCAAAGCGTTTCTCGTATTTATCTCTTATGGGTAGCGTTGTATTCTGTAAAACGTGTTGCAGAATATCTGCGTCTTTCAGTACCTCGTCAAGCGGAAGCCCGACATTTTCCTTGTCGCTGTGGTTCGCTATCGCTCTTGTGATATTGCCTATCTCGCACACACTGAAAAGCCCCGTCTTTGCCAGTATCGGCATTACAGCGTCAGCGCTTTCTTCTGCGTGCTTTTCGTCAACGCCCGTCAGATATTTACGGTAGTCGTGGAGCAGTCCGCTTATCTGTGCAAGCTCTGCGTTAACACCTCTGCGCAGTGCGATAAGCCCTGCCGTCTGTGCCGTGCCGAAAAGATGAATGTACGCTTTCTGCCGTCTTTCCTCGGGCAGCGTCGCTATCATCTCCGACACTACGGCAGATATTACCTCTATCCTGTTAATTTCCATATATCCTCCGCTCAAGATACGTCTATATCGTCAAGGTACTTATAGCCGTAGTCACGAATATAGTCCTTTCTTCCGTCAAGGTTATCGCCGAGCAGCAGCTCGAATATTTCCTGCGTTTTCTGTGCGTCCTCCGGCATTACTCTTATAAGCCGTCTTGTTTCGGGGTTCATAGTGGTAAGCGACATCATTTCCGGTTCGTTCTCACCAAGACCCTTTGAACGCTGTATCTTATACTTCTGCTCGCCTATATCGGCAAGTATCCTCTGCTTTTCCGCTTCTGTATAGGCAAAGTAGGTCATATCCTTGCTGTTTATCTCATAAAGCGGCGACTCTGCAATATACACAAAGCCCTTTTCTATTACGGTCGGAACAAGTCTGTACAGCATAGTAAGAATAAGCGTTCTTATCTGGTATCCGTCATAGTCCGCATCGGTACAGATTATTATCTTTTCCCACCTGAGATTATTTAAATCAAAGGTTGAAAGGTCTTTGTTCGCCTTAGCCTTTACCTCAACACCGCAGCCGAGTATCTTCATAAGGTTCGTGATAATTTCACTCTTGAATATCTTGTCATAGCTTGCCTTAAGGCAGTTGAGCGTCTTACCTCTTACAGGCATTACCGCCTGATAGTCTGCGTCCCTCGCCTGCTTTACAGCGCCCAAAGCCGAGTCACCCTCCACTATATAAAGCTCACGTCTTGCCGTATCCTTACTCCTGCAATCAACGAACTTAGGTATCCTGTTTGCAAGGTCTATCTTGCCCGAAAGCTGTTTCTTTATTGTATCTCTTGCCTTTGCGGCATTTTCACGGGCACGCTTGTTTATCAGCACCTGCTCGCATATCTTGACCGCTTCATCCGGATTTTCAAGGAAGTACACTTCAAGCTGATGCTTCAGCCAGTCGGTCATAGCCTCCTGTATAAATTTATTGGTTATGCTCTTTTTCGTCTGGTTCTCATAGCTTGTCTGCGTTGAGAAGTTAGAAGATATGAACACAAGGCAGTCGGCAATATCGGTAAATTTTATCTTGCCCTCGGTCTTGTTGTACTTGCTGTTAGCTTTCAGCCAGCCGTCTATCTGATTTGTGAACGCCGCCTGCATAGCCTTGTCGGGACTTCCGCCGTGCTCAAGCCAGCTTGAATTGTGATAATGCTGTATAAGCTGAACTTTGTTTGAGAATACAAAAGCGACCTTCATCTTTACTTTGTATTCCGGCTTGTCCTCTCTGTCCTTACCTGTACGCTGTGCGCTCCATACCTGCTCGGTAGTAAGTGCTGTATCGCCTACGATTTCTTTCAGATAATCGCTGATACCGTTTTCATAGCAGTAGATATGCTCTTCAAAGCGTGTTTCGCCTGTTTCCTCGTCACGCACTTCGTTTCTCAGCACAAAGGTCAGCCCGTCATTTACTACCGCCTGTCTGCGCAGAACATCGTCAAAATATTCAAATGGTACGTCAATATCCGTAAATACATCAAGGTCTGGTTTCCACTTGATTTTAGTACCCGTTGTTCCGTCCGACTGGTGACGGCGGAAGCCTCTTTCTTCCTTTTCAACGTTATAGCCCTTTTCAAATCTCAGGTCGTATATCCACGTTCCGTTGTTACTCTCGACCTCCATATACTCCGCCGCAAACTGCGTCGAGCAAAGGCCCAGACCGTTAAGGCCGAGCGAATATGAGTAGTTGTCTCCGCTGTTATTGTCGTATTTACCGCCTGCGTACAGTGTGCAGAAGGCAAGTTCCCAGTTGTACTTCTCCTCGTTTTTATTGAAGTCTATCGGTATACCTCTGCCGTAGTCCTGCACTTCAATGCTTTTATCAAGGAAGCGTGTAACGATTATCTTCTTTCCGAAGCCCTCTCTAGCCTCGTCTATCGAGTTTGAAAGTATCTCAAACACGGAGTGACAACAGCCGTCAAGCCCGTCCGAGCCAAATATAACGCCGGGACGCAGTCGTACCTGATCGGGTCCTTTCAGCTGTTTAAGACTGTTATCGTCATAATTTTTCTTTGTCATCAGCTTTATCCTTTCAACCGCTGTACTCCCCTGTACAGCGAAACTTTAGTCAATAATTAGTTTTATTGTACCACAAATCCACCGTTTTTGCAAGTGCGGCGGGTCGCCGCTGACAATTCGCCGTTCTGTCGGTTCGGACTTTGCTTTACCTCCGTTACCGGCGGGCGGCTGTGTGCCGCTTCAAATTCGCCGTTCTGTCGGTTCGGACTTTGCTTTACCTTCGTTACCGGCGGATATTAACGTTATAAACATACGATCAAGAACGATACTGCACAATCTTAGCAGTACCCCAATTCTATTGAAAAAACCTATTAATTATAGAACCGCATTTTCTACAAAACAAAATCCCCGAGAGCCTCAACTCTCAGGGATTTTACTATACTATATCGACTTTATCAACTTTCGTATTGCCGTCCGATAAATCAATACTTAGCGTAAGGATTTTCACCGTCATACAGCATACCTGCGGGACGGTTGAATTCAAGATCCTCAACGCCGAGGTACTTCAGTGTATCGAAGATAGCCTTGCCGTAGTGACCGAATGCTACTGCACCGTGGTGAGGATAGTTCTTCTTGATAAGAACGTTGCGGTAGAATCTGCCCATTTCGGGGATAGCGAATACGCCGATAGCGCCGAATGAACGTGTAGCAACAGGGAGAACTTCACCCTCGGCAACATAAGCTCTCAGCTTAGCGTCAGCTGTGCTCTGTAAACGGAAGAATGTGATGTCGCCGGGAACAATGTCACCCTCGAGCGTACCTCTTGTAATATCAGGCTCCTTATCAGGCTCAAGACCTCTGTGCATGATAAGCTGATACTTCATAGTCTTGCTTGTCAGCTTGCACGAAGCTGTGTTACCGCAGTGGAAGCCCATGAATGTATCCTTGAGTGTGTAGTTGTACTTGTCCTTGATAGACTCAACATACATATCTGCAGGAACAGAGTTGTTGATGTCGAGCAGTGTAACTGCGTCTTCTGAAATGCAAGCGCCGATATATTCGCTGATTGCACCGTAAATATCAACCTCGCACGCTACGGGGATTCCTCTTGCTGTAAGTCTTGAGTTTACATAGCAGGGAACACAGCCGAACTGTGTCTGGAATGAGGGCCAGCACTTGTTGGCAAATACAACGTACTTTCTGCTTCCCTTGTGCGCTTCCATCCAGTCAAGAAGCGTAATCTCAAGCTGTGCAAGTCTGGGCAAGATACCGGGCATCTTGTTGCCGTCGCCAAGCTCCTTTTCCATATCTGCAACAACTTCGGGGATTCTTGCGTCATTCTTATGCTCGTTGAATGCGGCATAAAGGTCAAGCTCCGAGTTCTCTTCAATCTCAACGCCGATGTTGTAAAGCTGCTTTATAGGAGCGTTACAAGCAAGGAAGTCCTGAGGACGAGGACCGAATGAGATAACCTTTAAGTTGTTAAGACCAATAACCGCTCTTGCTACAGGGATAAATTCCTTTATCATATCTGCAACCTCTGTAGCTGTTCCTACAGGGTATTCGGGTATGTATGCCTTGATATTTCTGAGTGCTAAGTTGTAGCTTGCATTCAGCACGCCGCAGTAAGCGTCGCCTCTGCCGCCTACTAAGTTATCCTGTGTTTCCTCTGCCGCAGCAACGAACATTACAGGACCGTCAAAGTACTTTGCAAGCAGTGTTTCAGCCGACTCGGGGCCGAAGTTTCCGAGGTATACAACCAGTGCGTTGCAACCTGCGCCCTTAAGCTCCTCAAGAGCCTGCATCATGTGTGCTTCGCTTTCGATAGTGGTGGGACATTTAAATACGTCAACACCGATCTCCTTACATGCCTTTACAACAGCCTCACATCTTGAAGCTGAAAGGCTCATGGGGAAACAGTCACGGCTTACAGCCGCAATTCCGAGCTTTACATCGGGTATGTTCTTCATAGCAAAAATTCCTTTCTGTGCAGTTTATTCTCTGCTTTATAAATCTGTCATAATACCGCCGCATTTTTTTGTTATGTACCGCTTACGTTTTGAGTAATCGTTTACTTGTAGTCATAAAACAAAAAGCCTCTGCGACAGCTGTTATTATTATTGTATCACAAATAATCGTCATTGTCTACAGATTTCCGATAATTTTACGCCGTTTTCACACAAAATTATCAGCAAGGTGATGTAACAGGTTACACGGTAATTAAGTAAAACGCATTTGTTTTACCGTTTATTGACACGCCGTGCTATTTATGTTATCATTTTACTATATTAAGTATTTAAACAGCGGAGGAAGACCGATGAAATACAGACGATTGCTCTTTTTGGTAAAAGACCCGTATTCCGATAGTTCCGACGAATTGTTCACCAAAGCCGTAAAAGAAAATTTCTCCTACTGCGTTTCCCATTGCGATGATTACCGCAGAATATGCGAAAATCTCGGTATATCCTCTCCCTCGGATGCGTCCGGACTTCCCGTGATACCCACATTGCTGTTCAAGAAAAAGCAGATTTTCAATAAAGGCTGTATTCCGCTTATAAAAGCGACTTCCTCCGGCACAAGCGGCAGGAAAAGCGTGGTAGCCTTTGACACGGGCGGCCTTCTCTGCGGACTTAAAATGGTTATGCGTGTATCAAAGCTGAGAAATCTGTTTTCTCCCGTTCCGTGCCACTATATCATTATGGGTTACAAGCACCACAGAGGAAATAAGACCACCGTAACAAAGACGGCTTTCGGTGCGACATTCTTCACTCCTGCACTGAGCCGCAATTATATCCTGACATATAAAAAAGGCGGATATTCCCCCGACTTTGACAGGATTATAGATCTTATTGTCAGGCATTCACGTTCACGTTTCCCGACAAGATTCATGGGGTTTCCGGCTTATACTTATTTTCTGCTGAGAATAATGGACGAGCGTAAAATTTATCTTAAAATGCCGAAAGGCTCACGCATAATGCTCGGCGGCGGCTGGAAACAGTTCTATGCCGAGCAAGCCGACAAAAATTCCTTTTACAGCCTTGCCGAAAAGGTACTCGGCATAAAGGAAAACGATATTATCGAATTTTTCGGAGCGGTAGAGCATCCGATTTTATACTGCGACTGCAAGGAACATCACTTCCACGTTCCCGCTTACAGCAGAGTTATAATCAGAGATGTCGATACGTTAAAACCGCTTGAAAACGGCAAGACAGGACTTGTAACCCTGATAACTCCTATGGTTAAAGCGACCCCGGTGCTTTCCGTAATGACAGATGACCTCGGCATACTTCATAACGGAAGCGAATGTTCCTGCGGACTGAAAACGCCGTTTCTTGAAATTGTCGGCAGAGTTGCGCCGGAGGATATAAAGACCTGTGCGGCAGGCGCAGAAGAGATAATAAAGGGTGTGAACGTATGATTTTCTTTGATGGCGAAATATACGAAAACGATATGTGCGACAAGCTGTTAGCCCGTTTTGAAGACAGAATATGCGACACTCTCGGAAACTGTCGGCTTTCTGCTAAGCAGGTCATGCTTGCCGCCGAAAAAATCAGCACGGATATAGAAAACGGTGCTTTTGACGATATGCTCTCAGCGCTTGATATTGAAAATGTAAGTTACTATAAACAGCTTATACTCGCCTGCCTCAGCCGTGAAAATCTTGAATACAGGCTGAAAACCGAACTCGGAGATTCAGACGGCTTTATCGGTTCTCCGAACGGCATCACTCCGAAAATAAAAATTCAGACAAAACCTCTCGGCGTTCTGTTCCACATAGCCGCAGGAAATGCCGACGGCTTACCCGTGATGAGCGTTGCAGAAGGACTTCTTGCAGGCAATATCAATATACTGAAGCTTCCGTCCGCCGATAAGGGCTTGTCGATCCGCATAATTAAGCGGCTTTGCAAATATGAGCCTTTGCTGTCACGCTACATATATGTCTTTGATACCCCGTCAAGCGATGTGCGTACCATCCAGACGCTTGCAGGCTTTGCCGACGGCATAGTGGTATGGGGCGGTACTGAAGCCGTAAAAGCAGTGCGTTCACTTGCTCCGCCGGGAGTTAAGCTGATTGAATGGGGACACAAGCTCGGCTTCTGCTACATTTCCGATTACGCAAACCATACAGATGAATTTTCGGCTCTTGCCGAGCATATAGCCTCTACAAAGCAACTGCTCTGCAGTTCCTGCCAGACCGTGTTTATTGACACCGATGATAAAACCGAACTTACCCTATTTTGCGAAATGTTCCTTCCGTATCTTGAAGCGGCAGTCGAAAAACACAGAAATACCTCAATAGGCACACGGGCGAGAGATACGCTCATAAACTACACCGCCCGTCTTGAACAGGCAATCGGGATACGGCAAATTTCTCCCGATGTATTTTACGGCAAAAATTGCAGCCTTATCATAAAAGACGACTTTGAACTTGAACTGTCGCCTATGATGTGCAATGTGCTTGTAAAAAGGCTTCCGAGAAATGACATAATGCGTACACTGAGAAATGCAAAAGGCTTTTTGCAGACCGCAGGGCTTATCTGCGACAAGACTGACAGAGCAGAACTTACCGACCTGTTGCTCTGTGCAGGAGTTACAAGAGTTACGCAGGCGGGAAATATGTCCGCTTACTTTTTCGGAGAATCCCACGACGGAGAATATCCGCTATCCCGATACACAAGAAAAATCAATATCGAACTGAATACAGACTGAGGTAACAAATATATGAAAAAACTCGTTTTACCGCTCAACATTATTCTTCTCGGCTTATCGCTTGCTTGCGATACAGCTCTGATAATTACTCATCTCTACCCGATAAAAATAACCGCAAGCGTTTTCTTTATGCTTGCCGCCACAGTAAACCTGATATACGCCCTGAAATACTTCCCTGATAAGAAACTGCCGTCAGTAATACTGACCGTCGGCGTATTCTTTGCAATGAGCGCAGATATAGCGATAAACTTAAATTTCATCGCAGGAGCGGCGATTTTCGCATTAGGTCATATCTGTTATTTCATAGCATATTCGCTGATGCAAAAGCCCCGTCCCACCGACTTTATCCCAGCAATTATAATATTTATCCCCATAGTGCTGTTTATGATGTTCTCACCGCTTCTTGACTTCGGCTCGGTTATGATGAAAATCATCGGCATTTCATACGCAGTTATAATCTGCATTATGACAGGCAAAGCAATAATGAACTTTATCCGCATAAAGAACAGATTCAACCTTATACTTGCGCTCGGCAGTGTGCTGTTCCTTATATCCGATATAATGCTCCTGATGGCGTACTTCTCAAAAATAGATTTCCCGTTCTCAAATTTCTGCCTTGCCCTCTATTACCCCGGTCAATGCCTTATCGCAAACGGTCTTGCACATATTAAAACAGCTATAACAGAAAAAATCCGTGTCGCCTGACACGGATTTTTTATTACCGATTATTCCGGGCTATCGTCCACTCCCGACCGTCCCGCAAAGTCACGCCAACCGCAAACCTCTCAAAAGGTCGGAAGCCGAGTGCCTTGGCTCGCATTTCCGCCTTTAAATACGGTTGCTGTATATTCACGATTGTTTGACGGCGGGAGTAAACAAACAAGTATTTCGATAGCTTGTTTTCAGCTACCGTCAACCCCGACCGTACCACAAAGTCACGCCAACTACCGACATTTTCAAAGGTCGGAAGCCGAGTGCCTCGGCTCGCATTTCCGCCTTTAAATACGGTTGCTGTATATTCACGTTTGTTTGACGGCGGGAGTAAACAAACAAGTATTTCGACAGCTTGTTTTCAGCTACCGTCAACCCCGACCGTCCCGCAAAGTCACGCCAACCGCCTTCATTTCAAAAGGTCGGAATTTGCCGTGCCCCACGGGCACATTAGTGCTTGCGGAACCAGTTACGCATCCACTTGCCGTTCTCGGTGAGATCGCTCTCGCGCCAGTTACCGTTTGCCGATGTTCCCGGCCGCAGTACCGAGCAGGTTTCATCCTTGTTGCAGATACTCCAGTTACAGTAGCTTATGCCTTGCTTGTCAAAATAGCTAAGCCACTTCTGCGTTTCGTTGAAGTCGTTCGCACCTCCGCCCGATGCGTCACAAGTACCGAATTCCGACACGAATACCGGCAGTCCCTGTGCCACGCAGTTTTCTACGTTTGAACGAAGTCCTGCGTGAGTTGCCGCATAGAAGTGGAACGCATACATTACATTCTTGTAGTTCAGCGGATCGGAAAGCGGCTTGTCGATCTCCTGACTCCATGTTGGCGTACCTACTATAATTACCGAGTTCGGCGCATTCTTGCGGATAACGGGTATTATCTTTTCCGCATACGGCTTGATATTACCGCTCCACGATGCACCGCCGTTCGGCTCGTTGCATATCTCGTAAATTACATTCGGATATTTTGCATATCTCTTTGATACCGTTTCAAAGAAGGATTTCGCCTCGTTTGTATACTTGGACGGGTCGCCGGGATTAAGAACGTGCCAGTCAATGATAACATACATATCCAGCTTGATGCAGATGTCAACACCCTTTTCAAGCAGTTCAAGGCTTCCGCTCTTGTTGCCCATATAGCACTGACCATTGCCCCACTCGTCAACATACATTGCAAGGCGGACAACATTCGTATTCCAGTCGTCACGGAGCGTTTTGAATGCGCTCTCATTTACGAATTCGGGGAACCATGTAAGCCCGTGTGTACTCATTCCTCTGAGCTGATAGCCCTTGCCGCTCTTATCGACAAGCTGTCCGTTCTTTACCGAAAGCTGACCGTGCTGTGATACCGGTGTAGTGCCTTTAGGGTCGCTCGGCGCCGGAGGAACTGTTGCCGCCGGCTTTTTGGTCGTTGACGTATTATTATTGTTATTATTGCTATTGTTATTATTGTTGCTGTTATTTCCGGCACTCGTTCCTGCGGTACTTCCGTTCACAGTCACTTTACCCTCATTGATATAAGCGTCAGCCGAATAATTGAATCCGAATGAAACGCTCTTTCCCTTTTCTATAGTTCCGTTGTAGCTCTCGTTCTTGACCGTCATTGTGTTTCCCGAAATGCTAAATATTCCGTTCCACTGCGACATCAGCTTTGTATTGCCGGGGACGGTCACCTTTGCCGTCCAGCTGTTCACCGTATCGCCGTTATTGGTTATAACAATCTCATAACCTCCGCACTTCTTACCGCCTTCTTCCCAGCTGCTCGACTTCTTCCACTGAACAGTGAAATTGCTTGCAGATGAAGCAGGCTTGCTCTGGCTGTTGTTTTTAGTGTCGGCAGTTGACGGTGCCTTTGTTGTATCGGCAGGCTTCTCGGTGTTCTCTGCCTTTGATGTATTTTCCTGCTTTGAAGTATTATTTTCTTCCTGTTCGGAGGTATCGGAAGATGTGTCGCTCTCTGTTACTGAACTGTCAACGGAAGTAACCTCGGAATTTTCATCAACACTGCTCGTATCCTCAACATACGATACATTGCTTTCGGTCGCCGAGCTGTTTCCGGCAGACGATAATACACCGCTGTCCTGCGCCGCACAGCCTGCAAGCATAGCCGCCGCAATAAACACGGCTATCGCACGTCTGATTATAGATTTTTTCATAGTTCCTCTTTCGGTCGTGATATTAAAACAGCCCTCACGAATGAGGGCTGTCGTTATTCGTTAATCTTTTTAAGATTACTTTCTCTTCTTAGCAACTACTACTGCACCTGTTGCGAGGAGTGCAACACCTGCAACTGCTGCAACGCCTTCAACACCTGTGTTTGTGTTGGGCTTTGTAGATTCGCCTGTTGTGGGAGCTGTTGTATCAGCAGGCTGCTGAGCGTCAAGGCCTGAAACTGTAAATTCAATCTCTAAAGACTTTGTGGGGTATGCACCTTTATAACCATCTGTCTTAAGAGCATCGTTCCAAATGTTAGCGAACAGAAGCTTTGTATGGCCTGACTTCTTACCGTCTTCTGTATCAATGATAGGAGCAGCAACTTCTGATGTTACTGTACCATCAACGATAATCTTGCAGTCAGAGAACTTAGCGATAGATTCACCGTCTTCGCCTGCGTCCTTGTTGAAAGGAATATCTGTTGAAACAAACAGAAGGTTGAAAGAAGAAGAACTGTCGAGTGCCCAGTCAAAGTCAGAAATGCCAACCTTGTATGTGCCGTCCTTGTCGATCTGTACATCTGTGTATGTAGCAGGAATAACATAACCGGCACTACCATCCGGCATATCATCATCGAATTTGTCTTCATACTGAGGGAATGTTTCAGGGTCGTTACCGCCCCATACGATTACGCTGTTGAAGTACTTGCCGTCTGCAACGTCCTTACCATATGAAGCGTCATCAAAAGAGTTTCTGAATGAGTAGGGTGCTGTCTGGAAACCGATATAAGCATTATAAGTTTCTGCTGCTGCGCCTACTGTAAGTGTGCCTGCTACTGCCATTGCAGCTGCTGCACCGATGAATCTTTTCATCTTCATTTTAATTACCTCCAAACAAATTGTATATGTTTCATTCTTATGAGTGTTGTTAAAAGTTTACAACATTCTCAATAAATTAATTATAACCTCTTTCTGCCAAAAAATCAATTTGCATTTTTCACACATTTACCACATAACTTTTAGTTATTTTGTACAATCAGGTTATCAAGTTAAAACGCAGACCGTTCTCGATTGTCACCCATTTGTGCAGTTCGGTTGACACGAGGCGCTGTCGGTGGTATTCTGTTAAAGTCGTTTGACAAAATGGAAAGGAAACAAAAAATATGAACAGACAGAAAATCACAACAATCGTACTTTGTGCGCTCTTTGCGGCAATTACGGCAGTACTTTCGCAGATAGCGATACCGATGCCCTCCGGCGTACCGGTTACATTACAGACCTTTGCGATAGCCCTCTGCGGCTTTTATCTCTGCACGGCAAGAGCAACCGTTTCAACGGTCGTTTATGTTCTGCTCGGTGCGGTAGGTGTTCCCGTATTCAGCGGCTTCAAGGGCGGAATCGCTTCAATAGTAGGTCCTACTGGCGGATTTATAATCGGCTTTATCGCTATGGCGGCCATCAGCGGAATCGCATTCAGAAATATGCCCGAAAAGTTCCGTATACCGCTTAGAATAGCAATGGGCATCTTAGGCGTTGCCGCTTGCCATATCTGCGGATTTGTACAGTACGCTCTCGTTGCAGGCAAGGATCTGTTATCCAGCTTCCTGCTCGTATCCGCTCCCTATCTTATAAAGGATATAGCAAGCGTGGTTCTCGCATACTTTGCCGCTCTCGCAATTTCAAAGGCTCTGAAAAGAACAGGCTTTGCCCCAAGCGAACAGGCGTAATTGCAATAAATTTATAAACATTAAAGGCAGTGCCGGACGGCGCTGTCTCAGACTGTCGATAAACCTATATAATTTTTGAAAATGGGGTTTGGGGCGTAGCCCCA
>OJOA01000777.1_pt1 | contig 19315 bp, 17 predicted proteins | sample 1597991 | NCBI WGS metagenome assembly OJOA01 (sample SAMN01915207, study PRJEB22387) | human gut metagenome | isolation source: stool | host: Homo sapiens | place: USA | reverse complement strand
TTTCCACACCGGATGCAAGAGGTTTAAAAGGCTGTAGAAAGAGATTGCTACAGCCCAATCAGCCAAAATAAGCATGTAGAAACCTCTTTTTTGCCGTGGAAGAATCTCTGCTTTCAAATTTTTTTCTGTATACTGCCTGTTGCGGCTACAAATTGTGCAGGACGGAAATCTCGCTTTTGCGATAGCGGGAGAGCATTGCCGTGCAAACATAGGTGGAGAGTGCGATAGCTGATTTTTCCGGTGTAGAAACCTCTCTTTGCACAAGCATCGGAAAACGCCGGCGCTTGAATTAGGGTAGTAGGCATAGAAGCAGGGGAGAAGTGAAACAAGAATTTCCCTTCCGCGAGTGTAGAAACCTCCTTTTGCTGCTGCGGGTGATCTCTGCGGTAGGAGGTGCTCAAATTTTCCGGTGTAGAAACCTCCTTTTAGAAATTGCTTCAAAAACACTATATATTGGTGTTGTGGATCAACTAACATACTTGTTCTTGCACGAAGAGAGTCTATATAGGCAGAGACAGGAAAGGTAATAATGGCGAACCAAGAGGTTACTACACATAAACAGCGTAAGATTATTAAACAGAATAATAGGCGATATACCGATATATAACAGGGCTTCGAAAAAGGTGTTATCCGCACTAAAAAGAGGTTTCTACATCAAAAGAGCGAAAGAAAAGAGGAAAAAACACAGCCATGTACAGAAGGGTACTACCAAAGCAGCGTAGTGATAAAAGGATGTAAAACCACAATATATAGATATAGAAAAGAAAATAGCACTTGAAAAACCAAAAAAGCTGGGAGAGAAAATAGTAGAAATGGGAAAAATCGTTGCAGATAAAATACAATAAGGAAATAGTGCTGTAATATATACGATATGTACATAGTGTATGCAAAGATGATCCAGAGAGGTCCATAGTGGTGCAAAGTATGGCATAATGCAAAGTAAACATTTTTTTCGGTAATGAGATGTAGAAACCTCTCTTTTCGCTGGACTTCCCGCCTTCTTGATGAGAAAACCTCTTTTTGACGGACTTATCCACTTTTTCGGCAGTAATTCACAGGGATTGCGGGCTTAATGTACTTACATAAAGTGGATAAAAAGGATAGGTGAGTGGCTGTATAAGATACAATTTAATATACTAATTGGATAATATATGAAAAATATACAAATCGGTCCATATAATCTGTCCCCAAAAGGGAAATTATCCGATTGTTAAAGTGTAGAAACCTCTCTTTTAGGTGTGAGGGGAAGCCTTCGCAACACGAAACAAGCTGAATTTGAGAATGGACCTTGCAATAGGTAGAAAGCCGGATTATCGCCCCGTAGGTTATATGGCACATGCCGAAGGAAGAAAAAGCATAAAGCAAACACCATCCAATAAGGTAAGGGTTATCTCAAGAGGACAGGGGAGGGGGACTGGCAGCAGGATTGGGTTTGCGTCTGCTATAAAGGCATACAGCATTTGGGAAAGTTTCGATATGCTATAGCAGTGAGAGCAGTCGCCTTGGCAGTCAAGAGATCTCTTAGCGAACACAACAAAAAATAGAAAATAAAGTTACAGCAACAGGAATTGACGGAAAATGAAGCGCGATGAATTTTTACAAGTAATCAGAAGCCCTTTTCATTTTGCCACTTGCGATGCCGTACTCCGGGGGTGTAAAATAGTAGACATAAGTAAGCCACCGCAGTGGCGCAGAATGTCGAAAAAGGTGCGTTCACCCCTTGACCCCCTCTGCGAGGGGACTCCGCCCGCAGGCGGTGGGGGAGAGAACTGTACGGCTGCCCGAAATATTTCGGGTTATGGCAAGGTTCTCTCCCTCCGCCCCTTCGGGGCACCGCTCCCCCTCTGGCGCAAGCGCCACCTCCCCCGTATCGGGGGAGTCTGTCTCGCAGAGGGAGGCTTTTCGACAGCCTGAGCCGCTGCAGCGGCAGGACATATAAAGACAGAGGATGTAGGGGATGAAACGAATTTTGATCATTGATGGGCAGGGCGGCGGCATAGGCGCACAGCTTGCAAAGCTGCTGCTGCCTAAGCTGCCTGCGGATTGCGAGCTGCTGGCAGTGGGCACGAATGTGCTGGCAACCAGCGCCATGCTGAAGGCGGGTGCAGTGCGCGGTGCCACCGGGGAAAATGCGGTGGTGTACAACGCCGCCAGAGCCGATGTTATCCTTGGGCCCATCGGTATCTTGATGGCCAACGGAATCATGGGAGAGGTTTCTCCCAACATGTCGGTGGCAATTTCCGGCAGTGAGGCAGCCAAGGTTTTGATCCCGGCGTCCGGCTGCGGGATTTTTGTGGCGGGCACGCAGGATTGCCGCCTTGACGAGTATCTGCAAAATGCCGTAGCACTTACGCTGCGTGCGCTGGACGCATGACGCCGCTGGCAACAGCTGCCGCCCCGATCCTGCAGGCCGCACAGTTGGCCGCAGAAAACGGCCCGGCGCTGCTGGCCATTGACGGGCGTTGCGGCAGCGGCAAGTCTACACTGGCGGAATTTCTGGCGGGGCAGCTGGGCTGCCGGGTAGTGCATACCGATGATTTCTATCTACCGCTTGTTGCGCGCTGCGCGAACTGGCAGGAGCAGCCCGGCGCGAATATAGATTTCATTCGGCTGCGAAACGAGGTTCTGCAGCCGCTTTTGCGCGGCGAAACGGCGCTCTATAATGCATACAGCTGTGCAGCGGGAGCCTTCCTGCCGTCTAAGCCGTTTGCTGCCGCGCCACTGACGATTCTGGAGGGCAGCTACAGCCTGCATCCGGCGCTGCAGACTGACTTTGCGGTGCGTGTGTTTGTTACCTGCCCGCCCGATGTGCAGGCGGCGCGCCTGCGGGCGAGAGAGGGTATACGTTACGCAAATTTTGTGCAGCGGTGGATCCCGCTGGAGGAAGGGTATTTTGCTGCCCATGATCCAGCCGCACGCTGCAATTTTGTACTGGACACGGCGGAGATTTTTGTGTAATATAGTAAGCGGACCTATGGCATAACTGCATGGTTCCCGCTATAGCGGGCTTGAAGGATGCAGGAATGCCCTTATGAAAAAGCCAGGAAGGCAGTGCCCAGAAGGGTGCGCGGTTCAAACTTTTTGATAAGGGTGATATGTTGTGAAAAACCAGAATACAAAAAAATTGGCTTATGCAGCGCTGTTTTTGGCGCTGTGCCTTGTGCTGCCCATGCTGACGGGCCAGATTCCGCAAATTGGCAGCATGCTGCTCCCGATGCATATTCCGGTGCTTTTGTGCGGCCTTGTCTGCGGCTGGCAGTACGGTGCAGCGGTGGGCTTTGTTGCGCCGCTGCTGCGCTCGGTCCTGTTCGGGATGCCTCCGATGTATCCGGTGGCTATTGCGATGGCCTTTGAGCTGCTGACCTACGGTCTTGTTATCGGGCTGGTATACCGCCGTATGGCTCAAAAGGGCGCGGCAGGGGTGTATGCAGCGCTGCTTACCGCCATGGTAGCGGGGCGGCTTGTCTGGGGCGTGGCTGAGGTCGTGCTGTTGGGCTTGGGCGGTAAGGCGTTTACCGCCCAGGCATTCTTGGCGGGCGCACTGCTCAATGCCGTGCCGGGCATTATCGTGCAGCTGGTTCTGATCCCCGCTGTGATGGCGGCCCTGCAGAAGGCTAGAGCCGTTAAAGAATACGCCGAATAGGCCGTTTGCTGAGAGGCTGCGCAGGAAGCGCAGCCTTTTTGCTGTGTGCGGCTGTATTGAAACTCGCTTTGCACGATACAGCAACAGGAATCGCTCGCCCCATATTTTCGCAAATGAAAACAAAAAAAGCTTGCAAGTACAGGCATTTTAGCCTTATCTTGCAAGCTTTTTTTGTTGCAGTGGTGAAAGTGGCCGACAGCCACTGCCTGCTGCTAGAGGAGCTCAGCCATACTGATCTGATCGACCAGCCAGCTTTCCTGTTTTGCCTCGTGGATCACATCACCCGGCTGGCTGCGCCCGACCAAAAAGGGTGAAGCGGGGTCGTGCATACGCATATTCTGCGCTACAGTCACACGGCTGGCGTTGGCGTAGCAGTATAGGCAGCCGTGACCGCAGGTATTGTAGGCACCGATATCCGCCGTAAGGCAGCAGGCGCACTCCTTGCGGGCTGGCTTTTGCGGGGGCAACCGCAGGGGACGGTGCAGCGCGGCCTCGAAAGTCCGTTGCGTCATGCAGCCGCTGCAATCGGCACCATAGCGGGCCAGCGCAGTGCCCTCGGCGCAGGGGCGTATCATCATACCGTATTTTCTGCCAATCTCAATAAAAGCCTTTCCCAGTGTTTCGCGCTCAGTGAGTGGGACGCTTTTCACCTGCGGAAAATTCCGTTGTACCTTCTCGTAAAGGTCGATAAAGCTGATCACACAGGTCCTGGTATAGCCGGAAAGTACAGATGCCATCTGCTCGAATTCAGCGATATGTCGCGCAGCTGTGTAGGTGTCGGAAAGAAAAATGGGGTCATACCGCCATGCGATACAATCGGGACCGACAATTTTTGACAGGGTGATAAAGTCCTGCAAGACCTGCGCCTTCGGCGGTACATGCGGCTCGATCTCCGGCCCGTAGGGGGTGATCGTGACAAACCAGTACTGCCCATAGGGGCGCAGCAGCTCCATGCGGGGGAGCATCGGTGCAGGATTTTTGGTGCAAAAGCCGATCAGGTCCACCACATCCGGGTTGATGGCATACCGCGTGACGGACTGCGGAGCATAAGGGTTGCGCACCAGCACAAACCCTGCACGCAGGCGGTTCGCAAACCACGCGCTGTAAAAGCTAGGTATATCGGTGCGGAAACCTGTTTGCAAAATCATAAAATGCCCTCCTGCTGGTGCAGCATGCAGCTTGCCAATTCTACACAAATTATAATACCATGCTGCAGAGCATTGCAAGGAGGCTGAGCGCCGCTGCAAAATTCTTCTTTTTAGCTGGTTCGTCTCTTAGGCCTCGATGGCTTTCTACCGGGCGTAGTGGGATAGAGTCTCTCCTATGGTGCGCTTGAACAGGCGGGTAGGGTACAACCGGGATACCTACCTCCTGTGCCGCCTGTGTGATCGTGTAGCGATGATACCGGAGCAGGTTCGCCGCAAACTGGATGCGGGTCAGGGTCACATATTCGGTCAGGTTGCTGTGCACTTCCCGGTGGAGCCGGTCGGACAGATAAGAGCGGCTCAGGTTGAAGCGGGCAGTCAGCGTGGAAAGGGTCAGGTCCTCCTTCAGATGCAGGTTGATATAGTGGATGATATTGCGGATGACCACCGAATAGCCGGCGGTAGAGTACCGCGCTACCCGGTCGCAATATTGCTGCAGCATCTCGACCACAAGGGCCTGCTCTTGCTGCTCGGTGGTGATTTCACCGGCGGCGAGCAGATAATCGTTATAAAGGGTATCAAGGTAAAAGGCGTGCACCTCGGCCCGCTCTGCCTCCTTGCGTAGCAGGGCATTCAGGGCAACGGCGCGGAAACGGACGGTGGTGGTCTTGGTGTGACCCTTGCGCCCGGGTATGGTTACGCCGCGAAAGCTCTGCAGCGCCTGCATCGAAAGCTCAGCATCACCGTGGTGGACGGCGTCCAGCAGATGATTTTCCAGCGCGTAGCGGTCCTCCAGCATCTGGATGCTGAGGACGGGCTTTTCCGGCAGCATACACTGCCTTGGCAGATCGGCAGATTCGGAGGAAAGATCTGTGTGGTTTACCCAGTGGGTGCGGAAGGTGCTGCAGTTCATCGGTGCCAAATTTGTCTACAATCTGGACAAAAAGATGCTGGCCCAGATGGAGACCGAGCTGAAGGAAAAGCGCGGCTGATTTACTGTAATAAGGCACTGGAGGTTTTTGCGGTGCGCCGAGAATGAGTGCCTCCTGCGTGTTGAAAAGCACAGCGGGAACATGGTACAATTATCAAACCAAAGTACAGTACGATGAGGGAAGGAGAATAAGCACATGACAATTTTGATCGATGCAGACGGCTGCCCGGTGGTCGATCTGACCCTGCGGAGCGCAGGGAAAAAAGGTGTGCCGGTTGTGATTCTGTGCGATACATCCCATCGTATCGAGCGGGAAGGGGCACAGACGCTGGTATTTGACAAAGGCGCTGACAGTGTGGATTTTGCACTCGTCAACCGGGTGAAGCCCGGGGACTTGGTTGTGACGCAGGATTACGGTCTGGCAAGTATGTGCCTGGCAAAATGCGCGCGGGTGCTGAACCAGAACGGTTTGGAATATACGGCGGATAATATAGATGCGCTGATGCTGCAGCGGCATGAAAACAAAAAGCTCCTTCGCGCCGGCAAGCATCCAAAGGGGGCTGCAAAACGCACAAAAGAGCAGGATATCCGGTTTTGCGATGCGCTGGAACGGATTTTAAACGGCACATCTGGCGATCAGCAGACGGAATGTGAAAATGTGTCATTTGCAAGGCGATAAAATGTACAATGTGCATTTTTTACAGGTGAATGGCAATTACAGAGCGTAGCTATGTGAAAAAAGCGCAAAGAAGAAATGTGTTTTTTGGGTGAATTTGTGCAGAAATGTACACTTTTCAGGGCGGCAAAACAGCACATTTTTGCTGATATTGCCGCTTGCTGCATGAAATGTGGGATTTGCCATAGAATCATACGATATATCGGCATAATTCACTTTTCGGAATGTGACATTTGGCACATGCTATGCGTAAAGAAGCTGCACACCGCCATAAAGAGCCTATGGGGGTGAACATAGTTTAGCTGCAGAGAAATGGGATACGGTACGCAATTCCGGCGCGGTAACGCTGCTTTGAGTTGGTTACAAAAGTTTATGCGGAATGCTCCGCACAGCAATGCATACTGGTTGGAAGCGCAATACAACAGATTCCTGGGCTTCAAAATACAACAATTTCCGGGAGACAAAAATGAAACCCGGAAAATGTTGTACTCTGCGTATTGAAAACACAGGTGAATTGGGCGCTTGTTCGATGCCTACTGGTCCGCAATAGCAAAATAAGGATACAAATCAAAGCGTACAAAAGAAAGAAAAGCGCAAGCAGCATATCCTTGCCCTGCAGAGAGAATGGATTCCGGTATTCTTCCGCTGAAAGCAAAATAACAGGGCTAATTTTCCGGATTTTCCCTTGTGATTTGGTGGCGCGATAAACTATAATAAGCATAAGGCAAGCAAATGCGATGCCGGTAACAAATACTGCGCAGGCAAGTGAAGGGAAGTAACGCAATGAAGATGCTTTTCAAGCAACGGATGTTCTCCTGGTTCGACAGCTATGATATTTACGATGAATATGGGAATACCCTGTTTGTGGTCAAGGGTCAGCTTTCCTGGGGGCATTGCCTGAGAATCTTTGATGCGGCGGGCTGCCCGGTTGGCTGCGTCAAAGAAAAGATATTTACATGGATGCCCCAATTTGAGCTCTACACAGGTGAGGATGATTATGTGGGGTGCCTGAGCCGAGAGCTGACGCTTTTCCGGCCCAGCTACCATATCGACTGCAATGGCTGGCGTATTGAGGGCAGCTTTTGGGAATGGGACTATGACATCCTTGCCCCCAGCAGGCATACCGTGGCGCATATCGCCAAGGAGCTTTGGAATTGGACTGATACATACACCATTGAGGTTGCCGACCCAAGAGATGCCCTCTGCGCGCTGATGGTCGTGCTTGCAATTGATGCAGAGAAATGCTCGCGGTATAACCATACCTGACAGGCTGCACACAAAAAATACTCCCTTATTCTGCTGCGCACGCAGCAGGATAGGGGAGTTTTCTGATTCGTGAAGCAGCACGCCGGTGTATAGCTTTACGATTTTCCAGTACGGAAATCTCCTAAAACCTCGTGCTTACATACATCTTTGATAATTCTTTCAAGCGGCTTTTTTGCTGTTTGGGATGCACCACAACACAGCGAAAACTCTGCTTACATTCACTACTGCATTTTCTGCAAAGTCCGTTGTAGGTAATGCGATTTCTTTCATTCAGAAACAACGCCCACTCTTGTTTCCGCTGCTTGCTCATTCTCGGCATAGCAAGCAATCCTCCTTTCCTGCCGAAAATAGAAAAACCACAGAGAAGATACATTAAGCCTTATTTGTGTCATTTCTCGGGGCGAAAATCGGGGTAAATATCCCTTTCTAAGCCTTTCAAAATAGCACATAAGGTATTTGTACTAACCTGTGGTTATGTATTGAATTATGGGTTTTGGGTAACAAAAAACACCGTATTTCTACGGTGCGTTCTGTCAGATATATTCTGTTTTATGATAGCAGAAAACTGGAATTCACAGTTCTTCCATCCTTCCCATCTTCAGCGCCATAACAAGAGTTCCGGCTGCCATCACAAAGACACCAATTTCAATCACATAGATGGGAAGAAGCGCCGGACCTGCCACGGCAAAGAAGTCCACGATAAAATGAATCCCATATGCAAGAACCGCTGTAAAAGCCGCTGTCCTGCATTTGCCTGCCTTTACCGCCCGGTAGATCAGCAGTGACAACCCGATATGCAGAATGATGGCACTGATTCTTTCGATTCCGCTTACAAAAAAGAGTGGTGCCGGTGTTGTCCATAGGGCCGACAGCTGTGACACGGTCTGGTTTGCAGACTCAGCAGGAAGTGCCGCCAGCGTATTCTGCATGGCTCCGCTGTTGATCATCAGCATGGACACAAGATTGCTGATTCCGGAGAGTCCTCCGAGCAGAATGGCCTCCACACCGCCATGCCCGATTCCATACATCAGTGCATTTGGAAAATCCAGCCATTTCTTCATCCAGAACTTCATGGCAATCAGTCTTCCGGTCTCTTCAAAAACCGCTGCAGCCAAAGCCGCGTACACATAGTAAAGCCATGGCCTGCTCTGTGCGTTCAGTCCGCAGAACTGAATGACAAGAACATGCAGCTGCTGCTCCAACAGCATGGCAAACAGCAGATAGGTTCCTGCTCCGATAAAGAACGAGGAAATCCTTGCCTTAAGCTTCACCCTTCCTGCAATGAACAAAGCAATCGGTACCCCCATCGAGAGGACAACGGAGCAGATAACTCCCGCTATCGCCAGACCTGATATTGTGTTCAATTCCATCTTTATACCTCCCTGATTCTCAAAAAATTCCTTTATTGTATTTGAACTGTCCATACAATATAAAGCCTAATCCGACAATAACTGCTGGAAGAATGATATAATCTATAATTATTTCACTCCAAAACGAAACAATAAAACCTAATACAAGAGATATTCCTATAATCAGCGTTCCTGTGCCGACTGTTTTTCCATACTTTGGTATATCTTCTTCCTTTACTTTTCGCCTGTTATAAGAGTGAATTGTGCTGATATTGCCTTTGATATTTACAATTCCCACAACAGATATGAGCACTCCCAAAATCAACATTATAATATTTTCCATAATGACCTCCTAAAAATAGAATAGTTCCTCAAATTTTTTGTCCAATGCAATACAAAGAATTAGAGCCAATTTTGCAGTTGGATTAAACTGTCCTGTTTCAATAGAACTAATGGTATTTCTTGATACCCCTACCATTTCTGCAAGCTGAGCTTGAGAAAGATTTGCTTCTGTGCGAACTTCCTTTAAGTGATTTTTCAGTTGTAATTGTTCTTTCATATTCTCACCTCTAAAAGGTGGCTAACAAATCCAACAAATGCCAAAATGGAAAGCACAAAAAACAGAACAGTCAAGACCAAATCGCTCTTTCGCTTCATTTTGATAAAACGAACTAACCATTGTGTTGCAATAATGCTGAAGTATATAACCCACGGACTGTAAATCATAGTATGAGCAAGCACAGAAGATAACAGCGAAAGCAAACAACACACTAAAGCACCAACTCTGCTTGCGTGACTTCCGGCTTGATATACCACTTCCATTTCAGCCAAGTCCTTATTGCGATGTTCTTTTCTGCTTGCATTTAAGATTTCGTCCTTTTTCATAAAAACACCTCCATGCCAAGTTTTCTTTGCATATTTTAATTATACACATACCAAGTTTTCTTGTCAATAGAGTTCATAAAAAAGTTACAACCGATATAAGAGATAACTTTTCTACCACTTCGATTATACTCACGACTTAATGACTTCTTGAATACTTGCCGAAAAAGAAAAACTGCCATCGACTGACAACAGTTTTCTTTCGGTTGGTACTCCGTTAGGAATACACAATGTCATTCAATACAATCTCGTCTGCACAGGCTCGAATGTTATTCATCTTTCCAACCCAGCGGAGCATATCCCTTGCTTTCAGTTCTTCTGTTACACCTTGCTTTCTTGCCATTTCCTTTATCAGATATTCCGCCATATCACGAGCCGAAGTATCGATTTCAGCAAGGTGTTCATATAACTTTCCGCTTGTCAGCAGAGTGTAATACATAAGCCGCTTATGTTCTCTCAAATATCGTTCTCGTAACCGCCCATATTTTGAAAGCGTGGGACTTTCCTCTACTGTCAAGCAGGGATAGTAGTAATCTCCGATGAGTTCGTATCTGATACCTGTTCTTTCGTCTGTAATAAATCTTTGCATAAAGTTTTCTCCTTTTGCTTCTTGTGGTAAAACTCCAAGGTTTTCTTATTGTGATTTATCTTTTTACATTCCTCGGAGCAGAATTTCTGCTGACTGTGTGTAGGCCAGTAGGCACTGCCACACACAGCACATACACGCTGACGATAATAGTGATCGCCTTTTTCCGCTTCTCTGTCGGCTTTCGTTTTATCCTGCCTTGCTTGATAGCAACACTTCTTTGAGCAGAAAACCTGTCGGTTGCTTGTAGGGGTAAACTCTGTCTGACAATGGGGACATACCTTTGTTTTGACGATTTCGCCACCGTTTTCAGCAAGTTTTTTCGCCTTTCGCTTCTCTCGATAGGCTTTTTCACGCTGACGCTGTTTCTCCAATCGCTTCTTTTCTTCCTGTTCTTCCTGCTCTTTTATCTCGGCAAGTTCTTCCTCGGTGTAGGCAATATCGACCTGTCCGACATAATTGAAATAAATGTCAACCTTTTGCGTTCTTGCTTTACCTACACCCTCGGATTCATACACCACAATCTTGTCAATGAGTTCGGTAAACATCAAATCGGAAACTTCCGTAGGATTTTTATACTTGCGTATCAGCGAAACAAAATGCTGAATATCCATAGTGCTGTCTTTTTCTTCGGAAAGTTCCTTTTTCATCGTTTCCATTTTCGCTTCCAATTCAGCCTGTTCATCGTCATACTGTTTCATCAGTTGCTTGTATTGTCTTTCGGGTAGCAATCCCGATATAAGATTTTCATACAAGCCACGAATGAGCGTAGAGAGTTCGTCATAGCGTTTCTGACAGCGTTTCAACTCCGATTGATTGTGCTTCGGCTTTTCCTCCTGCTTGTCTTTCCAAAGGGATTGCAGTTCCAAAGCAAAGGCTTTTTCGTCATTCAGAACGAATTTTGAAAAGCGTTTAACTGCCGATAATATCAAGGCTTCAACATTATCAGCACTAATCGTATGGGAAGTACAGAAATTAACCCTGCTTGCATACCCGCCGCAACGGTAAGAATACTGAACAGAACCGTCTTTTTTGCTGTAATGCGTTTGCAAAGTCATTCTCCTGCCACAGTCGGCACAATATAGATAACCGCTCAATCGGTTGCTGTGCGTTCCTCTTGCCGCAGCTCTGTTCGCTCGTTTCTTTCGCTTCTGAACGCTGTCCCAAAGTTCCTGCGATATGATAGGCTCGTGGGTGTTATAAAACACATACTGCTCATCTTCATCGGTAGTCTTTCTCTTATGCAGTTTGAAATTGGTGCTGACCGACTTTCTCAAAACAGTATGCCCAAGATATTCCTGTCTGCTTAAAATCGTTCTAATGGCAGATATGCCCCAAATATAAGGGTCTGCAAACTTAATCCCGTTGTACTGTTCTGGGTGATATTCCTTTGCATATGCGGCAGGAATTAAAACCTTTTCTTCGGTCAGTATTTCCGCTATGGCTCGTGGACTTTTGCCCTCATTGGCAAGCAGAAAGATACGCTTTACCACCTCAGAAGCCACAGGGTCAACAACAAGCGTCTGCTTATCGCTCGGCAATCGGTTATATCCATAAGGGATTGAACCGCTACAACGCTTTCCGTCTTTCATTCGGGCATCAAATACAGCCTTGATTTTATTGCTCGTGTCTTTGGCATAAAATTCGTTCATAATATTCAAAAACGGAGCAAAATCATTATCCGAAGCGTTGTTGCTGTCAATGCTGTTGTTGATTGCAAGGAAACGGACATCTTTCTGCGGAAACAAAATTTCCGTATAAAAGCCGACTTGCAGATAGTTTCGTCCTAATCGGCTCATATCCTTAACAATCAATGTTCCGACATTGCCTGTTTCAATTTCCTTAATCAACGCTTGAAAGCCGGGGCGATTGAAATTTACACCCGAAAAACCATCGTCAGTAAAATGGCGGATATTCTCAAAGCCATTCCTACGGGCATAATCTTCGAGGTATTTTTTCTGATTGGTAATGGAATTACTCTCGCCATTCAGGTCATCATCTCTTGATAATCTCTCATAAAGTGCTGTAATTTTTGAAGTCCTTGACATTCTCTTAACCTCCTTTCATATGTATTTTTCAATTTAGGACAGCTAATTTTATCGTCCTATTAAAGTATAGCCCTCGGGTGCTAATTCCAGAGCTGTAACCGTTTCTCCAAAGGTAGAAGCCCAACTGTCAAAATGCTGCAAACCGTTCTGTGCAAGGGTGTCATACTGCAAGTACCTCTGAACGGAGTACAGCTCAACCATTGAATTGCTAACAGGCGTACCCGTTGCGAAAACCGTGCCACGGTTGCCCGTGATTTCGTCCAAATAGCGGCACTTCATAAAGAGGTCGCTTGATTTCTGGGCTTCGGTCTGGGCGATACCGCCTATATTCCGCATCTTGGTGTAGAGGTACAAATTCTTATAAAAATGGCTCTCATCAATGAAAAGCCTGTCAACGCCGAGCTGTTCAAAGTCGATAACCGTATCCTTACGCTTGGTGTCGTTGAGTTTTTCGAGCTTCGTCTTGATTGCCTTTCGGGTTTTCATTAGCTGTTTGACCGTGAACTGCTCTCCTTTGGAAGCCTGCACATCGTCAATGCCACGCTCAATATCATCAAGCTGCTTTTCCAACTGCTCCCTCTGGCGTTCTATGCTCATCGGGATTTTTTCAAACTGCGAATGCCCGATAATGACTGCGTCATAGTCGCCTGTGGCAATCCTGCCGCAGAACGTCTTGCGGTTTCCCGTTTCAAAATCCCGCTTTGTTGTCACAAGTATATTTGCACTCGGATAGAGCCGCAGATACTCGGAAGCCCACTGACCGACAAGATGATTTGGCACAACAAACATGGATTTCTGGCATAAGCCGAGCCATTTGCTTTCCTGTGCGGCGGCTACCATTTCAAAGGTTTTGCCTGCTCCCACCTTATGGGCAAGGAGCGTATTGCCGCCATAAAGGATATGGGCGATGGCATTGACTTGATGGGGTCTTAGTGTGATTTCTGGGCTGATACCTCCGAAAGTGATATGGCTTCCGTCATACTCACGGGGTCGCACAGAGTTAAAAGTGTCGTTGTAATAACGGACAAGGCGGTTTCGCCGTTCTGGGTCTTTCCATATCCAATCCTGAAACGCCTGCTTGATGGCTTCCTGCTTCGCCTGTGCCGCCGTAGTTTCCTTTGCATTGAACACCGCTTTTTTATTGCCGTGTTCGTCATACACATAATCAAAGATACGGGTATCACGCAGATTTAAGGTGTCCTCAATAATGCGATAGGCGGAAGCTCTTTTCGTACCATAAGTGCTGTCCGCCTTTACATTCCCCATATCGGAGCTTTTATTCTCTATGAACCAGTCTCCGTTTATCGGGGTGTATCGTACCTTTAATCTGCCTGCGGCATAGCTTGACGGAGTTAAAAGCTCCATCACAAACCGCTGTATATCGTCCTGCGGTATCCAAGTCGCACCCAGACGGACAGAGATTTCCGCCGCCGAGAGGTCTTTGGGAATGACCTTTTTCAAGGCATCCACATTGACTGCAAGCTCTGGGTCATTCTTCGCAGCAAGCTCCGCAACCGTCAGCTTGTTTCGGACATTTCCCGACAGATACTCGTCTGCGGCTGCATAGGAAACAGGCTCACAGTTCGGTACTTTGAAGATAACACCTTGTAAATCCTGCACAAGCTCAGCCTGCGTTTTGCCTGTGAGCTGCTCCATATAAGGCAAATCAACACGGGCTTTCTCCCCGATAGAGAGGGCAAGGGCTTCACTTGCTGTTTCAACCGAAGTTACTTCTCGGTGGGGCTTGATAGTCCGCTTCGTGAACATATCCGCCTTCCGTTTGAAGTTGCCCTCATCATCAAGCACCTCCAGAGAACATAAAAGGAAGTAGCTCTCATCTGAAGCAAAAGCAAGATAGTTTCCTCGGCTGTTGATTAGACCGTATTTTGCGGTATAAACATCATACAGACGGTTGAGGTTTTCCTGCTCGGTGCATATCATTTCCTCTGGGTAATCCTCGGTCTGATACTCAATGAGCTTACGCACACAGTCACGGATTTGGATAAGTCCCTTAATGCGATTTTCTGCGGTCATCGACACAGAAGCAGGTTGCATACGGTCATTCTCTCGGAAATAAACCCTGCCGTCCACCAGAGTAAAAGAGAAGTTACGCACATTCGGGTCAGCAGGAACGGAAAGCTCCTGCTCATCGGAGATTTCATCAACCCCATTATCAAGCTCTGGGATTTCGCCGTTTATCCGCTGAACTGCATTGGACAGAAGCTCGGAAAGTGGTATATCCTTACGGGCTTTACAAACAGGCTCAAAAGTACCAAAGCGTGTGCTTTCCATCTTTATTTCGCCCAACACCATTTCGGGGTGTTCGACAAAATATCTGTTCATCGTAATACCGTTTTCGTCCGTATCAAGGTGTACCCAGTCTGGCTCTATATCCATCACTCGGTCACGCTTTTGCAGGATAAGAATATCGCTCGTGACCTCCGTGCCTGCGTTTGCTTTAAAGGTGTTGTCTGGCAGTCGGATAGCACCTAAAAGCTCGGCTCTCTGGGCAATATACTTGCGTACCTCTGGGCTTGCTTTATCCATCGTACCCTTTGAGGTGATGAACATCACAACGCCGCCGGCACGGACTTTATCCAGAGCCTTTGCGAAAAAGTAGTCGTGTATGAGGAACTTCTGGGCGTTGTATCGGCTGTCATTGACCCTTATCTCCCCAAAAGGCACATTGCCGAGGACTACATCAAAATGGTCGTCTGGGAGATTCGTTTTCTCAAAGCCCTCAATGGCAATGTTCGCTTTTGGGTAGAGCTGCTTTGCAAGCCTGCCTGTGAGAGAGTCGATTTCCACGCCGTGGAGCTTGCTGTTTTGCATACTTTCGGGAAGCAGACCAAAGAAATTGCCTGTCCCGCAGGACGGCTCCAAGATATTTCCCTGTGAAAAGCCCAGGCGGTCAAGTGCGTCATACATCGCCTTGATAACAACAGGCGGCGTATAAAAAGCGGTCAGCGTTGACTCCATAGCGGCACGGTATTCCTCTGGGGATAGGCTGGCATATAGCTCCTTAAATTCCTCCGCCCACGCTGCATTGTGTTCATCAAATGCCATAGAAAGACCGCCCCAACCGACATACCGAGACAGGACTTCCTGTTCTTTGGGTGTGGCAAGGCGGTTTTCTATTTCAAGCTCGTGCAGCAGGTTGATTGCCGCCATATTGTTACGGAACTTTTCTTTTGCTCCGCCGACACCGATGGCGTCATCGGTAATACGGAAATTATGACGGTCTGTGGCAGGAGCTTCTGTTTTTTCTTCGGGTGGTAATTCGGTTTTTTCCTGTTCCAATAGCTTTTGGATATATTCGATTTTCTCCACTCGGTTTATCGGAAAACCCACATTGTTCTGGAATGTGATGTCACGCAGGGACACATCGCCGCTGATTTTCCCGATGCTCTCAATAAGATATTTACGGTTGTCTATGATGATTTCCCTGCCTATGAGGTCGTCTGTGGATTGCTCCGTTTCAATGGCAGGAGCTTCTGAGCCATTCAGTTTATCGGCATACACCTGTGGTTTTTCTTCGGCTTCCTCGGCTGTCCTGTACCAATCACTTTCGGTAGCCATAATCTCATCAAGGAGCTTCTCGTCCTCTTGGGTCAGCTCGGTGTGCTGTTCCAAGAATGGGATAAACTCATCTCTGCCACGGAGCAAGCTTTCTCGGTCATCTCCATATAGCTGTTCGCCCTTTGGCGATAAGGCATAATCGTAAAAATTCTTAATGTGGGCAATTAAATCGCCCTCACCATCGCCAATATCAAACCGCCCTTCATAGTTAAATTCCTCGCCGCCGATAACAGCCTTGATAACAAAATCTGTCTTGTGATACCACCCGATATTTTTATCGCCCTCACGCTCACGGTGCTGTTTCTCGTCCAAAATACCAAGCAACTTATTACCCAGAGCAAAGCTCAAATCCGTATAGCGGTCATTAAGCTGTCTGTCATAAAAGGCAGGGTGTTCGGAAAAACCGATAGAAAACTGTATTCCGTCCTGCTTTTTCTCGGACGGTGCTTCTGTCCTCTGTTTCTCGGTTACGACCACCTTCAGATGGTCGTTTGCAGGATTTTCCGTTAGCTTTTCTTCAAAGTCGGCTCGGCTGTATTCCTGCCCCAAGATAGGGAACTCGGCATTTTGCAGATAGACCTTTTCCTCGGTAAGTGTTGCAATCTCATATTTATCCGCACCGATATACACCACATCGCTCTCATTGTAGAGGTAGCAAAGTGGGTACAGCTCCCTTAATTCCTCGGTAAACTTCCACCCATTACTACGGCTGAAAACTGAGGTCGTTTTCCATTGTACCTGTGCAAGAAAGTCTATGAGCTGTTGAACAGTTGAGGGGTCGGATAAGTGCTGTTCCATTTGCTCGGCGGTAACATCTGCAAGGTCGCCTCGTCCCACAACAGATAACAGGTCTTTTTCGTACCTGTCCAAGTCACGGATAAAGTCAGATAGCCGCAAAGCAAGGGTATCCCGTTTGTCGGCAAGCGGCAAGTCACGGTGGGCGTCAATAAAACGCTGCCTTGCTATTTTCCTCTGGGTGTCAATCTCATATTGGGGAGCTGACACGCTCTCCAGATAATCGGCATAATGGTCTTTTTCTTTCGGATTAAGATAGCGGTTATCCTTAATCAGCTCACGCAGACGCTTTTCAACCTGTGACCATTTCAACACAAGGTCGTGATTGGTATAAGTGCCGTTTCGGTCAATGGCAAGACCTTTGCTGTCATGCCAAGAATGACCGCTGAAACCATCGGGGAAGATGTGCGTACCGCCGCCCGTTCCATACTCATTTTTAAGGAATTCAATATTTTTCTGTCTGTCCTCGCCCTTTTGGAATTGGCGGTAGATGCGGTATTTTCCGTCCGCAACGCCACTGCCTTTCTGAAGCACGGAGTCAATATCTTCTTTGGAAATAGCAAAAGCAGAGGCATTTTCGTCCTCTGCTTTTGCTATCATTTCGATTTGTTCATCTACGGTTGGAAGATTGACCCTAACCTCATCCTCTTTGGCAACGCTTACTTGTAAATCAGTTCGGTCAGTATCACTTCCTCCGCTTGGCTGCGGATGTTGTTCATCAGTCCGACCCACTGCATCGGTGCTTTCTCTTTCAGTTCCTCTGTCACGCCCTGCTCGGCTGAGAGCTGCTTCGTCAGAAGCTCCAAACTCTGGAGTGCTGTCTGCTCTACCTCGTGCAGATGCCCGTTCAGCCTGCCCGATGTCAGCAGATTGAGATAGGTCACTCGCTTGTGCTTCTCCAGATAATCCCTGTGCATCAAAGCGTACCTGCCAAGCGGAAGCTCTGGCTCTGTCGGTAATGTTAGGTCGGGAATAAGATAATCCCCCTGTCTGCTGTAAGTGATTTTGCTCATTGTATTCGCTCCTTTCGGGTTGTTGTCTGCCTTTATCATACTGAGCCTGCGTTCTTTGTGCAAAGGTGCGATTCTGGTCTTTTTCCGCCATTTGCACATTTCGGATAGACTGTGAGATTTCCCGTAACGCCATTTCCGCAATATCGCTCGTGGCAACGCCGATGGCGTTTATCGTTGCAGGGGTATTGAAATTTACAATATCCGCAAAATCATCACGGTCAAAAAACTCATTCGTATCCAGACCGCAGCGGCTGATCAGCATAAAAGCAACGCTGTTTGCTGCCAGCCGCCTGTAAATGACTTCTATATTAAAGTCGTCCAGTTCTTCCAAAAAGCTGTCTTTCGTGCAGTCCTTTAACTGAGAAAAATAGTCTTGCAGATTGTCCTCCACGGCGTTCTTTGCCGTTTCCATTAGGGCAGAAGCAAGGTCAGTGCTTTCCACATCTCCAAACCTGTCCGAGAGCCTTTCCATAACAGCCTGCTCGTATCGCTCATCCATCTGCCATATCGGAACAGGGCGGCTGCCATAATAGCCCTCGTGGGTGTCGGACACATCAAAATAGTATTTCAGCGTATTCCTGCGACCTTTCGGGTCAAATACGGCAATACCCTTGCTGTCCTTATTGACCCAACGCTTGAACTGCCTGTTCCAAGTTTCGAGCTTCGCAACGGCGACAGCATCGGGGCGTTGGGCGTATATTAAAAGCTGTTCGTCATAACGGCATTTATAGTTGCGGCAGGCAGAGGACAGAAAGCCCTGCCAAGCCTGCGGATTTTTTGCAACCGCAACGCCTGTACGCCGATACAGCTCTGTGATTAGCTGATACTTCGCAGCCATTCAACCTACACCTCCTTATCGTTTCTGTTTCAAATATTTCTGTTTACTCACTCCGCATCACCGCCAAGAAAAGAAATGATCTTGTTCGATTTAATGCTCTTTTGCAGGTCATTGATGAGGGTAATATCCCCAACCGTGATGCCCTGCATAGAAAGAATATCGTCCATAGTCATAGCGGCAATCGCCTTTTCATCGGTAAAACCTGCTTCCAAGACCTTATTCAAGACCTTGACGGCTTTCTGATTAACAGCCATATTCTAAATCCTCCTTATCGTTCTAAATCCTTGTGCTTCGGTGTTTTCTGCGACGTTTGTTCCGCAGGTTTCGGCTCATAGGTCGCCCCGTTTTTCTGCATACGCTCGGCAAACTCGCAGATGTGGTACAGATTGCTGCCGACTTCGGTATGGTATTCATCAATGAAGCGGCAGGGATACTCCCGTTTCTCTCCCCAAGAGGTTGTGACAATGACCTTTCCGCCGTCTGGGATACGGAACAGTTCTTTATATTGAGGGTCAATAAATCGGATACCTTGTTCTGCTTTCTGGATATGCTTATCAAGCCATT
>OJOA01000765.1_pt1 | contig 19565 bp, 22 predicted proteins | sample 1597991 | NCBI WGS metagenome assembly OJOA01 (sample SAMN01915207, study PRJEB22387) | human gut metagenome | isolation source: stool | host: Homo sapiens | place: USA | reverse complement strand
AATTATCTCAAAGGACTATAATATATTTTAAATAAATAAACTTCACCGAAATTCGTTGAAGAGAACAATGCTGTTTTTGAATAAGGCGTTTCAGAGAGCCTGCGTTTGGTGTGAGCAGGTACACTTTCAATGACAGATATCCTCTCTAAGATGCGGACTGAACATTACTTAAATTTTTAATCAGTAAGTCTCGCCGGAATCCTCCGTTAAAAGGAAAGCGTATGATAGTACGTTAAGAGCTGTAATTTTATTGCAGAAATTGGGTGGTAACGCGGATTAGTTCGTCCCTTTTCAGGATTTTTCTGAGAAGGGGCTTTTTTATTGCATAGAAAATTTCGATGAAATAAAAAGTCCTCTGAGCAGGATTCTTTCTTGATTTATAGCGAAGGGCGGTGAGGAATATCAGGAGGTAACATAATATGAAACAACTACAAAAACTAAGCAAATTTTTATCAGACTACACATCTATCGTTGTCATCGCGATCGCAGTCATTACATTTTTCCTGCCATCGTTGATGGGGTGGGTGAATTTTCAATTATTCACGGATCCAGTAGCAAATAAATTCACGAGTCAGTCTATCATTATTGGTGTCATCATGTTCAGTATGGGATTGACACTGACAACAGAAGATTTCAAAATTCTTGCACAAAGACCATTTGATATCTGTATTGGTGCGATCGCTCAGTATCTGATCATGCCATTCCTGGCATTTGCAATTACAAAATTACTGAATCTGCCAGATGGAATCGCTCTTGGACTGATTCTTGTAGGATGCTGTCCTGGAGGAGTATCATCAAACATTATGTCCTATCTTTGTGGTGGAGATGTTGCATTTTCTGTTGGAATGACAACTGTATCTACAATCCTCTCTCCAGTGATGACACCACTGATGGTATCCTTTTTGGCAAGCGGAGCCAAGATTACAATTCATGGATTACCAATGTTTGTATCTATCATAGAAACGGTTATCGTACCAGTAGCGATCGGGTTTGCATTAAACTATGCATTAGGAAAAAATGAAGCATTCAAAGAAGTTCAGAAAGTTATGCCTGGTGTGGCAGTTCTTGGACTTGCATGTGTTGTAGGTGGAGTTATCTCATCACAGGGATCAAAATTCTTCCAGTCTGGAATCGTGATCTTTGTTGCAGTACTTTTACACAATGGTTTCGGATATTTCCTTGGATATTGTGCTGGAAAACTTACTGGAATGAATACAGCAAAGAAACGAACAATTTCTATCGAAGTTGGAATGCAGAATGCTGGATTAGCAACAAACCTTGCAACAACAACAGCCCAGTTTGCATCAACACCAGAATCAGCAATTATCTGTGCAGTATCTTGTGTATGGCATTCAATCTCTGGAACATTACTTGCAGGTATGTTTGCACAGTATGATAAGATAAAGAGTGGGCATAAAGAAACTGCTACAGCAAAATAAATATTTTTATTAAATTATAAATTTTTCTTAATTTTATAACACACTGATTACTATATAAATATATAAAAATTTCATTTGCTCGTTTTTTAATATTTTTTTCCTATCTTTGCTCTACAAGCAGAAGGAGGAGTATGCAGGAAATTGTATCGGAGAAATTGACGCAAGAATCATTCGAACAATCTTTTCATCGGTACGAAAAGAAATTGTGTCGAATCGCATACTCTTACCTGCGCGATCAAGATGCAGCGCGAGACGCCGTGAACGAAAGTTTTACTGCCGCGTGGCGCCATCGGGAATATATCGAAATCAAAACATTCGAAGCATATTTATATCAGTCTGTAAAAAACGAGTGCCTGAAATATCGACGGAACAAGGAACTCAAAAAGGCTGTTTATGATAAGATTCTGATGAAGGAGCGGTGCGTGATGGATTACTATACGCACACCATCGAATGCTGCAACCCGAACGAATTGTTCTGCGAGGAGATTATGGAGATATGCCGCAAACAAATTGCCCGGATGCCTGAACTGCGGCGTCAAATTCTTACGGCGAACAAGTTCGAGGGAATGAGTTACAAGGAAATAGCAGACAGGAACGGAATCACGACAACACGAGTCGACAATGAATTGCGCAAGGCATTAAATACTTTACGGCTCTCCTTGAAAGATTACCTGATGATTCTTGCCATCTTATTTCTAAACATAAAGCATTAAAAAAAGAGCGTTACCTTCGTAACGCTCTTTTCTTTTTTCTTCCCTTAAGTCGCTGTTGCTGTTCCTCGTAGGCTTGCACATCCGCCAATTCCAGAATCGCGTCCAACGGATGGATAGACGGCCCCGGCCGGAACGATTCTTTTGAGGATGGCCTCTCCTGCTCCGAGGATTCCCGGGAGACTCCCCTACCCTTCTCTTCGGTATGGAACTGATGCTCGAAGGCGTTGGCCGAGAAATTCCGCCCCAGCAGGGAGCCGTTGGCTACGATTCCCTGCTCGTGGTCAATAAAGGTTACACCATAGATTCGTCCCGCAGCATTGAGGCGGAATACCGCATCTACGCCCTTGTCGTGCAATCGCTCGCAGAACTCCGTCCGGGTTGAACACCGCGCCATGCCATCCACAACCTTTTTCCGCAACCCGTCCAATGCTCCGGGCTCCTTCAAGGCCGTTTTCGAACGTTCATAATAGCGTTGCAGGGCCTCATAACCTACATCCTTCCCAATCCGGCTCGACTTGAACGGCGTTCCGATGCCATAGCCGTCGTCAGTCAGCGCGCCGTAAATCATTCCGGTGTAATCGCGCCCGTCAATGGTTCCGGTTCGCTCCTCGACCGAGACGTTGAAGGCTTCCAGCAGCGTCCGCCACTCGCCAAAGGAAGCGCAGCGGTAATGCCGCAGGCACGACCTTATGGTGGAGGAGACCTGTTGCTTGACGTCTCCCTTCTGATAATCCACCTTGCGCAATTTCTCCCGGTCCTGCTGCTCCTGGCCTTTGACACTCGGGTGTAGCCCGTATTTTTGCTCGAGATCCCGCGTAATCTCTACGGAACGTCGGGCCTCGAAGTCATGAGGCAGTTTCCGCCCCTCTCTGTCGATACGAAGCGACACGACATGCAGGTGTTCGCGGGCAATATCCCGATGTTTGAATACGATGTAGGGCTGCTCGCCGTAACCCATCCGCTCCATATATTCACGGGCAATCTCGCCCAGTTGCTCATCGGACAGACGGTCCTCGGGCGAGGGGTTCAGCGAGACATGGAAGACCGTGTTGGTCGTTCGCCGGTTGGCCTGCAGGAAGGGTTCAAAACTGGCCATGCACCGTTCGTGGCTCATGCGTCCTGCGGTATCGAACGGATTAAGCATCCGATTCCAGAAGAGCACCTCGGCCTGCCCCCGGTTGACTTTCTCCTCGTTGTAGCGGACGGCTCCGCCGACGGTTGCTCCCGTCCTTATATTCGCAACCATCCTTCGGCCTGTTTGGTAAGATTCAGAATCACGATACTCAACGCTTTCAGTTCGCGGGTATGCTGTTCCAACGCAGCAATCTGGCGGGGAATCGAGATGTTGGAAAAGTGGCTGTTGATGGCACGGACCACTTGATTATAATTATTTCCGACACGCTGAAACTGGAAGTAAAGGTCGTTGAGACGTGTCAGAAATTCCACCTTCGAAGGGTCACGGCGGATAACCTCGAAACGCTCGGCAAAGAGTCGTTTGACGATGAACTGGCTGCGGTTGTGCTCCAATCCGGCGGCAGCAAGCATCTGCCGGAAGCGGATCTCCTGCTCCTCGTTGAGACGGAACGAGTATTTGTAACTCGGAGTTTGAGATAGAGGGTTGTTTTTTCGCTGACAGGTCATTCGATGGATGATTTGGGGTTCGACTTGGGAGAACCCCACCCGCCTCGCAGAGCGAGGACCTTTGTCGGACAAACCGCCGGTTGTCGGACAAAGGTACACCTCGCTCCCGTCAGGCGACGGGTACAGTTTCGGCATTCGCAAAGGACAATTTCTCTCCCGAAAAAGCATCTCCGAAACGAAAAATCACGGGCGGATTCTCCGCTGCAATATTACGAGAATCTTCAGGGATTAAAAAGCGCTGTTGGCGGCCATGCAAGGCCTCCGGAGGACATTGGGAACCAACCTCCAAAAACTGCATTACCTTGCGGGCAGATGGATTCAAACCAACACATGACGGCATGGATATTCGATGGAGAAGAGATTTCTCCAAATAAATATTTCCAGATTTACAGATTTCCGGAATTCTGGAAATATCCACCTGAACGGAGATTCATGCACATTCATGGGTATAGAGTTGAAAATCCAACACGACCAATCATCAACCCCTCAAATCTTCAAACGATGAAAACTTCCAATCAACAGACATTCGGTTCCTGGAACATCTCCATCTGCAATCAGAAGGGAGGTGTCGGCAAGTCGGCTCTTACGACGCTTCTCGCCAGCTATCTGCACTACATCTGCAAACTCAAGGTACTGGTCGTCGACTGCGACTATCCCCAATGGTCAATCTACACGCAACGCACCCGCGAGTTGGAGATTCTCGATTCGAATGATTATTACAAACTGCTGATGACGCGGCAGTTCAGGGTCTCGGGACAAAAGCTCTGGCCTGTTGTCCGTACCACTCCGGACAAAGCGGTCGATGAGGCCGAGCGTTTCAAATCGGAGAAGGAATATGCTCCGCAAATCACACTCTACGATTTGCCCGGGACGGTCAACACCGAAGGTGTCATTGAGACATTCTCGAAGATGGACAGCCTGTTCCTTCCGATGAAGGCCGACAAGATTGTCATGGAGAGCGCGCTCTCCTTTGCCCGTATCCTTTCGCGGCAACTTGTCGAAAATCCGGCAATCCGGCTCAAGCGCATCTTTCTTTTCTGGACGATGGTCGACCGTCGTGAGAAAACGTCGCTCTACGACCTGTATGATGACATCATCCGCCAGCTCGGACTGCCGCTGATGGAGACCCGCCTACCCTACCGGTCGAAATTCAACAAGGAGCTGCTGGCCGACGGCACGGGCGTAGGACGTTCGACCCTGCTGGCTCCGGAAAAGGCATTTACGGCCGATTCCCGGATTGGAAATCTGGCCCATGAGATGCTCACCCTGCTTCAAACCCTGTAGATATGGCCAAGCGACAGAAAATGGAAATCGACGAGGGCCTGATCCGAAAGATGATAGCAGGCGAAGCCTCACTCCGCGAAAAGAGTACCCAGGAAGATGCCTCTACAAAAGAGTCCCCGGAGCTTCCCGACCCTGCGGAGCCGGTTCCCGAACCGGAGACAACAACTGCAGATGCTCCAGCCGTGGATGAATTGCCGCAGAGCTTCGCAGCGGAGAATCGCCGTCGGCGCACCATGCCCCTTCCCGACTACGAGCAGACATTCCTGCAACCCGTGAACTACGACCTCAGAGCCTCCCTCTATGTGAGTCGTGCCACCAAACTCAAGATTCTGGAGATTGTCAAAAAGATTGGCAACGAACGTCTTACAGCCACCTCTTTCGTGGACAACATTCTGCGCCACCATATCACCACCTTCCGGGACGAAATCAACCGAATCTACAAAACCCGCAACAAGGAGACCATTGTTTAACCTAAAAACCTTACTGCCATGTTTTACAGCCCATCTTATCTCGTACTTGCAATCGTCTTTCTCGGAATCGCTCTTGCCATTCAAATCGGGTATTTCTGGCGAACGAAGAGAAAAGCCCGAATCTCGGATTCCGACCATGAAGACTTCGACCAGACAAAGGCCACGACCGAGTTTGAGCGGATCTTCATGACACCGCTCACCATTCGGGCACGGAGCGCCATCTACGTCAGCGGAGCCACCAAGCAGAAGATTCTGGAGATTGTCCGGAAGGTCGGAGGCGAACGAATGACCGTCACCTCCTATGCGGAACACATCCTGCGGCAACACCTTGCCCAGTACAAGGAGGAGATCAACCGCATCTACGAGGAACGCGGCAAGAAAGATCTGTTTTGAAAATGGGCTTCCCGAGTTCCCTTCTCGAACGAATTGCACGATGGCTTCGGCGATGGTTCCCGCAGCGGTGGCGCAGGTCCGCTGAATCCCGGGCCGACGGGCCGGGCAGCAAGGTCGATTCGGAGCAGGCCGCCGAGTCCCGCCAGAGAGAAACACCGCTGCTGATTATACCGAAACACTACGCTGTTACCGGCCATCCGCGGCCTCGGAAGGCCATTCCGACACCTGCGGAATCAAAGCCCGAAGATGCTGCTACATTTGTTCCGCCCCCGGCCGAAAAGCCGGCCTCGATGCAGGGCTGGGGCGAGTTGGTCCTCCAGGGTCCAATCCGTGAGAACGGCGAGACCGTAGAGCCGCAGGAGCCCCGGCCGCCGCTGCGGCCTCCGTCCCTGCAGGACAACGGCGAATTGCACGATCCGGAAGTTCAAGCGCTGCTCCGGAGTGCCGAAGCGGGCGAGCGCATCTTTGCGCCGGATGTTACGGAGGAGGAGCGCCGCGAGATTGAGAATTTTGACCTGCGAAACTATGTCTGACCCTCAAAAAAACGAATGCACAATGAACTGGAATCGGGATTACGGCTAATGCCCGGATGATTTGTTACGGGAAGCAACTGTTTGCTTCCGTCCGGTCGCAGACTGCCTCGAAAGGCGGGCTGCGGCCTTTTTCACACCCATTACCAAACTGCAAAACCGATGAAAAAAAGCGCAATCTTCTTGATTCTGATGCTACCTGCATCGCTTGCTTCCTTCGCACAAGGCAACGGCATGGCCGGAATCAGCGAGGCGACCAACATGGTCACCTCCTATTTCGACCCGCTCACCAAACTGATCTTCGCCGTGGCTGCCGTGCTGGGGCTGGTGGGCGGCGTCCGCGTCTACTCGAAGTTCAACAGCGGCGATCCCGACGCCTCGAAGTCCGCCACGGCGCTCTTCCTCTCGTGCGTCTTTCTGGTTATCGTCGGCACCGTCTTACGCTCCTTCTTCCTCTGACATGGCACAGTATACCATCCACAAGGGCGTCGACCGGCAGGTCGAGTTCCAGGGGCTGACCTCGCACTATCTGATTCTCTTTGTCGCCGGGCTGCTGGGCATCTTCCTGCTCTTTGTCATCCTCTACACCGGAGGGGTTCCGCAGGGCATCTGCATCCTCTTTGCCGTCGCGGGCGGCAGCGGCCTCACCTGGGCGACCTTCTATCTGAACCGCCGCTTCGGACCCCACGGTCTGATGAAGCTCCTCGCCCTGCGGCAGCATCCGCGCCGCATCATCCACCGCCGGAGTGTGCGTCGCCTGCTTGAACGTCGAACCTTACCCAAACGCTGATGCCATGCGAGGAACCCTGAAAACTTCGACCCTTGAGTCGAAATTCCCGCTGCTGGCTGTCGAGGGCAACTGCATCCTCTCAAAGTTCGCCGACGTGACGGCCGCCTTTCGCGTGACGCTCCCGGAGCTCTTCACCCTGACGGCCGAGGAGTACGAGGCGCTGCACGCCACCTGGGTCAAGGCGCTGAAGGTTCTCCCGGACCACACCGTCGTCCACAAGCAGGACCTCTTCATCGAGGAGCGTTACGAAACACCCAATCCCGAGGCCGAGCACACGTTTCTCTCCCGGGCCTATGAACGCCACTTCAACGAACGTCCCTTTCTGCGCCACACCTGCCACCTCTTCATCACAAAGAGCACCCCCGAGCGGCTGCGGCAGACGAGTGCCGCCTCCGTCCTGTGCCGGGGCTTCATCATTCCGCAGGAGATTCGCGACGGGGAGGCCATGACCCGCTTCCTGGAAAGTGTTGCCCAGATGGAGCGCATCCTGAACGATTCGGGGCTGCTGCGGGTCGACCGCCTCACGGAGGCGGAGATCGTCGGCACGGATTCCGATGCGGGGCTGCTGGCCCGCTACTTTGCACTCTCGGACGAGCGGCAGGCAGCGGTCAACGAGGACATCCGCCTCGACCCGGGCATGATGCGCATCGGCGACAAACTGCTTTCGATGCACACGCTCTCCGATCTGGATCTCCTGCCGCAGAGCGTTGCGACGGACTTCCGCTACGAGCGCCTTTCGACCGACCGCTCGGAGTGCCGGCTCTCGTTCGCGGCCCCCGCGGGGTTGTTGCTCGGATGCTCGCACATCTACAACCAGTATCTCTTTCTGGACAACCACGACGAGACCCTCAAGCGGCTCGAAGCCCGGGCCCGCAACATGAACTCGTTGGCGAACTACTCGCGCGGCAACGCCCTAAACAAGGAGTGGATTGACCTCTACCTGAACGAAGCCCATTCGCAGGGGCTGCGCTCCGTGCGGTGCCACTGCAACGTCATGGTCTGGGCCGAGAGCGAGGCGGAGCTCAAGCGGCTGCGCAACGACGTGGGGTCGCAGCTCGCCACGATGGGCTGCACGCCCCACCACAACACGGTGGACGTGCCGGTGCTCTTCTGGGCCGCCATCCCCGGCAACGAGGCCGACTTCCCCGCCGAGGAGAGTTTTCTGACCTTCCTCGAACAGGGGGTCTGCCTCTTCAACGGCGAAACGAACTACCGCTCGTCGCTCTCGCCCTTCGGCATCAAGATGGCCGACCGGCTCACGGGGATTCCGCTCCATCTCGACATTTCGGACCTTCCGATGAAGCGCGGCATCACCACCAACCGCAACAAATTCATCCTGGGCCCCTCGGGCAGCGGAAAGTCCTTCTTCACGAACCACATGGTCCGCCAGTATTACGAACAGGGGGCCCATATCCTGCTCGTCGATACGGGAAACTCCTACGAGGGGCTCTGCTCGCTGATTCACCGCACGACGCGGGGACGCGACGGCATCTACTTCACCTATACCGAGCAGGAGCCCATTGCCTTCAACCCCTTCTACGTCGAGGACGGGGTTTACGACATTGAGAAGCGCGAGTCGATCAAGACCCTGCTGCTGACGCTCTGGAAACGCGAATCCGAGGAGCCGACGCGCGCGGAGGAGGTGGCCCTGTCGAACGCCGTGAACCTCTACCTCTCGAAGCTCAAGACGGACGATTCAATCCAACCCTCGTTCAACACCTTCTACGAGTTTCTCACCTCGGACTACCGGCGGCTGCTGGAGCAGAAGCACGTCCGCGAGAAGGATTTCGACCTGGCGAATCTGCTCAACGTGCTGGAGCCCTACTACCGGGGCGGCGAGTACGACTACCTGCTCAATTCCGACCGGCAACTGGACCTGCTCTCGAAGCGCTTCATCGTCTTCGAGCTGGACAACATCTCCTCGAACCGCACGCTGCTTCCCGTGGTGACAATCATCATCATGGAGGTCTTCATCAACAAGATGCGGCGGCTGAAAGGCATCCGCAAGATGATTCTGATTGAAGAGTGCTGGAAGGCCCTCACCTCGGCCAACATGTCGACCTACATCCGCTACCTCTACAAAACGGTGCGCAAATATTTCGGCGAGGCGGTCGTCGTTACGCAGGAGGTCGACGACATCATCTCCTCGCCGATTGTCAAGGAGTCAATCATCAACAATGCCGACTGCAAGATCCTTCTCGACCAGCGCAAGTACATGAACAAGTTCGACCAGATTCAGACGCTGCTCGGCCTTTCGGAGAAGGAGCGGGCGCAGATCCTCTCGATCAACCAGGCGAACGATTCCCGCCGCACCTACAAGGAGGTTTGGATCGGACTCGGCGGCGTGCAGTCGGCGGTCTATGCCACAGAGGTCTCGACCGAGGAATACCTCTGCTACACCACCGAGGAGCGGGAGAAGATGGAGGTGATGGCCCGGGCCGAGAAGCTCGGCGGCGACATCCAGGCAGCCATTCGCGCACTGGCCCGCGAGCGGGAAGACCAAAATTCCCGACCATGAAACAGATTCTTTGGAGCTGCGTCGGGCTGCTGCTGGCGTTGCTGGCCCTGCTTGGCGGATTCCGGCTCTTCTACGATTTCGAATACCACAAGATCCGCCCGCTGTGCGGCGAGTGGCGTTCAACACGGAATGGCACCCGGCTCGAGATCAACCACACGGACGATGGCTTCTGGATTCGCATCCATCGCTACGATTCGCGGACCGGGCGTGAATCCTTTGAGAGGCACCCGCTGAAGTATGCCTCGTGCATCCATTACACAACCTATGGCGGTGCGCGTGTCGATCTCTTCCACACCCCCGGTTCCGATTTGCTGCTGGTCATTCCGGGAGGTATTTTCAAACGCGATTTGTCCAACCTTCAAAACGACTTACCATGAGTAGTACCCCAAACATCACCCCCGCGGAGGCGCTCACGGCGCTGCGGGCCGAAATCCGACAACGCACCCGGCTTGTGCGACTTATCACCTCGCTGCAGGAGGAGATTGCCTACGACCGCATCTGCGGTTCGTGGCTCTCGACGGAGAACAACCTCTCGGCCTCAATCCGCCGCATCTGCACCCGGACCTACCGGATGCTGATCTTCGACAACACGCTCTGCTACCGGCGGCTGGTGCAGGATACCGTCATCACGGCCGAGCGTCGCACGCTGCTCTTCGGCAGCCGCGACGATCCGCGCGACATGCACCCCATCGAGCTCGACCCCGAGAGCGACACGCTGCTGCTGGGCTGCTACGGACGCTTTGTCTCGGAGGAGCAGGCCTGCCGGCGTTCGGAGCAGGAGAGCATTTCCGAGGAGTGTTTCACGGATCATGAGCCCGAGGCATGAAGTGGCGCGAAGTATTCGAGGGGCTCTTTCGCCCTACAGCCGGGGAGGACCCCGCGATGATGCAGCCCGCCGAAGCGGCACCCCGCAAATTGAGACATTGAACCACCCTCAAAAAACGACCGAACCATGAAACCACGCATCATTCTGCTCTGCCTCGGGCTGCTCCTGACAGCCCGGGCCGCGCAGGCACAATGGGTCGTCACGGACCCTACGAACCTCGCACAGGGAATCATCAACTCCACCAAACAGATTGTCGAAGCGGCCCGCAACGGATCGACCCTCCTGCAAAGTTTTCAAGAGACCGTAAAAATCTACGAACAGGGGAAGCGATATTACGACGCGCTGAAGGCGGTCAACAACCTCGTCCGCTCGGCCCGCAAGGTCCAGCAGTGCATGCTGCTCGTCGGGGAGATCTCCGACATCTACGTCAACGGCTATCAGCGCATGGTGGTCGATGACAACTTCTCGGCCGCGGAACTGGCCGCCATCGCTACGGGATATGCCCGCATCATCGAGGAGTCGGCAGGGGAGCTCAAGGAGCTGCAGGATATTGTCAACCCCACGGACATGTCGCTGACGGACAAGGACCGCATCGACGTGGTGGAACGGGTCTACGGCGTGCTGCGCCACCATCGGGATCTGGCCCGCTACTACACGCGCAAGAACATCTCCATCTCGCTGCTGCGCGGCGCCCGACGCAACGACCTCGACCGCGCGATGGCTCTTTACGGAACCGACGAACAACGATACTGGTAGCGATGATACAGGCACTCTCCATTTCGGAGAACATCCACACGATTCTCCGCGTTCTCTACGACGACATGATGGTTCTCTGCTATCCGATGGCCAAAGTTGCCACGGCCATAGCCGGAATCGGGGCCCTAATTTACATTGCCTACCGCATCTGGCAGGCGATGGTCCGGGCCGAACCCATTGACCTCTTCCCGTTGCTGCGACCTATGGCGATTGGCATTTGCATCATGTTCTTCCCGACCCTTGTGCTCGGGTCGCTCAACGGAATCCTCTCACCGCTGGTGCAGGCCACCCACTCGCTGATGGTCGGCCAGACCTTCAACATGCAGGAGTGGCGACAGGAGTGCGTACGCCTCGAACAGGAGAGCCGCGAGCGGCTTCCGGCAGAGAGTTACTACACCGAGGACGAGGAGAAGGAGCGCGAGTTGCAGGCCCTGGGCATCGACGAGCAGTCACAGCAAGCCCTCGACCGGATGCAGAGCGAGCGGAAGTCGTGGAGCATCAAGGGGATGATTCTGAAGGCCCTCACTGCAATCATGGAGCTCTTCTTCGCCGCCGCGGGCGTGATCCTCGACGTGCTGCGGACCTTCTACCTGATTGTCCTCTCGCTGCTCGGGCCCATCGCTTTCGCCATCTCGATTTTCGACGGATTTCAAAACACCCTGGTGCAATGGTTTTCCAAGTACATCTCCATCTACCTGTGGCTCCCTATCTCGGACCTCTTCTCGGCCATCATCGCCCGACTGCAAACCCTCTCGCTGCAGCACGATGCCGAGATGATGGCGCAGGACTACAACTGGTATTTCGACATGTCGAACAGCGTCAACCTGATTTTCATCCTCGTGGCCATCTGCGGCTATCTCTGCATCCCTTCGATTGCCTCGTGGGTCGTGCAGGCCAACGGCTTCTCCTCCTACAACCGGACCATTTCGCGCGCCACGTCGCTCGTGAGCGGCGGTGCCGGCTGGATTACCGGGAAGGTCTGGGCCGGGACCAAAAGCACGGTCGGAGCCGCCGGAAAGGGGCTGGCTTCCGCAGCTCGCCTGATTCTCAAAAAGTAATCGCATCATGGAATTCAAATCATTGCTGAACATCGAAACCTCCTTCCGGCAGTTGCGCCTCTATGCGCTCATCTGCGCCGGAATCTGCGCCGTGGTGACCATCACGGCCGTCTGTCTCTCGTATGCCTTTGCCGAGCGGCAGCGCGAGAAGATCTACGTTCTGGACAACGGGCGCTCGCTCATGGTTGCCCTCTCGCAGGACCTTGCCCAGAACCGTCCCGTCGAGGCCCGCGAGCATGTGCGCCGCTTCCACGAACTCTTCTTCTCGCTCTCACCCGACAAGGCGGCCATCGAGTCGAACATGGAGCGGGCCCTGCAGATGGCCGACAAGAGCGCTCTGTCCTACTACAAACTCCTGCAGGAGAAGGGGTTCTTCAACCGGCTGATTGCCGCCAACGTCTCGCAGATGGTCCATGTGGACAGCATCCGCTGCAACTTCGACCGCTATCCCTACGAAGCCACGACCTACGCCCGGCAGCGCATCATGCGCGAGAATACGATCACCGAGCGGTCGCTCGTCACGACCTGCCGGCTGGTCAACGTCTCCCGCTCGGACAACAACCCGCAGGGGTTTCTGGTCGAGGATCTGATGATCGTTGAAAATAAGGACCTGCAGACCTATGACCGTTAAAGCACTTATCCAAAGCCGTGTGCGCTGGCTGCGGCGGCGTATCCGTCGCTGGCACGACCAACTCTCGCCCCGAACCCGGCGGTGCATCCTCCTCGGGATGTTTCTGCTGCTGGTCGGGCTCTACGGGCTGCTGCTCTTCGGCCCGGCACCGCGATTCGACTTCGGGAGGATAGCACCTCCCGCTCTGGAAAACCTGAAATTTCGATAGCCATGGAAGAGAGACAAAAAACCACACCAACGCCCGATTCCGCTGCGGCATTCGAGCGTCAGCGAAAAAGAAAAGTCGTTCTGGTGGCCGCAGTCGGGAGTTGCCTGGTCATCGCGTTCATCTGGTTCCTCTTCAAACCCGCGCCCACAATCGGCGAGGGGCAGGCAGGAATCAACACCATGCTGCCCGACGGCAAGGTCCCGAAGATCGAGGGCGACAAGCGCAAGGCCGCGGAGCGCGTGGCCAGCGAGGAGCAGTCCCGCAACCGGATGATGACCCTCGGGGACAACACCTTCTCGCTACTCGATGAGGAGCTTCGCAACACGGAGCCGCAGTCTCCGACCGATGATCCCGTGCGCCGGGCTGCCGAGGCAAACCGCGCCATGCAGCAGCAGGCCCGGCAATTCTACGCCGCGCCGCCGCGCAATGCCGAGGTCGAAGAGCTCCGCGAGCAGGTGGCCTCCCTGCAGCAGCAACTCGCCATCGAGCGGCAGCAGCCCGACCCGATGGAGGTGGCCGAGGAGCAGTACCGCCTCGCACAGCGCTACCTCGGAGGCGGGACCGGAATCTCAGGCGAGGCCGACGGCGCGAAATCCCCGGGACGTTTCAGCGTCATGCGTCCCGTCCGCGAGGGCGATGTCCGGGCTTCGACCCTCAATCCGCGGATTGACTCCGCTCGGGAGCGTAACATCGGGTTTCTGACGGCCGCGGGTGTTCTTCCGGTGGATACAACTCCGACCATCCGAGCCTGCGTCGCGCAGACACAGGTCGTGCGTGTAGGTTCGACAATCGCCCTCCGGCTGCTGGAACCGGTACGCATCGACGGCGAGGTAATCCCCCGCAATACGCCGCTCTACGGCGCCGTCTCCGTAACGACTGACCGGCTGCGGGTGACGGTAACCTCCATCGAATACCGGGGGCGCATCTTCCAGGTGCAGGCCGAGGCGTATGATCTCGACGGCCAGCCGGGAATCAACGTTCCCAACTCCCGCGAGCGGACTGCCCTCAAGGAGGCGCTGGCATCCGTGGGACAGACGGCCGGGACGAGCGTGAATATCACCCATTCAGCCGGGCAACAGGTCCTCGCAGAGCTGGCACGGGGCGGGATTCAGGCATCCTCCCGCTACCTCTCCGAGAAGCTCCGCGAGGTGCGCATCACCCTCAAGGCCAACCACCAGATTCTGTTAATCTCCAAAGAAAACTAAACGACAGCACCATGAAACGAAACCTCATTTATCTGACCCTTCTGGCCGCTCTGTTTGCCGCAGCCAAAGTCATGGCCCAAAACGACGGGGCCACGTCCCGGCAGGGGCTCACGCCCCGCACCATCGAGGTGGGATTTACGAAGACCGTGCATATCCTCTTCCCGGCACCCGTAACCTACATCGACATCGGCTCGATGGCTATCATCGCCGGGAAGGCCGACGGCGCGGAGAATGTCGTGCGGGTGAAGGCCGCCGTGCGCGACTTTGCGGAGGAGACCAACCTCACGGTGATTACCGAGGACGGCGGATTCTACACCTTCGATGCCCGGTATGCCGAGAACCCCGCTACGTCGACCATCGAGATTACGGCCGCGGAGAGTCCGGCAACACAGCCCGCGTCAGCCTCAGAAACGACCCGTGCGGACGAGGGGCGCGTGCTGCTCCGCGAGGTGGGGCGGGAACGCCCTGCCACGGTGAAGCGCGTGTTGAGCGACATCTACCGCCAGAACCGCGCGGATGTAAAGGGAATCCACACCCGGAAATATGGTGTGGAGGTCGAGGTGCGGGATATTTACGTCCACAACGACGTAATCTACCTCCATGTGCAGATTACCAACAACACGAACATCTCCTTCGAGGTGGACTATCGCCGCTTTGTCGTCGCGGACCGAAAGGCGGCCAAACGCACGGCTCAACAGCAACGCATCATCGAACCGCTGCGGGTCTGCAACGACCCCTTGATTGTGCGCGGACACCAGCGCCAGCGCATCGTTTTCGCCCTCCCGAAACTGACTCTTGAGGAGGGCAAAATTCTCCTGCTGGAGATTGCCGAGAAGGACGGAGCACGCCATCAATATCTCGAAATTTCGAGTAAAGAGTTGCTCGGGGCAAAGGCATTGTAAGGATTGCAAGAAATAATAAACCTTGTAGCAAGTAAGCCGTTAAGGGAATTAGCGACTTACTTGCTATTTTTATATCCACTCAACAAATATGGAACATCTTATTCCTACTCGCGAACATCGTGTGAACCATATTTAGATGGACAAAACTTTCAAAATACATTCTAAAAACAAGCGAAAAGGTTATATACATACAACCTTTTCTAGAAATTATGTTATCTTTGTAATATTGATGGGAAATAGATGTCCGTATGAAATATCTTAACATAAAAAAGGCTCTTGCTGCATGGCAGAATTTGCAGCCACTTTCGGAAAAGGATAGAGAACGACTTAGCCGACGTTTTACAGTGGATTTCAATTATAACAGTAACCACATTGAAGGTAACACGTTAACTTATGGACAGACAGAAATTCTGCTGCTTTTCGGCAAAGTGATTGGGGAGGCAGACGTGCGTGACGTACAAGAAATGACCGCTAGTAACGTAGGCCTGCGAATGATGACGGAAGAAGCTACGGTGAAGGGAGTGCCATTGACACAGAATTTTATCCGGACATTACATAAAACCATATTACGAGAAGATTATACTGTTTATCGTAATTTGCCTGGCGGTATGCAAACAAGTTATGTAATTCATGCCGGCCAGTATAAGACACGACCGAACAGTGTTATTACCAGGTATGGGGACAGATTCGAATATGCTTCACCCGAGGAGACTCCTGGATTAATGGGAGATCTGGTGGATTGGTATAATGCCGCGGAGAAAGAGGGGAAATTATCTCCAGTAGAGTTGGCCGCGCTATTTCACTATCGTTATATACGCATTCATCCATTCGAGGACGGCAACGGTCGTATTGCACGACTGATGGTGAATTACATTCTGACTCGCCATGACTATCCGATGATTGTAGTACGCAGTCGTAAAAAAAGTGAGTATTTGGACGCTTTACACCAAACTGATATGGAGGTTGGCACTATCCCCAGTGATGGAGCCCATGCAGACATCAAGGACATCCACCCTTTTTTAAAATATTTCAATGATCTGGTTGCTACGGAAGTGTATAATGATGTGCTGTTCGTAAGCGAAAGGAATGAGAATGTATGGTGGTATGATGGGGAACGGATTGTCTTCCGAACCCCCAATTATACGAAAATTCTGAATGCCATGCGAACACAACCAACATTAACACTGGCAGACATGAAAGAGGAAACAGGTATTAGTGTGACGGCTATACAGAAACTGTTGGATCAATTGATTTCAAAAAAGTATGTGGAGCGAGGTGAGAAGGAAGGGAGTTGGAGAGTATTTGTAACACAATAATAAACTTGAGTTAAGGTCTTTCTGAAACAAATTTTTTTCACAAAGCTATTAAAGACAAGCAAGACTTGGTTATAGTTGATATTGATATCTACCTAGCATATAAAATAAACAAAAATACTTTCCAAACTTTCCCAGATTGGAGGAGGTTTCTTTTAATGAGCTAATAATCAAATATTTACATAAAACTATTAAGAAACATGCTAATCTATCATTTTTCAAGGTATATAAAATATCTGGATTTATTTGAAATAAGGACGGAAAAAAGGCGTACTGTCTGCAAAGAATTGAAGCGAAAGAGAACTTTCTAAAAGAAGTCAGGAGCTGGACTACTCATAGCTAAGAGTAATAGCAATGACGGTATAAATAATATATCAATATATTACAGAATTAATATAACCTATATGGCTAAGCGGAGATTTCAGACACCCACAGTTTTTTAATGCAATAAACGAAGATATACCCAAGAGCTAAGCTACAGAACATAGGAATGTTTACCATGGTGATAGAATAGACATCAAGGCATCCACAATCCTTGTTGCAAGAAGGATTTGAGAACATTATAATATTCATCATGAATCAGACCACTTATCCCAAAAATTAATATATAATCAAATGTCAAGAATACTACGACATAGCGGCTGAATAACCATGAAGAATTGGTAATATGAAAATATTATTATGAATAATAATTACTATGTATTCATTTCGTTATGAAGAAGCGTCTGCTGATAGAGAACAGAATCTAGCAGTAAAACCTGATAAATCCTTTGCGTATATGCCATCTTGATATAAAATTTATACACAAATTAGATAAAAGAGAATGATAGACCAACGAAAAACGCTGAATTATATTTCTCTGATATTAGTAATTTAGAAATGGTTTCACAGCTATATCGGACGAGCATTTAGAGAACCAAATTTGGTTGAGTCAAACTCCATTTTATAAAATTGGATGGATACCTTATTAGGGATAGTTTTCAGTTTGTTATTCATAAACTTAGATGTTTCTGTAATAAACACTCGATTTTTCATAATTTCCATAATTGTATCAATATCTCTTTGAGGACATCTAACACCAAAATAAATAGCTTCAATACAATTGGGAATGTCAATAGTATCATAATTGCCTTTACTATTCAAATCACATTGAAGAAGTCTTAGTTCATTTTCGTATTCCCACGCTTTGCTTTTCGCAAAAAAAGCATCTTTAATTGATATGGAATTCTGCGCATTAAGGACAGATAAATCATCCTTATATTCAACATCCCTAAAATATCGAACAGGCATATTCGGTTTTGTATGAACTTGTGTGAATGAATTCGGGAAATGATATTTTATACAAATTCCTTTGTGATAATCGGCATAATGAGCCCACATCAATTCATTCAGGAATTCTGGTATGTTGCCCATACGTTTCTGTTTATTACTAACTATGTCTCCTATTGGGTTATTAGGATCTTTGTTAAACGGCAGCATAACATTGCTTACGAAACAGGCTATTTTAACACAACTCAAATAAGCCTCTCTAATTAACTTTGATATTTCATCCTTATTATCAAGTAATGCGATAATTGGGCTATCGAAAGGATCATTGAAGGTACTTGGTGATGAAAGATTGATTTGTTCTTTTATAAGTGCCTGATATAAATATGTAGAGCATTGTCTAAAAGAATAGCAGATTGGAGAGTATGATGTATGACTCGATAAACCAAGAAGATAAAATATGGATTTCCTGAAAGCTTCAACTGCATTATTATCATATAATTTGTTTAATTTATGCCAAGATATTCCTAAATTTTGGTATAATGCTTGATGATAGTTATGCGGTGAATGTTCGTAATTTTCAAATTCAGAAATAAGTAAAGATAATTTATTCAAACTATCAAAAGTCAACTGTAAATCAATGGCATTTGAATAGATTATAAGGCAATCTCCATATAAATCACAATTTTGCATATATGGTACTATGCTAAACCATTCATCATGTTTGCTTTCAAATTCTGAGATAACAATTTCAGAATTATTATTTATTTTTCGAAAATACTTAGTTCTAAACAATGACATTTCTTCATTGATTCTACTGAACTTTTCATTTGCCATTGTAGGTAAAACATTTGTTGCATCCATTATAGTGGGAGTGTTTCAATGTCATCAAATCATTTAGACAGGCAAATATAGCGATTCTTGATTTCAGATTGACACGCCGTGGCGTGTTAATCTGATTGTTCTCTTTTCTTTTTAACTTTCAATCAGGGAATAATTCCCAATTCAAGTCAATCTTAGGTACCGCTCTCAGGTAAGTTTTTATCTATCTGTTGTTAAACCGACATCGTTGGGCTCGGCTTCCTACATGCGTATGACTCGTTGAAAGTCCTTCTGCAGACACTCTATTCAAGACGTCGTATAGATTATCGACTGAATCCTTTCTAGTAGTTCAGTAAGTGAAATAGCCTTGTAGACCGAATCTTTGCTCCGTCGTCAAAAACTGCGATAATCTACCCCCCCCATTCTAACAAAGAGCCAATCATTGTTCCCTAAGTTCTGGTAGTGTTTCAAAAAGTGTGTCTGGGCAGGCGCCTTCAGATTTTTCAGATATGCAAATATAGTGATTCTTGTTTTCAGATCCACACGCCGCGGCGTGTGGATCTAATTTTTGTGTTATAGTCTTCATTCGGGGAATAATTCACAATCCAGGTCGATCCGCGGCACCGGCCTCAGGTAGGATTTCTTATCCATGGCCGTCTTACCCATCAGCAGCAGAATCAACTCCTCGCTAGGCATGGCTCCCCGCATGCGTGTAACCCGTCGAAAATCTTTCTGCAGACGCTCAATCCAGTTCGTCGTGTAGATCATCGACTGAATCCTTGCCTCGTAATTCAGATAGG
>OJOA01000728.1_pt1 | contig 20271 bp, 15 predicted proteins | sample 1597991 | NCBI WGS metagenome assembly OJOA01 (sample SAMN01915207, study PRJEB22387) | human gut metagenome | isolation source: stool | host: Homo sapiens | place: USA | reverse complement strand
GGACGGACAGATTTGTCCCTATGCCAAAAAGATGGATTGTCGAGCGCACTTTCTCATGGCTCGAGAACTTCAGGAGACTGACCATTGACTATGAATACAGGGCCGATACGCACGAAGCCATGCTGCATATCGCTGCCATAAAATTATTTTTGAATAAAATTTAAACAGTTTCTTATTATTTTTTTGCAAAAATTCATTAATAATGAGCACCTTGCAGGAACGATTCCGGAAAATGCTGTCCGAGACAAAGACAGAATTCCACCTCTACATAGAGGAAGCTGGATTGATTGCACAACTGCGCGATGACACCGGCGGCATCAGAGGCCTCGGAAAAGGCAAAAGACAGATATCCGGTCTGGAGGAGGCATACGTCGTCAAGGACGATATCGAGTACGGGGCAGGAAATATCGTCCCGCTATGGCATTTCGGACTCTGCTACTGACAGACGGGCCCAGGTCAACGGCCGCCGGCCTTCTCATCCAGGCCCAGCTCCGGATGACGGTCGGAAGAACGGCTGAGCAGCACGGCTGTCACGATAGCGCACACTGCCAGACCGATAAAGAAATATTCCGCCGTTATGGGCGAAGCCGCCCGGTCGATTATATGCCCCACGACTATGGGGACGGTAAACAGACCGATGTTCTGCACCCAGTAGACCAGTGAGAATGCCGTTCCAAGCTTGTTTTCTGCGATAATCTTCGGTATCGACGGCCACATCGCAGCCGGTACAAGCGAGTAACCCAGGCCCAGCACCCCTATGGCGATGAATCCGAAAGCCGGTACTCCGGGAGCAAAGGCCACTGTCAGATGCGAGAACAAAATCATGGCCGAGCCTAATATCATGATTTTCGTACCGCGCCCCACCCTGTCCACCACGGCTCCGAACAGCGGAGCGAAAACCAGTGTGAAGAAAGGTATCATGGCCACCATGACGGACGCCACGCCGCTGTCTATGCCGAAACGGGGCATGAGTATGGCTGTAGCGAACTTGCGGAACGAGACCACGCAGCAGTAGAAGAACACACAAAGCAGTGATATCAGCAGAAAATGTCTGTTCGTGATAACCTTGACCACATCCCGGAAACGGAACCGGTCTTCGGGAGAAGCCGCTCCGGCAGATGCCGCCGAGATTCCACGACGGTCAGAGGCATAGTCCATCGCCACGAACAAGGCCCACAGAATAAGGCCGGCGAGCAGCATGGCAAGACCAACAATGGCCGGACGGGATGTTTCAGAGAAAGGTATGTAGCCGTCCAAAGCCACGATACGAGGCACTACAATGAGAGCCACCGCCGTACCAAGACGGGCCAGGGCCAGCTGCAGGCCCATCGCGAAGGCGATCTCGCGGCCTTTGAACCATTTTGCTATCGCCCGGTTGACAGTCACACCGGCTATCTCGCTGCCCAGGCCGAACATCGCGCACCCCGCGTATGCCAGCGACAGCGACGGCTTTGCGAACGTTCCTGAAAGCCAGGCACACAACCGGCTTCCGGCAAAACTCTCAGATATGGCATAGGTAATCAAAGCCGCTCCCCCGACCATAAGCCCGACGAATATGGAACCGGTCAGTCTCACGCCCCAGCGGTCCAGCAGCATACCGCAGACTATCAGTCCTCCGAAGATGCACAGCAGCGAATATGCGCTGCGGTAGAAACCGTAATCGGTCATAGACCAGCCGAGGGCCACCATCGACGGATCCTCGAACTCCTGGTTGATTGTCGAGAAGATGTCGTCGAAGAAGTACGAGGCGAACATCGGCAGGGCCAGACACAAAAGGGCCACCCATCGGATGGCCCCAGTATCCTTGATTGTCTTGAACAGTCCGCTCATGACAGTCCGATTTATTCTTCCGTCTTCACTACATTGGGCAGCTCCAGACCGTATTTCTTCCGACGGTCCTCAGACTTGAGCAGGAAGCTCAGGATAAATGCCAGGATGCCGAAAGACGAGAATATGATCATTGGAGCGAGATATCCGCCCGTAGACTGGAGCACCTTGCCGATAAGCAGGGGCACAAGGCAGAGACCGATGTTCTGCACCCAGAAGATAAGGCAGTATGCGCTGCCGAGAATCTTCTCGTCGATAATCTTGGGCACTGACGGCCACAGGGCGGCCGGCACGAGGGAGAAGCTGACACCAAGTACTGCGATCAGAGTAACTGCCAGCCACTTATGAGGATAGAGCGGCAGAATGAATGCAAATGACAGATGGCATACTATCATGATGATTGCTCCGAGCATCAGCATGGTCGCGCCCTTGCCCTTGCGGTCCAGGAAAATACCCAGCAGCGGGGTAAGGCACATGGCCAGAATCGGGAAGAAACTGAACAGCTGCGACGCCGTGGCGTTATCGACTCCGAGGGTCACCTCCAGATAATTGGGAGCATACCTCTGGAAAGGGAATATAGCCGAATAATAGAGCACGCAGAGCAGGGCTACCAGCCAGAACATCTTGCTGGAAAATATCTTGCCAAGATCGCGGATATGGAACTCGTCCTCCGGGGACTTCTCCTCAGTGGCCATGCCGGCTGCCACGAGCTGCTTGTCGAACTTGGAATCCATCACCGAGAAGACTATGTAGTTGATGAGTCCTATCAGAAGCAGCACGGTGCAGAAACCGACAGGAGCAACCACAGACTGGTCGAACTTATTGGAGATGATAGGAGCCAGCCACATCACTGCGAACACACCGAGACGTGCGATAGCCATCTCAAGTCCCATTGCCAGAGCCATCTCCTTGCCCTTGAACCATTTGGCTATAGACTTGGACACTGTGGTACCGGCCATCTCGCAACCGCAGCCGAAGATCATGAAACCGAGGGAGGCCATCTTCGCACTGCCTGGCATAGCCGTCCACCAGCTGCCGAGCCACTCGTTGAAACCGGTTGTCTGGAACCAGTCACTCACACCGATAAACTTGATACTTGCACCGATTACCATCAGTGAGGCCGATAGCGTACCTGTGAAACGGATACCCATCTTGTCCAGAATGATACCGGCCAGAATAAGGAAACCACAGACATTGAGGATGTATTCCGAAGCCGCATAAGTTCCGAACGCACCGCTGTCCCAGCCTCTGGTCGACTCCACGAGTGACTTGAGAGGAGACATGACATCCACGAACATATATGCGAAAAACATCATCAGCGCGATGAGAATCAACGCGGCCCAACGTGCCACTACGCTGTCGTTGAGCATCTTTGCTACTTTTTCTTGCATTTGATTTAAGGTATTAGGATTTAACAGATGCCAAAAGTACCGTTTTTTGGCTGAAATGGCAAAAAATAATGCTATCTTAGCACGTTGAAATCATAAAATAATCCAAACCATGTCATTGAATAAAGTCCTACTTATAGGAAATGCGGGGAGAGACCCCGAGGTGAGGCATCTGGAAAGCGGTGTAGTCACGGCGACATTCTCATTGGCCACTACAGAAAAATTCAGAGACCGCACTTCCGGAGAGATGAAAGAACAGACCGAATGGCACAATATCGTGTGCTGGAGAAATTTAGCAGAGATAGCAGAAAAATATGTAAAAAAAGGCACCCAGCTTTTCATTGAGGGCCGCATACGTACCCGCTCCTACAACGACAAGGACGGCAATACGAAATACACGACCGAGATAGTGGCGGACAACATGCAGCTCCTCGGACGCAAGGCAGACAATCCGGCCGCTCAAGGGCAGACCGGCGGATGGCAGGGACAGACCTCCCGCCAGTCAGTCCAGCAGCAATACCAGCAGCCTGTCCAGCCGTCCGGATACCCGGGTCCCATGCAGCAGACCCACACAGCTTCTGCCGCTCCCGTGAATGACATTCCCTCAAGCGACATGGAAGAGATGGGGGACGACCTTCCGTTTTAACATTTAATCAGATGACAAAGATGAGCAACAACAATAAAGCAAAAGTAGACGTAGTCCTCGGTCTCCAGTGGGGAGACGAGGGGAAAGGCAAGATAGTGGATGTTCTTGCGGACAAATACAACATCATCGCCCGCTTCCAGGGAGGACCCAACGCCGGACACTCCATACACTACGGAGACAAGAGTTTCGTACTGCATTCCGTTCCCTCAGGCATATTCAGGGACGGCACTGACAACCTGATCGGCAACGGCGTGGTACTTGACCCGATTATATTCAGGAAAGAATGCACCGAACTGGAGAAGACCGGTGTTCCTGTAAGGGAGCGCATCCGCATCTCCAAGAAAGCGCACCTCATCACTCCTACCCACAGGATCATCGATGCGGCCTCCGAAGCCGCCAAGGGCAAATCCAAGATAGGCTCCACCCTAAAGGGCATAGGTCCCGCATATATGGACAAGACCGGCCGCAATGGCCTGAGAGTCGGCGACATCCTTGCCGCTGACTTCAACACCAGATTCGACAACCTCAAAAAGAAACACATAGCCTTCCTGAAACAGTTCGACTACGCATATGACCCCGACATGGACGTCAAGGAGTGGATGGAAGCCGTAGAATATCTCAGGACTTTTGACCTGGTAGACGGAGAATACTACGTCAACCGCAGGCTTTCAGAAGGCAAAAGCATACTTGCCGAAGGAGCACAGGGTTCGATGCTCGACGTGGATTTCGGCTCATATCCGTTCGTGACATCTTCGACCACCACATGCTCCGGTGCCTGCCTCGGCCTCGGTGTAGCCCCGGGAACCATCGGTAACGTATACGGCATCTTCAAGGCCTACTGCACCCGTGTCGGCAGCGGACCTTTCCCTACCGAGCTGTTCGACGAGACCGGTGAGGAACTGCGCAGGCAGGGCAATGAGTTCGGAGCCACGACAGGCCGTCCCCGCCGAACCGGCTGGCTCGACCTGACAGCTCTCAAATACGCCGTCATGCTCAACGGTGTCACCGAGCTTATAATGATGAAAGCCGATGTAATGGACTCATTCGACACCCTGAAGGTGGCCGTCGGCTACGAAGTGGACGGCAGACGCCAGGACAGCGTACCATACGACACATACGCTGAAATCACACCTGTATATAAAGAGTTCAAAGGCTGGAAATGCAGTCTGTCCGACATCAAGGACGAGAATGACCTCCCAGCCGAGTTCAAGGAATACATATCATTTATCGAACACGAGACCGGAGTTCCTGTCACCGTCATCTCGCTCGGGCCCGACCGTGCAGAGACTATTTTCAGGAGATAGCCTATGTCTCTGCTCGACAATGTCAACAGCCCCGGGGATATCCGGGGCTTGTCTGTAAAACAACTCGAGACTCTGTGCAGCGAGATTAGAGAATACATGATACAATGCTGCGCCACCAATCCTGGACACCTCGGAGCCAGCCTTGGAGCAGTGGAACTCGCTGTGGCGCTTCATTATGTCTACAATACTCCAATAGACAAGATTGTCTGGGACGTGGGCCATCAGGCATACGCCCACAAGATAATAACAGGACGCCGCGAGCAATTCCGGACCAACCGGACATACAAAGGTATCAGCGGATTTCCCAAGATGACTGAGAGTCCGTTCGACTCCTTCGGTGTAGGCCACTCGTCCACATCAATCTCGGCCGCACTTGGCATGGCCGTAGCCGCAAAGCTTTCCGGCAGCGACGAAAAGATAGTGGCCGTCATCGGCGACGGTGCCATGACAGGCGGCATGGCATTCGAAGGACTCAACAACGCCGGTGCGATGAAAACCGATATTCTGGTGATTCTCAATGACAACCATATCTCCATAGACCAAGGTATGGGCGGCATGCACAATTACCTGCTGAAGATTTCCACATCAGAAACATACAACCGCATAAAAAACCGTGTCTGGGACATTATCGGATCATCCAGTCTGCGCAGAGGAGTCCAGAAATTCATGTTCAGTACCAAAATGGCCATCCTTAAAAGCGGGTCGCTTTTTGAGTCCTTCGGATTCAGATACTTCGGAGCCATAGACGGCAACGACATCGGGCAGCTTACCACCACACTGGCGTCACTCCGCAACATCAAGGGACCCAAGCTCCTGCACGTCATCACCAAAAAGGGCAAAGGATACAAACCTGCGGAAGAAGATCAGACCGTATGGCACGCACCCGGCACTTTCGACCCCATGACCGGCAAGCGCAACATTCCTGCATCAGGTGCCGCAAAATACCAGGACGTATTCGGCGAGACCCTGCTGGAACTGGCAAGAGCCGACAGCAGAATAGTCGCCGTCACTCCTGCTATGGCTTCCGGCTGCGGGATGAACATCATGATGAAGGAGATTCCGGAACGTACCTTCGACGTAGGAATAGCAGAACAGCACGCCGTAACATTCTCCGCCGGTCTGGCAGCCGCCGGCTACCTGCCGTTCTGCAACATATACTCGACCTTCATGCAGAGAGCCTACGACAGTGTCATACACGATGTGGCGCTCCAGAACCTGAAGGTCGTCATGTGTCTGGACAGGGCCGGTCTCGTCGGCGAGGACGGAGCTACCCACCACGGAGCATTCGACATGTCCGCGTTCCGTCCCATCCCCAACCTCATAATAGCATCCCCTCTCAACGAGCAGGAACTGCGCAGCCTTATGTACACCGCAGCAGGACCGGACGTGAAAGGTCCTATTATAATAAGGTATCCGCGCGGGGCCGGGGAAGGCATCCCGTGGAGAGACACCGGATTCACCACCATACCTGTCGGCAAGGGACAGCTTCTTCACGACGGCAGGGACATCGCCCTGCTCACGATCGGACCGGTCGGCAACCGGGGCGCTGAAGCCGTCCGCACCGCAGAGGAACGCGGCATACATGTCCTGCACTACGACATGCGGTTTCTGAAACCACTGGACGAAGATATAATGGAAGACGTCTGCAAAAAGGCCGTTAAAATCATAACAGTGGAGGACGGCACCATAGCGGGCGGCCTGCACGATGCCGTGGCATCATACGTGACGGAGCACGCTGCCGGACACATATCCGTTACAGGTCTCGGCATACCGGACAAATTCATCGAACAGGGGACCGTCAAGGAGCTGTGCGCCGAATGCGGCTTCTCCACTGAAGACATACTCGATGCCATCGTCTCCTTATCCAGATGACGCGTACCGTTCGCCCAATGCCGCACAGAACATTTTTCTAATATTTTATAAATTTGTTTTGCTTTTTTTAAGAAAAGATTTATCTTTGCAGTCCCAAAAATAAGAGCTGCCGATATAGCTCAGTTGGCCAGAGCAGCTGATTTGTAATCAGCGGGTCGTGGGTTCGAATCCCTCTATCGGCTCAAGTGCATTGAAATATAAGAGATTGACTCTTTAGGGGAGATACCAAAGTGGCCAACTGGGGCAGACTGTAAATCTGCTGGCGCACGCCTTCGGAGGTTCGAATCCTTCTCTCCCCACACATAAGCGAAGAGGTACTGAAGAAGATGCCCCTTCGAAACGAAAAAAGCGGAAGTAGCTCAGTTGGTAGAGCATCAGCCTTCCAAGCTGAGGGTCGCGGGTTCGAACCTCGTCTTCCGCTCTTTTTGCAAGCCAGTGTAGCTCAGGGGTAGAGCGCTTCCTTGGTAAGGAAGAGGTCATGAGTTCAAATCTCATCACCGGCTCAATTTTAATTACATTAAATCAGACATTATGGCAAAAGAAACTTTCAAAAGGGACAAGCCGCATGTCAACATCGGTACTATCGGCCACGTTGACCACGGTAAAACCACTCTGACAGCAGCCATCACCAAGGTACTGGCTGAAAAAGGACTTTCTGAAGTCCGTTCTTTCGACTCCATCGACAACGCACCCGAGGAAAAGGAACGCGGTATCACTATCAACACCGCGCATATCGAGTATCAGACCGAGACACGTCACTATGCACACGTTGACTGCCCGGGCCACGCAGACTATGTAAAGAACATGGTTACCGGTGCCGCTCAGATGGACGGAGCCATCCTTGTAGTTGCCGCAACTGACGGTCCTATGCCCCAGACCCGCGAGCACATCCTTCTCGCCCGTCAGGTGAACGTGCCCAGAATCGTCGTGTTCCTTAACAAAGTGGATATCGTTGATGATCCCGAGATGATCGAGCTTGTCGAGATGGAAGTACGCGAGCTTCTCAGCTTCTACGGTTTCGACGGAGACAATGCTCCTATCATCGCCGGTTCTGCTCTCGGAGCCCTCAACGGCGAGCCCAAGTGGGTTGAGAAAGTCATGGAGCTGATGGACGCAGTCGACAGCTACATACCCCTCCCTGTACGTGACAACGAGAAACCTTTCCTGATGCCTATCGAGGATATCTTCTCCATCACAGGTCGTGGTACCGTTGCTACCGGCCGTATCGAGACAGGTATTGTGAAAGTAGGTGACGAGGTTCAGATCATCGGTCTCGGTGAAGAGCCCAAGAAGTCCGTAGTTACCGGTGTCGAGATGTTCCGCAAGATCCTCGACGAGGGTGAGGCAGGTGACAACGTAGGTCTGCTTCTCCGCGGTATCGACAAGAAAGAGGTGAAGAGAGGTCAGGTTATCGCTCACCCGGGAACCATCACTCCTCACAAGAAATTCAAAGCCGCTATCTACGTGCTGAAGAAAGACGAGGGTGGTCGTCACACTCCTTTCCACAACCACTACCGTCCCCAGTTCTTCATCCGTACCCTTGATATCACCGGAGAAATCATGCTCCCTGAGGGAACTGAGATGGTAATGCCCGGCGATAACGTAGAGATCACAGTAGAACTCATCTACCCTGTAGCTATCAACGCAGGTCTCCGTTTCGCTATCCGTGAGGGTGGACGTACAGTCGGCTCCGGTCAGGTTACCGAAATTCTCGAATAATCCATATAGAGAGTAAAACTTAAAGGGGGCTCTACTCGGCCCCCTTTTTAAAGGGACATAGTTCAAGGGTAGAATAGCGGTCTCCAAAACCGTTGATGGGCGTTCGAATCGCTCTGTCCCTGCAAGATATCAGACAGTTACGGGTCTGACATTTTAACAACCGGCTCGAGGCAAGCTTCCGGCTAAAAGCCGACAAACATTAAACAATGAGCAAGATTTCTGTTTATTTTAAAGAGTCGTACAACGAATTGACCAAGAAGGTTACCTGGCCTACATGGAACCAACTTCAGAGTTCGGCGATTGTAGTGATGGTGGCGTCAGTCATCCTTGCTGCAATAATATTTCTTATGGACTTCGTGTTCAGACACCTGATGACCACGATCTATAATTTACTGTACTAGAAGATGGCAGAGCTGGAAAAAAAATGGTATGTTCTCCGTGTAGCCGGAGGTAAGGAGAAAAAAGCCAAGGAATACATTGAAAGCGAAATCAAGGCCATGGGTCTTGATCACTATGTAGGGCAGATTCTCATACCCACGGAAAAAATCTATCAGGTAAGGAACGGAAAGAAAGTCAGCAAGGAAAGTATATTCTTTCCCGGTTACATTCTTGTCCAGGCCCACCTGACAGGAGAACTGCAGCATATAATCCGCAATATCCCCCACGTATCCGGTTTTCTTACAGAGCGTCAGGGCAAGGACAAGGAACCCATACCCCTTAGACCGTCTGAGGTCAACCGCATTCTCGGGATCGTGGACGAACAGCTCGAACAGGACGAGGAGAACATCACGCCTTTCGTTATCGGCGAGGCCGTGAAGATCACCGATGGCCCGTTCAACGGATTTGACGGTACTATCGAGGAGATCCTTCAGGACAAGAAGAAACTCAAGGTGATGGTCAAGATATTCGGACGCAAGACTCTTTTGGAACTGAATTTTGTTCAAGTAGTTAAAGAATAAATCAATAGTAATTATGGCTAAAGAAATTGCCGCGTTTATTAAATTGCAGATAAAAGGCGGTGCCGCGAATCCCTCACCTCCAGTAGGACCGGCCCTCGGTTCTAAGGGTGTGAACATAATGGATTTCTGCAAACAATTCAATGCCCGTACTCAGGACAAGGCCGGAAAGGTGCTGCCTGTAATAATTACAGTCTACAGCGATAAATCGTTCACGTTTGTCGTAAAGCAGCCTCCTGTAGCAGTGCAGATCAAAGAAGCAGCGAAGATCTCCAAAGGCTCGGCTGAGCCCAACCGCAGCAAGGCCGGCTCACTCACCTGGGATCAGGTAAAGGAGATTGCACAGGACAAAATGCCGGACATGAACGCATTTACCCTCAAATCAGCCATGAAAATGGTTGCCGGTACTGCAAGGAGCATGGGTGTCACTGTAACCGGAACATTTCCTGAAGACATAAAATAATCGCACGCTATGAGTAAATTGACAAAAAACCAGAAGATAGCTGTTGAGAAGGTAGATTCCGCAAGACAGTACAGACTTCTGGAAGCATGCAGACTGGTGAAAGAGGTTAACTACGCCAAGTTTGACGCTTCCGTAGATCTCGCAATACGTCTTGGTGTGGATCCCCGCAAGGCAAACCAGATGGTACGTGGCGTTGTGACACTTCCGCATGGAACAGGAAAGGTGACCCGCGTACTTGTACTTTGTACACCTGACAAGGAGAATGAGGCCCGTGAGGCCGGTGCGGACTTCGTCGGTCTGGACGAGTTCGTAGAGAAGATCAAAGGCGGCTGGACCGACGTTGACGTCGTTATCTGTACTCCATCTGTCATGAACAAGGTCGGTGCTCTCGGACGTATACTCGGCCCCCGTGGCCTGATGCCAAACCCCAAGACAGGTACCGTGACAATGGAGATAGGCAAGGCTGTCAAGGAGGTGAAGGCCGGTAAGATCGACTTCAAGGTAGACAAGACCGGCATCGTGCACGCAGCCATAGGCAAAGTGTCCTTCAGCGCCGAGCAGCTGGCTGAGAACGCACTCGAGCTTCTCAATACAATTGTCAGACTGAAACCCCAGTCCCTGAAAGGAACTTATGTGAAGAGCATTTTCGTATCTTCGACCATGAGCCCCGGTATTTGCATAGATTCCAAAACTTTCAGTGCTGCTGAATAATTAACTTGAGTATCATGAGAAAAGAGGAAAAAGCACAGATTATAGAACAGGTTGCCGCCCAACTGAGCGAGACACCCAATTTCTATGTAACAGACATATCGGGACTTAACGCGGAGAACACCACTGCCCTGCGCAGAGCATGTTTCGAGAAGGAAATCAAACTGATGGTCGTCAAGAACACACTCTTCATCAAGGCTCTCGAGAAGATGGAGGGCGAGGCTGTCGAGTCCATCAGACCCATCATGGAAGGTTCTTCCGCAATAATGTTCACCACTACCCCCAACGCTCCAGCAAAGGTCATCAAGGAATTCAGCGAAAAGATGGGCAAACCGGAGCTCAAGGGCGCGTATGTTCAGGATTGCGCCTATATCGGTGCCGAGAATCTTGATGTTCTCGTCAATATCAAGTCCCGTGAAGAACTCATCGGTGACATCATTGGTCTGCTGCAGTCTCCTGCAAGAAATGTCATCTCCGCACTCCAGGCTTCTGCCGGCGGAAAAATCGCAGGACTGGTCAAGACTTTATCGGAAAAAGAATAAAAATAAAACAAACAATTTAATAATTAGAAATCATGGCAGATATCAAAAAATTTGCGGAAGAATTAGTTAACCTTACTGTTAAAGAAGTTCAAGAACTCGCACAGGTACTTAAGGACGAGTACGGAATCGAGCCTGCAGCTGCTGCTGCAGTAGCCGTTGCCGCACCTGCAGCAGGCGCTGCTGCAGAGGCCGAGCAGACCCAGTTCGATGTTATCCTGACCTCAGCCGGCCAGGCCAAGCTCCAGATCGTGAAGGTCGTTAAGGAGATCACCGGTCTCGGACTGAAAGAGGCTAAGGAACTCGTTGACAAGGTTCCCGCTCCCGTAAAGGAGAAAGTGTCCAAAGCTGAAGCTGAACAGGTAAAAGCACAACTCGAAGAAGCTGGCGGAGAAGTTGAAGTTAAATAAACATACTCTATCCCGCTGACGGGAAAATTCAGGTTTAGAGTCTCCAGGGACTCTAAACCTTTTTGTCGTTTTTCAAAGTTTATCTTCAACCAAAACCGGACACAATGGCGCAAAACCTTAATAATCAACGAATTTCATTTGCATCTTCCAAGACACTTCTCGATTATCCGGATTTCTTGGAAGTACAGCTAAAGCCTTTCAAGGATTTCTTTCAGCTGGACACGACACCTGAAAACCGCCGCAATGAAGGACTGTTCAAAGTATTCCAGGAGATATTCCCCATCACTGACACAAGGAACAACTTCGTACTGGAATTTGTAGACTACTTCATCGACCCTCCCCGCTACTCCATCGACGAATGCCTCGACAGGGGACTGACATACAGTGTGCCGCTGAAAGCAAAGCTCAAGCTCTACTGCACAGATCCAGAACACGAGGATTTCGATACTTCCATTCAGGACGTATACCTCGGCACTATACCGTACATGACTGAAAGAGGAACGTTTGTGATAAACGGATCCGAGCGTATAGTTGTGTCACAGCTGCACCGGTCTCCCGGTGTTTTCTTCGGACAGAGCATCCACGCTAACGGAACAAAGCTCTACTCGGCCAGGATTATTCCGTTCAAGGGCTCCTGGATCGAATTCGCCACGGACATAAACAACGTCATGTACGCTTACATTGACCGTAAGAAAAAACTTCCGGTCACCACACTTCTCAGAGCAATAGGTTTCGAGAGCGACAAAGAGATTCTCGATATTTTCGGGCTCGCACGCGAAGTCAAGGCCACTAAGGAGGAACTCACCGCCAACATAGGCTCAAAACTGGCCGCACGTGTACTGAAGACATGGAACGAGGACTTCGTTGACGAGGATACCGGAGAAGTAGTATACATCGAGAGAAACCAGATCGTGGTTGACCGCGAGACCATCCTCGATGAAAGCAATATCGATGACATTCTGGACGCCGGAGTCAGCACTATCCTGCTGCACAGGGACGATGTTGACCTGAGCGACTACACCATCATATTCAACACCCTTCAGAAAGACGTCTGCAACTCCGAAAAAGAAGCGGTGTTCTACACATACAGGCAATTGCGCAATTCAGAACCGCCCGATGAGGCTACCGCCCGCGACGTGATAGAAAAGCTCTTCTTCTCCGACAAGAGATACGATCTCGGAGAGGTAGGACGCTACCGTCTCAACCGCAAGCTCGGGCTCACCACTCCAGCAGACGTCAGGGTCCTGACCAAACAGGATATCATAGAGATCATAAAATATCTGATCCAGCTGATCAACAACAAGGCCGCCATTGACGACATAGACCACCTGAGCAACCGTCGCATCAGAACTGTAGGGGAACAGCTCGCCAACCAGTTCAGTGTAGGCCTCACCCGTATGGCCCGTACCATAAGGGAGCGTATGAACGTAAGGGACAACGAAGTATTCGTACCCACCGACCTGATCAACGCCAAGACACTTTCATCCGTCATCAACTCGTTCTTCGGCACAAGCCAGCTGTCGCAGTTCATGGACCAGACCAACCCTCTGGCGGAGATGACACACAAGCGCCGCCTGTCCGCACTGGGTCCCGGCGGTCTTTCCAGAGACCGTGCCGGATTCGAAGTACGCGACGTGCACTACACCCACTACGGACGTCTCTGCCCTATCGAGACTCCCGAGGGTCCCAACATCGGTCTGATATCCTCCCTGTGCGTATACGCAAGAATCAATGATCTCGGTTTCATAGAGACACCCTACAGAAAGGTTGAAAACGGGAAAGTTGATCTGACTCCCGAAGGATGCGTATATCTCAGCGCAGAGGAAGAGGAAGGCAAGATGGTCGCACAGGCGAACATCAGCATGGACGACAACGGAGACATTCTCGACGAGCGCATCAGCTGCCGTCTCGAAGCCGACTTCCCGGTTGTCACAAAAGAACAGGTCCACTACATGGACGTAGCCCCCAATCAGATAGCATCCATAGCCGCATCACTGATTCCTTTCCTCGAGCACGATGATGCCAACCGAGCACTCATGGGATCCAACATGATGCGTCAGGCAGTTCCAGTCATCAGACCTGAGGCCCCCATCGTCGGCACAGGACTCGAAAGAGCCGTTGTCCGTGACTCGCGCACCCAGATCGTGGCTGAAAGAGACGGAGAAGTGGTGTACTCTGATGCCCGCGAGATCCACGTCAAGTACGACCGCACCGAAGCTGAGAAATTCGTAAGTTTCTCTCCCGATGTGACTGTCTACCACCTGCCTCTCTACAGAAAGACCAACCAGAGCACGTCCATACACCTGAAGCCCATCGTGAAAAAAGGCGAAAGAGTCCATGCCGGCCAGGTCCTCACCGAGGGATACGCCACACAAGGCGGGGAACTCGCCCTCGGACGCAACCTGAAGGTAGCTTTCATGCCCTGGAAGGGATATAATTTCGAGGACGCCATAGTTCTCTCGGAAAGGATACTGCGGGAGGATATCTTCACCTCCATCCACGTGGACGAGTACATAATGGAAGTACGTGACACAAAGAGGGGCATGGAGGAACTGACATCAGACATACCGAATGTCAGCGAGGAAGCCACAAAGGATCTCGACGAACACGGCATAATAAGAGTCGGTGCGAATGTAGAGCCAGGCGACATCCTCATCGGCAAGATAACACCTAAAGGAGAAAGCGATCCATCTCCGGAGGAGAAGCTCCTCAGAGCCATTTTCGGAGACAAGGCCGGTGACGTGAAGGATGCCTCCCTGAAGGCCTCCCCTTCCCTCTCCGGTACAATCATCGGGAAAAGGCTGTTCTCACGTGTCGCCAAGGAGCCTGGGAAACGAGGCAAGAACGCACCCAAGGATGAGCTCGTCAAGGCAGAGGAGGACTTCACGGAGAAGACAGCCGCACTCAGAAAACTCTTCATCGACAAGCTCACCGTTCTGGTAAAGGATCACAAGAGCAACGGAATATCGGATCTCTACGAGACAGAGCTGATACCGAAAGGCGCCACCATTACCAGGGCAATGCTTGAGAACATCAAATACGAAGACGTCAATCCGGCCAAATGGACTACGGACAAGACGGCCAAATGGACTACGGACAAGACGGCCAACAATCAGATAAAGACCCTGATAAACAACTACCTCATAGCATACAAGGAGTACGATGCCGAACTGAAGAGGATCAAGTACAACCTCACCATAGGAGACGAGCTTCCCTCAGGCATCATGCAGCTCGCAAAAGTATATGTTGCCAAGAAAAGGAAGATCAGAGTCGGAGACAAGATGGCCGGACGCCATGGAAACAAAGGTATCGTGGCAAAGGTGGTAAGGGACGAGGACATGCCGTTCCTCGATGACGGCACCACAGTGGACATCGTACTGAATCCTCTGGGAGTGCCCTCGCGTATGAACCTCGGACAGATCTACGAGACCGTGCTCGGATGGGCCGGAAAAGAACTCGGGCTGAAATTCAGCACCCCCATCTTCGATGGAGCTTCACTCGAGCAGATATGCGAGTATACGGACAAGGCCGGCCTGCCCCGCTACGGCAAGACATACCTGCGTGACGGAGGAAGCGGCGAGTACTTCGACCAGCCGGCCACAGTCGGCGTGATCTACATGATCAAGCTCGGCCACATGGTGGACGACAAGATGCACGCACGTTCCATCGGCCCCTACTCCCTCATCACACAGCAGCCTCTCGGAGGTAAGGCACAGTTCGGAGGCCAGAGATTCGGAGAGATGGAGGTATGGGCACTCGAGGCGTTCGGAGCATCCAACGTACTGCAGGAGATCCTCACCATCAAGTCCGATGACGTAACAGGACGCTCACGTGCATACGAGGCCATCGTCAAGGGCGATCCCATGCCTGCGCCCGGTATTCCCGAATCGCTCAACGTGCTGCTGCACGAGCTTCGCGGACTCGGACTGAGCATTAAGTTAGATTAATTCGTATTTGATAAATTGAAATATCCAAAATATGGCTTTTAAGAAAGACAACAAGATCAAGAGCAACTTCAACAGGATCACTATCGGACTCGCCTCTCCGGAGGAGATTCTGGAAAGGTCATCCGGAGAGGTCCTGAAGCCCGAGACTGTCAATTACCGTACATACAAGCCTGAGCGTGACGGACTTTTCTGCGAAAGGATATTCGGCCCCACAAAGGATTACGAATGCCACTGCGGAAAATACAAGAGAATCCGCTACAGAGGCATCGTATGCGACAGATGCGGAGTTGAGGTTACCGAGAAGAAAGTCCGCAGGGAAAGAATGGGACACATTACCCTGACCGTGCCCGTAGCCCATATATGGTACTTCCGCTCGACCCCGAACAAGATAGGAAGCCTCCTCGGCATAGCGTCCAAGAAGCTCGAATCAGTAATCTACTACGAGAGATACATAGTCATACAGGCTGGAGCAGCGAAGGATCTCAATATAGAAAACCTGTCTCTCCTCTCCGAGGACGAGTATCTGGATATCCTGGACAGGCTGCCCAAGGACAACCAGTCACTGGACAACAGCGATCCGCAGAAGTTCATCGCAGGTATGGGAGCAGAGGCAATCTACACGCTGCTGGCCAATCTGGACCTCGACGAACTGTCCTACGACCTGCGCCACAGGACCGAGAGCGAGACATCCCAGCAACGCAAGGCTGAGGCACTTAAAAGACTCAGTGTCATAGAAGCGTTCCGCGAGTCGAAGAATGTCAACAGGCCGGAATGGATGATTATGAAAGTAATCCCTGTCATTCCGCCAGACCTTCGTCCCCTCGTTCCTCTGGATGGCGGACGTTTCGCGACATCCGATCTCAATGACCTGTACAGAAGGGTGATTATCAGGAACAACCGCCTGAAGAAACTGATAGAGATCAAGGCACCTGAAGTCATTCTAAGAAACGAGAAGCGCATGCTGCAGGAAGCCGTGGATTCCCTCTTCGACAATTCCCGCAAGTCCAATGCCGTAAAGACTGACTCGAACCGCACCTTGAAATCCCTTTCCGACAGCCTCAAGGGAAAGCAGGGACGTTTCCGTCAGAACCTCCTCGGTAAACGTGTGGACTATTCCGCGCGTTCCGTCATCGTCGTAGGTCCGGAACTCCACATGCACGAGTGCGGTCTGCCTAAATACATGGCTGCCGAGCTGTACAAGCCGTTTATCATCCGCAAGCTGATCGAAAGAGGCATCGTGAAGACAGTGCGGTCCGCCAAGAAGATAGTGGACAAAAAAGAGCCTGTCATCTGGGACATTCTGGAAAATGTGATGAAAGGCCATCCTGTACTGCTCAACCGAGCCCCTACCCTGCACCGTCTGGGTATTCAGGCATTCCAGCCGAAACTCATCGAAGGAAAAGCCATCCAGCTGCATCCTCTCGCATGTACCGCCTTCAACGCGGACTTCGACGGTGACCAGATGGCCGTCCACCTGCCTCTCGGCAACGCAGCCATCCTCGAGGCCCAGCTGCTGATGCTCGGCTCACACAACATCCTCAATCCTGCAAACGGAGCTCCCATCACAGTCCCGTCGCAGGACATGGTACTCGGTCTGTACTACATAACCAAGCCGAGAGCCGGCTCCAGAGGAGAAGGCATGGTATTCTACGGACCGGAAGAAGTCATAATAGCCTACAACGAGAAACGCATAGACCTTCACGCAAAGATATCAGTACGGCTTCCCAAAGACATGACCGACCCGTCCAAGGGATACCGCATATTCGAGAACACCACTGTCGGAAGAGTCCTGTTCAATCAGGTCGTACCTCCCGAAGTCGGCTACATCAACGAGCTTCTTACCAAGAAGTCTCTCCGGGACATTATCGGAACTGTCGTGAAAGTATGCGGAGTCGCCCGGACCGCACAGTTCCTCGATGACATAAAGTCGATCGGATACACCATGGCATTCAAGGGCGGACTGTCATTCAACCTTGCCGATGTGATCATCCCCAAGGAAAAAGCAGAGTTGGTGGAAACCGGCTACAACGAAGTCGAGAACATCCAGCAGAGCTTCAACTCCGGTCTGATCACGAACAACGAGCGCTACAACCAGATCATCGACATCTGGACGACCACAAACTCAAGGCTCACCAACATGGTGACCAAGAACATCGAGGCCGACCAGCAGGGATTCAATCCTATATTCATGATGCTTGACTCGGGTGCCCGTGGTTCCAAAGAGCAGATCCGTCAGCTCTGCGGTATGCGAGGCCTGATGGCCAAGCCCCAGAAATCAGGATCTTCCGGAGCAGAAATCATCGAGAACCCTATTCTCTCCAACTTCAAGGAAGGACTCTCGGTGCTCGAATACTTCATCTCCACACACGGTGCCCGTAAGGGTCTTGCCGACACCGCGCTGAAGACAGCCGACGCCGGTTATCTGACCCGTAGGCTTGTGGACGTGTCCCACGACGTAATCATCAACGAGGAGGACTGCAAGACCCTCCGCGGTATCGTGGCCACGGCCATCAAGAACAAGGACGAAATAGTGGAATCCCTCTACGACCGTATCCTCGGCCGTACATCGGTTCACGACATCTACAACCCTCTGACAGGAGAACTTATCCTCCCTGCAAACGAGGAGATTACAGAGGACATCGCCGCCAAGATATCCGCCCTGCCCATAGAGCAGGTGGAAATCCGCTCAGTGCTTACCTGCGAGTCCCGCAAGGGTGTCTGCGCGAAATGCTACGGACGTAATCTCGCGACTGGACGCATGGTCGAGAAGGGAGAAGTCGTCGGCGTAATAGCTGCCCAGTCCATCGGTGAGCCCGGTACCCAGCTGACCCTGCGAACATTCCACGTCGGAGGTACCGCATCAAGCATCGCGTCCGAGTCCGAGATCATAGCCCGCTATGACGGCCGTCTCGAATTCGAGGAGCTCCGTACAGTCACCAAACATGAAGACAACGGAGACTTCGAGATTGTGATAGGACGTACTGCGGAAATGAGAATCGTGGATGTAAACACAGGCATAACACTCTCCCAGCACAATATCCCTTATGGAGCAAAACTTTTCCAGAAGGACGGTGCAAATATTTCCAAGGGAGACCTCATCTGCGAATGGGACGCATACAATGCCGTCACCATCAGTGAGGTAGACGGTACAATATCGTTCGACAGCCTCATAGAAGGCGTTACATTCAGGGAAGAGGCCACTGACGAATATTCTCTCCACCGCGAGAAAGTCATCATCGAATCCAGGGACAAATCGAAGAATCCGACGATCCATATCATGAAGGACGGTGTAGACATCAAGCAGTACAACCTGCCTGTAGGAGCACATCTTATGGTAGAGAACGGTGATGAAGTCAAGACCGGAGAGGTTATCGTAAAGATACCGCGTGCCATCGGAAAGTCTGGCGATATCACCGGAGGTCTTCCCCGTGTCACGGAGCTGTTCGAGGCACGTAATCCGTCCAACCCTGCCATCGTGGCTGAGATCAACGGAGAGGTGCAGATGGGCAAGATCAAACGTGGAAACAGGGAGATCATCATCAGATCCAAGTCAGGTGACGAGAAACGCTACCTGGTACCTCTGTCAAAACAGATTCTCGTCCAGGAAAACGACTACATAAGAGCAGGTATGCCGCTGTCTGACGGAGCTGTATCTCCTGCCGACATTCTGGCAATCCAGGGTCCCATCAAAGTTCAGGAATACATCGTCAACGAGATACAGGAAGTATACCGGATGCAGGGCGTGAAAATCAACGACAAGCACTTCGAGATCATTGTCCGCCAGATGATGCGCAAAGTGCAGATCGTAGATCCCGGAGACACAAGGTTCCTGCCCGAACAGCTTGTGGACAAATGGGAATTCAACGAAGAGAATGACTCGATGTTCGGCAAGAAAGTCGTACAGGACGCCGGAGACTCTACAGAACTCAAACCCGGACAGATCGTGACTACGAGAAGACTCCGGGACGAGAACTCCCTGCTAAAGAGACAGGATCTGAAACTCGTCCAGGCCCGTGACGCGATACCGGCTACATCCAACCAGATACTTCAGGGTATCACACGTGCAGCATTGAGGACAAACAGCTTCATGTCCGCCGCCTCCTTCCAGGAGACTACCAAGGTGCTCAGCGAAGCTGCCATCCGCGGCAAGGTGGACACTCTCGAAGGTCTGAAGGAGAACGTCATCTGCGGTCACCTCATCCCTGCCGGCACAGGCCAGCGCGAATTTGACCGCATAATAGTGGCATCCATGGAAGACTACAACAAGATGGCCGCTCCGAGACGCAAAGAAGAGTAAAATCAGGAATCAGACCATCACGAAGAAAAAAGACATCAGGAACTGCTGATGTCTTTTTTTGTGTCAGTAGATTTTCCGCGGGGTATGCATACTGTTACTGGGAAAGTCCCATAAATTTCAAGCGAGTCAGACTTTATGCGTGATGTGTACCTCACGTCCAACAAAGCGCACTTACAGAAATGCCTGATAATCAAA
>OJOA01000716.1_pt1 | contig 20502 bp, 11 predicted proteins | sample 1597991 | NCBI WGS metagenome assembly OJOA01 (sample SAMN01915207, study PRJEB22387) | human gut metagenome | isolation source: stool | host: Homo sapiens | place: USA | reverse complement strand
CTAAAATAGTATTTAGGCAAGTATTAATGATATATATAGTATATTCTGCACAAAAATGAACGTTACATTTGCATATATTGCACAATTTTAAAACTTGCTTTATATATTTTCAACAATTTTTAGTGTGATTATTTGTGAATATAAATGACGGATTATGATTGACAATGACGGATTATGAAAATATAATTATACTACAAGTTAAATGAATGTTGAAATGTTTAATACAGTAATTTGAAAATGAGCATTAAATAAATGGCTTATAAAATAAGTCTTTGAATAGTTTGATAAACAGGGGGGATTAGATGCTGGCGGAAGATAGATGCAAAAAAATACTCGATATATTAGATTCGATGGGAAGTGTGACTGTTCAGCAGCTTATGGATGAGCTTGATATATCTGAGTCAACAATCAGGCGTGATCTGGTTGCAATGGACAAGAAGGGTTATCTCACCAAGGTACATGGTGGTGCGATTGCAAATAATACGAATATCCATACTCAGGATGAGAAGGTTATCAACAGGCTTAAGCAGAATCGCAGCGAAAAGGAACAGATTGCCAGATATGCGGCATCACTTATTGTGGATAATGATTTTGTTTATATAGATGCCGGTACTACAACGGCAGTCATGATTGATTATATTACTGCAAAGAATGTGGTTTTTGTTACAAACTCTCTGACTAATGCCAAGAGAATTTCCGATAGGGGATATACAGTATATATTCTGGGTGGCGAGTTCAAGTCTACTACTGAGGCTATTGTCGGAGATGAGGCCGTTGTGACGCTCGATAAATACAATTTTACGAAGGGCTTCTGGGGAACCAACGGAATTACTGTGAAGAATGGATTTACGACTCCGGAGATAAAGGAGGCCATGATTAAAAAGAAATCCATGGAGAATAGCAAGGAGAAATACATTCTTGCGGATGACAGTAAGTTTTCACAGGTATCAAGTATCAAGTTTGCTGATTTTAAAGATGCTGTAATTATTACAAATGCACTAAGTAATGACAACTATAAGAAATACAAAAATATTAAGGAGGTCTAACATGATTTACACAGTTACTTTTAATCCATCATTAGATTATATTGTTGATGTAACAGATTTTAAGACAGGAGTAGTCAATAGAACGACTGGAGAGAAGATTTTTGCAGGTGGTAAGGGCATCAATGTTTCCATGGTTCTTAAGAATCTTGGAATGAGCAATACTTCACTTGGTTTTACAGCGGGTTTTACAGGAAATGAAATTAAAAGACTTCTAGCAAAAAAAGGTGTTGATACTGATTTTATAGAGGTGGAGGATGGTATTTCACGTATCAACGTGAAGCTTCGCTCAAATGAGGAATCTGAGATTAATGGTCAGGGACCGGTAATCACTGAGGACAATATTAAAAAACTCTATGAGAAGCTTGACTGCTTAAAGGAGTCTGATGTGCTTGTTCTCGCAGGAAGTATTCCTGATGTGATGCCTTCATCAATGTATATGGATATCATGAAGCATCTTGAGGGTCGCGGAATAAATATCGTGGTTGATGCGACAAGAAATCTGCTCACAAACGTGCTTCCATATAAGCCGTTCCTCATTAAGCCAAACAATCATGAGCTCGGTGAGATATTTGGGGTTGAGATTACAGACAAGGACGATGTAATAAAGTATGCAAAGAAACTTCAGGAGCAGGGCGCAAGAAACGTGCTTGTTTCAATGGCAGGCGACGGAGCAGTGCTTGTGACTGAGGACGGACAGGAGTTTAAGGCAAATGCACCTAAAGGAAAGCTTAAAAACTCTGTAGGAGCAGGAGATTCGATGGTAGCCGGATTTGTTTACGGATACCTCAAATCAAATGATTATAAGCAGGCATTTATTTATGGTGTATGTACAGGAAGTGCAAGCGCATTTTCTGAGGAGCTTGCTACAAAGCCTGAGGTTGAGGCACTTATAGAAAAATGGGAGAATGCTTCCAATTAAACAAACGGTATCAAAAGGTTGATATAAATAATTAATATATTATATTAGGAGGAATGATATATGACAATCAGGGATTTATTGGCAGCTGAGAGTATCAATTTAAATGGTACGCCTGCCGGAAAAACCGAAGCATTGAATCAGTGTATTGATTTGATGGCAAAAAGTGGCAAAATTGCCGATGTTGAAACGTATCGCAAGGGCGTTTTTGCAAGAGAGGAGGAAGGCACAACAGGAATTGGAATGGGTATAGCAATTCCTCATTGTAAGTCTGATGCCGTTACTAAAGCAGGTCTTGCGGCAATGGTTGTAAAGGATGGGGTTGACTTTGAATCACTCGACGGTACACCTGCAAAGATTATTTTCCTTATCGCTGCACCAAACACAGAGGACAATGTGCATCTTCAGGTGCTCAGCAAGCTCTCTGTTATGCTGATGGACGAGCAGTTTACAAATTCTCTTATCAATGCCGGCTCAGTAGATGAGTTTTTAAATATCATCGATAGCGCTGAAAAGGCAAAGGATGAGAAAGAGGCTGCCAAAGAGGCAAAGGCTAAAGAGCCTGTTGAGGTGAAGAAAGACGATTTATTTATCGTTGCAGTTACAGCCTGTCCTACAGGAATTGCCCATACTTATATGGCTGCTGAGGCTATCGAGAAAAAAGCCAAGGAGCTTGGATATCAGGTAAAGGTTGAGACAAGAGGCTCAGGCGGAGCCAAAAATGTGCTCACAGATGATGAAATCGCAAAGGCTGCAGGTGTTATAGTTGCCTGTGATACAAATGTACCTACAGACCGCTTTGACGGAAAGAAGGTTATTGAGTGTCAGGTTTCTGACGGAATCAATAAGGCAGAAGAGCTCATAAAGAGAATTGCTGCCGGTGATGCTCCTGTATTTAAGGCATCAGGTAAAAAAGAGGCTTCACATTCATCAGTTGGTGGAAAAGAGAGCATTGGACATCAGATTTACAAGCATCTGATGAATGGTGTTTCACATATGCTTCCATTCGTAGTTGGTGGTGGTATTCTTATCGCAATCGCATTCCTTATCGATGGATTCAGTGTTGACCTTAATTCACTGCCGGCTGACCAGAGAGCAAATTTCGGTACTATTACACAGGCCGCAGCAATGTTTAAGGGAATCGGTGGAACAGCATTTGGATTTATGCTTCCAATTCTTGCAGGCTTTATCGCTATGAGTATTGCTGACCGTCCGGGTCTTGCAGTTGGTTTTGTAGGCGGTTCAATCGCAGCAAACGGTACATCAGGCTTCCTTGGAGCACTTGTAGCAGGTTTCGTTGCAGGATATATTGTGCTTCTCTTAAAGAAGGTATTTTCTAAACTTCCGGAGAGTCTTGATGGTATGAAGCCGGTTCTGCTTTATCCGCTGCTTGGTATATTCCTGGTAGGCGTTATAATGCAGTTTGTAGTTGAGCCTCCAATCGGAGCTTTAAATACAGCTATCAACAATGGTCTTAATGGACTTAACGGTGCAAGCGCAGTAGTGCTCGGAGTACTTCTCGGAGGAATGATGTCAGTAGATATGGGTGGCCCTGTAAACAAAGCCGCTTATGTATTTGGTACAGCTTCAATCGCTGCCGGAAACTACAATATCATGGCAGCAGTTATGATTGGCGGTATGGTTCCACCACTCGCAATCGCTCTTGCAACAATCTTCTTCAAGAACAAGTTCACAGCAGAGGAGAGAAAGGCAGGACCTACAAACTTTATCATGGGATTATCATTTATCACAGAGGGTGCAATCCCATTCGCAGCATCTGATCCGCTTCATGTCCTTCCGGCATGTGTAGTCGGTTCAGCAGTGGCAGGTGGACTTTCAATGGCATTTGGATGTACACTCATGGCACCTCACGGAGGAATCTTCGTAGTTCCTACAATCGGAAATCCGTTAATGTATCTTGTTGCATTAGTAATCGGATCTTTCATTGCATGTGGATTACTCGGATTACTCAAAAAGAAAGTAAGTGAATAAGCAATCCTCAATTATCATTTAATCCAACCTATAAACTAATCAATAAAGGCACTGCTTCGGCGGTGCCTTTGTTGTTATGTTGTGTATTAAAAATTAAAAGTATAAACATTCTCTGAAATAACAGCCTCATGCCTTGACGAGTGAATTTTCCAAGCTTAAAGTAGTATTAGGATGAAATAGTAAGTCAAAAAATCAATTATTTATGAGACTTAAATAAAAAACAGTGAGGCATAAAATGGGCAAGGTTATAGGTATAGATTTAGGAACAACAAACAGCTGTGTGGCAGTATTGGAGAACAATCAGCCGGTAGTCATAACTAACAGCGAGGGTCAGAGAACAACTCCGTCTGTAGTGGCTTTTACAAAGAATGGAGAGCGACTGGTTGGCGAGGCTGCAAAGAGGCAGGCAGCAGTCAATGTGGACAGGACATTTTTCTCAATAAAGAGACAGATGGGAAGCGATTTCAGGGCAAAAGTGGACGGAAAGCTGTATTCAGCTCCTGAGATTTCTTCTATGATTCTCAGAAAGCTGAAAAAGGATGCAGAGGACTATATTGGTGAGGCAGTGACAGACGCCGTAATCACAGTTCCTGCATATTTTTCGGATGCGCAGAGGCAGGCAACTAAGGATGCAGGAAGGATTGCGGGGCTTAATGTGCTTCGAATCATAAATGAGCCAACCTCTGCGGCACTCGCATACGGACTGGACCACGGACAGCAGCAGAAAATTCTTGTCTACGACCTCGGAGGAGGAACCTTCGATGTGTCTGTTATCGAAATAGGGGACAATCTGATAGAGGTGCTTGCCACAGCCGGTGATAATCATCTGGGTGGAGATGATTTTGATGAGAGAATCACGAATTATCTTGTCACAGAGTTTTACAGACAGCAGAATGTGGATCTGAGAAAGGATAATACTGCTATGCAGCGTGTCAGGGAGGAGGCTGAGAAGGCAAAAAAGGTGCTTTCATCTTCATCCTCAACCACTATAAACCTGCCATTTATCACTACTGTAAAGGGACAGCCGGTCCACATGGAGATGAACCTCACAAGGGCTGAGTTTAATGAGATAACAAAGGATCTGGTGGAGAGAACGGCCATTCCGGTAAATCAGGCACTTTCAGATGCGGGGATTTCTGCAGCAGAGCTTGGAATGGTGCTGTTGGTAGGAGGCTCGACACGTGTGCCGGCTGTTGTTGATGAGGTCAGAAGAATTACAGGAAAAGAGCCTTCACACAACCTGAATCCTGACGAGTGCGTGGCACTCGGTGCAGCAGTACAGGGCGGCAAGCTCGGTGGAGCAATTGTCGCAGGCAGCAGTGCGGCAGAGATTATACTGATGGATGTCACACCGCTTTCACTCGGAATTGAGACGGTCGGTGGTGTCTCAACCAAAATTATTGACAGAAATACGACTATTCCTACGAGATACAGCCAGATTTTTACAACTGCAGGAAGCTTCCAGACCTCTGTGGATATAAAGGTACTGCAGGGTGAGAGGCAGTTTGCAAGGGACAATAAGCTGATTGGAAACTTCAGGCTAAAGGGCATCAAGCCGGCTCCGGCAGGTGTGCCGCAGATAGAGGTGACGTTTGATATAGATGCAAACGGCATTGTGCAGGTTTCTGCAAAGGACCTGGGCACAGGAAAGCATCAGGAGATTACGATTACCGCAAGCTCAAATTTGTCTGATTCTGAGATTGAGCAGGCTATCCGTGAGGCGCAGGAGTATGAGGCAACAGACGGACAGAGAAAGGCTTATATTGATGCAAGAAGTGAGGCTGATACGCTTGTGCGCCAGGTGGAAAATGTCATGGCTGACAAGGAAAAAAGAAAGGCTATGGACAGCGCACAGAAAAAGAGTGTGAAATCGTCACTTTCATATGTGAAGAAGCTTATTTCAAGGACAAAGCCCGGAAATGTGAGCGAAGAGCAGGCTGCCGAGATAAAGCATGCGGCAGATGAACTGAGAAATGCGGCAGCGGGATTGATTTAATTATAGTAACTATTATTATTCATTTGGCTATTTACGAGAAGCGGATTTTCATATAAAATATGGGTAAGTGGTGAGTATTCATAACCACCCTGAATAGTTATAATGTTAATTTAAATCCGAGGAAATAGAAAATGAATGCGAACGATAAAACAGAAAAGGTACTAAGAGAAATTCATATCATGCTCTCAAAGGCGGAGCCATATAAGCCGGAGCCGAGCAGGGTGATCATAAACAAGCAGCAAATGATAGATTTACTTGCTGAGCTGAATAAGTGTATATATGCAATGCAGGATGAGTATGAGCTTACTGAGCAGAGTCGCAATCACGCAGAGAGAGAGTTCAGAAAGAAGGGGGATCAGATAGTCTGGGATGCAAGTAGAAAGGCTGAGGATGTGTATGCAGCATCGGTTATCTATACGGATGAGGCGCTTTCAAGAGTGCGTGATATCATCAATGATACCAACGAGTCACTTGAAAAGCTGTGCAAGAATATGAAGGATAAGATTGCAGAGCAGGAGAAGATAGTTAAAACTAACCAGTATGAGCTCAAGGGACAGCTTCAGGATTTGTCCGATACGGAGAAGTATCTTAAGATTATCGATGACAGAAATAAGGAGATAGAACGTCAGAAAAATGCAGGTAAACCTGTAGAGGAGCGTACTATTGACAATGAAGAGAAGTCCATCTATGCAAACAGACAGACTGAAATCAAGGTAAATATGGATTATATCAGAAAACTGGGACTTGCTGAGGGCGAGGACCTGGGAGATGGTGTAGTGGGTGAAGTGAAGCTTGCAGACGATACACCTGATGCCGGATTAAATCATAGCAATGATAAGGATGAAGCCAAGGCTGCCGGCTCAAAATCGTCTGTTGATGAGGATTATAAGGCAATAAGCAGAAAAGCCGGCAATCCACCTGTTATCAACACAAAGGAAGGGAAGGAGCTCACAGACGGTATCCACAGAATGTGGCAGAGCATCACCGGAAATAAAGGGAAATGAAACACACCTATGTAATATAAAGCAGCAGTTCAAAACAGAACGGCTGCTTTTTGGCTTATATTTAAAGTGGGTAATATTAAGCAGATTTTAAGAAAAACAAAGTGGATAATCTGATAAAATATAGCTGACTAACGGCAGGAGAAGGTTTCTGTTCAAAATTCATAGAAGGAGGATAATATGACAATATTAGTTTGTGATGACGACAAGGAAATAGTTGAGGCAATTGAGATTTACCTGATGCAGGAGGGCTACGACGTGGAGAAGGCTTACGACGGCATACAGGCGGTTGAAATTATGAAGAATAAAAAAATAGACCTCATGATAATAGATGTCATGATGCCAAAGCTCGACGGAATAAGAGCTACTCTGCAGATACGAAAGGAAAGCAGGGTGCCGATAATTATTCTCTCGGCAAAGACAGAGGATGCTGACAAGATTTTAGGCTTCAATGTGGGGGCTGATGATTATGTCACAAAGCCTTTTAATCCGCTTGAGCTTGTGGCAAGGGTAAAGTCACAGCTTCGCAGATATACCACTCTGTCAAGCAATGATGCAGCCGGAGACAAGGTTTATGAAGCCGGAGGCCTTTTGGTAAATGATGATTTAAAAAAGGTGACTGTGGATGGTGAGGAGGTAAAGCTCACACCGATTGAGTACAATATCCTGCTTTTACTTCTTAAAAATAAGGGAAAGGTCTACTCAATAAACGAAATATATGAGAGCATATGGAACGAGGAGGCGATAGGCGCCGACAATACAGTTGCTGTGCACATCAGACATATCAGGGAAAAAATAGAGATAAATCCTAAGGAGCCACGCTATCTGAAGGTGGTCTGGGGAGTAGGCTATAAGATAGAGGACAACAAATGAAGCAGTATACGATAGGAAAAAAAGCGGCGGTCATAGTCTTACATCAGCTATGCATGATACTTATGGTAACAGGAGTGTTTGCCACAGGCTATGCATTCAGGCACGATGCGCATGGAAATATTGATATCTATACACTAATATCGCTTGCGGGTCTGGTAGGCAGCTTTGTGAGCCTGGCATATATGGCAAACGTGGCAGGCAGAAAATCAGAGGATGATTATACAATATACTATTTACCGATTGACAAGGTATACTCTGATGTGATGCTAGTGATATTTACACTGCTCATGGTATTTATGGGAAAAGTGATTTCAGGCGTAAAAAACCAGCATTTTGACTATGCATCACTCATTATGACGGCCGGCACATTTACTTTTTTGTTTGATATGGCTTTTATTATTTTATACCAGAGCATTGTAAGGAAGATAAAAGGCAATATACTTTGCACACACAGCCTGATGTACAAGGGCTATGAGCTTTTGAAAAGAGTTATTGAGAAAAAGGATATCCATACACAAAAAACCAAAGAGATAATGCGCATACAGGAGGCTCTTGAAGCTATCTCGGAAGGAGCGCTTGACACTACACTTAATGTCAATGAGTTTCATGGGCAGCAGAAAAAGGTGGCGGAGGCTGTCAACCATATACGCCAGGGTCTTATGAGCTCGGTAAATGAGAGCCTTAAAAATGAAAAACTAAAGGCAGACTTAATAACAAACGTATCACACGATATAAAGACACCTCTGACTTCAATAGTCAACTATGTTGACCTGCTTAAGAGGGAAAATCTGGAAAATGAAAATGCCAAATACTATATACATGTGCTGGAGGAAAAGTCACAGCGCTTAAAGCAGCTTACAGAGGATCTGGTAGAGACATCAAAGATTACCTCGGGAAATGTGAAGCTCAATATGCAAAAGCTTGATCTGGTTGAGCTTTTATACCAGACCGGAGGTGAATTCAATGAGCGCTTTGAGTCGAGAAATCTGACAATAGTTACAAAAATTCCATCAGAACAGATATTTATCTATGCGGATGGGCGTCAGCTTTACCGCTCTATTGAAAATCTGTATACTAATGCCGCAAAATATGCACTGGAAAATACCAGAGTATATGTAGAGCTTGAAAAGGCAGATAAAAAGGCAGTTTTTACAATAAAGAATGTGTCTAAGAACGAGCTTGACATAGTAAGCAACGGAAATGTGGACCTGACAGAGCGTTTTGTGAGGGGAGAGAGGTCGAGAACCACTGAAGGAAGTGGACTTGGACTTTCGATTGCAAAGAATCTGACCCATTTGATGGGAGGAAAATTCGAAATTAAGGTAGATGGTGATTTATTTATTGCCACAATTACCTATAATATTATATAATAGTAAATAAAAGAATTTTGAAATACACATACGGAGGTAGAATAAGTGAAATTATATGAAAATGGTGCTTACCTTTTAAACGGTAAGGAAGTAATAATTGATGGACCAGAGGCTCAGGCAGCTGTCAAAAGCAAGACCGGCATGGACATCGATAAACAGACAGCTAAGCAGGAGACAATTGCTTACGGTATTTTAAAGGAGCACAATACATCCGGCAATATGGACAAGCTTCAGATTAAGTTTGATAAGCTTACATCGCATGATATCACATTTGTAGGTATCATCCAGACAGCACGAGCTTCAGGACTTGAGAAATTCCCTATCCCGTATGTACTTACAAACTGTCACAACAGCCTTTGTGCAGTTGGTGGAACAATCAATGAGGATGACCACATGTTTGGTCTCACATGTGCAAAGAAGTACGGCGGAATCTATGTACCACCTCATCAGGCAGTTATCCATCAGTTTGCACGAGAGATGCTTGCCGGCGGCGGAAAAATGATACTTGGTTCTGATTCACATACACGTTATGGTGCACTTGGTACTATGGCAGTCGGCGAGGGTGGACCTGAGCTTGTTAAGCAGCTTCTTGAACAGACATATGATATTGATATGCCTGAGGTAGTAGGTATTTACCTGACAGGAGAGCCAATCAAGGGCGTTGGACCACAGGATGTCGCACTTGCAATTATCGGAGAGGTATTCGGAAACGGCTTCGTAAAGAACAAAGTTATGGAGTTTGTAGGACCGGGTGTGTCTAATCTGAGCGTTGACTTCCGTATAGGTGTCGATGTTATGACAACAGAGACTACATGTCTTTCTTCTATCTGGAGAACAGATGACCAGGTTAAGGAATTCTTTGAGATTCACGGTAGGGCTGAGGACCACAAGGAGCTTAATCCGGGTGAGGTGGCTTACTACGACAGATTTATTGAGATTGATTTAAGCCAGATCCGCCCAATGATAGCTATGCCATTCCATCCAAGCAATACCTACACTATCGATGAGCTCAATGCAAACCTCATGGATATTCTCGATGACTGTGAGAAGAGAGCTGAGGTAAGCTTTGACGGCAAGGTGAAGCTTGATTTAAAGAGTAAGGTAAGAGACGGAAAACTGTATGTAGACCAGGGAATCATCGCAGGCTGTGCAGGCGGTGGATTTGAGAATATCTGCGATGCGGCTGACATATTAAATGGACATTCAATCGGAGCAGACGAGTTTACACTGAGTGTTTACCCGGCATCTACTCCAATATACATGGAGCTTGTGAAAAACGGAGCTGTAGCAAAGCTTCTTGAGACAGGTGCAATCGTAAAGACTGCTTTCTGCGGACCTTGCTTTGGTGCAGGAGATACACCGGCCAACAACGCATTCTCTATCCGTCATTCAACAAGAAACTTCCCTAACAGAGAGGGTTCTAAGGTACAGAATGGACAGATCAGCTCAGTGGCACTCATGGATGCACGTTCAATCGCTGCAACAGCAGCAAACAAGGGCTTCCTTACATCAGCAGCGGATATTGATGTCAACTTTACAAAGCCTAAATATTTCTTTGACAAGACTATATATGAGAACCGTGTATTTGACAGCCATGGAGTGGCAGATCCTTCAGTTGAAATCCAGTTCGGACCAAACATCAAGGACTGGCCGGCAATGAGTGCGCTTCCTGAGAATATGCTCCTTAAGGTGGTTTCAGAGATTCATGATCCTGTTACTACAACAGATGAGCTCATTCCTTCAGGAGAGACATCATCATATCGTTCAAACCCTCTTGGCCTTGCAGAGTTCGCACTTTCAAGAAAGGATCCTGAGTATGTAGGCAGAGCAAAGGAAATCCAGAAGGCCCAGAAGGCTATAGAGAGTGGTGAGTGCGCAGGAAAGGCTGTTCCTGAGGTTGCTGAAATCATGGGAGTAGTAAAGAAAAAATTCCCTGAGGCAAGCCATGAGAATATGGGCTTCGGAAGCACAATTTTTGCTGTTAAGCCGGGTGACGGCTCAGCAAGAGAGCAGGCTGCAAGCTGCCAGAAGGTACTCGGAGGCTGGGCAAATATCGCAAACGAGTATGCCACAAAGAGATATCGTTCAAACCTTATCAACTGGGGAATGCTTCCATTCATCATCGATGAGGGAGAGCTTCCGTTCCACAATCTCGACTATATCTTCCTTCCGGGAATCAAGAAGGAAATCGAGGATGCAAAGACGGAGTTTGAGGCATATGTTGTCAAGGATGGTGAATTAAAGCCATTTACACTGAAGATGGGTGAGCTCACAGATGATGAAAGAGAGATAATATTAAAGGGATGTCTCATCAACTATAACCGTAAATAAGGAGATTTTAATCCGATGGAAGAAACCGGAAAAGCTGGTAAAAAATCAAACATTGAGATAAATGAAGATAAGGGTGCGAAGCAGAATTCGCACCCGGGGCGTGAGGAATGGCCACATCTGATCAGAATAGGTGTCATGGTATTTGTCACGTTTGCAGTCAGTATACTGTTTTTCTTTGCACTGTACAGATTTGAGGGCTTTGCAGGCATATGGAGCAAGCTGCTTGCGGCAGCAATGCCTATTATAATGGGACTTGTGCTTGCATACCTGATGAATCCTGTCATGCTGTGGCTGGAAAGATGCTTTAAAAAGCTTCTTTCCAAAAAGATGAAAAGCGAAAGCAAGCTGCGAAAGGTTTCAAGAGCTCTTGCAATCACAGGCTCGGTTATTATTCTTGTAGCGATTATTTCGCTTCTCATTGCGGCTATTGTGCCTTCTGTCATAGCAAGTATATCAGGACTTATGAAGACACTGCCAAATGATGTTGCGGCATTCATCAACATGATAAAGAACGGCAATTTCGGGGACAGCAAAATTGCTGAGCTCGCGAGCACAGGTTTACAGAATGCAACCGACTACATTGAGAATTATGCCACAGAAAAGATAATTCCTGAGGCACAGAAGTATGTTGCACAGATTACAACCGGTGTGATTTCGGTAGTCAGAGGTTTATTCAATTTCATTATCGGAATAATCGTGATGGTCTATGTGATGAGTATTCAGGAGACTCTCGCAGGACAGAGTAAAAAGATAATATATGCTGTCTGCAAGCCAAAGACAGGCAATATCATCATTGAGACGATCAGAAAGACAAATGAGATTTTTGGAGGCTTCATAAGCGGTAAGATTATAGATTCACTGATTATAGGTGTGATTGCATATTTCGGATGTCTGATTTTAAGGATTCCATCATCGGTGCTCGTTGCAGTGATTATCGGCGTCACAAATGTGATTCCGGTATTCGGACCGTTTATCGGTGCAATTCCATCGTTACTCATAGTAGTAATTCAGAGTCCGTGGCATGCGCTTTATCTTCTGATATTTATTGTCGTGCTGCAGCAGGTGGATGGCAATATAATAGGGCCTAAGATACTTGGCTCATCTACCGGTCTTTCGACCTTCTGGGTTATGTTTGCCATACTAATCGGCGGAGGAATGTTTGGTTTTCTTGGAATGTTACTTGGTGTTCCGACCTTTGCTGTGATATACTATATTGTGAAAAGAGTTGTTAATTATGCTCTCAGGAAAAAGAAGCTTCCTGAGGACACAAGGGATTATACAAAGACAACAGGCGTAGATACAAAAAATAATAAGCTTAAATACGAGTAGGTGAAATAAGTGGATAAATACGAATACAATCTCAAGCTGGATCAGATAAAAGCCCTAAGCGCCGAGGAGGGCTATATGAGCGCAGCAGAGATTGCAGATAGCATAAATTGGAACAAAATTAAAAATGTAAATACACTCGTTAAAATCGGCGAAATCTACGAGAAGGCCGAAAGATACCAGGATGCAAGGGACATACTTTTAATGGCCTATGACCGTTCACCAATCGGCAGGATGATTATATACAGACTGGCTGAGGTCGCCATCAAGATGGGTGATTATGATGCTGCTACAGAGTATTATGATGAGTTTGTTGAGATAGCGCCTCATGATGATATGAAGTATGTATTAAGATATGCCATTAAAAAAGGGCAGGGAGCTTCATTTGATGAGCTTATCACTATTCTTGAAGAGTACAAGGATGAAGAATACACTGAGGAGTGGGCATATGAGCTTGCATATCTATACCACAAGGCCGGAAAAGCCGATAAGTGTATAGATGCCTGCGATGAGCTCATTCTGTGGTTCGGAGACGGACCATATGTGGAGCGTGCGCTGGAGCTCAAGATGCTTTATCAGCCACTTACCAAGGCTCAGGAGGAAAAGTACAGACGATTCAAGGCAGAGAAGGAAAAGCCGGCTAAGATAAAGGATGAGGCTGAGGTCACTGAGATAGGTGCCATGGAGATGGTAAAGGGCGGAGAGATAGTGCATGATGACGTAACTATTCCGCAGATTACTGTAAATCAGGAGAAGTTCAATACTGTAAATTTACAGCAGGAGATTGCCAAGGGTATGCAGCAGATCATTGAGGCCAAGGGCAAGAATGAAGTTGCTGATACGATGGATACCATCAAAAAGATAGTTGAGGATATTCCTTATCTCAAGCTCGAAAAGGAGCAGGAAGAGTATGTACAGCAGCCGGAAGAGACAGAGCATATCGCTACAGATGAAGAGATAGATGGTTCACTTAAGTTGAATTTCAAGGAGCTTTTGGGTGAAGACGCTGACGGACAGATGTCTATGGTCATGAGTGAAAAGACTCAGCTTGAGCATCAGATTACAGGACAGATGTCTATACATGATGTGCTTGAAGAATGGGAAAAGACCAGACATGCGGCTGAAATTGCACTTAAAGAGGCTGAGCAGCAGAAGCTTGAGTCAGCTAAGGCAAGAGCACTTCAGGAGGCAGGAGACATCATGGAGAGACTAAATGATGTCATTCCAAAGCTGGATGCAGGTGTTACTCCGAAGGAACTTCTTGAGGAGGAGTATTTGAAGGTGCCGGTTGATATTATAGAGCAGAAAGCTGCCGTGAAGGAGCCTGAAGAATGGCAGAAACCGGATATGCAGGAGCTTTATGCAGAGGAGACTGTGGATGAAGTACAGGAGCCGCAGGAAGCACCGGAGGATACTATAGACGAAGCACAGGAGCCGCAGGAAGCACCGGAAGAGGCTATAGACGAAGTACAGGAGCCGCAGGAAGCACCGGAAGATACTATAGACGAAGTGCAGGAGTCACAGGAAGAGGCTGCATATGAAGCCAAGGAACCGGTTGGAGAGCCGGAGGATATAATTGTGGCAGAGGAGTCTGAGAAAGACGAGATATTCACGCAGCCGACTACCATGATGCCTGAAATAACAGATGATATGTTAAATGTCGATGATGATACATCAGATGATGAGACTTCACAGGAGAAAGAAAACGTTTCTGAGAAGAGAGATTTTGATCATGTGACATCATTTATCGAGCAGGAAATAGCCAAGATGACAGCAAAGAATCCGGGACTGGAGAAGAAGCTGGATATGGCTAAGACAAGAAAAATGCCGGATATTTCATTGCCGGAGGATTTAGACAGCGAAGAAGATGACTCGAAATTGAAAGAAACAAAACATATAAAAGAGCTTACAAGCGAACAGAAAGCTATATTTTCATATTTCATACCGGTAAAGGGTATGGAGGATCAGATCTGCAAGGCATATAATGCAGTACTTGATCATTTCAACAGGAAAGAAAACGCATCCACAGGCAACCTCATTATACAGGGAGAGCAGGGTTGCGGAAAAACAATGCTTGCTACAAGCTTTATAAAGGTATTACAAAAAGATGGTGAACAGCTTACAGGAAAGATGGGCAAGATTGATGCTGCCGTACTCAATAAAAAGGATGTGCAGCAGGTAGTCAGAAAGATAACAGGAGGCTGTCTCATCATAGAAAGAGCCGGAGATATCGACCGCAGCATAGCTGCCAAGCTATCATTTTTGATGGAGCATGATATTACAGGAACACTCTATATACTTGAGGATACATCAAAGGGTATAAAGAAGGCTCTCTCAATGGATGAGGGCTTTGCATCCAAGTTCACGGAAAAGATATCGGTTCCTATTTTTACAAATGATGAACTCGTATTGTTTGCCAAATCGTACTCTGCAGAGCTTGGGTACAAGATAGATGAGATGGCTATTCTGGCATTGCATAACAGAATCAGCAATATTGAGAGGATAGACCAGGCTACCACTCTGACAGAGGTCAAGGGTATAATTGACGAGGCCATAGACAGGGAGGCTCACAGCGGACTGAAGAAGGCTATAAGTATTCTGACAGCCAAGCGATATACAGATGATGACCGAATTGTACTCAAAGAGGATCATTTCAGGGAAAAATAAATACTTATGGGGGTATATATATGTGTAATTTTACAGCAATGGATTGTTACCTGTTTGGTCAGGCAACACACTATGACATCTACAAGAAGATGGGTGCTCACTTAGCTGAGCGCAAAGGAAAAAAAGGAGTGTGCTTTGACGTCTGGGCGCCACATGCGAGGGAAGTATACGTGTTTGGTGAGTTTAACGACTGGAATGAGACCAGTCATGAGATGAAGCGTGTAGAGCCGGAAACCATGGGAGTGTATGAGCTTTTTGTACCGGGAGCGCAAAAGGGTCAGATGTATAAGTTTATTATAGTCACTGAACAGGGTGATAAGCTGTACAAGGCGGATCCATACGCAAACTACGCAGAGCTTCGTCCGGGAACAGCGTCAATCATCACAGATATCGAGCACTTCACATGGACTGACAAAGAGTGGATGGATAAAAGAGCAGCAAAGTCAGATGCTGATGTATATTCTTCACCTATGGCTATATATGAGTGCCATCCGGGCTCATGGATGAGACATCCGGGCAGGGATGATGAGGGCTTTTATACATACAGGGAGCTTGCAAAATCACTCGTATCCTATGTGAAAACTATGGGATATACACATATTGAGCTTATGGGTATTTCAGAGTATCCGTTTGATGGCTCATGGGGATATCAGGTGACAGGCTACTATGCACCTACATCGAGGTATGGAAAGCCTGAGGATTTTGCATACTTTGTTGATCAGTGCCATAAAAATAATATCGGAGTAATCCTCGACTGGGTACCTGCACATTTCCCAAAGGATGCGCATGGACTTGCCAATTTCGACGGAACAGCCACATATGAGTATGCAGACCCAAGAAAGGGAGAGCATCCCGACTGGGGCACAAAGATATTTGACTACGGTAAGAATGAAGTAAAGAACTTCCTTATCGGAAGTGCATTGATGTGGATAGAAAATTACCACGTAGACGGACTCCGTGTGGATGCAGTTGCGTCAATGCTTTATCTTGACTATGGAAAGAGCGACGGACAGTGGGTGCCAAACAAGTTTGGAGGCAATAAGAACCTCGAGGCAGTAGAGTTTTTCAAGCATATCAATACACTCATACTTGGAAGAAATCACGGAACTGTAATGATAGCCGAAGAGTCTACCGCATGGCCAAAGGTAACAGGCAAGGTAGAGGAAGACGGACTGAACTTCAGCTACAAGTGGAACATGGGATGGATGCATGACTTCCTTGATTATATGAAGCTGGATCCATATTTCCGTAAAAATAACCACAACAAGATGACATTTGCGATGAGCTATAATGAGAGTGAGAAATATATTCTGGTACTGTCACATGATGAGGTGGTACATCTGAAGTGTTCTATGCTCAACAAAATGCCGGGCCTAGAAGGGGATAAATTCAAGAACCTCATGGCAGGATATGCATTTATGATGGGACACTGTGGAAAGAAGCTTCTTTTCATGGGACAGGAGTTTGCACAGAAGCAGGAGTGGAGTGAGGAAAGAGAACTCGACTGGTATCTGCTTGAGAATCCGGAGCATAAAAAGATCCAGAACTGGGTAAAGGAGCTGCTTCACCTCTATAGGAGAAACCGCTGTCTGTATGAGCTGGATTCAAGCTGGGAAGGCTTTGAATGGATAAATGCAAACGATGCAGACAGAAGCATCTTCAGCTTTATCAGAAAGAGCAAGGATGGCAAGAATAATATGCTCTTTGTCATCAATTTCACACCGGTAGAGAGACCTGATTACAGAGTCGGAGTGCCAAAGCACAAGACATATCAGCTCGTTTTAGATAGTGAGGATCCTAAGTTTACCGGCAAAACGGTACAAGTGCCTGTAAAGAAGGCTGCAAAGGGCAGAGGCAAGGCAGCAAAACAGTCATATAAGAAGCTGGACTATAAGGCAGTCAAATCAGAGTGTGACGGCAGACCATTTTCATTTGCTTATCCACTTGCGCCTTACGGAGTTGCTGTATTTAAATACTAATATACAGGTAAACAGCAGGGTAAAGGACCGCAGAGCAGTTTATTGTAAATGTCCAGAGGGTGATTGCGCAAGATAGTCTGTAACACCGATATATATTGCATGTGCCAGGTCATCCTGATAGTTTTTGTCAGTAAGAAGAAGTGTCTCAGCAGGATTACTCAAGAATCCACATTCTACGATTACGGTCGGGGATGTGGATTTTTTAAGTATAAAGTATTCTTTATTGGGCTTAATGCTTCGTGGCTTTGCGACACAAAGAGAAGTGTTTAAAGCTCCAAGAACAGAGGATGCGAGCTCTTTTCCTGCATCAGAGGCTTCATAATAGAATACCTGTGGACCGCAGCTTGAATTGTCCTCAAAGCTGTTTTGATGGATACTGATGCTGACTGCCACATTGCTTTTAGACATCAGGGCAGTTCTCTTTGTCAGATCATCTGTCTTTGGATGCTTGGAATTATCCGGGGCGAGGTCGCAGTCGGTGGTTCTGGTCATGACAACAGTAAAGCCTCTGTTTTCAAACAGCTGTTTAAGAGCCATTGCAATACTGAGGTTGACATCTTTTTCCATGACGCCGGAGGTGGAAATCTTACCAGGATCACTTCCACCATGGCCCGGGTCTATTACAATAACAGTTGAATTAGTGTTTTTGCCGGTATTTTTTGCAAGAGCGCAGACACCTCTTCCGAGGTAGAAGGACAGAATAAAGAGAGCTAAAATAAGACAGTATTTGTTTTTCTTGATAATGTACATATATTTTTTCATATAAGATACCTATAAAAAACCCGATGCACATAGAAGGCATCGGGTGTGTTTGTATATTATATGATTAGCTGATATCATTTATAACCTATAAAAGGTACTGAGTTAGACTGTAGCTGTAAAGGTACGGCCTCTTTCAGTAAGACTTAAGCAATCAGTCCAGATATTTGATAACAGTATCCCAGACAGATGAATTCTCAAAGCCAAGCTTCCAGAATGCTGCACCGGCGAGCTTATTGTCGTCGACGAGCTTGAGCCTTTTCTCTAAAGATGTACTGTCCTCAAGCCATACCTTGTACAGCTTGTTGGATGCAGACCACTCAGCGTAGTTCTGACCGGATTCCTCATCAAGAGCAGCAGTGGCATTGTTTGTGGCAAGCTGTGCTGCAGCTGCGTCCATACTATATACCTGTGAGGCAACAGTGTACTTTGACTGATCCTCGGTATCGGTTACGGCATCATCGTCCTCCTTTGGAGTGAGCTCCCATATTCTGGTATAAAAAGGCATGCCGAGAATAATCTGGTCAGCGGGAACCTCCTTCAGAGTGGATTCAACACCCTCAGTTACCCACGGAATGGAAGAAACTGAGCCGGCATCAGAGCCCTTATAGTGTTCATCGTATCCCATAATCACAATATAATCGGCAAAGTTTGCCATATCAGAGCGATTGAAGAACTTGTTGAAGCTGGCAGGTACTGTGACATCAACTGAAAGTGATATACCGTTATTGTGACACTTTATGGAGAGCTCTCTGATAAACTCGATGTAAGAGTCTCCATATGCTGCTTCTGTGATATTTTCAAAGTCAATATTTACACCATCAAGCTCATAGTTAAATGCAGCCGACATAATCTGATTGATCAGAGTAGTTCTCGTGGATGTATGTGTGAGTACATATGCTGCATCTACATCAGTATTTTCTAAGTTGCTGAACAGTCCCCATACCTCGATGCCCTGGGAATGGCAGTAGCTGACATAATCCTTGCTTGCTATATCTGCCAGATTACCGTTGTTGTCATTTAAATAAAACCAAGTTGGTGACATTACATTTATGCCCTTGGTTGATGAAATTACCTGGGGCACTTTACTGTTTGCTGACTGGCTTGTTACCTGATTCCAGGCAAGACAGATATCCTTATCCTTCTTGATATGCGTAAAGGTCTCTTCCTCATAGTCAGGATTCGTAAGCTTAGTTTTTTTGCTCTCGGACAGAGCCTTGCGCTTTATATATCCAATAACACCATCCTCAGTGGCAACCTTATCCCATTTGTCACCGGAATCAAGAATAGTAATCTTGTCATCCTTTTTCACCTCTTTTAGAATAGGGCTCTTTATGCCGCCCTTCACGCGGATCTGGGTAGAATTGCTGACTGTGGCACTGTCTATTTCATCCCATTTGCTTGTGATGACGATGCGTGCCGGGTCATCATATGACTTAAAGGTGATATTGGAGTACTGTTTTACATAGTCTAAAGCGATAAGCGCAGAGTCAGAGGTGGCTTTCACAATCGGATAGCCAAAGTCATTGGTCTGCTTGGTGACACTGTAGCTATTGCTGTCAGCCGCCGCTGAGATGATATCAGATGCGGTTGTGTAAAGAAGCACATTCTCATTTGTATCCCAGTAAAATCTGGAATTTAATGAGTCGTGAACAAATTTGTAATCAACGTATATTTTTTTATCTATTATTTTAGCCTTGTAATCGGATAGCTCATTATTTACAATGAGAGCAGCCTCATCATCAGAAGAGATATTGAAATACTCTTTAAGATCCTCTGTCTTTTTCGTAGGGGTGTATTTATTGATAAGAGCAGTTATACCCATTATTATTACAACGAGGATAATAAGTCCGGTTACTATAAGTGCAGGCAATAATTTCTTTTTCATGTGTAAAAATCCTTTCCTATTATTTGGTGCCTAAATTGCTTAAGCTAATTATACCATTGTGAAAAAGCATATTCAAATAATATGAAATAAATTTGTAATAAATTAAGAAATTTGTTTATGCATTTTGGCGCGGAAGGAGCAAAAGCTTCCCCCCGCGCACATAGCTTTTCTTTTTAAAATATGTCTTTTGGTTGTCTTTTTGCATTTAAACGGGGTAAAGGACCAAAAATATGCTGACATCGATTTCTGCAGAGTAATAAAAATGATATTAATCGGTAATGAATGATTTTTTATAGAAATTGATATTTCCGGAGCTTTCCACACCCAATTTAATTGCTGATTTTTAGTTTCGTTTAAT
>OJOA01000697.1_pt1 | contig 20769 bp, 15 predicted proteins | sample 1597991 | NCBI WGS metagenome assembly OJOA01 (sample SAMN01915207, study PRJEB22387) | human gut metagenome | isolation source: stool | host: Homo sapiens | place: USA | reverse complement strand
TTTTATAGAAATGTATAGAATATAAAACAGTGTTAGCACTCACATAAAATGAGTGCTAAAAACAAAGGCAAAAAGAAGAGTAATAGAAAAATAAGAAATCAGGAGGTATATATCATGAAGTTGAGACCACTTGGAGACAGAGTAGTATTAAAGCAGTCAGTAGCAGAGGAGACAACAAAGTCTGGAATAGTTTTGCCAGGTCAGGCAAAGGAGAAGCCACAGTATGCAGAGGTTATTGAGGTAGGTCCTGGAGCAGTTGTAGATGGCAAGCTTGTTCCTATGGATGTTAAGGTTGGAGATACTGTAATATATCAGAAGTTCGCAGGCTCAGAGGTTAAGCTTGACGATGAGGAGTACATAGTTATCAAGCAGGACAGCATCCTTGCAATCGTTGAGAAATAATCAATCTCTTGAGACTGATCCGATACACGTAAGAAGGATATAACACATATTGTGATGTAATGTTTGACCGGAATAAATAATAAGACGAAATGATAAATCAAGGTAATGATAGATCAAGGTAATGATAGATTAAGATATGGAGGTAGACAGAAATGGCAAAGGAAATTAAGTATGGTGCCGAAGCTAGAAAGGCACTTGAAGCAGGCGTTAATCAGTTAGCAGATACAGTAAGAGTTACACTTGGACCTAAAGGAAGAAACGTAGTACTTGCAAAGTCATACGGTTCACCACTCATCACAAATGATGGTGTTACAATCGCAAAGGATATCGAGCTTGAGGATGCATTTGAGAACATGGGTGCTCAGATCGTCAAGGAAGTTGCAACAAAGACAAACGATGTTGCCGGTGATGGTACTACAACAGCTACAGTTCTTGCACAGGCTATGATCAATGAAGGAATGAAGAATCTGGCAGCAGGTGCTAATCCTATCGTTCTCAGAAAGGGAATGAAGAAGGCTTGTGACAAGGCAGTTGAGGCTATTCTTGATATGAGTGAGACTATCAGTGGAAAGGATCAGATCGCAAGAGTTGCATCTATCTCAGCTGGTGACGATGAGGTTGGACAGATGGTTGCCGACGCTATGGAGAAAGTGTCAAAGGATGGAGTCATCACAATCGAAGAGTCAAAGTCAATGAAGACAGAGCTCGACCTTGTAGAAGGTATGCAGTTCGACAGAGGTTATATTTCAGCTTACATGGCAACAGATATGGAGAAGATGGTTGCAGAGCTTGATAACCCATATATACTTATAACAGATAAGAAGATCTCAAATATTCAGGAGATACTTCCACTTCTTGAGCAGATCGTTCAGAGCGGTTCAAAGCTGCTGATCATCGCTGAGGATATCGAGGGCGAGGCTCTCACAACACTTATCGTTAACAAGCTGCGTGGTACATTCCAGGTAGTAGCTGTAAAGGCTCCTGGTTATGGCGACAGAAGAAAAGAGATGCTTCAGGATATCGCTATTCTCACAGGCGGTAAGGTAATCTCCGAGGAGCTTGGATATGAGCTCAAGGATGCTACTCTTGATGACCTTGGACGTGCAAAGAGTGCTAAGATCACAAAGGAGAACACAGTTATCGTTGATGGTATGGGCGCTAAGGAAGACATCGCAGGTCGTGTAAATGTCATCAAGGCTCAGCTTGAGGAGACAACATCAGAGTTTGATAAAGAGAAGCTTCAGGAGAGACTTGCAAAGCTTGCCGGTGGAGTTGCAGTTATCAGAGTCGGCGCAGCTACAGAGACAGAGATGAAGGAAGCTAAGCTCCGTATGGAGGATGCCCTTAATGCCACAAGAGCTGCAGTTGAAGAGGGAATCATCTCAGGTGGTGGTTCAGCATACATCCATGCTGCAAAGAAGGTTGCAGAGCTTGTAAAGGATCTTGAGGGCGATGAGAAGACAGGCGCTAAAGTAGTTCTCAAGGCTATGGAGGCTCCACTGTTCCACATCGCAGCCAATGCAGGACTTGAGGGATCAGTCATCATCAACAAGATCAAAGAGTCTGAGGTTGGTGTGGGCTTTGATGCATACAATGAGACATATGTCAACATGATCGAGGCAGGAATCATTGATCCTGTTAAGGTTACAAGAAGTGCACTTCAGAACGCTACATCAGTTGCTTCAACAATGCTCACAACAGAGTCAGTTGTAGCTGATATCAAGGAAGACGCTCCAGCAATGCCGGCAGGCGGAGCAGGAATGGGCGGCGGAATGGGCTTCTAAGGAATAGAGTCAGACACGATTTCGCAGTAAAATGCAAAGACTAAGATAAAAAAGGATCACATCATTCGTAATCGGGTGATGTGTTTCTTTTTTTATGTAGGTTAATTGACACTAACCGGCATGTGTGAGATAATCAGAACAGATATTTTTCGACTAAGGGAAAGTATGGGTTACAAAAAAGTTATAAATGAAAGGCAGGAAGAGATGGGAGAAGATAACAACAGCTTTGGCGGCTATCAGCCAACAGAAGACAACGGACAGGTGGGACAGCAGAATCCATATGAAGGTGCGCCTCAGTATGGACAGAACGATCAGAACTATGGTCAGCCAGGTGGCCAGTATGGACAGAATTATGGTCAACCGGGTGGACAGTATGATCAGAATTATGGACAGCCGGGTGGCCAGTATGGACAGAATTATGGTCAGCCAGGCGGACAGTACGGACAGAATTATGGTCAGTATGGCCAGGGCTACGGACAGCCGGGAGATCCATACGGACAGAATTATGCTAACCAGGACATGAATATGGGCGGAGGTCCGGCATATCCACAGAATAATATGCAGCCACAGGAGAGCAAAGGCGTATCCATAGCATCTATGGTGCTTGGTATCTTTTCGCTTACATTTGGATGCTGTATTACGTATGTTGGAATTGCTTCAGCTATTGCAGGTATAATCACAGGTATAATCAGTCTTAAAAATAAGAGGCCTGGCAAGGGAATGGCTATCGCAGGTATTATAATGAGCGCAATAGCATTTGTGTTCCTGGTGTTCTGTATTATCCTGGTTCTTACATCGGACACATATCAGGATATGGTGGACGAAATACTCAGACAGATACAGTCAGGAAGCTATTAAAAATGTAATAAATTGAATAAAGAGAAGTGATCGAGAGGCCGCCGGACTTAGGGCGGCCTCTTGTTATGTGCGCCAAGCTGATAATATTTGAACGTTTAATACTGTGTGGGTGATTGAATCTAAAGGTGGATTAGTGTTATTATTATGGAAGTGCGTAGAAGGTATCAGAAAGGAGGTCCTGTATTATGGAGAGTGATTATATTATTGAAGATACAGACATCAGGCGTCTTATTGTGAAAGCGGTAGAGGCGAGAGATATGGCATATGCCAGGTACTCACAGTTTAAGGTTGGGGCAGCACTTCTGGCGGGCAGGGAGAATTCTTCGGATGCAGCTGAAGTCGTTGGCGGAGAGACAGACAGTCACGATAGAAATACAAATGAATACAGAGTGTTCACGGGCTGTAATATAGAAAATTCCTCGTATGGTGCAACTATATGCGCAGAACGTGTAGCGGTGTGTAATGCAGTGAGCAGTGGCTATAAAGATTTCAAAGCGATTGCTATTGTCGGTGGCCTGAATAGTACAGGGATAAATGGAATAACATATCCATGTGGGATATGCAGACAGGTACTCTCGGAATTTTCTGCGGATATGTATGTTATCGCAGCACGTTCAGAGGATGATTACGACATGAGAAGATTGTCAGAGTTCCTTCCGGCTTCGTTTGGTGCCGGACAGATGGAATAGCGAAATAGTCTGTTACAACAATGACCAGATAAGCTGTTTGGCAATATATAAAAGGACAATAAAAAATATAGAAGGAGAACATGAATTGGGAAATATCAAGGATGTAAAGGCTTACAGAATAGTTGAGGAGAAGGATCTTCCAGAGGTACATGGCAAGGGATATGTGCTGGAGCATATAAAGACAAAGGCAAGGGTCCTCATCATTGAGAATGACGATGTGAATAAGGTATTCAATATAGGTTTCAGGACACCTCCATATGATGATTCAGGAATACCTCATATAATTGAGCACTCAGTGCTTTGTGGTTCAAAGAAATATCCGGTAAAGGATCCATTTGTTGAGCTGGCAAAAGGTTCTCTGAACACTTTCCTGAACGCCATGACTTATTCAGACAAGACGGTATATCCTATAGCGAGCTTCAATCAGAAGGACTTTGAGAACATCATGAGTGTGTATCTGGATGCAGTGTTCTATCCGGATATCTATATACATGATGAGATCATGAAGCAGGAGGGCTGGCACTATGAGCTTGACTCTGTGGACGGAGACCTGAAGTACAACGGAGTTGTGTACAATGAGATGAAGGGCGTGTACTCAAGTCCTGAGTCGATTATGTACAGAGAGATAGAGTCATCACTCATGCCGGACACTCCATATGGCAATGATTCAGGCGGTGATCCGGTATCTATACCTACACTTACCCTTGAGAGATTCAGAGATTTCCACAGGACATATTATCATCCATCCAACAGTTATATTTATCTGTATGGTGACTGTGATATGGCGAAGGAGCTGGAATATATAGATGAAGAGTATCTGTCACATTACGATTACAAGGAGATAGATTCAGCGATCCCTCTTCAGAAGCCATTTGACGAGATGAAGGATATCACTATGGAGTACTCCATAGCTGATACTGATCCAGAGGAGAACAATTCCATACTCACATACAGCAAGATAACAGGGCTCAGCACCGAAAAGAAGAAGGTTACAGCCATTGAAATACTTGAGTACGTGCTCATGGATGCGCCGGGAGCTGTCCTGAAGAAAGCCCTGACTGATGCGGGTATAGGCGAGGAGGTCTACAGCTCATTTGACAATGGCTGTCAGCAGACCACATTCTCTATCATAGCAAGAGGCGCGGATAAGAACGATAAGGACAGGTTCATAAAGATAATAGATGACACGTTTGAAGAACTCAGCCATGGTATAGATAAGGATGCGGTTGAGGCTGCAATCAACAAGTTTGAGTTCAAGCACAAGGAGGCCAATTTTGGAAGGTTTCCTAAGGGACTTATGTACGGACTGGATGCATTTAACAGCTGGCTGTATGACGATACCAAGGCACTCATGTTTTTTGAGATGAATGATGTGTATAAGGAGCTGAGAGAGGACCTTCAGAATGGTTATTTTGAACAGATCATAAAGGAATGTTTCATTGACAATACATTTGGCCTGTATCTCACTATGAATCCAAAGAAGGGGCTTGACCAGGAGAACGAGAAGAAGATCGCTGATGAGCTGGCTGCATACAAGGCTACACTCAGTCGTGAGGAGCTTGAGAAGATCGTGGAGGATACAAAGGCGCTCAAGGAGTATCAGGCAACCCCTTCATCAGCCGAAGATCTTGCCAAGGTTCCACTTCTGTCGATAGATGACATTGACAAAGAGGCTGAAAAGCTTAAGAATGTTGAATCTGAGATCGGCGGACTTTCAGTTGTAAGCCACGATATATTTACAAACGGTATAGGATATCTGAGGTTCTATTTTAATATAAATGATATAGATAATGACCTTGTGCCATATCTTGCTGTGCTGTCATGCCTGTTTAAATATATTGACACGGAGAAGCACACCTATGGACAGCTGTCAAATGAGATAGACAGCAATATAGGTGGAATAGAGTTTGATATGGTTGGATATGCCAGTGACACGGATATCAAGAAGTTCTTCTATGTATCTATGAAAGCTCTCTATGAGAAACTTCCATATGCGGTAGAGCTTATGAAGGAGATACTGTTCTCATCAAAGATAGATGACAGGAAGAGATTGAAGGAACTCCTGACGGAGGAGAAGTCCAGCATGAAGAATGGCATGGCTGCATCGGGACATGTGACCGCATACACCAGAGCCATGTCATATATAGATGAGGGTGCAAGATTCACGGATGAGACATGCGGAATTGCTTATTATGAATTCCTGTGTGACATAGTGGACCACTTCGATGAGAAGTATGACAATATCATTGAGAAGCTTCAGTATGCTCTTGCAGAGGTTCTCAGAAAGGGGGCACTTACTGTTTCTTATACAGGAGATCAGGATGTGACAGATCTGCTTGAGGAGTCATTTGCGGACTTTGGTAAAGCGCTTTCCACAAGACCAGCACATAAGGACGTGAAGCCGTTTGAGAAGAATCTTCAGAATGAGGGATTCAAGACTGCCAGCCAGGTTCAGTACGTTGCCATAGCAGGTAATTTTGAGGATGCAGGATACAAGTACGACAGCTCACTGAGTGTTCTTAAGATCATATTCTCATATGGTTATCTGTGGGAGAATGTCCGTGTGAAGGGCGGTGCGTATGGCGCCATGTGCTCATTTCTCAGGAATGGAACATGCTATATGAGTTCATACAGAGATCCGAACCTCATGGAGACATATGACATATTCAAGAATGCATATAAGTTCGTGGAAAACTTTGAGTGCTCAGACAGGGATATGACTAAGTATATCATCGGAACTATGGCTCAGATAGATGCGCCAACGACTCCTGTTGCTGAGGGCATAAGCCATATGGCGAGATACTTTATGGGAGTTACAGATGAACAGATCCAGAGAGAGCGTGATAAGATCCTCTCCACCGACAGAGATGCCATCAGAGCCCTTGCTCCACTTGTGAAGGCTGTTACAGATTCCGGAATCATCTGTGCCATCGGCGGAGAGAGCAAGATAGAGGAGAATAAGGACAGCTTCAAGGAAGTGCTGGCAATCTTCTAAGGATGAGAGAAGGCAGACGTGATAAAAATTTTCGTGAAAAACCAAAATGAATTTTAGGTTGGATACGTAGGCATGATCTATGATCATGGCCACGAGATAAAGGAGATATATGAATAAGGAATACAAGTCGGGTTTTGTGTCTATCATAGGCAGACCTAATGTTGGAAAGTCGACACTTATGAACAGACTGATAGGTCAGAAGATAGCGATAACCAGCAATAAGGCACAGACCACAAGAAACAGGATACAGACAGTATACACCAGCGATAAGGGACAGATCATATTCCTTGATACACCGGGTATCAACAGGGCAAAGAACAAGCTTGGAGAGTACATGCTCAAGGTTGCCGAGAGTACACTGGATGAGGTTGATGTGGTTCTCTGGATAGTTGAGGCCACAACCTTTATCGGTGCAGGAGAGCGTTACATCATAGAGCAGTTGCAGCACGTAAAGACTCCTATAATCGTTGTTGTGAATAAGATTGACAACGTTGAGGAGGGCAAGGTGTTTGAGGCGATAAACACCTATAAGGATGCCTGTGATTTTGCGGAGATAGTACCCGTATCTGCACTCAAGGGAAAGAATACGGATGAACTTATAGATACCATTATGAAATACCTGCCGTATGGACCTCAGTACTACGATGAGGATACTGTGACCGATCAGCCGGAGAGACAGATCGTTGCCGAACTCATCAGGGAGCAGGCTCTACGCCAGCTTGACAAGGAGGTACCGCATGGTATAGCAGTTGTCATAGACTCAATGAAGGAAAGACCAAACGGTGGTATCATAGACATAGATGCTACGATTATATGTGAGAGGGATTCACATAAGGGAATCATCATAGGGAAGCAGGGAGCTATGCTGAAGAAGATAGGAACCCATGCAAGATACGGAATAGAGAGACTTCTTGATACCAAGGTCAACCTGAAGCTGTGGGTCAAGGTCAAGAAGGACTGGAGAGATACTGATACACTGTTGAGAAACTTTGGATTCAGGGACGAGTAGGATTTTGGTTATGGAGGTGGACATACAATCATGAGAGAAGAAGTTACACTGCACGGAATTGTATTGTCCAGCAGCCTCCAGGGTGAGTATGACAGGAGAATGGTGGTTCTGACAAAGGAACGTGGCAGGATCACGGTATTTGCTACCGGTGTGAGGCGGGGAACGAATCCCCTTCAGTCTAAGACACAGATGTTTGTCATGGGGAGCTTTACTCTGATCCCTGGACGTGACTCATATCGGCTTGTGAATATAGATGTTGATGAATATTTCCACCAACTCACTATGGACATAGATGCATATTGCTATGCATCATACTTCTGTGAGGTCATGAGTTTCATGACACATGAAGGGGACAGGGCGGCGGATTATCTCAATCTTCTGTATGTGAGCCTTAAGGCTCTCGAGAAGGGGCAGATGCCTGCAAAACTCATCAGGTGTGTGTATGAGATAAAGCTTATGGATGTGTTCGGTCAGGGAATACAGAGTTTCCACTGCCCTATATGTGGCAAGACAGAGGTTTCAAATGTATTTGATGCCGCATCAGGCGGACTGCTCTGCGATGGATGCAGAGGAAGGGCAAAACACCCGCTGCATCTATCTGACGATGCGGTGTACACGATACAGTACATAAATGGAGCACAACTTGGTAAGATGTATAACTTCAATGTGTCCGATGCAGTGCTTTCCGAGATACAGCTAGTATCGAAGCAGTTTATGGATATGTACGTGGACAGAAAGTTCAAGTCAGTGGAGATCATAGACTCACTGCCGTGAAAAAAAGAAGAGAATCCTACATGACGTGAGATTCCCTTCTTTTTGTATATTACCTGTCTAAAATACAAATCATAGAGAGTGTATTATTTTAGAGAACGTCTTCATCGCGCCGGGAAGTTTTTCATATGGTATGGCACTGAAACCAAACAGAAGCTGGTTCTCAGGACAGAGATTCTTTCTTATCCAGAATGGTTCGGTGGAGAAGATGCGTATGCCCTTCTGCTCAAAGGCAGATATGAGTTCTGACTGGGTGAGATAGGAGTTCTTTATCTCTGCTACAAAGTGCAGCCCCGCTCCAGCGCCGTACATGATGACATCATCTTCCAGATTCTGTTTCACATAATTAAGTATATAATCATGTTTTTTCTTATAGTGATTCTTCATTGCGCCTATGTGGCGCTGATAATTTCCACTCTGAATAAATTCAATAAGAGCAAGCTGCAGAACGGTAGGAACCGTACAGTTGGTATGTGAATATCTGGAGCTGTAGTCTTTCATCAGATTCTCAGGGAGTACCATATATGATATCCTAAGATCCGGCGACATGGACTTGGAGAAAGTTCCAAGATATATAGTGCGGCCGCTGTTATCGATGGACTGCAAGGATGGGATCGGTCTGCTCTGGTATCTGAGTTCACTGTCGTAATCATCCTCGATTATATAACTTCCTGACTGGACAGCCCACTCTATGAGCTCCAGCCTCTTGCTTATAGGCAGTATACTTCCCATAGGAAACTGGTGGGATGGCGTTACATACAGCAGAGTGTCCCTGAGACGCTGGATGTGTTCTATGGACACACCGTCGTCCTCAAGCGGTATTGGAATGATCCTGAACGGGCTCTGGCTGACGATCTCCCATGTTCCGTTGTAGCCAGGGTCCTCCATGGCAAATGAATAGTCTGACGGACTGAATATATGGGTGATTATGTCAATGGATCTCTGGTGGCCGCTTGTGAGGATGATCTGCTCCAGAGTGCAGTTTACACCTCTGGACATGTACAGATATTCGGTGATAAGACTGCGGAGGGTGTAGCTTCCCTGCGACATCTGGTAGGAGGCGGTATCGGCCATGGATATCATGTCCCAGGCGTTCGTGAGACATTTGCGCCAGGCCCTGGAGTGATAGCAGTTGTAGTCCAGATTGCCGTAGCTGAACGTGTAGTCAAAGGTCTTTCCTGATTGCCTGGAAGAATGCTGTATATTGTGGCTTTGTCTTGACTTTTTGTCTGGAGAAAATGCAGAGATGTTCTCAACATAGTAGCCTGAGCCTGTCACGGAGCGTATATATCCTTCAAGTTCAAGCTGGTTGTAAGCAGATACTACTGTGTTGCGGCTCAGCTTATGTTCGGCGGCGAGTTGTCTTGTTGCAGGTAGCTTTTCGCCTGCAGCATAGTGCTCATTAAGTATCTCAGATTTCATCTGTTCATATAATTGTTCGTATAGAGACTTATCGGAGGTCTTGTCTATTGATATCATTTCCGTGTTCCTTTCCTGCATATTATAAGCGTTAAAAATACGTTGTATCATTGGATATTTGCGTGTGACTTGATTTATTCATATTCCAATACTACAAATTGGCACTATAAAAATACTTAAAATTGGAGCTTTAGAAAGAACCAATCCGGTGCTATTATACAAGAGTCATAACGAGTAAGCAATAAGAAGAAGTCATAAGGTGATGTCTGACGGCACAAATTATAGTAGCTTTGTATAAATAATATTACAAAATATGCCGTGAACCTTGCAAAAATATTTGAATGAGTATAAAATAAGGCGGATAGAGTGAAAAAAATGCAAATTCGAATATGATTTGGAGGATTACAATGGAAAAGACATTAGACAAAATCGTTGCATTGGCAAAGAGCAGAGGATTTGTTTATCCAGGTTCAGAGATTTACGGTGGTCTCGCAAATACATGGGACTATGGTAATCTCGGAGTTGAACTCAAGAACAACGTTAAGAGAGCATGGTGGAAGAAATTCATCCAGGAGAACCCTTACAATGTAGGAGTTGACTGTGCTATCCTTATGAACCCACAGACATGGGTTGCTTCAGGCCACCTTGGAGGATTTGCTGATCCTCTTATGGATTGCAAAGAGTGTCATGAGAGATTCCGTGCAGATAAACTTATAGAGGACTTTATGGCTGAAAACGGAGTTGTTCCAGAGGGTGCGGTAGACGGATGGAGCAACGAGCAGATGGAAGAGTACGTTGAGAAGAACAATATCTGCTGTCCGACATGTGGAAAGCACAACTTCACAGGTATCAGACAGTTCAACCTTATGTTCAAGACATTCCAGGGTGTAACAGAGGATGCCAAGAACACTGTATACCTGAGACCGGAGACAGCACAGGGTATATTTGTCAACTTCAAGAATGTACAGAGAACTTCAAGAAAGAAGGTTCCATTTGGAATCGGTCAGATAGGAAAGTCATTTAGAAATGAGATAACACCTGGTAACTTCACATTCAGAACAAGAGAGTTCGAGCAGATGGAGCTTGAGTTCTTCTGTAAGCCGGGTACAGATATGGAGTGGTTTGAGTACTGGAGAAGCTTCTGTATCAACTGGCTCAAGGATCTCGGAATCAAGGATGATGAGATGAGAGCCCGTGACCATTCACCTGAGGAGCTGTGTTTCTACTCCAAGGGAACAACTGATATCGAGTATTTATTCCCATTTGGATGGGGAGAGCTCTGGGGAATCGCTGACAGAACAGATTACGATCTGACACAGCACCAGAACACATCAGGTGAGTCAATGGAGTACTTCGATGATGAGACAAAGGAGAAGTACATTCCATATGTAATCGAGCCATCACTTGGTGCTGACCGTGTTACACTGGCATTCCTGTGTGCTGCATATGACGAGGAGAACATCGGAACAGAGGAGAAGCCAGACATCCGTACAGTCCTTCATTTCCACCCACAGCTTGCACCAGTTAAGATCGGTGTGCTTCCACTTTCCAAGAAGCTCAACGAGGGTGCAGAGAAGATTTTTGCAGAGCTTTCAAAGTACTATAACTGTGAGTTTGATGACAGAGGCAACATAGGTAAGAGATATAGAAGACAGGATGAGATAGGAACACCGTTCTGTGTAACATATGATTTCGATTCTGTTGAGGATGGAGCAGTCACAGTTCGTGACAGAGATACCATGGAGCAGGAGAGAGTCAAGATTGAAGATCTGAAGGCTTACTTTGAGAAGAAATTTGAATATTAATTGATGGTGTGACCGGAGATAATACGGGACACTGAATTACAGGAGGCATTAAGATGCATAGTAAAGAGTTATTTTCAGAATACGAGGCAAATGTAAGATCATACAGCAGAAGTTTCCCAGAGATATTTACAAAGGCCAAGGGAGCCAAGATGTATGATGAGAATGGAAGGGAGTATATAGACTTCTTCGCAGGAGCAGGCGCGCTGAACTATGGTCATAACAATGATTATATAAAGGAGAAGGTTATCGATTACATCCAGAGCGATGGAATCATGCATTCTCTTGACATGATGACAGCACCAAAAGCTGAATTCATCGAGTTTTTTGAGAAAAAGGTTCTTGAGCCTAGAGGACTTGATTACAAGATCATGTTCGCAGGTCCTACAGGAACAAATGCAGTTGAGTCACTCTTAAAGCTTGCACGTAAGGTCAAGAAGAGAGAGATGATCTGGGCGTACATGGGATGCTTCCATGGTATGACACTCGGTTCAATATCACTTACAAGTGATGCTGCAAGCCGTGCAGGAGCGGGCGTTGGACTTGACAACGTATATCACATTCCAGCTCCTTACATGTTCCCAGAGCTTGATACGATCAAGTTCATGCAGACACTTCTTGATGACGATCACTCAGGTGTTGAGAAGCCTGCAGCAATCTTTATCGAGACAGTACAGGCAGATGGCGGTGTAAATGTATTCTCAGTAGAGTACCTCAAGGCACTCCGTGAGTTCTGTGATAAGAACGACATCCTTATGGTTGTTGATGACGTACAGGTTGGTTGTGCAAGAACAGGTACATTCTTCTCATTTGAGAGAGCAGGAATCAAGCCTGATATGTTCTCACTTTCAAAGTCAATCGGCGGATACCCATTCCCAATGGGACTTGCAATGTTCAAGCCGGAGTATGATCTCTGGAAGCCGGGTGAGCATTCGGGTACATTCCGTGGAATCCAGCTCTCAATGGTAGCTGCAAAGGCAGGACTTGAGTTCATGCTTGACAACAACATCGAGGCAGAGACAAGACGTAAGGGCGAGATAGTTAGAGAGTATCTTGAGAAGAATATAGACGGCGATCCAAATGTAATTGCAACACGTGGTATCGGACTTCTCTGGGGCGTAGAGGTTAAGGACGATGCAACAGCAGGTGCCATCACAGCAAGAGCTTTCAAGAAGGGCCTTGTAATAGAGAGAGCAGGTCGTGACAATGCAGTCATCAAGATCATGCCACCACTTATCATCTCTGATGAGGATCTTATCGCTGGTCTTGATATTCTCAAGGCAGCTATTGATGGTGAGTAATTTGTAATTTAATGAGCATTGTGACAGTTGTAATTGCGCAAGACTGATATAATGTGAATACCCACATGAAGCCGATAGGCGACATGATATAAAGTTAAACATAGGCTGCGGCATTCCGCAGCCTATGTTTTTTGTGGGTGGATATGGTTGTGCGGGCGGTTTGCCAATTTGGAAATTGTATCTTTACGAATAAATTTGCTCAAAAGGAGATAATTTTGTGGCAATATAGGCGTAAAAAACAAAAAAGATACACTAAATGTAACTGTTCAGAGCCAACCTCCAAAATGCTACGCATTTCGTCGGTGTGGCGTATCCGCCAAATAAAATTTCAAAAACAGTCTTAAAAATGCAAGCATTTTACACCTGTTTTATGAAATTTTGCTTGGCTCTGAACAGTTGCCACAAAATATAGAAAAAAGAGTTTGCTAATGTTGACATATATGTTATAATCAGTCTAGCGCGTGTGGAGACTTCACGGGGACTTCACACCATGAAATATAAAGTTTACGTAGGAGGTAACAAACAAATGGCAAACAAGTGGGTTTATATGTTTAGCGAAGGCGACATGACCATGCGTAATCTTCTCGGTGGTAAGGGTGCAAACCTTGCTGAGATGACAGCAATTGGTCTTCCAGTTCCACAGGGTTTCACAATTACAACAGAGGCTTGTACTCAGTACTATGAGGATGGCCGTAAGATCAATGACGAGATCATGGCTCAGGCTATGGATGGCGTTAAGAAGATGGAGGAGATCAACGGCAAGAAGTTCGGAGATCTTGAGAATCCATTACTTGTATCAGTTCGTTCAGGTGCAAGAGCATCTATGCCAGGTATGATGGATACAATCCTTAACCTTGGTCTTAACGATGACGTTGTTGCTGCTATGATAGCACACAACCCAGATCCAGCATTCGAGCGTTTCGTATACGATTCATACAGACGTTTCATCCAGATGTTCTCAGACGTTGTTATGGAAGTTGGTAAGAAGTACTTCGAGCAGCTCATCGACAAGATGAAGGAAGAGAAGGGTGTTAAGTTCGATGTAGAGCTTACAGCACAGGATCTCAAGACACTTGCTGAGCAGTTCAAGGCAGAGTACAAGAACCAGTTAGGAACAGATTTCCCTTCAGACCCAGTTGAGCAGTTAAAGTTAGCTATCGAGGCTGTATTCCGTTCATGGGATAACCCACGTGCGAACGTATACAGAAGAGACAACGATATCCCTTATTCATGGGGTACAGCAGTTAACGTAATGCCTATGGTATTCGGTAACTTGAACAATGAGTCTGGTACAGGTGTTGCATTTACTCGTGACCCTGCAACAGGTGAGAAGAAGCTTATGGGTGAGTTCCTTATCAATGCACAGGGCGAGGACGTTGTTGCCGGTGTTCGTACACCAATGCCAATCGCTCAGATGGAGCAGGAGTTCCCAGATGCTTATGCAGAGTTCATTAAGGTTTGTGAGACTCTTGAGAATCACTACCATGATATGCAGGATATGGAGTTCACAGTTGAGAACAAGAAGCTTTATATGCTTCAGTGCCGTAATGGTAAGAGAACAGCTCCGGCTGCTCTTAAGATCGCTTGCGATTTAGTAGATGAGGGACATAAGACACCAGCTGAGGCTGTTGCAATGATCGACCCTCGTAACCTTGATACATTATTACATCCACAGTTCGATGCTGCTGCACTTAAGGCTGCAACTCCACTTGGAAAGGGTCTTGGAGCATCTCCGGGAGCTGCTTGTGGTAAAGTTGTATTCACAGCTGATGATGCTGAGGCATGGGCTGCAAGAGGAGAGAAAGTCGTACTTGTACGTCTTGAGACATCTCCAGAGGACATCACAGGAATGAAGGCTGCTCAGGGTATCCTTACAGTTCGTGGTGGTATGACATCTCACGCAGCCGTAGTTGCACGTGGTATGGGAACATGCTGTGTATCTGGTTGTGGTGATATCAATATGGACGAGGAGAACAAGAAGTTCACACTTGCAGGACAGACATTCACAGAGGGATCTGAGATTTCTATCGATGGTACAACAGGTAACATCTACGCTGGAATCATCCCAACAGTTGATGCTTCAATCGCTGGTGAGTTCGGACGTGTTATGGCATGGGCTGATGAGTTCAGAAGACTTAAGGTTCGTACAAATGCAGATACTCCTGCAGATGCTAAGAAGGCTCGTGAGCTTGGTGCAGAGGGAATCGGACTTTGCCGTACAGAGCATATGTTCTTCGATCCAGAGAGAATCGCTGCATTCCGTGAGATGATCTGCTCTGATACAGTAGAGGAGAGAGAGACAGCTCTTAACAAGATTCTTCCATATCAGCAGGGAGATTTCGAGAAATTATATGAGGCTCTTGAGGGATGCCCAGTAACAATTCGTTTCCTTGATCCACCTCTTCATGAGTTCGTTCCTACAGAGGAGGCTGACATCGAGAAGCTTGCAAAGGCTAAGAATAAGTCAGTAGAGGAAATCAAAGCTATCTGTGAGTCACTCCATGAGTTCAACCCAATGATGGGTCATAGAGGATGCCGTCTTGCAGTTACATATCCTGAGATTGCTAAGATGCAGACAAAGGCTGTTATCCGTGCAGCTATCAATGTAAAGAAAGCTCATCCAGACTGGGATATCGAGCCTGAGATCATGATCCCATTAGTATGTGAGATCAAAGAGCTTAAGTTCGTTAAGAAGATTGTAGTTGAGACAGCTGACGCTGAGATCGCTGCTGCAAATGCTGACATCAAGTACCATGTTGGTACAATGATTGAGATCCCAAGAGCTGCTCTTACAGCTGATGAGATCGCTACAGAGGCTGATTTCTTCTGCTTCGGTACAAACGACCTTACACAGATGACATTCGGATTCTCTCGTGATGATGCAGGTAAGTTCCTTAACGCTTACTATGACAACAAGATTTTCGAGAATGATCCATTTGCTAAGCTTGACCAGACAGGTGTTGGTAAATTAATGGAGACAGCTATTAAGCTTGGAAAGCCAGTTAATCCTAACCTTCACGTTGGTATCTGTGGAGAGCACGGTGGAGATCCTTCATCAGTTGAGTTCTGCCACAAGATTGGACTTGACTATGTTTCATGTTCACCATTCCGTGTACCAATCGCTCGTCTTGCTGCAGCACAGGCTGCTATCGCAGAGCAGGCAAAATAGGCAAAGGTTCTAATTTAAAAGTCTATATATAAGATTTTGCAAGGGAAAGTATTTAATACTTTCCCTTGTATTATGTTTGGGAATAAATCCAAAAGCGTGGATTTATTTCCTTTTTTTCATACAATAAAAAAGATTATTATATGACATATCAGCCTACCGGAATAAAGGACTGGTCTATAGTAGGTATCGTTGAAGGAAAAGCTCACTGTCATGGCAGTATCTCATGAAAAGGAAATCTCTGTATAGCTCTGCTGTACTATCATAGTACTATAATTACAAGGCATACTTAAGAATTTGAATGTATTTTGAATGTATAATTATGGTATTGTTTCTAAGTCTAAACTTTAATTGTTTTTTGCCTGTCAATCTGCTATACTAAAATTAACTATATACATACAGGAGGGCATAAAGCATGAACATACTTCTGATTAACGGAAGTCCAAAAGGCAAACGAAGCAATTCGTTAAGGCTTGCAAACAGCTTTATAGAAGGCTTCAAAGAAGGATATAAGAGCAAAAATGAAGCTATATCCATTGATGAAATGCATGTAGCCTCAATGAATGTAGGAGAGTGTAAGGGCTGTTTTGCATGCTGGCAGAAGACACCGGGGGTGTGCTGCATAAATGACGATATGCAGACTGTTATTGGGAAAATGCTTGAAGCGGATATTGTTGTGTGGTCGTTTCCTCTGTACTATTTTAGTGTGCCGGGAATACTAAAGAACGTGATTGACAGGCAGCTTCCCATGAGCCTGCCGTTTATGAGTACAAAGGATGACGGATACGGAAGCGGCAGCCATGATTGCAGATATGACATGGAAGGCAAAAGGCATGTGCTAATTTCTACCTGTGGCTTTTATTCTGCAGAGGGAAATTATGACAGTGTACTTCGGATGTTTGACCATTTCCTTGGAAAAGGGCATTATACAACAATATTTTGTGGTCAGGGTGAGCTGTTTCGTGTAAAAGAGCTGTCAAAGAGGACTGACGAATATCTGGCTACGGTAAAAAGTGCCGGGGCAGAATATGCCATCACAGGAAAAATATCTGAAAAAACAGAAGCGGCGCTCCATACTCTTTTATATCCAAGGGAGGTATTTGAAAGTATGGCGGATGCCAGCTGGGGAATCAGCAGGACAACAGGAGAAAAGGAAGCGGATGACCTTGTTTTCACCAGACAGATGGCTGCATTATACAATAAGGATACCTATGACGGAAAGGAACGCGTGCTTGAGATATGCTATACCGATTTGAAGCATACATACCAAATAAAGCTTGATGATAAAGGTAGTGAGGTGCTTACTGACCAAAGCCTTGCCGCGACTACACGCATAGATACGCCTTTTACGGTATGGTCGGCTATTTCCCGAGGCGAGATAGGTGGCGCAGAGGCATTGGGAAAGCAGATGTATACGGTGACAGGTGATTTTTCCTTGATGGTAAACTGGGATAAATTTTTTGGAAGTACATCGGCAGTCAAAGAGACAGAAAAAACATCACAAGGTGTGGAGGTGCAGAAAAATCCATCCATGATGACAATGCTCATACCATGGATTACGTTTTGGATAGCAGTTTCTGTCAATACTGAAAAGGGTTCTGTGATTGCTCTTTTGGTGGCATCCGCTATACCTTTTATTATGAGAAAACATAAATTTGTAATATGGGATCAGCTCTCAATTGTTGCTGTTGCTATACTTTCTGCGATTGCAAGCCTGACAGGAGCAGGTGACATATCAACAGATATCGGATATTTGGTGTTTGGGCTGTTCTGGCTGGTTTCATGCCTGACAAAGGAGCCTTTATGCGCAACATATGTGAAATACAATTATGGCGGTGAAGCCGCACATAAAAATCCTCTCTTTATGAAGACGAATTATATACTTGCGGCGGCATGGGGAGTATTATACGTGTTGACAGCAGTGTGGACATTTCTGCTGAAAAAGGCAGGTGTTGGAGCTACACTTATTGTCGTAAACAATCTGATGCCTGTATTGATGGGCATATTTACCGGATGGTTTGAAAAATGGTATCCTGCAAGGCTCGCAAGAGGCTCAAAAAAGCAGTAATTCGTAAGATTTTTTTAATGTTTTATGTATTCTATTTACTTTAGGTGGATAGAAGAGTACTCTTTAGAAAACGTACTCATAGCAGTGCTTATAAATAAAGAAAGAGGTATATCATAATGAAGAAAAAACTGATTACAATTGTAATAGGAGCTATGCTTTGCGCCGGCTTGTTTGCAGGCTGCGGACAGAGCGATACAAAGCAGGATAAGGCAGCAGGCACCGAAAGTGCAAAGCAGGCTGATACCAAGGATGAAGGTGAAAAGGGCTCACAGGAAGAGAAGGAGCTTACAGGAACAATCGATGACGTAAAGGACTTCATGTTTGTAGTGACTGATGATAATGATACACCATACAGCTTTACCTTCGATGAGAAGCCTGACGGACTCGAGGGTGTTGCAAGTGGAGATAAGGTGAATGTTAAGTATACAGGTACTATTTCAGAGGTGGATCCGTTTGAGGGGAAGATAATATCTGTTGAGAAGGCAGAATAGGGTACAATAATCAGGGAAGGATATGTGCTTTGTGAAAGTGCAAAAGGCATATGGAGTGATTCAATAATTGAAGTGTTATAAGGCAATAAAAAAGAGCTCTTGCGAGCAATGTCATTAAGTTAAGAATTTTGACATGGCCCTTGGGAGTCCTTTTTGCATTATATACATATTGTTTAGTTTATTTATTTTTTCTGTTTCTGATATGCACCTCAGGTATGGCAACATTGTCATAGCTGATAGGTGCATTCTCTTTATCAGCGTCCTCGTGGCTTTTGGTGCTTTTTACGTGCACCTCAGGTATTGCCACGTTGTCAAAAGTTAAATCGTAATTATGTTTTTCTTTTTCTTCTCTGTTTTTAAATATTTTTTTCAGTTTTTCAAACATATTTTTCTCCGGTTGTTTTACAGTAGGTTTATAAAGAATGTGATTACAAGGCTGTTCAAAAAGTCGGCAAACAGGCTTCCTACGAGCGGTATTAGCAGATATGCCTTGATGGATGGCACATATTGGTCGCAGACAGCCTGCATATTTGCCATGGCGTTTGGTGTGGCTCCGGTTCCGAAGCCGCAGGTGCCTGATACAAGTATGGCTGCATCGTAGTCGCGCCCCATGATGTTGAACTCGATAACATACGTGAATATGATTATGAGAAGCACCTGTGCTGCAAGCAGTATGACGAGTGGGAGAGCGAGTGATGCAAGCTCCCAGAGCCTTAGTGTGATCATTGCCATGCCTAGGAATAGAGAGAGGCTTATACCTCCCAGGTCATTTATCTCTCCCATATGGATGGTGGCGATTCCTGTGTACTCACATATGTTTCGCATGAGTGCGGCTGCGAGCATCGCTCCTATATATATTGGGAAGGTGAGCCCAGTCTTTGTGAGAAGCATTGTAAAGATGGTTCCGACACCTATTGCCAGGATAAGCTGGAATACGGAATCAGCGTACATATTTGTGTGGCGCTCATGCTTTTTCTCATCCTCCACCAGCAGGCTGTCGTCCTCGTTTGCTGCTGTATTAAGCAGGCTATGCTTTTCAATAAGTCTTTTTCCAAGAGGTCCGCCTATCAGGCTTCCAAAGATGAGACCGAAGGTAGCTGCGGCTGTACAGATGGTCGTGGCACCCTTTATGTTCAAGTCCTCTAACACCGGGCCAAAGGCTCCTGCGGTGCCATGTCCGCCAACCATAGGAATAGAGCCGGTGCACATGCCGATTAGCGGATTCAGGTTTAAGAGCTTTGCAAGCCCCACGGCGGTTAAGTTTTGTAATATGATAAGCACTATAACCAGTCCCAAGAATACGATGAGCGATTTGCCTCCGCTTTTTAATACCTTGAGATTAGCCTGAAAGCCTACAGATGTGAAGAAGAATACCATGCAGACCTCGCGCAGTGTGTCATTAAAGGAAAATTCTGCGATTCCTGTGACATAGCATATGCATGTCATGATGGCAAAAATCAGTCCGCCTATGACAGGCGCCGGAATACAGAATTTCTGAAGAAAATATATTTTCTTTTTTAAATAGTTTCCAAGTAGTAGTACAAGCACGGCAACGGCCAGTGTCTGATACATATCCAATTCGATCTTCATTGCTCTACTTTCCCTCAGTTCCCAGCCGTTTGATCGACCGTAATTCCTGCCGCCTTATAGTATGCGGCCGCGCCCGCATGGAACGGGATGCCAACGCCCTCTACTGCGTTTTCCTCCGGGTCCAGCGGAATGCCCAGCTGCTCTTCCAGCCCTTCCCGGCTGGAGAACAGAAGCTGTGTCAGCTGCTGCACCTGCTTTGCAGGCAGCGCGTTGCTGGCCAGCAGAACAGCTTTCACGCCCACCGTCTGCACTTCCTCCGTCTGGCCGGGATAGGTGCCTGTCGGCAGCGTGACCGTGTTGTAGGCGCTGTAAGCGCTCATCAGGCGCTGTGCCGCCGCGCCGTCCACCTTCAGCAGCCGGATGCCGCACTCGCCTGCCAGAGCGGTCAGCACCGGGCTGGGCGCACCCACCGTCATAAAGATAG
>OJOA01000674.1_pt1 | contig 21125 bp, 18 predicted proteins | sample 1597991 | NCBI WGS metagenome assembly OJOA01 (sample SAMN01915207, study PRJEB22387) | human gut metagenome | isolation source: stool | host: Homo sapiens | place: USA | reverse complement strand
GCTACGGACGAGGAGCAGCCCGCCGACGAGGAGCTCCGCACACTGCCCGACGAGGCTTCGCACGCCGACCCGGCCCAACGCGGGTAGCTCCGCCGCTTTTCACCGGCAGACAGCAACGCATCGCTGCAAAATTACGTGCAGCGATGCGTTTCGTTTTCTATTTTTTCGTATCTTTGTAGGGATAAATGATACTCCCGACATGAAACCCCTGCATCTTATTCTGCTTGCCGCCACGCTGGCGCTCCTGCCTGGAGCCTCGGCGGCCGAGCATCCAAAGGCCGACCCCAACGCCGTGGTCGTCTGCGGCAATGCCCGCTTTACGGTGCTCACACCCCGCCTCATCCGCATGGAGTGGAGCCAGGACGGCCGCTTCGAGGACCGCGCCACGCTCACCTTCGTCAACCGCGAGACGAAGGTGCCCGACTTCAACGTGCGCGAGAGCAAGAAGCGCCTCACGCTCATCACCTCGGCCCTGCGGCTGACCTACCTCAAAGACGACGGCCCCTTTACGGCCGACAACCTCGAGGTGGCCTTCCGCATCGGCAAGAAGGAGGTGGCCTGGCACCCCGGCATGGAGGATTCGCTCAACCTGATGGGTACGGCGCGGACGCTCGACGGCGCGGACGGTGACCGCCTCAAGGAGCCCCTCGAGCAGGGCATCCTCTCGCGCTCGGGCTGGGCCGTGGTGGACGACAGCCAACGCCACGTGCTGACGCCCGACAGTTCGGCCTGGGGCCGGTGGGTGGCCCCCCGTCCTGAGGGCGAGCGGCAGGACCTCTACATCTTCGCCTACGGCCACGACTATCGTCAGGCGCTGGCCGACTATGCGCTCGTCGCCGGCCGTGCGCCGATGCCCCCCAGGTATACGTTCGGGTATTGGTGGAGCCGCTACTGGCAGTACTCCGACAACGAGTTCGTCGACCTGGTGCAGAAGCTCCGCAGTCTGGACATCCCGATTGACGTGCTGATTGTCGACATGGACTGGCACGAGACCTGGGGGCTGCGCAAGAACGACCCCACGCTCGACGAGTACGGGCAGCGGGTAGGCTGGACCGGCTACACGTGGCAGAAGCAGCTCTTCCCCTCGCCGCAGAACTTCCTCCGCTGGACCGACCGCGAGCAGCTGAAGACGGCGCTCAACCTCCATCCGGCGTCGGGCATCCAGCCCAACGAGGAGGTCTACGACGCCTTTGCCCGGGAGTACGGCTGGACGGAGCCGGGCAAGGGCATTCCCTTCCACATCGACGAGCAGAAGTGGGCCGACACCTACTTCAAGTGCGTGCTGGAGCCGATGGAGCGGCTCGGCGTCGACTTCTGGTGGCTCGACTGGCAGCAGTGGAAGGAGAGCCGCTTCACGCCGGGGCTTTCGAACACCTTCTGGCTCAACCACACCTTCTTCGAGCATGCACGGCTCGCACACCCCGCGCAGCGCCCCTTCATCTACCACCGCTGGGGCGGGCTGGGCAGCCACCGCTACCCGCTGGCCTTCTCGGGCGACACCTACGCCACGTGGCAGATGCTGGCCTACCTGCCCTACTTCACGGCTACGGCCTCGAACGTCAACTACGGATACTGGGGCCACGACATCGGCGGCCACATGTTCCACCGCAACCAGCAAGCCACCGACCCCGAGCTCTACACCCGCTGGCTGCAGTACGGCGTCTTCACCCCCATCTTCAAGACCCACGCCACGAAGGACTCCCGCATCGAGCGCTGCATCTGGATGTTCCCCGACTACCTCTTCACCATGCGCGACGCCATCCGGCTGCGCTACACGCTGGCACCCTATATCTATAACGCCGCCCGCCAGAACTACGACACGGGCGTAGGCATCTGCCGCCCGATGTACTACGACTCACCCGAAGAGGAGGAGGCCTACCGGGCCCGCGGGCAGTACATGTTCGGCGACGACATTCTGGCCACGGCCGTCACCGAACCCGTCGACAGCGTCACGGGGCTGGCGCGCTGCACGGTCTGGTTCCCCGCAGGGCGGTGGTACGACTGCGCCACCGGAGCCATGCACGAGGGCAACCGCCGCGACACGCTCCACTACACGCTCGCCGAGAATCCGTGGTATCTCCGCGCCGGGTCCATCGTGCCGATGAATCCCCCGACGGTTAAAAACCTCCAGCAGCCGTGCGACACGCTCGTGCTGGAGTTCATCCCGGGGGCCGACGGCGAGCTGGACTACTACGAGGATGACGGCAACAGCACGGCCTACGCCGAGGGACGGTACGCCACGACGCACATCCTTCAGAGACAGAGCGAACAGGGCATACGGGTGCTCATCGGTGCACGCCGAGGCAGCTACGACGGTGCCCCCGCACGCCGGAGCTACGAACTGCGCTTCCCGGCCCAGTTCCCGCCCGTCAAGGTGCGCATCGGCAAACGCGAACTCCCCTATTCGCGCTTCCCCGAGGCCGGCACCTGGAGCTACGACCCCTACACGCTCGCACCGGTCATCCATACGGGCGAGGTCGCCTGCAGCGAGCCGCTCGCGGTCGAGCTGCAGTTCGCCCCCCAGGACCTTGCACGCCAGAAGGAGCTCTACGGCAAGAGCGGCATCTTCAGGCGCTGCCTCGCGCTGACGGTCGAGTTCAAGGCCGAGCAGGGCCGCCAGGAGCCCTACATCATGCTTCCCACCGAGTACCTCACCGTCTCGCAGACGCCGAACTTCATCGTCGAGGAGCCGACACGGGCCGCGGAGCACCTGCGCGCCTACGAGCAGAACAAGGCGCAGCTGCTCGAACAGATCGACTCGCTGCCCTACATCGGCGCAGCGTTCAAGGTGCGGCTCAAGGCCCAGCTGAGCGACCTCGAATAGCCGGAGCCGGCAGATAAACAGAGCGGGAGCAAAACCCTGATGGGTTTTGCTCCCGCTTGTTTGATTTCCTGCGGCAGGGTTACCGCCGCTCCACGCCGAACTCCCTCCACCAGCGTCTGCGCATCCGCGCGGCAATGCCCGGCGAGGCATCCCGGCCAACGGCCTCAAGCAACTCCTGTTCAATTTCCCCGAGCCACGTCACGCGACCGCGGCACCGCAACAGCACCTCCACGGCCCAGACCCGCACGGCAACCTTCGCCCGAGGCTCCACGGCCCACCGTATAGCCGTCTCGGCTACACGCTCCAGCAGAGTATCTTCGGGCCGGTAATCGATGAGCAGGCGGGCCATCATCTTCCCGAAAATGCGCTTCATCCCCTCATTGCTGCAGGCCGGAAAATCCCGACGGCAGAAGCGGTCGATGCAGGGAGCAAAGAGGTCGGGGCGTTCAAACAGGATGCGCTCCAGCACACAGGCGCCCCGAAACTGCAACCGGCGCCAATCCTCACGCGGCAGAGCGGGCGCCGATTCGGTAACCAGTTCATAGAGCACCTCCACCAAGTCCGACTCGCACACCGCACGGGCAACCTCTTCGACAGAGCGGGCAGAGTGGCATGCCGACAACCGCGCCACCAGCACCGTCCCGGTTATCGGACGCTCACGCCCCGTCGCCGACGCGCCCCTTTCAACGTCATGCGGCTCCTGCATCGGGCTGCGGTCTACCGGCATACGCACTCAGAAGAGCTTCTTTTTCGAGGTCGTCACGACGAAATCCTTCAGATAGAAGGGCTCGAAGTAGGCCACATCCTCCCGCCGCCCCTCGTCGAAGGCCTGCTGCGCCAGCCGCGCCAGGCCGCGCGCCGAGGGGGTCACCTCCACCAGACGGGCATCGGGCAGCACCTCAACGCACTTGCGGGCGCCGTTGCCGAAGATGACGAAGGGGCGCCCTTCGCTGCGGAAGCGGGCGAAGCTCTCGGGGCCGACCACCTCGGCCGAGACCTCGCTCAGCGGATGTCCCTCGCTGTCGAAGACCTGCGCATAGACCTCCATGCGCCGGGCGTCGACCATCGGGCAGAGCAGCGCACGGTCCCAGTCGTCGACCCGGATGATGCCCGCCTCGTAATCCTCGCGGGCCACCTCAGTCAGAGCATCGAGCGAACCGACAGCCAGCAGCGGAATCTGCAATCCGTAGCAGAGCCCCTTGGCAAAGGAGACGCCGATGCGCAGCCCCGTATAGGAGCCCGGCCCCTTGCCGACGGCCACCGCATCGAGTTCGTCGGGCGCAATGCCCGTTTCGCGCAGCAGTTCATCGACGAAGAGGCCCACCTTGCGCGCATGGTCGCGCCCCTCGTCGCTCTCGCGGAGCGACAGTAACTCGCCATCCTTGGCGATTCCGACCGAACAGATGTCGGTACCGGTTTCAATACAGAGTATCAGTGCCATATATTCATTGTTTCGTTTTCATTCACACTTTTTTGTTGCGGACTCGCCGGCCCCTACCGGCCGATGATGCCGAAGTGTTCGAAGGCCCGGCGCAGACCGTCGTCGTCGACCGACGCGGTCACGTAGTCCGCTGCGCGCAGCGCCTCCTCGCAGCCGTTGCCCATCGCCACGCCGACACCTGCCGCGCGCAGCATCGCCGCATCGTTGCCCCCGTCGCCGAAGGCCATCGTCTCGGCCGGGGTGAACCCGTCGACACGGGCAAAGAGCTCCAGTCCCGTCGCCTTGCTGGTCCCCGCGACGTTGATGTCGGCAAAGAGCGGGCACCACCGCGAAGCCACCAGTCCCGGAAGCTCGGCCATCACCCGCCGCTCGGTCGCCACATCGAAGAAGAAGCACATCTGGCGGCATTCGCACCGCTCGAAGAGCTCCCTCAGGTCGCACTCCACCGGAACGGGATGGGCCACCAGGCGGGCCCACTCTTCGGCTGCGGACGAAAGGCGGTTGACAAAGAGCCCCTCGTCGAGCTCGAAGGCCAGCGAGAAGCCCAACTGCCCGGCAAGGGCGAGCGCATGCTCGAAATCCGCGCGGGGGATGGGCACGCTGCCCACCGTACGGCCGTCGCCCGCCACGCAGTGCGAACCGTTGAGCGCCACCACGCCGTCGCAGGGAATCCCCTCGAGCACCTCGAGGTCCTTCGCCGCGCGTCCCGTGGCGATGTAGAGCTTCACGCCGCGCTCGTGCGCCTCGCACAGCGCCTCGCGGGCCGAGTCGGGCACCCGATGCGTGCGGAAGCTCACCAGCGTTCCGTCGACATCGAAAAACAGAGCCTTGAATCGTCTATCTTCCGTCATCCTTTCCTGTCCGTGTCGTCATCCGTGCGCGCGGACGACGGGTGCACCCCGCCGCCGCGCGGCGCAGCTACCGTTTGTAGGCCTTCATCGCCTTGTCCATCTCGCGGCGCGCATCGTTCTCCTTGAGGTATTCGCGCTTGTCGTAGGACTTGCGGCCGCGGGCCAGTCCGATGACAATTTTCGCAAGCCCCCGCTCGTTGAGGAAAAGCCGCAGCCCGACGATGGTCAGTCCGCGGTCCTGCGACGCACGTGCGAGCTTCTCCAGCTCGCGGTGCGTGAGCAGCAACTTGCGGTCGCGGCGCGGCGCATGGTTGTTGCAGGTGCCCCAGTCGTACTCGGCGATGTTGACGCCGCGAATCCACAGCTCCCCCTTGTCGAAATAACAGTAGGAGTCGGTCATCGAGACCTTGCCGGCCCGAATCGACTTGATTTCCGTGCCCACCAGCACGACACCCGCAACCCACTCCTCGAGAATCTCGTAGTCGAACGTCGCGCGCTTGTTGCGTATGTTTATCTTCTTCTGTTCCGCCATATCGGCACAATTGTTGTCATTTTTACTTCGGGGCGGATGTCCGGCCCAGGGAGTCTGCTCCCCACCGGATATGTTCCGTACATGTCCTACCCTTATCTATTCTGTTTGCACACGTCGCGTGCTCCAATGCATGCACCGCCGGGCCTCCGCCCCTTTTTTATCACCCCGGCCTTCCGTCTACAAAATCGTCCGCTGCAACTTGTGGGAAATCGAGACCCTTGCCGCATTGAGCCGCGTCATGCGCTGCATGATTTCGGAGGTCTCGTCCTCGCTGAGGTCCCCTTTCTCCAGTTGTGCGCGCAACTCCTTGATGAACCCATCGATGACCTTCGACTTGTAGAGCATCACCGCCTTGGGCACCCCCACGGCCAGCATCTCCGCCTCGCTCTCGACATGCACCTCCTTGCGCTTCCACAACTCCGAGGCGACGTAGTTGTCGTCCGAGGTGAGGATGTCGACCGAGGCGTTGCACACCTCCGGGTCGGGATGGTTGAGAAAGTAATGCACCGGCACCTCGACCCCCGTGCCCAGCTCCTGCCAGTGTTCGCGGTAGGTGGCCAGAATCTGGTTGTAGAGCGGGTTGCGGAAGCTCAGGTTGTCGGCATCGAGCTCGGCGAAAATCACCTCGGCCACGTTGCAGGGGACCATGTTGCGCCCCTCCTTGAAGTCGAACGAGCAGTGGCCGTACTTGAGCAGGTACTTGACCAGCTCGCGCTCGAGCGCCTCGGTGCTGCTCCCCGCCTCGACGCGCTGGACATACTGCACCTCGGGCTGCACCTCCTGTTCGGAGCGCTGCCGCGCGCTCTGCCGCCGCAGGAAGTCGTCGGCCTCGCGGTCGCCCGTGGTCGAGATGCGCTTGCGCGCCACCTCCGAGATGAGGAGGTTCTCGTCTATGTCCATGATGCGGGCGCACTCCTTGATGTAGACCGAGCGCTGAATCGGGTCGGGAATCTGGGCCACGGAGGTGACCATGTCGCCGATGAGCGCCGCCTTCCTGATGGGGTCGCCCTGGGCATCCTTCAGCAGCAGCTCGGCCTTGAACTCCAGAAAGTCGCGCTCGTGGTCGCGGATGTAGCCCTGCACCTCCTCGGCCGTATGGCTCCGGGCGAAGGAGTCGGGGTCCTCGGGCTCGGGCAGCAGTACCACCCGCACGTTCATCCCCTCGCGCAGAATCATGTCGATGCCGCGCAGCGAGGCGTGAATGCCCGCCGAGTCGCCGTCGTAGATGACCGTGATGTTCTTCGTAAAGCGCCCCAGCAGCCGAATCTGGTCGGTCGTCAGCGAGGTGCCCGACGACGAGACGACGTTCTCGACACCGGCCTGGTGCATCGAAATCACGTCGGTGTAGCCCTCGACCATGATGGCGAAGTTCTGCTGCTGAATTGCCTTCTTGGCAAAGTAGAGGCCGTACAGCTCGCGCTTCTTGCTGTAGATTTCGCTCTCGGGCGAGTTCTGGTACTTGGCCACCTGCTTGTCGGTGCGCAGCGTGCGGCCGCCGAAGGCGACGATGCGTCCCGAGATGTTGTGAACCGGGAAGATGACCCGGTCGCGGAAGCGGTCGTAGAGCGAGCCGTCGCTCTCGCGCGCCAGCGAAAGGCCCGTCGAGAGGAGGAACTCCCGCTTGTAGCCCGCCGCCAGGGCATCCTTCGACATGCGGTCGCCCCGGGCGGGACAGAAGCCCAGCCCGAACTTGCGAATCGTGGCGTCGGTCATGCCGCGCTTCTGACGGAAGTAGCTCAAGCCGACGCTGCGCCCCTCCGTCTCGTTGTGGAGGTAGTTGGCGAAGTACGCGGCGGCCCAGCTGTTGAGTGCGAACATCGACTCGCGGTCGTCGTTGCGCCGCACCTCCTCCTCCGTCAGCTCCTTCTCGTGCACCTCGATGCCGTAGCGCTTGGCCACCATCTTCAGCGCCTCGGGATAGGAGATGCCCTCCTGCTCCATGAGGAAGGTGACGGCATTGCCGCCCTTGCCGCAGCCGAAGCACTTGAAGAGCCCCTTGGCCGGCGAGACGATGAACGAGGGGGTCTTCTCGTTGTGGAACGGGCAGCACGCCGTATAGTTCACACCCTTGCGTTTGAGCGTGACGTAGTCGCCGATGATGTCCACGATGTTGGCGGCGGCATAGATACGGTCTACCGTTTCCCTGTCAATCATACCGGCAAAGATACGAAACAATTCAGAAAGCTCGACCGTCGGCTCCCGATTTCTTTGCGCCCGCCGTCTGCGACGCCCCGTCCGGAGGGCGCCGCGGACAAAATAATGGGGCGCGAGTCTCCGTTTTATGAATTCTTCACTAACTTTGCTCCCATGAACTTCAACCTTGTATCGGACTATGCCCCCATGGGCGACCAGCCGGAGGCCATCGACCAACTCGTGAGCGCCATCGAGCACGGCTCGAAGCACAACACCCTGCTCGGCGTCACCGGCTCGGGCAAGACCTTCACCGTGGCGAACGTCATCGCCCGGCTCGACCGTCCGACGCTGGTGCTCAGCCACAACAAGACCCTTGCGGCGCAGCTCTACGGCGAATTCAAGAACTTCTTTCCCGAAAATGCCGTCGAGTACTTCGTCTCCTACTACGACTACTATCAGCCGGAGGCCTACCTCCCCTCGACGGACACCTATATTGAAAAGGACCTCTCCATCAATGCCGACATTGAGAAGATGCGTCTGAACACCGTCGCCACGCTCCTCTCGGGGCGGCGCGACATCATCGTCGTCTCGAGCGTCTCGTGCCTCTACGGCTGCGGCAACCCGGCCGACTTCCACGCCACGGCCATCAACATCCGCGTGGGTCAGGTGGTGAGCTACAAGCACTTCCTCTACAAGCTCGTCGAGGCGCTCTACACGCGCACCGAGCGGGAGCTCGAACCCGCCACGTTCCGCGTCAACGGCGACACGGTGGACATCATGGCCGCCTTCGGAGAGTTCGGCAACCAGTGCTTCCGGGTGATGTTCTACGACGACGAGGTGGAGGCCATCCAGAGCATCGACCCCGTCACGGGACAACGCATCCACTCGCTCGACTCGCTGACGCTCTACCCCACAAGTCTCTTCGTGACCACGAAGGAGCGCATCAACTCGGCCGTGCAGCAAATCTACCTCGACCTGGGCAAGCAGGTCGAATTCTTCGAGCAGTCGGGCCGCATGGTCGAGGCGCAGCGGCTCAAGCAGCGCGTGGAGTACGACGTGGAGATGATTAAGGAGCTGGGCTACTGCCCCGGCATCGAGAACTATTCGCGCTACTTTGACGGCCGCGCCGCCGGAACGCGCCCCTTCTGTCTGCTGGACTACTTCCCGCAGGATTACCTGATGGTGGTCGACGAAAGCCACGTCACGCTGCCGCAGGTGCACGCCATGTACGGCGGCGACCGTGCCCGCAAGGAGAATCTGGTCGAATACGGATTCCGGCTCCCGGCGGCGAAGGACAACCGGCCGCTGACCTTCTCGGAGTTCGAACAGCTGCAGGGCACCACCATCTACGTAAGCGCCACGCCGGCCGACTGGGAGCTGATGAAGAGCGAGGGTGTGGTCGTCGAGCAGTTGATTCGCCCCACGGGGCTTGTGGACCCGCCGCTCGAGGTCCGCGTGACGCTCAACCAGATAGACGACCTGCTGGAGGAGATTGACCGCCGGGTCAAGCACGACGACAAGATTCTCGTGACGACCATCACCAAGCGGATGGCCGAGGAGCTGTCGAAATACTTCGACCGCGTGGGTGTGCGCAACCGCTACATCCACTCGGATGTCGACACGCTGGAGCGCATCCAGATTCTCGAGGACCTGCGGGCCGGCATGTTCGACGTGCTGGTGGGTGTCAACCTGCTGCGCGAAGGGCTCGACCTGCCGGAGGTGGCGCTCGTGGCGATTCTCGATGCCGACAAGGAGGGATTTCTGCGCAACGTGCGCTCCATCACGCAGATTGCGGGCCGCGCCGCCCGCCATGCGCAGGGCAACGTCATCATGTACGGCGACACCTGCACCGAATCGATGCGCTACGCCATCGAGCAGAGCAACCGCCGCCGCGACATCCAGGTGCGCTACAACATGGAGCACGGCATGCTGCCCCGCAAGGCGCAGAAGAGCGGCTCGGGACAGAGCACGCTGCTGGCGGGCAGAACCACGGGCGAATCGACGCCGACGGTCTACCCCATTGCGGAGGAGCACTACATGAGTGCGGCCGACATCCAGAAGAGCTACGCGGCGAGCGAGAACATCGACGCGCTGATTGACAAGGCGCGGGCGGACATGGAGCGGGCGGCCAAGTCGCTCGACTTCCTGGCTGCGGCGAAGTTCCGCGACCGGATGTACGAACTGCAGAAGCTGCGCGAGGAACGAAAGAGCCACTAAAGCGGCGGCCGGCGCGTCGTACCGGTCCAAATCATCCAATCAGGCAATCAGAAGAAAAGCCGCGAGGAGGTCACTCCTCGGCGGCGTGGCGGAAGGTGAAGTATTTGGCCGCCAGATAGCTGTAGACCATCGTGATGAGCGAGGCCAGCATCTGCGAAGGGGTTGCCCAGAAGCCACACACATCCACGAAAAGTTTTAGACAGAGGTAGTTGACCACCACCGAGCCCAGCACCGAGAGCAGGTAGCGGAAGAGCTGCGTGCCCCGCGGCAGCGGCGAGCGGCGGAAGGCGACGTGGCGGTTGAGCCAGAATCCCGAAAAGAATGTGAACGGAAAGATGAAGAACATCGTGGCCACGTGGGGCGTGAGCACGACGAGCCCCAAATCGAGCAGCTGCTTGTCGAACAGATAGTTGTAGGCCAGGAAGTAGCATCCCCATCCGAAGACGACGTTGACTGCGCCGCAGACGGCATAACGGTAGGTCTGCCGGGGCAGAATCGCCGCGACCGGCTTCACGTAAAACCAGTCGACAACTTTGATTATCAGCTCCGAAAGGCTCATTTTGCGGAGTATACCCACATCTCCGGGAAGGCGCTGCGGCCGGCGCGCATGAACTGACGGCTCGCCTCGACGTCATCCGACTCGAAGGGCGAAACCATGAACTTGCCGCCGAAGCGATAGACCGTACAGCGCATGGCCGGCTCCTTTTTGGCGGCAAGCGCGGCGGCCCGTTCGGCATTCTCCAGTGTCGAGTAGACACCCAGCACCACATAGTGACGCTTCGAGGTCATGCGGAGCGGCTCGCCGGCCGGTGCAGCGGGCTCCGGCGCGGCAGCTACCTGCGCAGAGGGCTGTGCGGATGCGGCGGGTGCGGATGCGGCAGGTGCGGAAACCGAAGGGTTGGCCGCTTCGGCCGGACGGGGAGCCGGAGCCCCGGTCGGAGCCCCCTTTGCAGCCGCGTCGGCGGGTGCCACGGCGGCATTCGTTCCGGCAGCATTGCCGGTTGCGGCAGCGGCATCGTTCCCGGTGGCAACTACCCCACCTTCGCCGGCAGCTGCATCTTCCGCAACGGAGCCGGCAGCGAGCGCCTCGCCGGCGGCCGGCACGGAGGCCTCGACGAACTCCGCTTCGGGCTCATCGAGCGGATTGCGCTCCAGACCGAACTGGTAGACGAGCCCTCCGACGGCCAGCACCGCCGCAACGAGCCCCACCCAGACGCTCCAGTCGAGCCGGCGCGGCGTGTGGACCCGCATGGGCCTGCGGCCCTGGGGGTTGAGCCGGCGGTCGAAGGCTTCGTCGGGGGTGAAGTTCTTGAATTTCAACTCGCCGACCCCCTCCATCACCACTCCGTTCTCGGTCCGCACGCGGGAGAGCCAGCGCGCATAGATATCCTCGGCCGTCGCCTGGTCGCACCGGGCGGCACGGGCAATGGCATCGACGAGCGACTCACCGCTGCGCTGCGAGGAGAAGTTGACCAGCCGCACGGGGGGCTGCACCTCCCGGCGCGAGAGCCGCCGGGCCGCCTGACGCTCGACGCGGAGCGTGCCCACGTCGGGAAGCCAGACCACGCTGTTTGCCGCGAGCAGATTGCCAACCAGGCGGTTGACCTGCTCGACCATCGAATTGCCGTTCATCGCTTATGCTTCTTTTCGGGTTTGGTCGCGGCACCCTTTGCGGCGGGGTTCTTCGCCGCGGCGCTCTTTGCGGCGGGCGAATGCTGCACCGTCACCTCGGGGCGCGAATAGCCGCGGTAAATCATGTAGATGCCCAACAGGATGAAGGGGATGCTGAGCCACTGTCCCATATCGAGGTCCCAATCGCTTTCAAAGGATTCCTGCTTGGTCTTGATGAATTCGATGAAGAAGCGCGTGAGGAAGATGCCGAGCAGACCGATGCCGAAGAGCACCCCGGGACGGCGGCGCGCCGTATCATGCCGGTAGTAGAGCCATGCCAGCAGCGCAAAGGTGGCCACATAGCAGAGCGCCTCGTAAATCTGGGTGGGATGGACCGCCTGGGGGGCGAATTCGTTCACCCACTTGACCGAACGCACGAACTCGAAGCCCCACGGGAGGGTGGTCTCCGTACCGAAAATCTCGGAGTTGAAGAGGTTGCCCATGCGGACAATCGCACCGCCGATGCCCACGGCAATCATGATGCGGTCGAGCGACCAGATATAGGGCAGCTTGTTCTTGCGCGAGAAGAGCCACAGACCGATAAGCAGTCCGATGGCGGCGCCGTGGCTGGCCATGCCGCCTTCGCGGAAGTCGGTGATGATGGTCCACGGACGGCTCAGATACGTCATCGTCTCGTAGAAGAGGCAGTGGCCCAGGCGTGCGCCGATGATGGTGGCCAGCGTGCCGTAGATGAAAATCGACTCCGAGACCTTCGAGGGGAGCCCCTCGCGTTTGCAGAAGTTGTCGAACAGCTTGGCGCCGACCAGAATTGCCAGCGCCCACATCAGTCCGTAATACCGGATATCGAAATCGCCAATCCGGAAGAAGACGGGATTGAAATCCCAAACGATACTCAACACGACAGAAAACGGGGTTTTAGAGTTGCTACATTAGTTTTTTTGCGGGACGCAGGCCCGACTGCGGCCAAGGCCGGCGTCAAGGGCCGCATCCAGAAGGGAGACAGCGTCCCCCGACAGACAGATTGCGGAAACGGGAGCTCGGGAGCGCTCCGCCGCCCGGCTCCCGCACGATTTATTTCACGTCCGAGACATCGACCTTCTTGAGCGTGAAGGAGAAGGTGCTGCCCACGCCCAGCTCGCTGCGCACCGATATCCGCTCGCCGTGCGCCTCGATGATGTGCTTGACGATGGCCAGTCCGAGGCCCGTGCCGCCCTGCTCGCGCGAACGCGCCTTGTCGGTGCGGTAGAAGCGCTCGAAGACGCGCGGAATGTCCTCGCGGGCGATGCCCGTGCCGTTGTCCTCGACCTCGATGAGAATCTTGTCGAGCATGTCGCGGAAGCGGATGCGCGTCAGACCGCCCTCCTTGCCGTAGTGAATCGAGTTGATAATCAGGTTGACGAAGACCTGACCGATGAAGTGCTTGTCGGCCAGCACCCAGAAGGGCGAGGGGAGGTTGTCGGCCCCCTTGACCTGGATGCGGATGTGCTTGCGGTCGGCCTCCATTTCGGCCTGCTCGGCAATCTCCTTGGCCAGCGCCACCACGTCGAACTGCTCCATCTTCATGCGCGTCATGTTGCTCTCAAGCTTCGAAATCGTATCGAGGTCGTTGACGATGTTAATCAGCCGGTCGATGCTCTTTTCGGCCCGCTCGAGGTACTTGCGGTTAATCAGCTCGTCCTCCAGCCCGCCGTCGAGCAGCGTCGAGATGTAGCCCTGGATGTTGAAAATCGGGGTCTTCAGCTCGTGGGCCACATTGCCCAGATACTGCTTGCGGAAGCGCTCGGCCTCCTTCAGACGGGCAATCTCCTTGTCGTTGGTGTCGGCCCAGGCGGTGAGCTCCTCGCCGATGTTCTCCACGTGCTTGTCGCGCAGTTCAGAGAGCACCTCGCGCGTATGGACGTCGCGCGAAAGGACAATCGAGTAAATCGGCTTGAGCTTATAGGCGACGTATTTGCGGATGATGAAGAGTGCCAGCAGCACCATCACCACGAAGACAATCAGCGCGGCGCAGAGCGCCATCCACCACACCCCGTGCAGCAGAAGCATGCACGCGGCGACGCAGAGGGCCGAAATCAGACCGATAATCAGCGAAGCGCCCTCCTTGGTTTTGATGCAGATTTTCATGACTTCATGTAGTTTTGCATGAGACGGGCAATATACTTGCCGATGATGTCGAACTCGAGGTTGACCACCGAACCGGGCTCGATACGGCAGAAGTTCGTATGTTCGAACGTATAGGGGATAATCGCCACGCGGAACGACGTGGGGGTCGAGTCGCAGACCGTCAGGCTCACGCCGTTGACCGTCACCGAACCCTTCTCGACGGTGCAGAGACCGCCGCCCTGGGGCTTGTATTCGAACTTGAAGTACCAGCTGCCGTCGGCATCGCTCTTTTCGGTGCAGACGGCCGTCTGGTCGACATGTCCCTGAACGATGTGGCCGTCGAGCAGTGCATCGGGCTTCATCGAACGCTCGAGGTTGACCAAATCACCCACACGGAGCAGCCCGAGGTTGCTCCTGTCGAGCGTCTCCTTCATCGCCGTTACGGTATAGGTGTCCTCCTTGATGTCCACAACCGTCAGACATACGCCGTTATGGGCGATGCTCTGGTCGATTTTGAGTTCGCTGCAGAAGTCGGCCCGCAGCGTAAAGTCCTTGTTCTGACGGTCCGTGCGGATGGCAACCACCTCGGCCGTACGCTCCACTATGCCTGAAAACATATCTTGCTCAATAATTGATTATCAACTTGCCGTTCACGCGATAAACGGCATCCAAATCGTTCATGTCGACGAGCATGTCGTCGTAATTCGCGCGGTTGACGGCCACCAGGCGGAGCTTGCCCTCCTGCTCGGCGGCACGTACTATGCGCAAAGTTACAATTTTTCGGCTTACAATCGCATATTCTTCGCCGGGAATAATCGCTTCGGGGTCGATGCGCTTGAGCAGAACGACCGTTTCGGGGGGGATGGAGTCTCCCATGGCGCGGCCGCGGTAGACCATCGCGAAGTCGCTCTCGACCGGACGGGCGAACGACAGGCAGAGCCATTCGTCGCTCTTGAGCCGCGCGAGCTGTGCGAGCCCCTGCTCGACATCGACGTCGTAGAAGGGAATCCGGGCGCCCCGCTCGCGCGAGTCGGCAAACATCTGACCCTCACCCGTAAGCAGCCACAGTTTGTCGATTTGGGGGAACTTGGCCACGATGCGGTTGGCCACGTCGAACGAGATGCCGTTGTTGCCCCGCTTGATTTGGTAGAGATTCTCTCCGCGCGCGAGGCCGATGTAGCGGGCGAAATAGTTGGTAGTCATGTTCGCCCACTTGATGACGGCTTCGATACGCTCCCAATTATTTTCTTTTTCTCGCATTTTTTTCGCGTAATTAAAATTTTTTTTGCATCTTTGCAGTCCCGGTCCCGTAGTTCAATGGATAGAATATAAGATTCCGGTTCTTACGATAAAGGTTCGATTCCTTTCGGGACTACACAGCAGGCGCTTTCGAGTGCCTGCTTTTCGTTTATGGCCTCTTTCGTATGTTATAACGACAAAAATAATAACAAAAATCGAACGGGCAATAGAAAATATCAATTTTAATCCGAACCGTAACAGTTTCGGTACGGTTTGCTCGTCTCTTCTTACACATCATAAGCACAAACGGACACCCCGCCTCCTGTGAAGACGGGGTGCAAAGCATAAGGAAACGCAAGTGTGCTGTTTCAGAATGAAAAGCGCAAGCCCAGACGAAGCGTGAGGTCGAGCGGCGAATCGGTCCTCGCGGTCGTAAGGCGCGTCCGGGTCAGGTACCACGCCAGGTCGGGTTCGAAGTAGAGCCCCACGCGGCGGCTCAGGTCGTACTGCGCGCCCAGGGCGCCGCCGACCGACCACTGCAGGCCGGGTTCGTGCACCGCCGTCGAGCCAAAACGGGCGGCGACACACATCTCGGCCATCACCCCCGCACCAATATATAAGGAGAAGCCGCCGCGCTGGAGGAAGCGCCAGTCGAGGCGCAGCGGAATGCCGATGAAGTGAAGCTGCTGGCCCACATCCTCCGAACTGATGCGCAGCTTCACGTCGGAGCGCAGCAGCGAGTAGTTGACTCCGCTGCCGAGCGAGAGCCCGTAAGGCAGCGCATAGCGGAACGAGAGGCCGAAGCTCAGCGTCTGATGGTGGCGGAACGAACATGTGGAATTATCGGGGTATTCGAAACGGTGGTCCAACACCACGTCGTTGCTCACCGGAGCAACCAGTGCAGCGTAGGTTGCGGGGAGCGGAGCCGCACCGGTGGTCCGGGCAGCCTCGGGCGCACCCGAGGCAAAGGCGCCGAACGACATGCGGCGGGAGCCGCGCTCGGCGGCCGCATCCCGCTCCGTCCACGCCGCCTCCTGCCGGGGCGGATACCCCGACCTGCCGTCCGCCGCAGGCTCCCGATGACGGGACGGTTCCACGCGTCGGGACGGTTCCACGCGTCGGGAGGGTTCGGAACGCAGAGGCGTCTGCGTCGGGCGGCCAACCGCAACCGGGACCGCCGCAGGAGAGGCTGCAGGAGAGACTGCAGGGGAAGCGGCACTACCCTGCTTCCGCACGGCCAGCGCCGGCAGCGGCTCCACGACAGGCGCCTCCACGCGGCTCATCACGGCCAAAAGCGGCTTCTTCGAGAGGGACCGTTCCATGAAACGCTCAGCCCGGGCTCTCCCCGTCCCAAGCGGCTTCTCCGCGTGTGCCCCCTCTGCCGGCACGGACTCCGTCTCGCTCCCGGGCCAATGCAGAGCCGCACGGAGGCGCTCCGCCATCCCGGCATTCCGGGATGTTACGGCCCCTGCAGCCTGCCGCGACGGATTGCTCCGACCCGTTGAAGGGCTCCGTTCCGCAGCAGAAATCATCACGTCCCGGTTCGAATCCTCTTGCCCGTCCGCTCCGCCCCGCACCGACCGGACGTCGGATGCCGAACCCGATGCCGGCTCCGCAACGAGTGCCGCAACCTCGCCGTCGCGAGGTCCGGATGCGGGAAGCAGGGCTCCGGGGACACCGCTCCGGTCGTAAAGCAGCCAGCCTCCTCCGGCCAGCAGCGCCAGCAGTGCGGCCGCAGCCGCCGGGCGCAGCCACCGCAGAGAGCCTCCGGCGCCGCGGCCGCTCCGCTCCGATGCGTCCCGAAGGTCCGCCGGCGCGAAGGGGCGGGGGGCTGCTCCGAGCTCACGCTCCAACCGTGCCCACACCTCCTCGGAGGGCTGCACCCCCGCTTCGCGCACGCTGCGCCGCAGTTCATCCGTCCAATCCCTGTTCCGTTTCATAGTTCATGCGTATCCAACCACGCGCGGAGTTTCCGCGCCAGAAGCGCCCGGGCCCGGGCCAGCTGCGACGAGGAGCTCTTCTCGTTGATACCCAGCATGGCGGCAATCTCGCGGTGCGGGTATCCCTCGATGCAGAAGAGGTTGAAGACCGTCCGGTAGCCGTCGGGAAGCTCGCCGACAAGGCGCAGCAGCACCTCGCGCGGGATGCGGGCCACCTCGTCGTCTGAGGGCTCCGCGGCCGCGGGCAGCGCACGGCTCTCCTCGAGCCGCACCTCGCCCAGACGGCGTTCGCGCCGCAGATGCTCGAGCGCCGTATTGACCGCAATGCGCTCCATCCATGCCCGCAGCGACCCCTCGCCCCGGTAGTGGAAGCGGCCGATGGCGCCGAAAATCTTCAGAAAGGCGTCGTGGAGCACATCCTCGGCCGTCGCGCGGTCGCCCACATAACGCTGACAGAGCCCCAGCAGCAGAGCGGCGTAACGGTCGTACAGCTCCCTGCGGGCCGCATTGTCTCCCCTGCCGCACCCTTCGGCCAATATCTGCTCCCCGGTCTTCATTCCTTTTTCCAATGGAATAAACGCTTCGGAGGCAAAAATACTGCGCGGTCCCGAAAAAAATTCCTATTTTCGTACATCCGACATGCAGTATTCCGCCCCCAGTCCCGTTATAGGGGTGAAAAAACAATTGAAAGACATGAAACGATTCGCACTTCTGCTCGTCGCCACCCTGACGCTGACGCTTCAGGGCTGCAACGACTCGGACGGCGACTATGCACGCTACTGGGCCGTGGCCACCGTCCATCCGCTCGGCGAGAACAACTACTACTTCACCACCGACAGCAACCGGAGCATCTACGCCGGCGACAAGAGCCGCATCATCGCCTACGAGCCCGTCGAGGGGCAGCGCGCCTTCATCTGGTTCAACTACCTGCCCGTAGCGTTCGAGGGCTACGACTACAACGTGGAGCTCTACAAAATCGAGAACATCCTGACCAAGGAGGTCGAGACCGTAACGACCCCCACCGACCTGGCCCTCATGGGCGATGACCCGATTCAGCTGGTCGGCTGGCAGCTCGGAGGCGGATACCTGACCCTCCAGTTCGCCTTCCGCTCGCAGGGATTCACGACCCACGTGGTCCATCTGGTCAACAACGAGGCCACGACGGGCGAAGAGGCGCCCGAGGGGTATGTCGGGCTGGAGTTCCGCCACAACGCCCGCAAGGACCTCGACGGCCACTACGGATACGGGTACGCCTCGTTCCGGCTCGGCGACTTCGACCCGCAGACGACCGGCCGGAAGGGCATCTACCTGCGTACCCGCACCCCCGAAGGCGACGTGAAGTATATCAGCATCGAGCCCGAAACGACCGGAACGGGACGATAACCGCCCTGACAGGGACCTCTTCGGAGAGGCAGCGCACCATCCCGGGTGCGAAGTTCGGCCGCAGCCGTGCTCCGCGCCCGCTTTTTTATCCGCACCCGTTATCCGCACCTTATCCCCACCGGCAGTGCGGACAAGCCTTCAGACGAAGCCCCCCCGCGCGAAAACTTTGCCCGGTGTTTGCCTTTGCGCGCACCTTTTCGTATCTTTGCGACATGTCTATCGTACGCAATACCGAAAGCGACCTCGAATTCGAGAACAAGATACGCCCCCAGGAGCTGGGCGCCTTCTCGGGTCAGGACAAAATCGTCGAGAACCTGCGCATCTTCATCAAGGCGGCGCTCATGCGGGGTGACTCGCTCGACCACGTGCTGCTGCACGGCCCTCCGGGTCTGGGCAAGACGACGCTGGCCAACATCATCGCCAACGAGATGGGGGCGCAGCTGCGCGTCACGTCGGGCCCCGTGCTCGACAAGCCGGGCGACCTGGCCGGGCTGCTCACGAGCCTCAACCCGGGCGACGTGCTCTTCATCGACGAGATTCACCGCCTGAGCCCCATTGTCGAGGAGTACCTCTACTCGGCGATGGAGGACTACAAAATCGACATCGTGCTCGACAAGGGACCCTCGGCACGCTCCATCCAGATTGAGCTGGCCCCCTTCACGCTCATCGGCGCCACGACGCGCAGCGGACTGCTGACCTCGCCCCTCAGGGCGCGCTTCGGCATCCAGTGCCACCTGGAGTATTACGACGCTCCGGTGCTGGCCGGCATCGTGAAACGCTCGGCGCGCATCCTCGACGTGGCCATCGACGACGAGGCCGCCAACGAGGTAGCGTTGCGTTCGCGCGGCACGCCGCGCATCGCCAATGCGCTGCTGCGCCGCGTCCGCGACTTCGCCATGGTCAAGGGCGAGGGACACATCGACCTCCCCATTACGCGGTTCGCCCTCTCGGCGCTGAACATCGACTCGCGCGGGCTGGACCAGATGGACAACCGCATTCTGGGGACCATCATCGAGAAGTTCAACGGCGGTCCGGTCGGGCTGAACACCATCGCCACGGCCGTCGGCGAGGAGGCCGGCACGGTCGAGGAGGTCTACGAACCCTTCCTCATCAAGGAGGGCTTCCTCAAGCGCACGCCCCGCGGACGCGAAGCCACGGCGCTGGCCTACGAACACCTCGGCATCGCCTCTTCGCACGGAGGTGACGCCTCGCTCTTCTGAGCGGTGCACGCGGGGATAGCTCCTTCCGAAGAGCTCCGCAATGCAGCGCAAAGCTCCCGGCGGAACGCCCCCACGACGTTGTCCGCCGCATCTTATGACCCGGAAAACCCGCCCGGCCCGCCGAAGGCCGCAAGGGATTCCGGGTCTTTTCCTAATTTATGGAGGGATGTCCAGCCGCGGCTGCGGCGCTTTCCCGCAACGACACGGAGCGCACAATAAATTCGGCTCCGGCACGTTATGTGATATTCAATAAATATAATTTCAAAAAACGCACACTACGATGAATGCAAAAGATACGACCCTCGACGCCGAGGCTCTGAGCTACCACAGCGAACCCAGACCCGGCAAAATCGGCATCGTGCCGACCAAGCCCCACACCACGCAGCACGACCTGGCGCTGACCTACTCGCCCGGCGTAGCGGCCCCGAGCCGCGCTATCGCCGCCTCGCCCGACGACATCTACCGCTATACGGACCGGGGCAACCTGGTGGCCGTCATCTCCAACGGAACGGCCGTTCTGGGGCTGGGCAACATCGGAGCGGCGGCCGCAAAGCCCGTCATGGAGGGCAAGGCGATGCTCTTCAAGACCTTCGCGGGGCTCGACTCCTTCGACATCGAGGTCGACACGACCGACCCCGACGACTTCGTCCGCACGGTGCGGAACATCGCCGTCACCTTCGGAGGCATCAACCTCGAGGACATCAAGGCTCCGGAGTGCTTCGAAATCGAGGCCCGGCTGCGCCGCGAACTCGACATCCCCGTCATGCACGACGACCAGCACGGCACGGCCATCATCGCCGCCGCCGCGCTGATGAACGCCGCCCGCATCGCCGGCAAGCAGACGACGGCGCTGCGCGTGGTCATCAACGGTGCCGGTGCGGCGGCCATCGCCTCGGCGCGGCTCTTCCTCAAGCTGGGCATTCCGGCCCAGAACCTCATCCTCTGCGACAGCAAGGGTGTAGTCTCGACCTACCGCACGGACCTCAACCCCATGAAGCGCGAGTTCGCCACCTCGCGGCGCATCACCACGCTGGCCGAGGCGCTGCTCGACGCCGACGTCTTCATGGGCGTCTCGGCTCCGGGCGTGCTAACCTCAGCCATGCTCCGCACGATGGCCCAGAACCCGATAGTGCTGGCGCTGGCCAACCCCGTACCCGAAATCTCCTACGAGGAGGCGCTCGCCTCGCGTCCCGACATCATCTTCGCCACGGGGCGCTCGGACTACCCCAACCAGGTGAACAACGTGCTGGGATTCCCCTACATCTTCCGGGCGGCGCTCGACGTGCGCGCCTCGGAAATCAACGACGAGATGAAGCTCGCCGCCTCCCGCGCACTGGCCGAACTGGCCCGCGAGGAGGTTCCCGAACAGGTTCTGAAGGCCTACGGCATCAACCATCTTGAATTCGGCCGCGGATACTTCATCCCCAAACCGCTTGACCCGCGGCTGCTCGTCCGCGTCTCGACGGCCGTGGCCCGCGCCGCCATGGAGTCGGGTGTGGCCCGGAAGCCCGTTACCGACTGGAAGGCCTACGAACGCGAGCTGGCCGACCTGCTCCGGTAGTGTCGGAGCGGAAGAAAAGCCAAGGGGCGCTGCCGCACGTGTGCGGCAG
>OJOA01000647.1_pt1 | contig 21705 bp, 22 predicted proteins | sample 1597991 | NCBI WGS metagenome assembly OJOA01 (sample SAMN01915207, study PRJEB22387) | human gut metagenome | isolation source: stool | host: Homo sapiens | place: USA | reverse complement strand
CTGCAATCGGGCATCCGGATATGTGGTCAGCTTGCAGCCGGCATGCCACCCGTGACGGCGTAAGTGGCTTTAGGAGAGGCTTCTTGCGATCCAGGGGGCATCCCCACTGAAAATCGACTGAACTTGAAAGAGGTAGCAGTCCGTATGTACCGTAAGTGATTTCCCCCGATGACAAAAAAAGAGACTGCGCCTATTTTGACACAGCCTCTTCCGACTGGGTGCCCGGAACAGGACTCGAACCTGCACAGCCTTGCGGCCACTAGTCCCTGAAACTAGCGTGTCTACCAATTTCACCATCCGGGCAGACACTATCTTGATACTTTTATCAACGGGAGTGCAAAGATAGTACTTTTTTCACAACTTGCAAGAAAATCTTTCAATCCGGAGTGACACTGACCGGTTCTATTCCGGATGCCTCGACGATTACATTGTCTATGGGTGCTATGAGAGGATAGAACGCATTGTCATCCAACGGTGAATAACGTCCTATAAGAGCACGCAGCTGCGTAAGCACGATTTCTCCGGATATTTTCCATTGATCCCGATCCACGGATACCCCCTGACGCGACAGATAATCCAGAAAGCCATCCTCAAGTCCCATACTGTCCAGCAGGGTAATCAGGCTGTCCAGTGTAGTCGCACGCCTCAACTGCTTCCTGTACCGGTCGGCAACTTCCGATGAATACTTGACTGTCAACGCCTGCCTGTTGATACGCACAAGCAGGTCCGTGACACCCACCGTATCTATGGGCACGAATACATCCGGGATAATGCCTCCTCCACCGTAGACCACCTTTCCTTTCGGCGTGACATATTTCAGGGAGTCGTTGCGGACAATGCTGTCGGCGTCGGTCATCTCTCCATGACGGTAACGTTCGTAGATGTCATACATATAATCGGTGCCTCCCGGTGTGTATGGCTTCTGTATACAGCGTCCCGTAGCCGTATAGAAACGGGCGACAGTAAGACGGATGCCTGAATTGTCAGTAAAGTATATAGGTTCCTGCACCATTCCCTTGCCATAGGTACGACGGCCGTATATTGTGGCCCGGTCATTGTCCTGCATGGCCCCGGCGAAAATCTCACTTGATGAGGCGCTGCTTTCATTGACCAGAACGGAAAGGCGGACATTCTGACATTTTCCGCTGCCGTCGGCATAGAAGTTCTGACGCGGACGGTGGGCGCCTTCCATATAGACAATCAGACTGCCCTCCGGAAGAAACTCATTGGACAGGAGCAGGGCCTGATCCAGATAGCCACCTGTATTGTCCCTGAGATCGAAGATAAGCCTTCTCATACCCGCTTTCTGCAACTCCGGCAATGCAGCCTCGAACTCGCTGTAACTGGTTCTTGTAAATTTTGAAAGCTTCATGTAGCCGGTCGTGTCATCTATCATATATGCTACATCCACGCTTTTCATAGGTATCCTGTCCCTTACCACATCGAAAGCCACCATCTCGCCGCCGCGCATGATGTCCAGATGCACCTTGGTTCCGGAAACACCCTTTAGCATTCCTACAAGAGAATCCTGCGGCAGCCCGACACCAGCCACATTCCGTCCGTCAACGGACATGATACGGTCACCTGAAAGCAGACCGGCCCTTTCCGAAGGTCCGCCTGCTATTACATTGATGACTATTGCCGTGTCCTCGGGGACATTGAACGTGATACCTATACCGTCGAAATTGCCCTCCAGTTCGGCATTAGCCTCCTCCAGGCTCTTGGGCGGCAGGTAGACCGAATGGGGATCAAGTTCCCCCATTATCACAGGAAGAATCTCCTCGGTCACTTTCTCATAATCTATACTGTCCACATAGTTGCGGTCTATCTGCTCCAGAACCAGCAACAGCTTGTCCCAGCCATGACTTGTCCCGGGCATGTTCCGTCGGCCGGGCAGTCTGTCCATAAGATTGGCCAGGATAGCTCCAGCCATAATCAGAATCAGAGACCAGAGGACAAATCTGAGAATCCTGTATCTATCGTAAGACGGCATGGTTACAGCATATCATATTTGCAGACCTCGATTCCGGCTCTGCGCAACAGCTCGATGCCGTCACGCACGCTGTACTCGATCATATACACAACTCTCTTGATACCGGCCTGGATTATCAGTTTCGCACATTCCATACAAGGTGCGTCAGTGACATACAGGGTGGCACCATCGCTATTATTGCCTGACTTGGCCACCTTTGTGATGGCATTGGCCTCGGCATGAAGCACATAAGGTTTTGTCTTACCCGTCATGCCATCCTCGCATACATTCTCGAAGCCGGCAGGGGTTCCGTTGAAGCCGTCAGAGATGATCATACGGTCCTTGACCAGCAGGGCACCTACCTTCCTGCGCGTACAGTAGGAGTTCCTGGCCCAGACCCTCGCCATTTCCAGGTAGCTGCGGTCAAACTGTTCCTGTTTATCCATATGGTTCTAATTATTGGTTCTCTGATATAGATAACGTTTTATACTTTTCTTTGGAGTCTTCTCGAATTCCTCGGGGAAAAGTTCCACTGCACCGACCTTGCAATAATTAGGCATATGGACATTCATTTCCTTGATATTCTGCTGTATTTTAGCCAGAAGTTCGTCCTTGGACAGTCCGTCTGCCTCAGCCATCTCTGAATCCGGATAAACCAGAGCCTTGAGACCGCCGTTATCCTCTATGACAAGAGACTCCACGACATAAGGCATATTGTTGATTTCTCCTTCAATCTCCTCAGGATAGATATTCTGCCCGGAAGGTCCCAGAATCATGCTCTTGCAGCGTCCCTTGATGAACAGGAATCCTTCGGAGTCGATGACTCCCATGTCACCTGTACGGAACCATCCGTCCTCGGTGAATGCCTCTGCCGTAGCCTCCTCGTTCTTGTAGTGGCCGATAAATACATTATCGCCCTTGACCAGAATCTCGCCGGGAATATTGGCAGGATCGGAGGAGTCAATCATAATCTGCATCCTCGGGGCCGCTTTGCCGCATGAATACAGCTTGGTTTTATCCCAGCGCGCGTAGGTGATGATAGGGCCGCACTCTGTCATACCGTAGCCTACTGTGAAACGGAATCCTATACGGCGGAAGAACGCCTCGGCCTCGCGGTTGAATGCAGCTCCACCTATGATGACCTCGTCGAACTTGCCTCCGAAAGCCTCGTCAAGCTGTTTGTTGATTTTCTTGAGGATCTTCTCGTCGATTACGGGAAGCCTGAGCAACAGGCGGATATCCCGGCGGTTGATGATAGGTTCGAGTTTTTTCTTGTATATCTTTTCAATGACCAGAGGAACTGTGACAATCAGATCCGGCCGGACCTTTCCCATGGCGTCCAGAATGATCTTGGGCGTAGGAAGACGGGTAAGGAAATGCACATGGCTGCCGGAGCAGAACTCCACAAGGAACTCGAACATCATACCGTACATATGGGCCGTAGGCAGCATGGAGACGCAGTTGGAAGCATTGTCAAGATGCCCGTGCACCTCAAATCCGAACAGCACGTTGGAGAGCAAGGAGCGGTACGGAAGCATGACACCCTTGGAGAAGCCGGATGTCCCTGATGTATAGTTGATCATGGCCAGCTCCTCCGGAGAGTCCTCGTAGTAACTGACACACTCCGGATGGAAGCTGCGGGGGTATTTCTTGCCGAACAGTTCGTTCAGATGCTCCCGCGTGTAAGTTATCTTGTCATTCTTCGCATACAGGAGAGAAAAGTCATTCATGAGGATAATGGCATCCAGTCCAGGCATCTCGGACTGCGAGAGCCCGTCCCAGACCATATCTCCCACGAACAGGACTCTGGATTCGGAATGGTTTACCAGATGATATATATTACTGCTCTTGAACTCATGGAGCAGAGGCACAGGCACGGCACCGTATGTCAGTGCCGCGAGAAACGAGACCGCCCAGTTGGCCTGATTGCGGGAGCAGATTGCTATCTTGTCCCCCCGCTGCAGACCGCACATCTCCAGCATGATGTGTATCTTCTCTATTCTGCGGGCTACATCCCTGTAATACAGTGTCACACCATTAAAGTCGGACAGTGCCGGACAGTCCCAGTTTTTCTTTATACTTTCCTCAATGATCTTGTTTAACGATTCAGGTTTCATACATTTGGTTTTAATTGTCAAAAAGTCTGCATGTCACACAGATGCGAGTACAAGCCACCTGTTCTCAGCAACTCGGCATGAGTGCCCCGCTCCACTATACGGCCCTCCTTCATGACGATGATCTCATCAGCATGCTGTATGGTGGACAATCTGTGCGCTATCACTATGGATGTCCTGTTCTTCATGAGATTGGTCAATGCATCCTGCACCAGGCGTTCGCTTTCCGTATCAAGAGCCGACGTGGCCTCGTCGAGAATCATGATAGGAGGATTCTTGAGCACGGCCCTCGCAATGGCTATCCTCTGCCGCTGGCCACCGGAGAGCTTTCCTCCCCGGTCACCGATACAGGTGTCGTAACCATGCTCCATCTGCATGATGAAGTCATGGGCATTGGCGATTCTGGCCGCACGCATGACTTCCTCCTCGGAGACGTTCTCCATTCCGAATGTTATATTGTTCCGGACAGTATCATTGAACAGGATAGCCTCCTGCGTAACCACACCCATCAGTGATATAAGCTCCTTGGGATAATACTGCCGGATATCCACTCCGTCTATGAAAATACCACCTTCGTTCACATCATAGAACCTGGGCAGCAGGTCTACGAGCGTGGACTTGCCGGCACCTGACGGTCCTACTACAGCCACCATGCGCCCTTTCTGGATAGTAAGGTTGATGTCCTTCAGAACATAGTCGTTAGAATACCTGAAAGATACGCCACGGTACTCTATCGAGTGGTTGAACTCCGAGACATGCACCGGATTGTCCGCCTTACGGATCGAAGGCACAGCATCCAGGATGGCAAATATCCTGTTGCCGGACACAAGCCCCTTCTGGACGCTGGAGTATGCGGCGGCAATGGCCTTGGAAGGTTCCAGGACTCTCCAGTAGAATGCTATGTATACGATAAAATCAGAGAGTCCCATGCCGAGTTCTCCGCGCATCTGGAGCACACCGCCATAAAAAAGCACGGCCGCAGCCACCGAGATGCCGAGGAACTCCGACAACGGAGAAGCAAGCTCCTGACGGGAGTACATGGCCCTGCTGACGGCCTTGTGTTCCTCATTAGTCTTGTCGAAACTGTCGCGGACATATTTCTGCGCATTGAAAGCCTTGATGATCCTTATGCCTGATATGGCTTCCTCGAAATGGCTTATGATTCTGCCCATGAGAGCCTGGGTACGGGTGGCTCCGCGCTTGAGCTTGCGGCTCACTGCGCCTATGACAAAAGCAGACACAGGCAGAGTGATCAATGTCAGGACAGTAAGCTTCGGCGACATATAAAAAAGTCCTGCCATGAAGCCGATTATCAGAAGCGGCTCCCTGAACAGTATATGGAAACTGCTCGCCACACTGTTCTGCACCTCATTGACGTCATTGGACACACTGGAAAGTATATCCCCCTTGCGCTGCTCCTGGAAATAATCCACATTGAGTCTCGTTATCTTGTTGAAAAGATCCGTGCGGATATTCTTCATCACATAAGTCTTCATGTTGACCAGAATCTTCTGGGACAGGAAACGCGTGAGATTGGACAGCAACGATGTCACTATCAGCACCAGACATACGAACAGCAGGCCGCGCAAAGCTCCGCTGGCCTCCATTATCCTGGTCAGGTAATACTGGAACACCCCGTAGAAATACTCCACACTGAACGAAAAGTCCGGCATGACGGAATACTTCTCCACGGCATCCGGACTGAACAGAACCTCCACCAGAGGCTTTACCAGTGCGTAGTTGACAACTCCGAAAATTACCGACAGTATTGAGAATACCAGATACCCGGGCCAGAATCTACTGTAGGGCCTGGCATATGACAGAATCCTTTTAAAAGCTTTCATTCACTTGATTTGTTTTCCATTACTTATTTTCATCCACTTCCTCATAGTCCACGTATTCGCCTACATCGCGTCCTATGATCTTGCCGTCCGGCGCTGTATTGTCCTTGCCGGACACTGACACCTCCCCTTCCCTGGACCTGCCGTGCCTGAACCTGTCCGGGCCTCCTGCCCTGCGATGCAGAAGCCTGAGCAACAGCAACGGTACGGCTACAATTGCCGCCAATCCAAACACCAATATAAGTAACAGAACATTCAATATTCCCATAATAACTATTTTCTTCTGAACGAGCCGTCTTCCAGGTCGAGAATCATTTCCCTACCATCCGCAGTCGTAACACTGACCTCATGGCCGGACACCGGCTCGACAACTGTATCCTTCCTGAGTTTCCGTTTTTTGGAGAAATCCGCACATATCGTGCCACCGGCATCGTATATCATAGTCTGGTATGCTGTACGGACTACCCAGTACACGCTTCCTCCGACCTCTATCATCTCAGGCAGCGCAAGTATGCGCTCACTGGACGTGATGTCCTTCCATATCCCGCTCTTACGGCCGTCAATACCGTATTGCGCCACTGTATTGTCAGTATGGAGCACCATCATCGTATAGTTCTTGTCACCCTTGAAATCATATACGTCGGGACCGAGGAGTATCTCCTTGCCGAGAGTTATGGGGAAATCCTCCACAATCCGTCCAAGGCGGTCATAGAGAAAGACTTTGTTTCCTGAGCCGAACAGCATCTGGAGCTTGTTGTTCTTCAGGTAGTCTATCTGCCGCACAGTACCGCACAGCGGAGTCTTGAAACTGACAGTCCACACCGGCTTGCGGGCACTGTTCAGAAGACGCAGACTGTTGTTGCCCAGCTGCTCCAGATAATTAGTCGATCCGTCGATGAAATTCTTCACGGGGAACGGTCCTTTCGGCACCTGGACAGGTGTATCGTCCACTATCACCCCCGCTACGACCGTCCCCGGCTGCGGAAGAGACTCAAGATCCTCCGAATAGAATGTAGACCTTATGCCTAAAGCCTGTTCCTCAGGATACATGTTGAGACAGAACAGTTCGAAATTGTGCCTGCCGAAAGCCTGGGACATCGTCCTGGAATAGGGCTCACGGAAAAGAGCGGCGATCGAATCAGCGCATTTGCCAGTGTTGACCATCATGGAGAGGCACGATATCTTCCTCAATTCTTCTGCGGCAGGTGTCTGCTCCATATAATCCTGCAACGAGAACATCGTACCTCGCTTCAGTCCGCCTCTGAGATAGGACAATTCCTCCTCACCTCCCACCAGAAGCCAGCCATCCAGCACGCAGCAGAACTCCTCGGACGAAGGTCTGAAAATTTCCCCTAACAGAGCCGGTATGTAGCCGGCATACCTGTATTTACAGACGGAATCGCCTACATTGCCGACAGCCCTGGTGTCCCCGACCTTGACTGCAAGCACCCGCCTTGCACCTCCCATATCGAACGAGAACACAGATATCTCACTGATACCAAGAGATGAAGCGAATTCAGCCGTCGTCATGTCATTGCCTGAGTCCCGGCTGGCGACAGCATTGACGTAATCATAATCCTTCTTCTTTCCGCGGGCGGCCACATATACGGCATAGGCATCCATAAAGTCCTTCCAGTCTGTTATTGGGAGCGACAGAAGAGACGATGTCCCATAGGGTGCGACGGAGTACACCTGCGGCTTGCGCCCGCGCTGGGTCCGCAGAACATCCGAGAATTTTCCGTCCTGTCTCACGCATACCGAACGTCCCTCTGCCGACAGAGTCCCGTCCGTACTTCCGATGCCGAAAGCTGCCCAGTCCGCAAAATTCTGGAAAAAGGCGGCGTCTCCGACATGTTTTCTGTCGGCCGCACCCGAGAACAGTTTGCCGAGATTGGCAAAATTGACGTGTATCACTCCACAGTCGGACTTCACCCCGGTTATTCCGTCGTACATCGGCTCGTCCTTTATGGACATTCCGTTCTCAAGGTGACGAAGGGAAGACTCGACGATAACCAATGACGGACTTGCTATCAGAAACTTTCCATAGACAGCGAAAGAAGCGTCAGGTACAGCGGACTTGTGAACCACGACACTGCCGTACCGCTTGTCGATGATACCCCGGCATTTGTCCAGTATCCCGTCCATGAAGGAAGCAGCATCCACATCATCCGGTATGGACAGCACCAGAAGAGGAGACACCGAATTCTTGCTGGAATAATGCATGGACAAAGCAGCCTCCCATCCTGACGCGGCAGGAGGAATGCACCCGGCCAGTCTGCCGAGCGCACTCTCCTCGTCCGTCAAATTCCTGATCTCCGATAATGAACCGGCTTCAAAGAGGAATATGGCATCGGATGGAACTGCCTCCACTCCGTCTGTAAGCCGGTCCGTCCTTACAGTCTCCTCTCCGCTGTCGAAGAACAGCGTACAGAAAAGCCAGCCTATACCTGCCATCAGCGCAACAGCTATGACAGTGCAGATAATTATACTCCTCCTGTTCATCGGATCTCAAAAGCTTATTTTCTGCCGCCGGTCCTGCCTGTTTCCTTCTCGTCCTTGGGAAGCGCCTTGGAGACCTTGATCAGCTCTATTTCGAATATAAGCGTGCTGTTGCCCGGTATCGGACCGGCTCCGCGCTTGCCGTAAGCCAGTTCTGAAGGGATGTACAGCTCTATCTTGCCGCCTTCCTTAGCATACTGAAGGCCCTCGGTCCATCCCTTGATGACTCTGTTGAGAGGGAATACCGCACTCTCCCCTCTTTCGTATGACGAGTCGAATTCAGTGCCGTCAAGCAGACGTCCCTTATAGTTCACCTCGACAGTATCGCTTTCCTCAGGAGATATACCTGTGCCTTCCATGAGGATCTTGTACTGCAGACCGCTCTCGGTCTCCACGACTCCTTCTTCTTCCTTGTTGGCAGCCATGAACTGCTCGCCCTCTTCAAGATTGCGCTCGGCCAGATAAGCCATACGTTTCATGGCATAGCTCTGTATGTGAGTTCCCGCCTCCTGCTCTGTAAGCATCGACTCCTTTCCGTTGAGCACATCCATGAAAGCTCTCTGGATTTCCTTGATGTTAAGCTCTCCGAAATTATTGCTTTTCACCATATTGCCGAAATACATGCCGAGAGCGTAGCTGACAGTGTCTATCTGCTCGGATGTGGTGTCGGGCATTCTGTCTCCTTTCTGGTAAGTACCTGCGCAGGAAGATAGCGCAAAAACGGCTGCCGATGCGGCTGCCAATACTGTTACAAACTTGTTCATTTCAATATTTTAGTTTTATTCGTTGTCATATATATGGCGGCCAGTCCGAGACATGCCGCGATAAACGACGAGGCCAGGACTGCCAGTTTGCCGGCATTTATCAGTGCCGGATCATCGAAAGCAAGGTTGTCTATGAAAATGGACATGGTAAAGCCTATGCCGCCGAGCATGCCGATTGCCAATATCTGACGCCATCTGGCCCCATCCGGCAGACCGGCCAGCCCCAGTTTTACAGCCAGCCAGCTGAACGTCAATATCCCCAAAGGCTTGCCGACCAGCAGGCCAAGGGCCACTCCAGGTATCACAGGAGGCATTGACGATCCTATGGAAGACATGTCTATCACCACACCTGCATTGGCTAATGCGAAAAGAGGCATGATAAGGAAATTGACCCAAGGATGCACGACTGCCTCAATACGGCACAACAGAGAATCCGGCCCGGAAAAGGACCTTACGTCCCCTTTGGATGTCCTGGCCGGTATCGTCATGGCCAGCACGACACCGGCGATGGTGGCATGCACGCCCGAGCGGAAGACGCAAAGGAAGAGTAACACGCCAAGAACGAGATAGACCAAGACAGACCTTATCCCTGCCCTGTTCGCAGCTACGAGCACAAGAGTCACTGCAAGCGCGTACAGCAGATACATGAAGTGTATGTCATGCGAGGGATAGAATATCGCCAGGACGATTATCGCCCCTATGTCATCCACTACGGCAAGGGCCACCAGCAGCACTTTCAGGCCGGACGGGCATCTCCTTCCCATCAGCGACAGCACGCCCAGTGCAAAAGCGATATCAGTGGCCATCGGAATACCCCATCCGGAAGCGGAGGAAGTGCCTGCATTGACCATAAGATAAATAATTGCCGGAAACACCATCCCTCCCAAGGCCGCGAACATCGGAAGCATGGCCCTTTTGAAGGTGGAGAGCTCACCTATGAGCAGTTCCCTCTTTATCTCCAGCCCCACAGAGAAAAAGAAAACAGCCATCAGCACATCGTCTATCCACAATCTAAGAGGCATGCCGAAAGAATGTTCCCCGAACGACAGGCCGAACGGCACGTCCCAAAGCCTGTGCAGCCCGTCCATGGCAGGGACATTGGCGGCAACCACAGCCACCACTGCGCAGACAAGCAGCAGGACACCACCTGTCATATTGCTGTGAAGTATTCTATGCATCAGCACACGACGGCGGTAGACATACGAAAGTTTCGGCTTCATAGTGTTCGGACTGTTGATTAGTCTACAAAAATAATCAAATTTTCTTACGGGAGAGCCACGAATACAGCAACAGTCTGAAAAGCATCCTTACTCCAGCATTGGCGTCCCATTCTCCCTCCGGCCCTGGAGCCACCTCGCACAGATCGGAACCTACTATTCTCCTGCCTGACAACGCCAGGCGATACAGCATATAGTCAGCCTGAGAGAAACTCAGTCCGCCAGGCACCGGCGTACCTGTTCCAGGACAACACTCCGGAGAAAGCCCGTCAATATCGAAACTGACATACACGTTTTCAGGCAGAGCGGAAATGATGCCGTCACAGATACTCCTCCACGACTCACCTCCGAAAAGCCTGTCCTTTATCATGAAGTCGGTAAAAGGCACGAACAGGTCTGAAGATGTAATCAATTCGTACTCCGACTGGCAGAAATCCCTTATCCCCACCTGCACTATCCTGCTCACGCCAGGAACTTCCCGCATGACATTGTACATGATCGAGGCATGTGAATAACGGAAGCCCTCATAGGCATCCCTGGTATCGGAATGGGCGTCTACATGCAGGATGCCCATTCCTGGATATCTGCGGGCCAGTGCCTTGACAAGGCCGAGAGGCACACTGTGTTCTCCGCCCACCACAACCACCGACCGTCCTTCCGCGAGGTACTTCTCGGAAGTGCGCTCCACATAGTCATTGAGCTTGCAGGAACACTTGTTGACCTCCCCGCAAAGCTCCGACAGCTCCGCGTCATCAGGACTGACACCGCATTCAAGAGACTCTATCACCCGTTCGGCCATTCCACGGGCATGCGAGTTCAACTCCTGAAGCTCTTCAGATTCGGGTAGGGTCCAGACCTTCATGCCGGAGGCTCCTGACACCTTCTCATCAAACAGGTCCACCTGAAGAGACGCCGCCAGCATGGATGCAGGCCCTTTTGCCGTTCCCTTTCCATAGGAAACCGTAGCGTCCCACGGAATCTGGAGCAGGACTGTGCCGGCCTCCTCCTCCGTACAGGGAAGACCGAAGAAATTACCGTTCGCAATACCTATGCTGTCCGGATCGAACTGCGCTCCCATCACTGAATCCCCTCCCTCATTATATCGTGAATATGAATCAGGCCGGCATAGTTCCCGTCACTCAGGACTACAACCGACGTTATATTGTTTACCTCCATCATCCTCAATGCATCCACTGCAAGGGCAGTCTTGTCCACCGTCTTAGGGGATACCGACATTATATCCCTGGCCTTAAGCGCATTGATATCCTTACCGTTCTCTATCATACGCCTCACGTCCCCGTCGGTTATGATACCGCGCAGCTCCCCTCCGGCTCCGAGCACCACTGTTGCACCCAGCCTGTGGGACGAAATTGTCACAATTACGCTCTTTATCGCCTCGTCTTCAGTCACCCACGGCTTATTGGCCTTGTCAAAGACATCCTCTACCCTCATATACAAACGCTTGCCGAGAGTTCCTCCTGGATGGAAGCGGCCGAAATCCTCCGCTGTGAAGCATTTGTACCTGGACAACGCCATCGCTATGGCATCGCATACCACCAGATGCAGGGTAGTGCTTGTGGTAGGTGCCAGGTTGTTGGGACATGCCTCACGCTCTATCGGAACATATATGAGATAATCTGAATGAGTTCCGAGATAGGAGTCTTTTCCGGAGACGATAGACACCACCGGGTTGCCCATTTTCCTTATAAATGGAAGGAGGCGCTTTATCTCCTCAGTATTGCCGCTTTTCGAGATGAAAAGCACGACATCGTCCTTGCCGATCATGCCCATGTCCCCGTGTACCGCGTCCGCCGAATGCAGGAATAGTGCATGAGTGCCGGTAGAGTTGAGTGTTGCCACCATTTTCTGAGCTATGATGGCGCTCTTTCCCACTCCCGACACCACGATACGTCCCTTACACTCAGCCATAAGCATCAAAGCCTCACCGAATTTGCCATCAACCACGGATGACAGTCCGGAAACAGCCTCAGCCTCTTCCCGGATAGTCTCTGACGCGTATTTTTTTAAATTTTCTATTATATTTTTCATTTTATTTGCAAGAAAATAAACTTTTCGGTAATTTTAGACGCGCAAAGGTAATAAATATGAAGATTAGTTCTGAAGAATTACATTCCAATTTAAAGAAGTTTTTCGGTTTCGACAAGTTCAAAGGAGACCAGGAGGAGATAATGATGCATCTTATCAACGGAGGCAACGCCTTCGTCCTGATGCCCACAGGAGGAGGCAAGTCATTGTGCTACCAGCTTCCTGCCCTCGTAATGCCCGGTACCGCCATCGTGGTATCCCCGCTGATCGCCCTGATGAAGAACCAGGTGGACGCCATCAGGGGATTCGTATCAGGCTCGGAGGGAGTGGCTCACTTCCTCAACTCTTCATTAAACAAGAGCCAGATACAGGAAGTGAAGGACGATCTCCTGTCGGGTGTGACAAAACTGCTTTACGTAGCACCTGAATCCCTCACCAAAGACGACACCGTCACCCTTCTGAAGAATATAAAGATATCATTCTACGCCATAGACGAGGCCCATTGCATATCGGAGTGGGGACATGACTTTAGACCGGAATACCGCAACATACGCAGCATAGTGGAGAGACTGGGAGTTGCGCCTATAATAGCACTTACAGCCACAGCCACGCCAAAGGTACAGGCCGATATACAGAAAAACCTGTGCATGATGGACGCGAAAGTGTTCAAAAGTTCCTTCAACCGGCCCAACCTTTACTACGAAGTAAGGGACAAGACCAATGTGAAAAAGGAGCTCATAAGATTCATCAAGGAGAACGAGGGCAAGTCCGGAATCATATACTGCCTCAGCCGGAAAAAGACGGAAGAGATAGCCGAATTCCTCAATGTCAACGGCATAAAGGCTCTGCCATACCATGCCGGCATGGACGCCGCGACAAGAGCCAAGAACCAGGACATGTTCCTGATGGAGGAGGTCGACGTGATAGTGGCCACCATTGCGTTCGGCATGGGGATCGACAAACCGGACGTAAGGTTCGTCATACATTTCGACATACCCAAAAGCCTTGAGGGATACTATCAGGAGACCGGAAGGGCCGGAAGGGACGGAGAGGAAGGAAAATGCATCACGTTCTACAGCTACAAGGACATACTCAAACTCGAAAAGTTCATGCAGGGCAAACCGCTCTCAGAACAGGAAATAGGCAAGCAGCTCCTTATGGAGACCGTAGCTTACGCCGAATCCAACCGATGCAGGAGAAAGATACTGCTCAACTATTTCGGAGAGGACTACCCGGATGAGAACTGCGGCAACTGCGACAACTGTATCCATCCCAAGAAAACCTTCAACGGACAGGAGGAGATGGCCACTGTCCTGGAGCTGGTCGCGTCCATGAAGGAGAACTTCAAGGCCGAACACCTGGCCAACATCCTGACCGGAGAGATAAACTCCCTGATAAAATCATACAACCACCACCAGAGCGAATTTTTCGGAGCAGGACGCGACAAAGGCCAGAAATTCTGGATAGCCATAATACGGCAGGGAGTGCTGATGCATTTCCTTTTCAAGGACATCGAGCAGTACGGACTCATCTCCATAACCGACAAAGGCAGGGACTTCATAGAACACCCATACACCATCATGCTTACAGAAGACCGCGAGTTCTCGGACGGAGATGACGACGATGATGACGACACGGCGGCAATCCCCACGGTCAGGCACGGCAGCGGAGCAGGAGACCCGGCCCTGTTCTCCATGCTGAAGGACCTGAGAAAAGACATGTCCAGAAAACTGAAGCTCCCCTCGTTCGTCATATTCTCCGACCCGTCCCTCGAGGACATGTCCATCCACTATCCCATAACCATAGACGAGTTGAGGAACTGCCAGGGCGTAGGTGACGGAAAGGCCAGGAAATACGGACAAGAATTCATTAAGCTCATCGCCAAATATGTAGAGGAAAACGACATACAGAGACCGGACGACATAGTCGTAAAATCCCTTGTCAACAAATCCGCCAACAAAGTATACATCATACAGAACATTGACCGGAAGATACCGCTCGAAGACATTGCTGACGCAAAGGACATGGACATGACAGAGGTGCTGGATGAAATAGAAGCCATTGTAGCATCCGGAACCAAGATAGACTTAGATTACTACATCGAGCAGAACGTGGACGAAGACAAGATCGAGGACATCTACGACTATTTCAAGGAGGAGGCGGAGACCGACTCCGTGGAAGACGCCAAGAAAGAACTCGGTCCTGACTATCAGGAAGAGGAGATCAGACTGGTCCGCATCAAGTTCCTGTCGGAAGTGGCCAACTGATTACGCACCTATTATATATCTAAAGTTCTATCCTTTTCTCCACAGACGAGAAATAAGTGATCTGCCGCTTGGCATACCGTCTTGTATTTCTCTTGACCAGTTCCACCGCATCGTCAAGAGAAAGTTTTCCGTCCATATACTCAAAGACCTCCTTGTAGCCGACAGTCCTCAGCGCAGGCATTTCCCTGTACCGTGCCAGAGCGCGCACCTCATCCACCAGTCCGGCCTCGAACATGGCCTCGGTACGGCGGTCAATCCTCGCGTACAGTCTCTCCCTCGGCATAGTCAGACAGATCCGTTCTATATCGAACGGACGCTTCTTCCGCGGACCAGTCTTGAAAGACGAGAATTTACGTCCGGTAGAGACCGTCACCTCCAGAGCCCTGACCACACGCTGCCGGTTCGACAAGTCTATGGCAGCCCAACTCTCCGGGTCTACCCTGCGCAGCTCCTCTGCAAGAACCGCCACCCCTTCGGTCAGCGCTCTTTCAGTAAGTCTCTTCCTCAGTTCCTGATCCGCCGGAGGAAAATCATCCAGGCCATAACACAAAGCATCGGCATAAAGACCCGACCCGCCCACCATGACAAGCCTGTCATGATCACGGAACAGTTCTGTCAGCAGCTCCATCGCATCAAGCTCATACTGACCTGCTGAATAATACGATGATACCGAATGACTGAAAATAAAATAATGTCTTACCGTCCGGAGCTGTTCCGGAGACGGAGGTGCGGTGCCTATCCGCATCTCCTTGAAAATCTGTCGTGAGTCACAGGAGATGACAGGAGAACCGTACTCCTGCGCAAGTCGTACGGCATAATCCGTCTTGCCCACGGCAGTAGGTCCCAAAACAACTGTCAACAGCTTGCCCATGCCTGTTCAGGATATTTCAGACCGTCTCTTCTCCCTCAGGAAGATCCTCGTCCTCGAATGCGTCCTCCTCCACCGCATCATCTGCCTGCACGGCATGTCTGTCGGAGAACGCCTCGTAATCCTCATACACAGCCGAGAACTGATCAGGATTACGACCTTTCTCCGCAACCAGAAGCGGATAGGAAAGCCTTGGGTTGAACTCAGTCTCAGATTCGAGCGACAGTTCCATAAAAAGGTTGATGCTCATATTGTACACATACCTCAGTACCGGCTCCCCATGCTCTACTGTATCTGCAAGGGTGACCATGTCCATAGAACCGTCTCCGAAATCGAACAGTCCGAGACGTCGCCTTACCTTGCCTTTCTCCGACACAGTCTCGAACATCGTCATCTGATCCGGCGAGAAGCACATGTCCCGGTCAAGGAACTCGTGCAGTCTGAACAAGGACATACCCGAGTCGAAATCGTATTCCCGCATGAATATCCTGTTTCCGGGTATTGTCACTTTATATCTCAATATCATGGCATTAATGTTTTAATTCTCTCAAAAAGCCCACGGTGTCCACCCCATCCGGGTAATCGTCCACAGCCGGTCTCTGAGCAGAACCAAAGTTAGTGATAATTTTTTGAATCCTGTCACTGTTCCGGGACACAAATTCTCTTATTTCCCCATCATCCTCATACTCTGCATACCACGCAGTGCACAGCGGCAGATCCATACCATAGGGACGGCAGTCGCACAACCGTCCGCACAAAGCCCGCAAGTCGCGCAGGATGACGGTCCCGCCATCAAGAAAACTTTCCCCGGCCAAGGCCAGCACAGCCCTGTTCCGTCTGTGGGCATTCTTCGCAAGGCTGCCAAGATGCCGGACGGCAAACCTTTCCACCGAGCGGAGCAAGTTACCTGCATCATAGTCACGTGGAACCAGCAGACATGTGACGCTCCGGCAGCCAAGACCATAATACAGCAGCATGTCCTCGGCAAGGGCATCCAGCTCCTTTTCCGTCTCACGGCCATCAAGCACGGCCACACTGAACCGGCCGGAGCGTATCAGGCTTGGGATACCGGAAAACCGGTTCCTGAAAAACGAAGCAGCCTCATCCCCGCCCATAGTGACAATGGCGCCGACATCCCACCCGTCCACAGAGCTGCAGAATTCCACATCAGGGAAAAGCACCGGAAGCAGATACCTGTCTTTCGACGAGAGCTTCACCACCGGTCTCCAACCGGCAGCCATGACCGACAGGATATCGTGGAATGCAACAGCAGGGATATTGCCGGAAGCGACCACACCGCAGACTCTTTCCTGGCTGAGCCTGGACATGCCACTGCCTGCAGGATAACGCGAAAGCCATGCCCGAAGCACATCCTCTTTCAGAAAAGTGGACGACAATGCCTCAAGAGCACGCCTCTGCATATAGGGCGTAAACAGTACATTGTCCCGGGCCCCGGCCTCCACCGCCGCGTCCAGCTCCGGCCATGCTCCGGCACTTCCGAGCCATCCGTCCAGCCTTGCGCCCAATTGCGCGGCTCCCTCTATCAACAAGTCCGTACGCATATTCTCAATCTTGCCCCAAAGATAAAAAAATTTAGGTTCATCCGTCTTTTTTGCCTAACTTAGGGCCTCAAACATCCGGACATGGACAATCAGGAGAAAAATGACACCTACAGCAGTATAGCGGCTTCCTCGGAAGGGGTCTACAAAGAGAAAGGCAGCCGTTTTCTCGCTTTCGCATATCCGGTCACCTCCGAGCATGAGGTAAAGACGCTGCTTGACAAGGCAAGAAAAGACTACTACGACGCACGGCATCACTGCTACGCATACAGGATCGGAATCAACGGAGACATATGGAGAGTCAATGATGACGGAGAACCTTCCTCGACGGCAGGCAGACCCATATACAGCCAGATACTGTCCAAAGGACTGAGTGACATTCTGATCGTAGTCGTGAGATATTTCGGAGGAACGAAACTGGGCGTGCCAGGACTGATAAGGGCATACAAGTCAGCTGCAGCTGACGCGATAGCAAACAGCCGGATTGTGGAGAAGACCGCATCGGAGATGTTCGAAGCTGTCTTCGACTATGCCGCTACGGACAAGGTTATGCGGGCACTCAAGGACATGGGAACGGCACCTCTCAGCTATACGGTCGGATATGAGTGCCGGATAACCGCAAGAGTGAGACTGAGCGGCACGGACAAGTTCCGCAAACGGATGGAGGAGGCGGAGGCCAGAGTCAGCCGCCTTCAGGACTGCGAGGCATGACAACAAAAAAACAATAATATTTACTTTAGGCATGGCTAAAAGTTTAATTTCAATCCAGGATTTCACTAAAGAGGAAATACTGCATATCCTCGACGTGGCTGAGGAGATGGAACACAACAAGTCCCAGACCTTTCTGAGCGACAAGGTGGTGGCCTGCATCTTCTTCGAGCCTTCCACCAGAACCCGGCTCAGTTTTGAAACGGCGGCCAACAGGCTGGGAGCAAGGGTAATAGGTTTCTCCGATACTGCCAATACCAGTATGAAAAAGGGAGAAAGCCTGAAAGATACCATCAAGATGGTATCCAACTATGTAGACATTATCGTCATGAGGCATCCTCTGGAGGGTGCGGCCAGATATGCTTCCGAAGTGGCCTCGGTGCCTGTCATCAATGCCGGGGACGGGGCGAACCAGCATCCCTCGCAGACCCTTCTCGACCTTTATTCGATACGCAAGACGCAGGGACGGCTCGACCATATCAATATCAATATGGTAGGAGACCTGAAATACGGCCGGACAGTGCATTCCCTCCTGCAGGCCCTGTCCCATTTCAGCCCCGAGTTCACGTTTACCGCCCCGGATGAGCTGAAGATGCCGCAGGTGTACAAGGATTTCCTGAAAGAGAAAAACATACCATACCGCGAGACGTCTTCCCTGACCGAGTATCTGGATTCTGCGGACATACTGTACATGACTAGGATACAGCAGGAGAGATTCACGGATCTCGTGGAATATGAAAAGGTGAAGAACGTCTACAGTCTCAATTCCTCCATGCTGTCCGGCGTCAAACCCAGCATGAAGATCCTGCATCCGCTTCCCCGTCTTCAGGAAATCACACAGGACGTGGACAATACGGAACATGCCTACTATTTCAAGCAGGCTGAAAACGGCATGTATGTCAGAATGGCTATAATATCGTACTTACTTGGCAAAAGATAGGAGGACAACATCATGAACAATAACGACGCAAAGAAAGAACTCAGGGTAAGTGCCATTAAGAACGGCACAGTACTCGACCACATCCCAGGTGATGTGGTCTTGAAAGTAGTGGAAATCCTCGGTCTCCGCAGCCATCCCCATCCTGTAACCATAGGCATAGGTCTGGATAGCAAGACAATGGGCAAAAAGGGCATAATCAAGATAGCTGAAAAGTTCTTCGAGGACGGGGAGTTGAACAAAATCGCCCTTGTGGCTCCCAATGCAAGTGTGAACATCATCAGAGACTACGAGGTCATCGAGAAAAAGGTCCTTGCCATCCCTGCCGAAATCAGAGGCATAGCGAGATGCATCAATCCTGTCTGCGTCACCAACCACGAAGACATAGAAACCCGTTTCTCCACTATCGTAAAAGGCAGCGAGATCCTGCTCAAATGCCACTATTGTGAGAAGATTACCGACAGCAAGAATCTGAAGATTATCAATAACGACCTTTAACGTCAACAGAACATGCAAGAGTTCACGATACCAACAATGCAGCCTTTGACTTTATCATTGATTACGACTTTTAAATGTACAAGTGCTTGCACGAACTGCTGTTTTGGATGCTCTCCGAATATACAGCAGAATAAGTTAATGTCTTTCGATGAGATTTCACGATACATAGACATCGTATGTAATGCCTTTCCAAGTATTTCGGCAGTAATTTTCACAGGAGGAGAATGTAGTTTATTAGAAGAAGACCTGACCAAATCCATCAGCAAGGCACATTCCCTTAATAAAATTACAAGGATTGTAACAAACGGACACTGGGCAAAGAATTCTGGCTACTTAATAAATGAATGGGTCAAGGCCGGATTAAATGAAATAAATTTCAGCACAGGCTTTGAACACTCCAAATTTGTTTCAACTGACACTCTTTTTTACGCTGTGGAGAAATGTTTTGAACAGGAATCGCTACAAAAGATAGTCATTAATGTTGAAGCATTTAACAATCAAAATAACAACACAAATGCTTTAAACATCAAAGAGACAACTTGGTATAAAATTTTAAATACCAAATATAAAGAAAGACTAATTATACTATCGTCCCCGTGGATTAAATTTCATACTAAAAGCCTACGTTCAAATGACAGCGACAATACTTTGAGTAATGATCTTGTTATGAATTACGACCAAGGCTGTAATTCAATTTTAAGGGATATTCACATTGATCCTTACGGAAAACTATTATCCTGCTGTGGTTTATCATCAGAATCCACTAATTATTTAAATAATGGATCAATCATTAATGAAGATTTACATTCTGCCTATGAAAGTGGATACTACGATTTATTCAAATTATGGCTATTCACTGATGGCCCTTATAAAATTCTAAAGCAATTAGGATTTTCAGACATTCCAACTAATAGGCATATTTGTAAATACTGCCACTTTATTACATCCAATCAAAATATAGTCAATCAATTAAAAAAAGAAGGAATAAAAAATGCAAGATCCATATTGCTAAATTATCATTTAAAATTAAAAAGATTAAATTATTTTTGATATGAATACAACAGAACACCAGTTAATTCCAATCACAGAATTACCTTACGAAATTAAAAACAGCAAAGGAATTATTGCTTTTGCAAATGACATTTACCTCAACCCGCAGTTATGTCGTGAGTTTAATAAAGACCCTATTTCCATTCTAAAGAATTATGGAATAACTGATTATGATGCTGGCAGTAAGAAATCGTGAACTCATTGAATAATAATAATTTCAATGACTTTCTCAGAGCACTTAACAAAAATGAGTACCTTCAAAGTAGTTTTATACAAACAATTTCTAATAATGTTGAATTCAATAAACCTAATACTTTGTTAATAGTACCAGTTGCCTTATACGCTGTAGCAATAGCAATAGCCGCCATCATAGCAGAACTTGCATTATTCGTACATATGGGGGTTAAGTTTTGGCCAAAAAAAGTTACACACGAAATACTTGACGATATCGCAATAAGGCTATTTATTGACAAGACTAAAAACATAAATCAACTTTACGCTAGCAAAGACTCACTATTTGAAGAAATAAAAAATGCGATTTCATCAATAGATATTTTATCTGATGATCAAAAAAATGAAGCATTTCAAATTGCTTGCGGAACTATTGAAAATTTACAAGATGAAGACAATTAGCAAAGGCCTTCGTAAATCCATGTTGTGGATTGTTGTTACCCTGACTGGCTTGTCGCTTTGGTTTATGACATTTGTACCGACATCACCGTACATTGACGAAGCCTTAGAACAGCTTGTCATCCCATTTGTCTTGGGCCCTGCGATAAAATTGGACTATAATGCGATTGTAAAAGAGCCTGTGCCTGACAATATATTTGACTCCCTTATAAAAACATTCGGATTGAGTGTCATGAGTATAAATTCAGGCCGGTTTTACAACAAGCAACTTGACTGCAAGATAAGGATATACGCAAATACAAAATACTCTCTGGCATATTTCAGATACTACGAGGAAGTATTCATCACTAATGATTGGGAATGAGTTATGTTCATGTCATTAAACGATATCATATTATTCCTCGGCGCTCTTGCATTCGTATTTGTGTTCTGTCTTATGTTTGTTCCGAAACGACCGCATCCGGACGACAGCGGAGAGTTCCTGATTATCCCTTTCGTCCTATGGTTTCCGATCAGAATACCTCTGGCTCAAATCAACATCAGGCAGGCTCCCGAACAGATACTCCGTTCCCGTTATCTTATCCGTGAAGTAGGAATGACCTTGGGCAGAATACGGTCCGGCAGATATTACCATCGGAAGCTTAAAATCGAGCTGAGAATCTACCTCCGGGGGAAATGCAATGCTGCTCTCGAAAAAGTAGACACGGAAGGGTAGAAAAAGATAGGAAGTAGTAT
>OJOA01000645.1_pt1 | contig 21794 bp, 20 predicted proteins | sample 1597991 | NCBI WGS metagenome assembly OJOA01 (sample SAMN01915207, study PRJEB22387) | human gut metagenome | isolation source: stool | host: Homo sapiens | place: USA | reverse complement strand
TCATAAACTGCGGGACAAAGTCCGCGAGGGAATCTCGTACAGAGTCAGGCATCAGCATGTGCCATTCACCTTTAGCATCATCCTCGTATGTCAGCACAAGACCGAACTTCTGGAGTTTATAGAGAGTTTTGCGTATCTTGCGTACCACGTATGCATTGGCACTAGCCGTGACAAACACCTCGAGCAACTGATGTTCTGCCTTGCAAAGGGAACACATGATATTCACCGGAGCAGAAAGAATTCCCTCAGCCACCCGCCGGGCTGTCTCTTCCTTCTTCAAGTTAGGACTTACATACAAGTCCAGTTTCTTCGCAATTCCAGCATCCGCTGCTTTGCCATGCAATTGTAGATGGCGGCAAGGCTAATATTAGAACCGTATTCCTTATTTTTAATGGTAACCATATTTCCAATTTTAGAAAACACAATCTTCCACAATATATCTGTCTACATTCCGCTTTTCCTTACTGAAGTTCACCCCCACCTTGACAAGATGCCTCCCGTCCAGCGTATAAGGAATCAGATACCCTTTTTCGTCAATCTGCCGTAAAGCCTCCTCAGCACTGCCGTTCAGTTTAAACTCAAAAACATAAATGGTATCTTTCGTCTTCACCACGGCATCGGCACGACCGTGGGCACTACGGATTTCCGTCTCAACAAATTGTCCCATCAAAGTGAAAACCACATAAAAGATAGCCTGGTAGTGACGCTCCGTATTATCGCTCAAATCGTATGGCATACCGGCAAAAAACACCCGGAGACGTTCCATGAAAGCATCCACATCACCGGAACGGAGTTCACGCATAAACTTGGCTATGTGGAAACCGGTTTCATCATCGGTCACTTCCGTATAATAAGGTACCAGAAAATTCAAGAAACCATAGCGTACCTCATCATTGGGAAAACCCAAAGTGTACAATAAAACATCCCTATCGTAGTCTTTGATGGTCAGATAACCACTTTGATAAATCATGGGAAGCGGATTCTTTACTTCTGCACGATACTCAAAAAAGGCGGAAGCCGTCACTTCAACTCCCTCAATCAGAAGGCGCAAATCATAATCACTCTCTTTCAATAAATTTACCAAATAGGTAGGAGTACCGGTCTGAAACCAGAAATTATCCAAAATCTTCGACTTGCATGCATTCAACACACTGAAAGGATTAAAAACCCCTTCACAATGAGGGTAAAAATGATAACCGTCATACAGCTTCGTCATCCGCTCCAAAGTTGTATCGAAGTCCATCCCATTGGAAACACCCAAACGTTCTATCTCCGGAGTAAACGTTGTGAGCAGTTCTTCCTTAGTAATACCACATAAAGAAGAATAGTCGGGCCATGTACTGATGTCCTGCAACTGATTTAAATCACTGAACACGCTAATCTGCGCAAACTTCGTCACACCCGTCAAAAAAACAAAGCGGAGATAACGGTCGGCACTTTTCAGTACCCCATAAAAGGCTTTCAATATCCGACGATACTCTTCCGTTAACTTTTCATCCGAAAGAGCTTGAAGCAAAGGCTTATCGTATTCATCAATCAACACTACCACTTGCTTACCCGTCTGGGCATACGCCTGCTCTATCACATAGGCAAAGCGCTCTTCGGGACTACGCTCCTGCTTTTCCGCACCATATTTCAATTCCCACTTTTCCAGATATTGATTAAGCATGGCTACCAAATCTCCGGCTGTTTCATATTTACGTGCATTCAAGTCCAGATGCAATACAGGGTATTCCTCCCACCGGGTTTCCTGTTTTTCGATGGCAAGCCCGTGAAACAAATCTTTACGTCCTTGAAAGTAAGCTTCGAAGGTAGATATAAGCAAACTCTTACCGAAACGGCGAGGACGGCTCAAAAAATAGGGAGTGGAATTGGATGCTATCTTATAGACCATTGCTGTTTTGTCTACATAAAGATAATTTTCTTCACGCAGCTTTTCAAAAGTCTGTATACCAATTGGCAGTTTACGCATCTGTTCCATCTTATTTCTCTTTTTTAGAAGCTATATGCAAATATACGTTTTTTCTTCAAAGAGAAATTCTATTTATACATTTTTATTCCATTTCCTCCCATGGATAAGGATTATCCACCACATTCTGAAACTCGTCAACTGCTTCCTGCTGCTCGGCAGTCAGTGATGCAACACTCCAAGAAGCAATGATAGAACGGCCTTCGTCGGCCAAAGGCTCATCGAAAACCTCTCCATAACAAGCCGTAAGCAAGCGGAGTTTCAGCAAAGAGGAAGGAAGGGAATCAAGGGTGTCCCAGCAACGCCTCAATACCTCCTGCACATGCTGCTGTTTTTCTCCATGGTCAATGAACGAGGCACTATACCCCTTCAAGAGCGCAAGACATACATTTGCCTGCTCCTCCACCGTGGTGCCCCAGGTGCCGGAATTATACAAAGTTGTGGTCAAGCGATAGACTTCACTGTTACGACGAGACAAATCATCGCTATAGATAGGACTACCGTCCATACCCAAATACATCAGATCGTGCGCGGCACGCTGAAGGAGGAGTGCTTCTTCTAAAAGAGACATGAGTAGTAATTATAAATTAAAGACTAGCGGATTACTTCAATGAGGTCTGGATGGATGGTCGCCATGGCAACGGCGATGATACCTTGTATAGCAATCACTACACGACGATCACGGGCACCTTTTACCTTTAGAAAAACACCTTCTTGACCCTCGAAGTCGCCACCGGTGATACGGACTTTCGTACCTTTGGAGAGATTCAGTTCTTCGGGTTGGAAATAGAGAAGATGGTCATTGTAGGTACCGGCGACGGCTATGAAACGCTGCATATCATGGTCGGGAATGATTATTTTCTGACCGCTACGGGTATCAGTAATATATTGCAAATAAGTAATTTGAGACTTAAATCGCTGCACTTCGGAAGGACGTGCGTGGACAAAAACCAGATTACGGATGACGGGAACCAAAGCACGGACTTTCCTGCCCCTACAGATACTTATCTTATATTGCATGGGAATGAAACAGCCAATATTTGCCTTTTCGAGAAGATGCATAGCTTCAAGCTCCCTGCGGTATGTGGCACGCATGGCAAACCAAACTTCGGTCTCTTTATCCATTTCTATTCTTGCTAATTTTACTTAGAAAAAGGTATTCCTTGGGGGCTTTGAACTACTATTACAGAACTGTAGTTCAATCACTTGCGAGCATTTTATGGGAAGTTTGACAAGCACTATGCCCTTCTTGTCAACAGATTCTCTGCGGTTGTTCATTACCTTTTGGTAAGAAACTATAAACGAACGTATTAGAAACAAAAAAGCGTTTTTTAATCGTACGTTTAATGAACGCAAAGATAGAGACGTTTTTTGTAATGGCAAAATGTTTGATAGAAAAATGTTCCTAATAATAAATAATGATAAGTATATTACATTGAATTTCAGCAGTATATGCAATATGTGTAATCAGTTAAAATCTTCTTATTTTTAGCTCTTTGAGTATGTCTTGTATAAGTTCGAAATAGCTGTTTTTTAAACGTACGTTTTTTAAACAGCATATCATCTTATATATCAACCATTTACAACTCACCCTTCACATTTCCCTCCAAAATTCCCTTATTTCTCCCACACTTTTTATACTTTCGCATTTTTTAACCAGAATAAAAAACAGTTAAACGAACAAAGAATTACACAAATGAAAGAACTCAAAAAAAGAAGCATCTCAACAGTAACGAGCAGAGAAGCATGTCGTATCAATCTGATACACAGAAGATAAGAACAACGAAAGTAAAGGAACACAGCTCCATAGTGGACGAAAAGCTATTGGCAGAACGGGTTTACTACGGAGACCAGACCCATGTTTATGTAGGTTACTTAAGAGCCTTTAAATCAGGCTATTTTGAAGGCACAAAAATTAGAAAAATAACGGATATAGCCAAACTGCTCGTAGCATCCGAAAACTTCACAAGAGAGCCAGAGGAGAGCAAAAGCCTTTGACTTACAGTACGATAATCACCGAATTGGAGAAGGTATGGGCCATCATAAAACGGGAAGACACCACACTGATTGACCCATACGGATATGATGTAAGGATAAATCACTGATAGTTCAGTACCTGGAAAGGCAGTAATTTTGCCGCCGTCAGCAACCGGACAGAAGGGCTACACCTTTCTTGTCGGATGGTGTAGCCTCAACAAGGCAAGGGCGTAGCCATCCGTACTGAAAGGAGTAGCCCTTTTTCATTGCTGATTATCATACATTTACTAACCCTAAAAACATAAAAAATGGGAAAAGAAAAAACTGAATTTGAGGAGAAATTTGTATCCAAAACAGAAAAAACAAAAAAGCTATGGGAAAAACGGATTACGGAAAACACGACATTGAGCATGGAGTCTGTACAATGGATGGCACAACGCATAAATTCCCTATTGGAATACATGCGATACGGATATGCATTGATAGCCTACCGAAAGCAGGACGGCAGCTTCTACATGGGAAGAGGAACCCTTGTTTCCTACGAAAGCGACTTCAAAAAGAAACATGACATGACAAGCATTAAAGTTCACGTAGCCTATTGGGACGCGGAACAACAAGGCTGGCGGACTTTTCTGATTGAGAATTTTATGGAGTGGAGACCGATAGTAAACTAACAAAAAACATCAATATCAAAAGCTATGGAGGCTTATTTACTACATGATGCCAATGCCGGCAGCAACCTAAAATTAATGATTATGATACAAGAAGAAGGTATGAAAGGATATGGCATTTACTGGACAGTGCTCGAATTCCTCAGATTGCAGAACGAATATAAAGCCAGCCTGAAAGTGATTCCCATACTGGCACAAAAAGCAAGGGTGACAACCGCCACACTGAAGCGAATCATCTATGACTATGCGCTGTTCGAGGTGAACGAGACAAGCTTCTCATCCCCCGGACTAAGCCGCCGCATGGAGCCATGGGACGCCCAACAAGAAGCTAAAAAAGAGGCCGGACGTCGCGGTGGACTGGTTAACCAGCAGAGAATCAGGGATGCCAAGGCAAGCAGCGCTTTAGCAAATAAACTAAATAAAGAGAATAAAGAAAACCCCTCTCTATCTCCCCAAGGGGAGACGGGAAGAAGGAAGGAGGAGATTCTTCTGACTCCACCGGAGTACACGCTCAACAGACAGACGCATAATTACCAAGGCCTGATGGAAGAGCTGGCAAGGCAGAAAGTAACCGACATCCACGATTTGAATGCCATCCTGAGACTGACAGATTTTGGAAAACTGGGAGGGAAAATCTGGAAAATCCTATATGAGTTGAACAGCTCACCCCAACTGAAAGCCCGCATCGTGATGCCCGGAAAGTATATACTGAAATTACTCAGGGGTTAGATTTAATAAAAGAAATATAATACTTATCTTTGTGTCCATAACAAAACACCCTAATCATTATGAATCTGAAAAAACTATTTTTTGCTTCCGCCCTGCTCTTTGCTGCATGCGGCACTATCCAGGCCCAGGAAGTCATTGCCCACCGTGGTTTCTGGACTACGGACGGCTCGGCCCAGAACTCCCTTGCCGCACTTGTAAAGGCTGATTCTATCCACTGCTACGGCTCCGAGTTCGACGTTTGGCTCACCACAGACAATCAGCTGGTTGTCAATCATGACGCCACCTTTAAAGGCGTAACTATGCAAGATGCCACAGCCAAGGTATGCACCGCCGTACAACTGGACAACGGCGAACAACTCCCTACCCTGCAACAGTATCTGGACAAGGCAAAAAGCCTGAAAACCCGCCTTATCCTCGAACTGAAAGCCCACAAGACCCCCGAACAGGAAACACGAGCCGTAGAGGGTATCGTAAAAATGATAAAGGACAAAGGACTGGAGGACCGTACGGAATATATCACCTTCTCCCAACATGCCACCAAGGAGTTTATCCGTCTGGCACCCAAAGGCACCCCCGTCTACTACCTGACCGGTGACCTTACCCCCAAGGAGTTGAAAGCATGGGGTTGTGCCGGTCCCGACTATCACTTCAGTGTCTTCCAAAAACATCCTGAATGGATAAAGGAATGCCACGACCTCGGCATGAAAGTAAACGCCTGGACCGTAAACGAAGCCAAAGACATGGAATGGCTCATCAGCCAAGGAGTAGATTTCATTACAACCAATGAGCCGGTAGTGCTGGAAGAAATTTTAAAGAAAAAATAGCCGCTCCTTATACATTTAGAAACAAAAACCAAACAAACCGCTTCATTATGTCCGCAATGGAGCGGTTTATTGTTTTCAAAAAGATAGCAATTAGCCCTATAAAAAATCTTTTTTCTTATTTTGAATCAAACTAAACTTTCACATGGATTACAATTTATATAAAAACAAAGCCATATGCTTTTAAATTGAAAGCCTGACAGTAGATATTCTCATTGAATGAAAGTTTCGCTAAAAAATAATAGAAAATAGATATGCTTTACAGTTAATTATAAAACAAAACGTCGTATATTTGCATCGAAATAAAACAAAAGGATATATTAACCAACCGATAAAGGACAAAATGACAAGAGCTATAAAATTCACCAAGATGCACGGTGCCGGAAACGACTACATTTATGTAGATACGACCCAATATCCTATCAGCCATCCGGAAGAACTTGCGAGGGCATGGAGTGCACCGCATACGGGAATTGGAAGTGACGGTCTGGTACTTATCGGTTCTTCGGACAAGGCCGATTTCAGCATGCGGATATTCAATGCCGACGGCTCGGAGGCCCGGATGTGCGGCAATGCAAGCCGCTGCATCGGAAAATATCTTTTTGACTACGGACTGACCTCCAAAACAGAAATCGCACTCGATACACTGTCAGGTATAAGGATGCTAAACCTGCACTTGGCAGACGGAAAGGTCAACTCTGTAACCGTAGACATGGGCATACCTGCCGACGAACCGGCAGACTACGACGGCAAAGGAGCCAAACCGATGAAAGAACAGCCCATCGAAGTGGACGGAGAACGATATGTAGGGACCACCGTATCCATGGGAAACCCGCATCTGGTAATCTTTGTCAATGATATTGAAGCCATCGACCTTACAGTCATCGGTCCCAAACTGGAGAATCACCCTCTCTTCCCCGGACGCATCAATGTAGAATTTGCCCAGATATTGGGAGAAGGAAAAATAAGGATGCGTGTCTGGGAACGAGGCTCGGGCATCACCCAAGCCTGCGGAACCGGAGCTTGTGCCACCGCCGTGGCAGCCTTCCTCACCGAACGCGCAGGAAGGGAATCCATCATCGTCATGGACGGAGGCTCACTCACCATCCGATGGGACATCGCCACCAGGCATGTACTGATGACGGGAGAAGCCACCAAAGTATTCGACGGCAAAATTGAATTAATTGACTAACCACCAACTATCAACCAAGAAAAGATTATGGCATTAGTAAACGAACATTTTTTAAAGCTACCGGGCAGTTATCTGTTTTCAGACATAGCCAAGAAGGTAAATACTTTCAGGATAACACATCCCAAGCAAGAGGTCATCCGTCTGGGTATCGGAGACGTTACCCGGCCACTGCCACCGGTCTGCATCGAAGCGATGCACAAGGCAGTGGAGGAGATGGCTGACGCACGGACATTCCGTGGATATGGTCCCGAGCAGGGATACGACTTCCTGATAGAAGCCATCCTCAAGCACGATTACCTTCCGCGAGGCATCCATTTCGGTCCTACGGAAATCTTCGTGAACGACGGAGCAAAGAGCGACACGGGAAACATCGGCGACATTCTCCGCCACGACAACAGCGTAGGCGTGACCGACCCTATTTATCCGGTCTATATAGACAGCAACGTGATGTGCGGACGTGCCGGAGTACTGGAGGAAAACGGCCAGTGGAGCAACGTCACCTACATGCCTTGTACCGCCGAGAACGACTTCATCCCGGAGATTCCGGACAAGCGCATCGACATCGTCTACCTCTGCTACCCCAACAACCCCACGGGCACCACCTTGACCAAGCCCGAGCTGAAGAAATGGGTGGACTATGCGCTCGCCAACGACACGCTGATTCTGTTCGATGCCGCCTACGAAGCCTTCATCCGCGAAGACGACGTGCCCCACTCCATCTACGAGATAAAGGGAGCGAAGAAATGCGCCATCGAGTTCCGCAGCTTCTCGAAGACTGCCGGATTCACGGGAGTACGCTGCGGCTACACCGTTGTGCCGAAAGAACTCACTGCCGCCACGCTGGAAGGCGAACGCATCCCGCTGAACAAGCTCTGGAACCGCCGCCAATCTACCAAGTTCAACGGCACCAGCTACATCACCCAGCGGGCGGCGGAAGCCATCTACACACCGGAGGGACAGCGGCAGATAAAGGAAACGATAGATTATTATATGGACAATGCCCGGACCATGAAGCAGGGCCTTGAAGCGGCCGGGCTGAAAGTCTACGGCGGTGTGAACGCTCCTTACATCTGGCTGAAAACACCTGACGGAACGGGCTCCTGGCGGTTCTTCGAACAGATGCTGTACGAAGCCAATGTAGTGGGCACACCGGGTGTAGGTTTCGGCCCCAGCGGTGAAGGATATATCCGGCTGACGGCCTTCGGCAAGCACGAAGACTGCGTGGAAGCCATGAAGCGCATCCGGAAGTGGCTGAAATAAAAAAACAATTGAATTAGCGAGGTACTTGCTATAATCGAGTCGGACTGATCATCCGGAATTTTTCTAAACTTAAAGGTAAAAAGGTATGAAAACAAAAAGTGTAAAATGGGGAATAATGGCAATGGCGCTGTTATCAATGGCAATGCCTTTCACGGCAAAGGCTCAGGATAAAGTGGAAGCGTCGGCAGGTGTCGACCTCGTAAGCGGTTACGTGTGGCGTGGCCAGGATTTGGGAGGGGTAAGTCTCCAGCCGAGCGCATCCATCGCCTACAAAGGTTTCTCTCTGGGAGCTTGGGGCTCCGTAGGCATCGAGAGTTCGGACACGAAAGAGTTCGACCTCATACTGGGATATTCAACCGGAGGCTTCAGCGTATCGGTGACGGACTACTGGTACAATGTGACCGGAGATGGGGTGACAGCCAAATACTTCCAGTACGGTGCACACAATGCTGCCAACTCACATCTGTTCGAGGCGCAAATCGGCTATGATTTCGGCCCCGTAGCCGTAAACTGGTACACCAACTTTGCAGGCGACGACGGTGTTGACAAAGACGGTGATCGTGCTTATTCATCCTACATCTCCGTGGCAACCCCCTTCACACTGGGCGGTCTGGACTGGACGGCCGAGATAGGCGCTACCCCTTGGGCCACGGACTTCTATGGAGCCAACGGATTTGCCGTATGCGACGTCAGCCTGGGAGTATCAAAAGACATCAAAATCGCCGATTCCTTCTCCCTCCCGTTGTTTGCCAAAGCAACCTGGAATCCAAGGTCTGAAGGTGCCTATTTCGTAGTCGGACTAAGTTTCTAAGATGAAAAACCTATGATTTACACACACCGAAAGGCAAATAGTAAATCGTAAATTGTCTAATCGTAAATTATTTAAGGTATGAAAAAGATTGAAGCTATTATCCGAAAGACCAAGTTCGAGGACGTGAAGGACGCGCTGCTCGAAGCGGACATCGAATGGTTCTCCTATTATGATGTACGGGGCATCGGGAAATCCAGACAAGCCCGTATCTACCGTGGTGTCATGTACGACACCAGTTCCATCGAGCGCATCCTTATCTCCATCGTGGTGCGCGACAAGAATGCGGAAAAGACCGTACAAGCCATCATCAAATCTGCACAAACCGGTGAAATCGGCGACGGACGTATCTTCGTCATCCCCATTGAGGATGCCATACGCATACGTACTGCAGAGAGAGGCGACATCGCACTCTACAATGCCGAACAAGAAAGATAACGGGCAGCTACAAACCACAACCAAGAAAATACAATACAACTAAAAGCAACAAGAAATTATGGACAAACATAGTAAATGCAGTCTCTACAGACTGCGTATGGCCCTTGCCATATCCATAGCATTCTGCTTCACTACAGATATATTTGCACAAGCCACCTCAACCACAGACAGTACAGCCATTGCCACTCCCGATACGGTAGGTGAACTGACCAACGGACTGAACACTGTATGGATGTTGCTTGCAGCCATGCTGGTATTCTTCATGCAACCGGGCTTTGCACTGGTCGAAGCCGGTTTCACCAGAGTAAAAAATACGGCCAATATCCTGATGAAGAACTTCGTTGACTTCATGTTTGGCAGCCTGCTCTACTGGTTCATCGGTTTCGGACTGATGTTCGGTGCAGGCGGATTCATAGGAATGCCCCATTTCTTCGACCTCTCGTTCTACGACGGCGGCGGGCTTCCCACGGAAGGTTTCCTGGTATTCCAGACTGTATTCTGCGCAACGGCTGCCACCATCGTGTCCGGCGCTATGGCAGAACGTACCAAATTCTCCATGTACCTGGTTTACACCATCTTCATCAGTGTGCTGATTTATCCCGTTTCCGGTCACTGGACTTGGGGCGGCGGCTGGCTGATGAACGGTGAGGCAGGTTCCTTCATGATGGAAACATTCGGAACAACTTTCCATGACTTCGCAGGTTCCACCATCGTCCACTCCGTAGGCGGCTGGATTGCCCTGGTAGGTGCGGCCATCCTCGGCCCGCGCATCGGGAAATACGGCAAAGACGGCAAGTCAAGAGCCATTCCGGGACATAACCTCACGATTGCGGCACTGGGTGTATTCATCCTTTGGTTCGGATGGTTCGGCTTCAACCCCGGTTCACAGTTGGCAGCAGCCACTACGGACGATGCAAAGGCCATCTCGCATGTATTCCTCACCACCAATCTGGCAGCCTGCGCAGGCGGTTTCTTTGCATTGGCGGTAAGCTGGATGAAATATGGCAAACCTTCCTTGTCTCTGACGCTGAATGGCATTCTGGCCGGATTGGTAGGCATCACGGCCGGTTGTGACATGGTTTCTCCCTTCGGGTCGGTAATCATCGGCACCATCTGCGGCATCCTGATGATTTATTCGGTGGAATTCATCGACCGGACACTGAAAATTGACGACCCCGTAGGGGCCAGTTCCGTACACGGCGTCTGCGGTTTCACGGGAACCATCCTCACCGGACTGTTTTCCACCAGTGAGGGACTGTTTTACGGTGCAGGCTGGAGCTTTCTCGGAGCGCAGGTATTCGGTGCACTCGTAGTAGGCGCATGGGCAGCAGGCATGGGATTCATCATCTTCAAAGGACTCGACAAAATCCACGGCCTCCGCGTTTCCAAACGTGTGGAGGAAGAAGGACTCGACATTTACGAACACGGCGAGTCTGCCTACGGTGCATAATGATTTTATATTTTATTAAACCAACAATTACAACTCTAAGGTATTATGTCAAAATTGAGATTCAGAGTAGTAGAGACGGCGTTCAAGAAGAAACCCGTTGCAGTGGCAGTCCCGGCGGAACGTCCGTCAGAGTATTTTGCCAAGTATGTATTCAACAAGGAGAAGATGTTCCGCTATCTGCCGAGCAAGGTGTATGCCAAACTGACGGATGTGATTGACAACGGAGCTCCGCTGGACCGCAGCATAGCCGACGAGGTTGCCGCAGGTATGAAGAAATGGGCGGTTGAAATGGGGGCGACCCACTATACGCACTGGTTTCATCCGCTGACCGAAGGTACTGCCGAAAAGCACGATGCTTTTGTGGAACACGACGGCAAAGGCGGCGTGATGGAGGAATTCACCGGCAAACTGCTCGTGCAGCAGGAACCGGACGCTTCCAGTTTCCCGAACGGCGGTATCCGCAATACGTTCGAGGCACGTGGCTACTCGGCATGGGACCCCTCCTCCCCGGCATTCATCGTAGACGACACGCTCTGCATCCCGACTATTTTCATCGCCTATACCGGTGAGTCTCTGGACTACAAGGCACCGTTGCTGAAAGCCCTGCGTGCCGTAGACAAGGCTGCCGTCGACGTATGCCACTATTTCAATCCGGAAGTAAAGAAAGTGGTTGCCTATCTGGGCTGGGAGCAGGAATATTTTCTGGTTGACGAAGGGTTGTACGCCGCACGCCCCGACCTGCTGATGACCGGACGCACGCTGATGGGCCATGACAGCGCCAAAAACCAGCAGTTGGAAGACCACTACTTCGGGGCCATCCCCAGCCGTGTGGCCGCTTTCATGAAGGAACTGGAAATCGAAGCGCTGAAACTCGGCATCCCCGTCAAGACCCGTCACAACGAAGTGGCTCCCAACCAGTTCGAGCTGGCTCCCGTCTTCGAGGAATGCAACCTGGCGGTAGACCACAACATGCTCATCATGGCCTTGATGCGTAAAGTGGCACGTAACCACGGTTTCCGCGTACTGCTGCACGAAAAGCCCTTCAAGGGTGTCAACGGTAGCGGCAAGCATAATAACTGGTCGCTGGGTACGGACACCGGTATCCTGCTCCACGCACCCGGCAAACTGCCCGAAGAGAACCTGCGTTTCATCACCTTCGTAGTGAATACGCTGATGGCCGTATACCGTCACAACGGATTGCTGAAAGCCTCCATCTCCAGTGCGACGAACGCCCACCGGCTGGGTGCCAACGAAGCGCCTCCGGCCATCATCTCTTCCTTCCTGGGCAAGCAGTTGAGCCAGGTGCTGGAACACATCGAAGAGAGCACCAAGGACGACCTCGTCAGCCTCAGCGGCAAGCAAGGCATGAAGCTGGACATCCCGCAGATTCCGGAACTGATGATAGACAATACCGACCGCAACCGCACCAGCCCGTTCGCCTTCACCGGCAACCGCTTCGAGTTCCGCGCCGTGGGTTCCGAAGCCAACTGCGCCAGTGCCATGATTGCGCTGAACTCCGCCCTTGCCGAGCAGTTAGTGGAATTCAAGAAAGATGTGGACGAACTGATTGAAAAGGGTGAGCCGAAAATCTCCGCCATCCTCGAAGTTATCCGCAAGTACATCAAGATTTGCAAACCCATCCACTTCGATGGAAACGGTTACAGTGACGAATGGAAAGCTGAAGCTGCCCGTCGTGGTCTGGATTGCGAGACAAGTGTCCCCGTCATCTTCGACAACTACCTGAAACCGGAGAGCATCCGGATGTTCGAGTCCATCGGCGTCATGACGAAGAAGGAACTGGAAGCCCGCAACGAGGTGAAATGGGAAATGTACACCAAGAAAATACAGATTGAAGCCCGTGTGCTCGGAGATTTGGCCATGAACCACATTATTCCCGTAGCTACACAGTATCAGTCGGATTTGATTGACAATGTCTACAAGATGAAAGACCTGTTCCCCGCAGAGAAGGCTGCAAAACTGTCTGCCAAGAATCTGGAACTCATCGAAGAGATTGCCGACCGTACCGCCTTCATCAAGGAGCATGTGGATGCCATGATCGAGGCGCGCAAAGTGGCCAACAAAATTGAGAGTGAACGTGAAAAAGCCATCGCCTACCACGACAACATCGTACCGATGATGGAGGAAATCCGTTACCACATCGACAAGCTGGAACTCATCGTCGACAATCAGATGTGGACGTTGCCCAAATATCGCGAGTTACTGTTTATAAGATGAAAAATGAAGGATGAAGGATGAATCCTTAATCCCTATCTCATTCTTTTGTTGGTTGTTTTAAGTTTGCAGGGGGGAGAGGTGCCGCGAGGCAGTTCTCTCTCTTTTTTCGTCCATGCCAACAGTTGGCGGTAAGCCGGAAATAACCTATCTTTGCCCGTCAGATAAAACAATCCTGTCATCATGAAGAATTTACGTAACTACTATGCAGCGTTCCTGCTGTTTGCCTTGCTGTTCGTTGCGGCTGCTGCCCCGGCACAAACCGATCTGCAGCAAAAACTGGGTCGGATTTCCGCTATTACGGAAACCCGTCCGTTGGAGTCCACCCGGTTCTCCGAGAAGTATGTAACCTATTTTACCCAGCCGTTGGACCACCGTCGTCCCGAAAAGGGCAGTTTCCGCCAGCGCGTGATTGTCTCCCACGTCGGCTTCGACCGTCCCACGGTGATTGTAACCGAAGGCTATGGAGCCGCCTATGCCCTCAACCCCAAGTATCGCGAGGAACTTTCAGAGTTGCTCGATGCCAACATGATTTTTGTGGAATACCGTTATTTCCTGGAATCCACCCCTGAGCCTAAAGACTGGCAATACCTCACCGCCGAGAATTCTGCCGACGACCTCCACGCCGTCCGCAACGCCTTTAAAAGCATCTATCCCGGCAAATGGATTGCGACCGGCATCAGCAAGGGTGGACAGACTACCCTGCTCTACCGCACGTTCTATCCGGACGATGTGGATATTTCCGTGCCATACGTAGCTCCGCTCTGCTACGGGGTGGAAGACGGACGCCACGAGCCTTTCCTCAGGAAAGTGTCTACTCCGGAGGACCGCAAACGGATTGAGGACTTCCAGTTGGAAGTGTTGAAACGGAAAGCCGCACTGCTCCCCCGCTTTGAGAAATATTGCGATGAAAAAGGACTCAAGTTCCATGCGCCCGTTGAAGAGATATACGACTATTGCGTGCTGGAGTATTCTTTTGCCCTTTGGCAGTGGGGAACTCCCGTCAGCAGCATCCCTGCCACCACGGCCTCGGACGATGAGATATTTGCCCATCTGCTCGGTATCAGTAATCCCGACTACTTCATTGCCGACAGTCCCACAGCCTCGTTCTTCGTGCAGGCCGCCCGCGAGCTGGGCTATTACGGCTACGATACGAAGCCTTTCAAGAAGTATCTTTCCATCCAATCGAGCAAGGATTACCTGCACCGCCTCATGCTCCCCGAAGAGCTGAAAGACATGCCCTTCGACAAGACCCTAAGCAAGAAAATCACGAAGTTCCTGAAAGAGAATGACCCGAAAATGATATTCATCTACGGACAGAACGACCCGTGGACGGCTGCCGGAGTGACCTGGCTGAAAGGAAAGAAAAACATCCATGTATTCGTCGAGCCCGGCGGAAGCCATCGGGCACGCATCGGTACACTGCCCGACGTTCAAAAGCAAGAAGCCATTTCACTGATAAACAAGTGGCTGCAAGAATAAAAAGACAGATGGTCCGCTTGATTGAAACAGACCATCTATTCAATGCCAACAGACCATGCGTTCAGGGTAAACAGACCATCTGTTTACAACCAACGCATGGTCCGTTTTTTTATTCTACGATTTCAGCATCTTCAATGTTATTGATTTCTCTTGAAGAGGAGTCCTTTGTACCCGATGCTTTGGGACGGCGACGCGTAAACTTGAACCAGTTCAGCAGTTCCGAAGCCGCATAGACCAGACTGCTGATGCCGATAATGATAAATGCCGTGGAGCGTACTCCCGTAGGATTGAACAGCGCAACCAGGCCGGCAAGCAGAATCAATACCGGAACCACATAAAAACCTCCCGGTACCGGCATCCAGCGACGGGCAGCGGAAAGCGAAGCAATCTGTTGCACTCCTCCCATCACCAAGATAAATCCCAATACAAATGTCAGCAAATCGGCAAAGAAACCGGGCATGATAATCAGCCACAAGCCAAACAGCAGGCTGCCCACTCCCTCGATAGGGAAACGGCTGCGCATCTCCGTGCTCTGTGCAAAGTAGCCTATGATGCTGATAAGCGAAGGCACCAGGAAAATGACACCTATCGTAATCACAAAGTAATCACCGGCTTGGTCGGGAAACATCACCAGCACCAAACCGATAACCAGCGCACATATAGCACGCAAAAATGAATAACTTAATCCTTTCATGAGTCTATGTTTTTTTGCGAAGATACATCTTTATCCGAATAACTCCACACGAAAATCCCGAAAAATCAGTTTACATTCAGCCAGGCATTCATATCTTCGGCCACAAAAAGCCAGTATAATAACAACAGTACAGCAATAACCACGCCTATGGCAACTAAATGTTTTCTATTCATAGTTTGTTCCTTTCTTTTTTTGAATGAATATTCGTTTTTACTACACTTATAAGAACAATATTTCAAGAAAAATGTTCTTATCCAGAAAAAAAGTCATATTTATTTTGGCAGTTAAAACAAAGTGCTTATATTTGTCGCGAAAACGAAGACAGGCTGCACCTCAGCATAAAAAATGAACAAGTTCATTTTATTATACATTCGGTTTGCACTGTCTTTGCCCCCGATAAAACAAAAAAGTCAATGAAAACAATGTTAGTAAATACATATTGGTGGTGGCACCCGTTACAACTCCGACAGTCGTAAGGGAGCAGCGCTCGTATGTATATATGTAATATATAGTAAAAAACAAAAAGAGCCCTGTCGCACCAAGCGACGGGGCTTTTTTCGTTTAAGCAATAATGCGTTTTGATTTCTGAAATAGTAAATAGTAAATCGTCAAATAGTAAATAACATGATGAATTTCTTAGTTGACAAAGAAGGTTATTACGGAGAGTTCGGCGGGGCATACGTTCCCGAAATCCTCCACAAATGTGTAGAAGAGTTGCAGAACACCTACCTCAAGGTGCTGCAAAGTGAGGACTTCAAGCGTGAATACGACCAGTTGCTGCGCGACTACGTGGGACGCCCTTCCCCACTCTACTTGGCACACCGCTTGTCCGAGAAGTACGGTTGCCGGATTTACCTCAAGCGTGAAGACCTGAACCACACCGGTGCCCACAAAATCAACAACAGCATCGGGCAGGTATTGCTGGCACGCCGCATGGGCAAGCGCCGCATCATCGCCGAAACCGGAGCCGGACAGCACGGTGTGGCCACAGCCACCGTCTGCGCCTTGATGAACATGGAATGCATCGTCTACATGGGTAAGACCGACGTAGAGCGCCAGCGCGTCAATGTGGAGAAGATGAAGATGCTCGGCGCCACCGTCGTTCCCGTCACCAGTGGCAATATGACGTTGAAGGACGCCACCAACGAAGCCATCCGCGACTGGTGCTGCCATCTCTCAGACACCTACTACGTGATAGGTTCCACCGTCGGCCCGCATCCCTACCCCGACATGGTGGCACGCCTGCAGTCCGTCATCAGCGAAGAAATAAGGAAGCAGCTCCTTGAACACGAGGGACGCGAATGCCCCGACTACCTCATCGCCTGCGTAGGTGGAGGAAGCAATGCAGCCGGCACCATCTATCACTACGTCAACGACCCGCACGTGCAAATCGTCCTCGCCGAAGCCGGAGGAAAAGGCATTGAAACGGGAATGACAGCCGCCACCATCGCCCTCGGCAAGATGGGCATCATCCACGGCTCGCGCACCTACGTCATCCAGAACGAGGACGGACAGATAGAAGAGCCCTATTCCATCTCTGCCGGACTGGACTATCCGGGCATCGGCCCCATGCACGCCAACCTTGCCAAGCAGAAGCGTGCCATCGTCCTCGCCGTCAACGACGACGAAGCCATCCGCGCCGCCTACGAACTGACCCGGCTCGAAGGCATCATCCCCGCATTGGAAAGTGCCCACGCACTGGGTGCGCTGGAGAAGATGAGGTTCAAGCCGACGGACGTGGTGGTGCTGACGGTGTCGGGACGGGGGGATAAGGATATAGAGACGTATTTGAGTGATGAGTGATGAGTTATAAGTGATGAGTTATTTGAAAATACGAGATACAATGAAATAAAATACAAGATACAATGAAACAATATGATTATAAAACAATCAGCCGCACCATGCTCGGTGACTTGCATACGCCGGTGAGCACGTATCTGAAGGTGCGTGACATCTTTCCGCAGAGCGCACTTATGGAGAGTTCCGACTATCATGGCAGTGAGAACAACCGCTCGTTCATCGCTCTGTGTCCGCTGGCAAGTGTCAGCATAGACCACGGCACGGCTATCTTCCGCCTGCCGGACGACAGCCGCGAAGAGCATCCCATAACCGATACATACCGGGTGGAGAATGCCTTGAACGATTTCCGCGCCCGCTTCCGCGTGGAGGGCGAATACAGCAATTACTGCGGACTCTACGGATACACCTCCTTCAATGCTGTCCGCTACTTCGAGAATATCCCCGTGAAGGACAGCCGCGAAGCTACCAACGATGCGCCGGACATGCTGTACATATTATATAAGTACCTCATCGTCTTCAACGACTTCAAGAATGAGATGCTGCTTCTCGAGATGCTGGCGCCCGGCGAGACCAGCGAACTGGACCAGGTGCAGAAGGCCATCCATAACCGCAACTACACCGCCTACGATTTCCGCGCCATCGGCCCCACCACCTCCCCACTTACGGACGAGGAGCACAAGGCGAATATCCGCCGCGGCATCGCCCACTGTCTGCGCGGCGACGTTTTCCAGATAGTCCTCTCCCGCCGGTTCGAGCAGCGTTTCACGGGCGATGACTTCAAGCTCTACCGTGCCCTGCGCAGCATCAACCCTTCTCCCTATCTGTTCTATTTCGACTTCGGGGGCTTCCGCATTTTCGGCTCGTCCCCCGAAACCCATTGCCGCATCGAAGGCCGCCATGCCTATATCGACCCCATTGCCGGAACCACGAAGCGCACCGGCGATGCAGAGCAGGACGCCCTCAATGCCCGGTACCTGCACGACGACCCCAAAGAGAACGCCGAACACGTGATGCTGGTGGACCTTGCCCGCAACGACCTCTCCCGCAACTGCCACGATGTAAAGGTGGACTTCTATAAGGAGATGCAGTATTACAGCCATGTCATCCACCTCGTCAGCCGTGTCAGCGGAACGCTCCGCGAAGAGGCCGACCCCGTCAAGGCCTTCATCGACACCTTCCCTGCCGGTACCCTGAGCGGCGCCCCCAAGGTACGCGCCATGCAACTCATCAGCCAGCTGGAACCGCACAACCGTGGAGCCTACGGCGGCTGCATCGGTTTCATCGGACTGAACGGCTCGCTGAACCAGGCGATTACGATTCGTACTTTTGTCAGCCGCAACGGTGTCCTCTGGTTCCAGGCAGGCGGCGGCATCGTAGCCAAGAGCAACGACGAGTACGAACTGCAAGAGGTGAACAACAAGCTCGGCGCACTGAAAAAGGCGATTGAGATGGCAGAAAAAATGTGAGTTTATGTACGATTTGACGATTTACGATGTACGATTTGCCATGCGGCGTACATTGCGCAGCCAAATCGTACATCGTAAATAAAGTAACTTCAATCGTACATCGTAAATCGTCAAATAGTAAATAAAATAGATTGTAAATACAAAAGATGAAAACAGTTATCATAGACAATTACGACTCCTTCACCTACAACCTTGCCCATCTGGTGAAAGAGCTTGGCGCAGAAACGGATGTGCTGCGCAACGATAAATTCCGGCTCGAAGAATTGGAGCCATACGATAAAATCATCCTCTCACCCGGCCCCGGTGTCCCCGAGGAAGCCGGACTGTTGCTGGATGTCATCCGCACCTATGCCGGACGGAAACCCATACTCGGTGTCTGTCTGGGCGAACAAGCCATCGGACAAGCGTTCGGTGGAAAGCTGGTCAATCTGGAAGAGGTGTTCCATGGGGTACAGACGGAGATAAGGAGGAAGGAGGAAGGATTAAGGATTAGGGATGAAGGATTAGGGGGAAAGGATTATGAAGGTATTTCTCTCGAAGAAGACTATATCTTCTGCGGTTTACCCAATAGGATTCCCGTCGGACGATACCACTCCTGGGTAGTGGATACGAAGGAGTTTCCCGACGAACTTGCCATTACCGCCATCAGCCCCGAAGGACAAATCATGGCGCTGAAACATCGGGAATATGACATACACGGCATCCAGTTCCATCCTGAATCGGTACTGACACCCGACGGAAAAACAATCGTAAAAAACTGGCTTTTCAAATGAGGCACTTCAGAAAAAGAGTAAATTCAATCGTCAAATCGTAAATAAAAAGATGAAAGCAATACTCACCCGTCTCTTCAACCACGAAGAGCTCACGTCGGAGGAGACCAAACAAATCCTCCTCAACATCACCAAGGAAATGTATCCTGAGGCGCAGATAGCAGCCTTGCTCACTGCCTTCCAGATGCGGAGCATCACTGTGGACGAGCTTATCGGTTTCCGCGAAGCACTGATGGAGACACGCCTTCCCATCGACTTCGCCCCCTATCGCCCCATCGACATTGTGGGTACGGGAGGCGACGGAAAGAACACCTTCAACATCTCCACCTGCGCTTGCTTCGTGGTGGCGGGAGCCGGCTACAAGGTTGCCAAGCACGGCAACTACGGAGCCACTTCCGTGAGCGGAGCCAGCAATGTCATCGAGCAGCACGGCGTACGCTTCACCAACAACCCCGACACGCTGAAACGCAGCATGGAGGAGTGCAACATCGCCTACCTTCATGCCCAGCTTTTCAATCCGGCGATGAAGTTTGTCGGTCCCGTACGCAAGACGCTGGGAGTACGCACCTTGTTCAATCTGCTCGGCCCGTTGGTGAATCCATGCTGTCCGGCATACCAGCTGCTCGGTGTGGCAGACCTCTCGCAGATGCGCCTATACACCAACGTATTCTATAAACTCGGCATTGACTTTGCCGTGGTCAACAGCCTCGACAGCTACGACGAAATCTCCCTGACGGACGAGTTCAAGGTGATGACCCGCAACTACGAGCGCATCTACCGTCCGCAGGCCCTCGGCTTCAAGGATGCCCGTCCCGAAGAACTCTTCGGCGGCGTATGCAAGGAAGATGCCGCCCGCATCTTCGACAATATCCTTACGGGGCATGCCACACCTGCACAAACGCAATGCGTCATTGTCAACGCCGCCTTTGCCATCCAGGTGATGGAGCCGCAGAAAGAGATTGAAGAGTGCATCGCCATCGCACGCGAATCGCTGGATAGCGGACGGGCGCTGGCGACACTGAAAAAATTTATCGAGATTAATAAATGAAGCAATGAAAGATATACTGTCCGAAATCATCGCCCATAAGCAAACAGAGATTGAACTGCAAAAGCAAACCGTCTCTCTGGAACAGTTGCAGGAGCAAGCCGGAATCATCATCCGAGAGAATGCAGCCCACCGCCGCAGCATGAAGCAGGCCCTTGCCGCTTCTTCTACAGGAATCATCTCCGAGTTCAAACGCCGTTCACCCTCTAAAGGCTGGATAAACGAGGCTGCCCAAGCAGAGGAAATACCCGCCTCCTACGAAGCCGCCGGCGCCGCCGCCCTCTCCATCCTGACGGATGAGAAGTTCTTCGGCGGTACGCTGCGCGACATCCGCACGGCCCGTCCGCTCGTCCGCATCCCCATCCTGCGCAAAGACTTCATCATCGACGAGTACCAGCTTCTGCAAGCCTGCATTGTAGGTGCCGACGCCGTATTGCTCATTGCCGCCTGCCTCAGTCCGGAGCAGTGTAGCACCCTCACCGCCCAAGCCCACGAACTCGGGCTGGAGGTATTGCTCGAAATCCACAGCCCTTCGGAACTCTCCTATATAAATAAGGAGGTCGACATGGTGGGTGTCAACAACCGCAACCTCGGCTCCTTCGTCACCGATGTAGAAAACTCCTTCCGGATAGCCCGGCAACTGCGCGAAGCCACCCACGGACCGGCATCCCCGCTCCTTGTCTCCGAAAGCGGCATCTCCGACCCCGAAACCATCTGCCGCCTGCGTGCCGCCGGCTTCCGCGGTTTCCTCATCGGCGAAACCTTCATGAAAACAGCCAACCCGGGCGAAACCCTGAAAGAGTTCATCCAAGACAGTCTCTTAATTGATAATTAAAAGTTGAAAGTTGATAATTGTAAATACAAAAGTCTCTCATACAGCGTTACATCGCGCAGCCAAATTGTAAATAGTAAATTGTAAATCGTAAATAAAATGTCTCCTCTCATCAAAGTATGCGGAATGACCGAAGCAGAAAACATCCGCAATGTAGA
>OJOA01000592.1_pt1 | contig 23206 bp, 17 predicted proteins | sample 1597991 | NCBI WGS metagenome assembly OJOA01 (sample SAMN01915207, study PRJEB22387) | human gut metagenome | isolation source: stool | host: Homo sapiens | place: USA | reverse complement strand
CTTTTTCATTTATCCGCTATCATCGCGGCTTACCCTGATTGTAAACATAGGGATTTTTTTTGTGTGGTTTTGTTCGTTCGTGATGCCGGACCCCGGTGCGGAGCTGCCTCCCCCCCCCGGCGTTGCCGGACGGCGTCTCGTCGTCTCCGGATGGCGTCCCGTTATTGCCCGATGTCTCCCGTCGTTCTTTCAAGGGGCCGGTTTGGCTCCCGGTGGCTTTCCGCTTTGCTTCGGCTCTTCCCGGCTCTCCCGGGAGCCCTTCTCCGGCTGCTTTCCGGTCCTTCCTGTCGGCGCCTCCGGTTTGGTTCCCGGTGGCTTCCCGCTTTGCTTTGGCTCTTCCCGGCTCCTTCCCGGCTCTTCCCGATGCTCTCTTTCCGGGTGCCTTCCTCTTCGGAAAACGGCCGGTCGTTTCGTCGGAATCCGTGTGCAAAGATAGTGTATCCCCATGCTGTTTGTCAAGAAGTTACACGCAGGTAACCCGGTAACCTTTCGCTCGGTTTTGCTGAAAATGACCGCTTTGCGGAACCGAAAAAAATGCAAAAAAATCTCCGTTCCTGTTGCCGGTCTGTCGTTTTTACAGTTACTTTGCAAAAGAGAGTAACTTTATTTTGCATATCGTATGGGCAAAACGTCAAAAAATGCGGAAAAGAGGGCGCCTCGGGCGAAAAATTCGCTGGTCGAGCTCTGCCCCGTGCGCAACATCGTCGCCCGCTTCGGCAACAAGTGGTCGCTGCTCGTCATCCTGCTGCTCGACGAGAACGGCGTGCTGCGCTTCAACGAACTGAGCCGGCTGATTCCCGACGTCTCGTCGCGGGTGCTGTCGGGGACGCTCCGCATGCTCGAGGCCGACGGGCTGGTCGACCGACAGGTCTATCCGGTCGTGCCGCCGCGTGTGGAGTACCGGCTGACCGCCTCGGGGCAGTCGCTCGTGCCGCTGATTACCCAGCTCACGCAGTGGGCCCTGGCGCACATGGAGGAGATTGTCACCCACCGTCGCCGCTACGAATCGGCACACGACGCCACCGGTGCGAAGACCCCGGCCGGACGATAACGGCCCGGGAGGCTGTTGCAAAGGGTCTCGTTGTTGATAATTTATCGAAAACTTTGGCGGAAAATTTGCCTCAAAAAGCGGGAAATCGGCTATTTTTGTAAAAAACCGTGTAGTATGGCAGAGATGAAACAATTCGGCCTCGACATCGAACTCGACGAGGCGGTGGCGCAGGGCAACTACTCCAATCTGGTTATCATATCCCACTCCACTTCGGAATTTATCCTCGATTTTGCGACGATGCTCCCCGGTCTGCAGAAGGCGCGGGTGAAGAGCCGCATCATCCTCACCCCCGAGCATGCCAAGCGGCTGCTCCTCTCGCTGCAGGACAACATCGTCCGCTACGAGAGCAACGTGGGGAAAATCGAGATTCCCCGGCCGCAGTCGGTTCCCGAGTCGGGTCCCAAGATGGGTCAGGCCTGAGGCCGGACGGGGCCGGGGGGGCGGAGCTGGAGACCGGAACTGGGGTGCGAAACAGGGAACGGGACTGGGGCTGGAACGTGATGGAGTGTTGCGTTCCGGTACTGCCGGGTGTCTTCCGACCCTGTCGGTTCTTGTGGCGCCACGGTGGTACAAACCGGAGCCAAAGCCGGGCGAGTGGTTGGAGCGCTGCGATGGTTCCGACTGCGGTGTAGCAGGTCTGATACTGTGGCTCTTCGTATGTTCTTCCCGTTGGTCGGAGACGTATGCGTTTTGCCCGCAAAAAGCCCGGCTGAGGAAGGTCGCATCTGCTTTGTATTCGCAAAAAAATTCGCGCGTTTGGCCTTCTCGGGTTGCCCTTCGATTGTGCCAATCGCCTCTCTCTGTTGTTTCCGCTTGCCGCTCCGGCTGTCACGGTTGTCTCTCCGTTTGCTCCGGGTCTCCTATTCTGTCTTTCCTGATTGGTCCCGGCCGGAGGAGGTTGCCTCTCGACGAATGAAAAATGCGCCGCTCTGCATGTGCAGGGCGGCGCATAATTGTTATCGGCGCATGGTTGTCCGCAGCGCGTGGTTTCAGTGGCGTATAATGCTCAGCGATGCGTGATTGTCAGCGGGTTGCAGCTTTGTCGTCGGCCCCGCCGGAATAGGGTTGCATCCTCGACGAATGGCCCCGCCGGAACCGGGTTGTATCCTCTGCGGTGCGGCCCCGTCAGAATCGGGGTGCAGCCTCAGAGCGCCTCGCCGACCACGTAGGTGCTGCCTCCGATGAAAATCATGTCGTCGGGGCCGGCCAGCTCGCGGGCGCGGGCTACGGCCTGCTGGACGTCGGCCACCACCTCACCCTGCAGTCCGAATGCGGCGGCGCGCTCGGCCAGCTCCGCAGCCGGAATCGCCCGGTGGGTCTTCGCCTGCGTGAAGATGTAGTGTGCGTCGGCGGGCAGCAGCGGGAACATGTGGGCCAGGTCCTTGTCGTTCACCACGCCCAGCACGCAGTAGAGGTGGGCGTAGTCGCGGCTCTGACGGCGCAGCTGCTCGCCCACATAGGCCATGCCGTGGGCGTTGTGGCCCGTGTCGCAGATGACGAGCGGCTTCTCGCCGAGCTTCTGCCAGCGGCCGCGCAGCGAGGTGTGGGCCGCGGCGTCGCGCGTCCCCTCGAGGAAGGCGCGGCGGCTGATGGTCAGCGGCGTCTCCTGGTGGAGGAAGTCGATGGCCGCCGTGGCCGTGATGATGTTGTGGCGCTGGTAGTCGCCCGCCAGGTCGAGCAGCAACTCGAAGTCGTGGTTGTCGCGCGTGCGGTGGAGGTGGAAGAGCTGCCGTTCGCCGGCCGGCTCCTGACCCGTGCAGGTGAAGAGCTCCTCGGCGTGGAGCAGCTTCGACTTGTTGGCGGCAGCCACCTCGGCAAAGACGGGGTCGCACCGCTCGTCGTGCTCGCCGATGATGACCGGGATGCTCTTCTTGATGATGCCGGCCTTCTCGGCGGCAATCTTCTCGGGGGTGTCGCCCAGCAGCGCCGTATGCTCCATGCCGATGTTGGTGATGATGCTCAGAATCGGCACGATGATGTTCGTGGCGTCGAGCCGTCCGCCGAGCCCCGTCTCGATGACGGCCACCTCGACGTCGCTCTGCGCGAAGTAGTCGAAGGCCAGCGCGGCGGTCATCTCGAAGAACGAGAGCCCCAGTTCGACCATGCGGTCGTGGTGCTTGTCGACGAAGTTGACCACCTTCTGCTTGGGAATCATCTCGCCGTCGACGCGGATGCGTTCGCGGAAGTCCTGCAGGTGGGGCGAGGTGAAGAGTCCCGTGCGGTAGCCCGCCTGCTGGAGCACCGAGGCGATGATGTGCGAGACGGAGCCCTTGCCGTTGGTTCCGGCCACGTGGATGGTGAAGAAGTTGCGCTGGGGGTTGCCCAGATGGCGGCAGAAGGCCGCGATGCGTTCCAGCCCCGGCTTGTAGGCCGTCGCTCCTGCGGTCTCGTAGGCCGGCAGCGACGAAAAGAGAAATTCGAGCGTTTGGGAATAGTTCATATCGTTTCGGGAGAGATTTGTCGTGTGGTGCAGCCTCAGTCTACGAGGTAGTTGCGTTTGCGGACGCGGTAGGCGACGTAGTAGAGCACGCAGAGCAGCGCCACGTATTGGGCGATGCGGGCGATGTAGTCGCCGTAGCGGGTGTAGAAGGTGAGGCGGTCGTTGAGGGCCACCTCGTCGGTGAGCGTTCCGCGCTCCTGCCAGCCGAGGGTCCGCCCGATGTCGCCCCGCGCCGTGATGAAGCCCGACATGCCGGTGTTGGCCGCGCGGGCCACGGCGCGGCGGTGCTCGACGGCGCGCAGCCGCGAGATGGTGAACAGGTGGCGGTAGCCGGGCGTGTCGCCCCACCAGCCGTCGTTCGAGATGATGAAGAACGCCCGGGCTCCGTGGCGGACGAACTCGCCGCAGAAGTCACCGTAGAGCCCCTCGTAGCAGATGGGGGCGGCCGTCCGCAGGCCGTTGTGCTCGAAGACGGGGCCCGGCCGTCCGATGCCGATTTGCCCCAGCGTGCCTCCCAGGTCGATGACCAGGAACTTCAGCACGTCGAAGACCCACGTGGGGGTGTTCTCCACGCCGATAACCAGCCGTCCCTTGTGGTGGAGCTGCACGCCGCCCGTCGAGTCAATCCCCAGCGCCGTGTTGTAGATGTCGATGTAGCCGCCACCCTCATAGGGCCGCGCCGTCTCGGACTGCGTCCCGGCGGGGTAGTGGCGCAGCGTGTTGGCCCCCGTGATGAGCATTGCCCCCGACTGCCGCTCGCGCAGCAGCGCGGCGAAGCGCTGCACTGGGTCGGACGCACGGAGCGACGACTCCCACCAGTAGCCCGGCACGGCGGTCTCGGGCAGCAGGATGTAGTCGGCGTCGGCGGGAGCTTCGCCCGCCAGTTCGAGCAGGTTCTCCATCTGCTGCCGTTCGGTGCCGGCGGCGAACTTGTCGTAGCAGTCGACGTTGGGCTGCACGAGCGTCACGCGCGCCCGGGCCTCGGGCTCCTCGTAGCCCGCATAGAGCCCCAGCGAGAGGAGCATCGGCAGGAGCACGGCGGCGGCCGTCGTGAGCGCCCGCCGGCGCGAGGGGCTGCGCAGCGTCTCGAAGAGGAGGATGTTGACGAGCAGCACCCAGAGCGAGCCTCCGAAGACGCCCGTGTATTCGTACCACTGCACCAGGCGGATGTCGTGCGAGAAGCCGTTGCCCAGGATGAGCCACGGCCACGAGAACTCCCCGGTCGTGTACCAGTATTCGGTGGTGAGCCACCCGGCGACGAGCAGCGTGTAGGCCAGTGCCTTCGGCGCCCGTTTCGAGACGGTGTGGAAGGCCATGAAGGCGAGCATGTTGAGGAATGTCGAGGCGAGCGTTGCGGCGATGGGGCCCACCGGCGTGGCGTTCCAAATCCACCAGACGGTCATCGCATTCCAGAGCACGAAGGTGAGCAGCGCCCAGCCGAACATGCCCCACCAGGCGCGGCGCGAGCCGTCGCGCTCGGCGCTGAGCCAGAGCAGCGGGACGAAGGCCACCAGCAGCGTGAGGCCCGTCATGCCGAGCCATCCCGTCGAGAGGAGGAGTGCGGAGAGAATTGCCGCCGCGAATTTTCGGAGCATGTGTGTCGTTTTAACGAGCACAAAAGTAGTCAAAGCAACCGAGAATTTCAAAATAATCCCTATTTTTGTATCATAACGACAACCAAAAACTCTTGCCTATGAAGAACTTCGCATGGATGGGGCTGGTGCTCTGCGCGCTGCTTGCCCTGAGCGGCTGCACGTCGCCGCACGAAGGGTACCGTATCGAGGAGGGGGTGCTCGTCTTCGACACGCCGCCCCGCGAGCCGGGCCAGCAGTCGGTGCTCGGTCTGGCGGTGGAGCCCATCCCCGTGGTGCGGGTGGGGTTCATCGGTCTGGGCATGCGCGGTCCGGGGGCCGTCGAGCGCTTCACCCATCTGGACAGCGTGCGGATTGTCGCCCTGTGCGACCTCTACCCCGAGCGGGTGGCCTCCGCGCAGCGGATTCTTGCGGAGCGGGGGCTCCCCGCGGCGGCCGAATACAGCGGCGAGGAGGGGTGGAAGGAGCTCTGCCGGCGCGACGACATCGACCTGGTCTACATCTGCACGCCGTGGCAGCTCCACGTCCCGATGGCGGTCTACGCCATGGAGCAGGGCAAGCATGTGGCCGTCGAGGTGCCGGCCGCCACGTCGCTCGAGGAGTGCTGGCAGCTGGTCAACACGGCCGAGAAGCGGCAGCGCCACTGCATGATGCTCGAGAACTGCGTCTATGACTTCTTCGAGCTCACGACGCTCAACATGGCGCAGCACGGGCTCTTCGGCGAGCTGCTCGAGGCCGAGGGGGCCTACATCCACAACCTCGAACCCTTCTGGGACTACTATCAGGGCAACTGGCGCCTCGAATTCAACCGCACCCACCGCGGCGACGTCTACGCCACCCACGGACTGGGGCCCGTCTGCCAGCTCTTCGACGTCCACCGCGGCGACCGCATGCGCTACCTGGTGGCGATGGACACCCCCTCGGTCAACGGCCTCAAACTGGCCCGCGAAAAGACGGGTGCCGACTCGTTCGCCAACGGCGACCACACGCTGACGCTCATCAGGACCGAGCGCGGCCGCGTCATCCACCTCCAGCACAACGTCTACACGCCGCGTCCCTACAGCCGCATGTACTCCGTCACGGGGAGCGAGGGCTATGCGAGCAAGTATCCCGTCGAGGGGTACGCCTTCCGTCCGGCGCAGCTCTCCGGGGCGGGGGTTCCCGACCTTGAGAACCTGAGCGAACACGCGTTCCTGCCCGATGCGGCGCGCGAGGCGCTCATGCGGCGCTACGAGCACCCCATAGCGGCCGAAATCGCCGGGAAGGCGAAGCAGGTGGGGGGCCACGGCGGCATGGACTTCATCATGGACTACCGGCTGGTCTACTGTCTGCGCCACGGGCTTCCGCTCGACCAGGATGTCTACGATGCGGCCGAGTGGTCCTGCATCGGGGCGCTGACGGCCGCCTCGCTCGAGCGGAACAGCATGCCGGTGGCCGTGCCCGACTTCACGCGGGGCGACTGGAACAAGGTCGACGGCTACCGCCACGCCATGGCCCGCTGACCCGCCGGCTTTCTGACCCGCCGGCCTGCCGATTGCTGCCCGCAGATGCGCCGCCTCACCGCTCTGCTGCCCCGCCGGCCGGAGTGTTTGATTTGTCCGTCGTGGCATGCCGGCCCGCAGACGTGCCGCCTCGCCGGTCCGCAGACCCGCCGGCCGGAGTGTTTGATTCGCCAGGTCGTGGCATGCCGGCCCGCCGATTGCCGGCCTGCTGATTGCTGCCCGCCGACGCGCCGCCTCACCGCACCTCTGCCCCGCCGCCCGGGGGCGGGCTGAGCCTGCAGAAGTGGGGGCGGAGAAGTGTTCGTTTTGTCTCTTCCCGGAGGCTGCCGCAGGGCGGTTGCGGAGCCTTGGAGGGCGGAGGTTCGGTTTTTTGGCGAAATCATTCGCCCGTTGTGTTTGATAATTAGATTTTTTTGGGATTATTTCCTACCTTTGCGGCTTCGTCGTCGCGCCGGCTCTGCGCAGCCCCCTCCGCACGGCATCGGAACGGGGTGCCGGAGAGCCTCCGGCCGCCTTCCCGGCCGTCCGGTAAAAGGCTCCGTACGGTTGTCGTGTTGAGGCGCCTGAAGAAGGCCTGGACGCAGGGGTGGAAGGACTCCGCCCGGCCGCCGGAGAAAGACCTCGGAGGCAGGGGTAGAAGAACTCCGCCCGGCCGCCCGGTTGGTGCGCGGATGTGGAATTTTTCCACGGAGGTGTGGCGCGCTCCCCACCCTCGGGGTGTCGCCCGGATGCGGCCCAGAAGGCTGCCCGAGAGCGCCTTGCGGCGGATGCGGCCCGGCCGGCATGGATTTTGGACCTTAAGGAACACTTGTTTTTTTAGAAGAAACTGAAGTCTCATCTATTTGTTATGAATCTCGAACGGATTTTCGAACGAATCAAGTCGGGCGTCGTACGCTGGACCCCCGATTTCGTAAAGCGGGCGTTTGCCCGGATTCCCCGCGTGCAGATACATCTGAGCCGCCGGCAGCAGATTGCGGGCGGCGTGCTCCTGCTGCTGGTGGCGGGCGGCCTGCTCTGGCTCTGGCTGCGGCCGCGCCCCGAAATCGTGGTGCTGCCCGTGGTGGAGGTCGAGCCCGTCACGACCCAGGATGTCAACATCTACGGCGAATACGTGGGCCGCATCCGCGCCCAGCAGTTCGTCGAAATCCGCGCCCGCGTCGAGGGCTACCTCGAAAAGATGCTCTTCGCCGAGGGTACCTACATCCAGAAGGGGCAGACGCTCTTCGTCATCGACCCCCGCCTCTACCGCGCCCGCGCCAACAAGGCGGCCGCCCAGCTCAACAAGGCCCGCGCGCTGGAGACCAAGGCCAAGCGCGACCTGGACCGCATCCGCCCCCTCTACGAGCAGAATGCCGCCAGCCAGCTCGACCTGGACAATGCGGTGGCCACCTACGAGAGCGCCGCGGCCGACGTGGTGGTCTGCGAGGCCGACCTCACGCAGGCCGAGATGACGCTCGGCTACACCACCGTGCAGTCGCCCATCGCGGGCTACATCTCCGAGCGCCACGTCGACATCGGTACGCTGGTCGGCCCCGGCGGACAGTCGCTGCTGGCCACCGTGGTCAAGAGCGACACCGTGCGCGTCGACTTCAGCATGACGGCCCTCGACTACCTGCGCAGCAAGGAGCGCAACGTCAACCTGGGCCAGAAGGATACCGCCCGCAAGTGGAACCCCTACATCACGGTGACGCTGGCCGACGGCTCGCAGTACCCCTACCGCGGTCTGGTCGACTTCGCCGACCCGCAGGTCGACCCCCAGACGGGTACCTTCTCCGTGCGCGCCGAGATGGCCAACCCCGACCACATCCTGCTGCCGGGCCAGTTCACCACCGTCAAGCTGCTGCTCGACGTGCGTGAGGACGCCGTGGTGGTCCCCACCAAGGCGGTGGTCATCGAGAAGGGCGGCGCCTACATCTTCGTGGTGCGCCCCGACAGCGTGGTCGAGAAGCGCTTCATCGAGACGGGCCCCGAAATCGGCAACAACATCGTCGTCGAGCGCGGTCTGGCCCCCCGCGAGGACATCGTCATCGAGGGCTATCACAAACTTTCGCACGGCATGCGCGTAGAGCCCGTGGCGGCCGGTTCGCGCACCGGAACGCGCGACGAGGAGGCGGAGCCGGAACAGTAAGAGGAGGAACACGAGCCTATGAAAAGCGACTTCTTTATCGACAGGCCCGTCTTCTCGACGGTGCTCTCCATCATCATCGTAATCGTCGGCTGCATCGGCCTTGCGCTGCTGCCCGTCGACCAGTACCCGCAGATTGTCCCGCCCGTGGTGAAGATTTCGGCCTCCTATCCGGGAGCCGACGCCCAGACCGTATCGCAGGCCGTGGCCACCCCCATCGAGCAGGAGCTCAACGGTACGCCCGGCATGATATACATGGAGTCGTCGAGCTCCAACTCGGGCGGCTTCTCGGTGACGGTGACCTTCGACATCTCGACCAACCCCGACCTGGCGGCCGTCGACATCCAGAACCGCATCAAGGAGGCCGAGTCGCGCCTGCCGGCCGAGGTGGTGCAGAACGGCATCTCGGTCGAGAAGCAGGCCTCGAGCAAGCTGATGACCATCACGCTGCTCTCGAACGACCCGAAATTCGACGAAATCTACCTCTCGAACTACGCGACGCTCAACGTGCTGGACATGCTGCGCCGCATCCCGGGCGTGGGCCGCGTGTCGAACGTCGGCAGCCGCTACTATGCCATGCAGATTTGGGTGCAGCCCGACCGCCTGGCCGCCCTCGGCATCACGGTCAAGGACCTGCAGAACGCCCTCAAGGACCAGAACCGCGAGTCGGCCGCCGGCGTGCTGGGTCAGGCCCCCATGTCGGGACTCGACGTGACGACCCCCATCACGGCGCAGGGACGCCTCTCGTCTGTGAGCCAGTTCGAGGACATCGTCGTGCGGGCCAACCCCGACGGCTCCATCATCCGCCTGCGCGACGTGGCGCGCATCTCGCTCGAGGCGCAGTCCTATTCGACCGAGAGCGGCATCAACAGCGACAACGCCGCCGTGCTGGACATCTACATGCTGCCGGGCGCCAACGCCATGGAGGTGGCCGAGTCGGTGCGCGCGGCGATGGATGAAATCAGCCGCAACTTCCCCGAAGGCATCTCCTACGAGATACCGTTCGACATGACCACCTACATCGCCGAGTCGATTCACCACGTCTACCGCACGCTCTTCGAGGCGCTGCTGCTGGTGATTCTGGTGGTCTTCCTCTCGCTGCAGAGCTGGCGCGCGACGCTCATCCCCATCGTGGCGGTCCCCATCTCGCTCATCGGTACCTTCGGCGTGATGCTCATCTTCGGCTTCTCGCTCAACATGCAGACGCTGCTGGGTCTGATTCTGGCCATCGGTATCGTCGTCGACGACGCGATTGTGGTGGTCGAGAACGTCGACCGCATCATGAACGAGGAGCACCTCTCGCCCTACGAGGCGACCAAGAAGGCGATGAGCGGCATCGGCGGCGCACTGGTGGCCATGTCGCTCGTGCTGTGCGCCGTCTTCGTCCCCGTGAGCTTCCTCTCGGGCATCACCGGACAGCTCTACCGCCAGTTCACCATCACGATTGCCGTTTCGGTCATCATCTCGACCGTCGTGGCGCTGACGCTCAGCCCCGTGATGTGTTCGCTCTTCCTGCGTCCCGAAGGCGAGGGCCGCAAGCCCCGCATCTTCCGCCTCATCAACCTCGGCCTGGCCCGCGGCAACAACCTCTACAGCCGGATGATTGGCCGCTCGCTGACCCGTTCGCGGCGGATGTTCGCCGCCTTCGGCATCGTGCTTGTCGGCATCTGGCTGATGAACCGGCTGGTGCCCCAGAGCTTCATGCCCCAGGAGGACCAGGGATACTTCACCGTCGAGCTGGAGCTGCCCGAGTCGGCAACCATCGAGCGTACGCGCGAGGTGACCGACCGCGCGATGAGCTACCTGATGAAGGACCCCGACGTGCGCTACGTGCTCAACGTCACCGGTTCGAGCCCCCGCGTGGGTACGAGCCAGGCGCGCAGCCAGCTGACGGTGATTCTCAAGGAGTGGAACGAGCGCGAGACGGAGGACGTGAGCGAGGTGATGGAGCGCGTGCGCGAGGAGTTTGAGCGCTACCCCGAATGCAAGGTCTACCTCTCGCGGCCGCCGGTGATTCCGGGTCTCGGCACCTCGGGCGGCTTCGAGATGGTGCTCGAGGCGCGCTCCGATGCCGGCTACGCCGACCTGCAGCGGGCCGTCGACACGCTGATGCACTACGCCGAGCGGCGCCCCGAACTGACGGGCCTCGCCTCGTCGATGCAGAACGACATCCCGCAGCTCTACTTCGACGTCGACCGCGACAAAGCGCAGATGCTCGGCGTGCCGATGTCGGACATCTTCTCGACGATGAAGGCCTTCACGGGCTCGATTTACGTCAACGACTTCAACATGTTCAACCGCATCTACCGCGTCTACATCCAGGCCGAGGCGCCCTACCGTGCGCAGCGCGACAACCTGAACCTCTTCTTCGTGCGGGCCTCGGGGGGTGAGATGGTGCCCGTCACGGCGCTCGGCACGACCCACTACACGACGGGTGCCGGCACCATCAAGCGCTTCAACATGTTCACCTCGGCGGTCATCACGGGCGAGGCGGCCCACGGCTACAGTTCGGGCCAGGCGATGGACGTGCTGCAGCGCATCGTGCGCGAGCATTTGCCGGCGAACATCGGCGTCGAGTGGAGCGGCCTCTCCTACCAGGAGAAGCACGAGGGCGGACAGACCGGCACGGTGCTGGCGCTGGCCTTCCTCTTCGTCTTCCTCTTCCTGGCGGCGCAGTACGAGAGCTGGTCGGTGCCCGTGGCGGTGATTCTCTCGCTGCCGGTGGCCGGCATCGGCGCCTACCTGGGCATCTGGCTCTGCGGACTGGAGAACAACATCTACTTCCAGATTGGCCTGGTGATGCTCGTGGGTCTGGTGGCCAAGAACGCCATCCTGATTGTCGAGTTCGCCAAGGAGGAGGTCGAGAAGGGCCGCGACGTGGTCTCGGCGGCGCTCACCGCCGCGCGGCTGCGCTTCCGCCCCATTGTGATGACCTCGCTGGCCTTCATCCTGGGTCTGCTGCCGCTGGTCTTCGCCTCGGGTCCCGGTTCGGCAAGCCGTCAGGGCATCGGTACGGGTGTCTTCTTCGGCATGCTGGTGGCCATCTCGGTGGGCATCGTCTACGTACCCTTCTTCTTCGTCTGGATATACCGGTTAAAAGCCAAGCTGAAAAAATGAAACATCGTACGATACTTGCTCTGCTTCTGCTTCTGACGGCCCTCGCCGCCACCTCCTGCTCGGCGGTGCGCGAATGCCGGAGCCCCGAGCTGAACCTCCCCTCGACCCTTGCCGAGGGGGATGCCGACTCGCTCACGGTGGCCGACCTGGCCTGGTGGGAGTTCTACGGCGACCCGGCCCTGCGCCGCATCATCGAACGGACGCTCGAGAACAACAAGGACATGCTGGCCGCCGCGGCCCGTGTCGAGGAGTACCGCCAGCTCTACCGCGTGAAGAAGGCCGAGCGGCTGCCCTCGTTCAGCGCCCCGGTCTATGCCAACCGCGAGACGAACGACTACTACGGCAAGAACTTCGTCAACGACCCCGAAATCGGTGTGAAGGCCTCGGTGAGCTGGGAGCTCGACATGTGGGGCAACCTGCGCTGGGCCAAGCGCAAGGGGGGTGCCGAATACATGGCCACGGTCGAGGACGAGCGTGCGATGCGTATGACGCTGGTGGCCGAGGTGGCCACGGCCTACTTCAATCTGGTGGCGCTCGACAACGAGCTGACCATCGTGCGGCAGACGCTCAAGACCCGCAGCGAGGGGGTCAAGCAGGCGCGGCTGCGCTTCGAGGGGGGGCTGACCTCCGAGACGGTCTTCCAGCAGGCGAAGGTGGAGTACGCCTCGACGGCGGCGCTCATCCCCGACCTGGAGCGGCGCATCGAAATCACAGAGAACAGCATCTCGCTGCTCATGGGCGAATACCCCGACTGGGAGGTGGTGCGCAGCGGCATGGATACCGAGGTGATGCTCTCCGACACGGTCCCCGTGGGGCTCCCCTCGGAGCTGCTCCAGCGGCGTCCCGACGTGCGTTCGTCGGAGCAGCGGCTGCGTGCGTCGATGGCGGCCGTGGGCGTGGCCTACGCCGACCGCTTCCCGCGGCTGATGCTGACCCTCACGGGCGGCGTTGAGGACGGATACTTCAACCACCTCTTCGAGGCGCCCTTCACCTACATGGCCGGGACGCTCTCGGCACCGCTCTTCGCCTTCGGGCGCAAGAAGGCGCGCTACCGCGCCGCCGTGGCGGCCTACGACCAGGCGCGGCTGGGCTACGAACAGAAAGTGCTCGAGGTCTTCAAGGAGGTCAACGACGCCGTGGTGACCTACCGCAGCGTCCGCAGTTCGGCGACGCTGAAGGCCAACCTGCGCGATGCGGCCCGCAAGTACGTCGACCTGGCGCAGCTGCAGTACCGGGCCGGCAGCATCAACTACCTCGACGTGCTCGACGCCCAGCGGCGTTATTTCGACGCCCAGATTGGCGTGAGCAACGCCGTGCGCGACGAGCATCTGGCACTGGTGAATCTCTACAAGGCGCTCGGTGGCGGCTGGACCACTCCGGAGGAGCAGTCGGCCGGTGAGCCGGAGGGCGCGGCCGACGGGAAGAAGCCCTCGGAGACCCCCTCGGAGAAGAGCTCCGGGCGGCAGTCGGAGCGGTAGTGACGCGCTGCGGCGCAGGAGGAAAGAAGCCGGAGCTTCGGAACATTGTCCGAAGCTCCCGCTTCTTTTTGCAGCCTTGCTGCCGGTCCGGATGGTCGCGGCCGACGTCCGGGGCTCAGTGCAGCTCCGGGGATTGCTTGCTCCTCTGCTCCGGCACCTGCTCGCTTCTTTGCTATCGCCCGGCGACCGGTCCTCCCCGCTCCATTCCCGGGGCGGGGCGCTCTCTTCCCGGCCGGCACTCCTTCGAGGCCCTTTCGCTATCGGCCGGCCCGGTTCTTCTCCGCCCCTTTTCCCGGGGCGGGGCGCTCTCTTCCCGGCCGGTACTCCTTCGAGGCCCTTTCGCTATCGGCCGGCCCGGTTCTTCTCCGCACCTTTTCACGGGGCGGGGTGCTCCCTTCCCGGCCGGCACTCCTTCGAGGCCCCTTCGCTATCGGCCGGCCCGGTTCTTCTCCGCACTTTTTCACGGGGCGGGGTGCTTCCTCTCCGGCCTGCCTGTGCCCCTTCGGGACTTCCGCCGCTACCGCGCGGCGGCAAACTCCTTGAGCAGGGCAATCTCCTCGGGCCAGCGCTCCTCGTCGGGGGTCTCGAGGATGAGCGGAATGCCGTCGAAGCGGGCATCCGAGGCGATGTAGCGGAAGCAGGTGATGCCGAGCGTCCCCTCGCCCAGCGGCGAGTGGCGGTCGACGCGGCTCTCCAGCGGCTTCATCGCGTCGTTCAGATGCATCCCCTTCAGATAGCGGAACCCCACCACGCGCTCCAGTTCGGCGAAGGTGCGCTCACACGCCTCCTCCGTCCGCAGGTCGTACCCCGCGGCGAAGGCGTGGCAGGTGTCGATGCAGACCCCCACGCGCGACTTGTCCTCGACGCGGTCGATGATGTAGGCCAGATGCTCGAAGCGGTAGCCCAGGTTGGAACCCTGCCCCGCCGTGTTCTCGATGACGGCCGTCACGCCGTGCGTGCGGTCGAGCGCCATGTTGATGGACTCGGCAATCAGGTCGAGGCTCTGCTCCTCGGTCACCTTGCGCAGGTGGCTCCCGGGGTGGAAGTTCAGCCGGTCGAGCCCCAGCTGCTCGCAGCGGCGCATCTCGTCGAAGAAGGCCTCGCGCGACTTCTCGAGCCCCTCGCGCTCGGGATGGCCCAGATTGATGAGGTAGGAGTCGTGGGGCAGAATCTGCGCCGGGGTGTAGCCCAGTTCGGCGCAGGCAGCGCGGAACGAGGCTATTTCTGCCTCGGTGAGGGGCTTGGCCATCCACTGGCGCTGGTTTTTGGTGAAGAGTGCAAAGGCCGTGGCGCCGATGCGGTGCGCGTTGCGGGGGGCATTCTCCAGCCCGCCCGAGGCGCTGACGTGTGCTCCGATGTATTTCATGGTTGCGTTTTTGCGGTGTTTGGTTGACGATTAACAGCCGTAAAGTTAATGTATTTGCAAATAAATTCCTAAATTTGCAAGGTATTGTTTCAGTCAACTGCTTCATTATGAAATACATTGCTCCGTTGTTGCTGCTCGCGGCCCTCGGCCTGGCCCTTCCGGCCGCCGCCCAGATATCGATTGACGAGGTGAATGCCGAAGAGGAGGAGGTGACCTTCCGCGACGAGCTCAAGCCCACGTCGGTCGACCTGACCTACTTCAACCGGGCACGCTACCGCGCCGAGCGGGCCGCCATCCGCAAGGAGCGCAACTACCTCGAAATAGGCTCGAGCCTCCAGGGTACGCTCTCCTCCTACAACGACCCGTGGATTGCCGTCTCGGGCGGTGACAACTCCATCGCGCTGATGGCGTCGCTCTACCTGCGCCACACCTTCACGAAGAACCTCTTCTCCATCACGACGACCGTCGACGCCATGTTCGGCTACAACCGGATGAAGGTCGAGACGACCGACGCCGAGGGCAATACGACCAGCAACGGCGTCTGGTACAAGAACCAGGACGAGTTCGCCATTTCGGTGGCCCCCTCGTTCAAGATGTCGAAGAACTGGTCCTACGGTTCGATTTTCAAGTTCCGCAGCCAGTTCGCCAACGGCTACATCTCGCGTACGCAGCAGACGTCGGATTATCGCAAGAGCACCTTCATGGCGCCGGGCTATCTTGACATCTCGTTCGGTATCACTTACAAGAGTCCTCAGCCTAAGTTCCCGATTTCGATTAACATCTCGCCTTTTGCCCTAAGTGCCGTCTTCGTAGAGAGCGCTATTGTGCGCCATAACAAGTGGGACGATAAGGAGGGCTGGGAGGCCTACGGTCTGGCTGACGACAGCAAGACGTCGAAGTACGAGGGCGGCTCCTCCATCCAGCTCGATTTCGACCGCTCGTTCGGCAAGAACGGCTTCCTGCGCTACCGCACGACGCTCTTCTCCTTCTACGGTTGGATATCCGACATCGGCGTGAAGAACAAAATCAGCGACTACTCGTCGTGGAAGAGGGCCTACGACGCCTGGAACGGCATGGAGAACAAGGACCCCAAGCAGAAACCCGTGCTGCCCATCCATCCGACGGTGCGCTGGGAAAATACGATTGAAATCAAGGCAACAAAATTCATCGCCACAACGTTGACATTCCAGCTCTACTACAACCGGGCGCAGAACGTCGACGTGCAGACGCAGACGCTGCTGAGTGTCGGTCTGAGCTATACGTTCAAGAACAAGTAACAAGTAATACCAAAACCGCAGTTCCGGCCCCGAGGGCCGGAGTCCGCTCCCGACGGTGCGACCCTGCGGGGGCGGCTTTGCATCCGAGAACTATGTACAAGAATTCGAAACGCACCGTGATTTTCCCGCTGCTGCTGGCCGCGGGGGTGGTGCTCGGGCTGCTCATGGGCCAGTTCATGGGGCGCAACAGCGTCGAAGCCCGCATCAAGGGGGTGCTGAGCCACATGGCCTTCCCCAACAACAAGCTCACCTATACGCTCTCGCTCATCGAGAACCAGTACGTCGACTCCATCTCGATGGATTCGCTTGCCGAGCATGTCATCCCGCTGCTCGTGCGCGAACTGGACCCCCATTCGGTCTACATCCCTGCCTCGGAGATGCAGGCGCTCAACGAGCCCCTCGAGGGTGAGTTCGACGGCATCGGCGTGGTCTTCAACATGGCCACCGATACGGTCATCGTGCTCAACGTCATCCCCCACGGTCCGAGCGACAAGGCGGGGGTGCGGGCCGGGGACCGCATCCTCGAAATCGGCGACTCGCTCGTGGCCGGACGCGGCATTCCGCAGCAGGAGGTGGTCAAGATGCTGCGCGGTCCGCGCGGCACGAAGGTCCGTCTGGGGCTGGGCCGGCAGGGGATTCCCGACCTGGTTCCGGTCGAGGTGGTGCGTGACGTGATACCCATCCGAAGCGTCGAGTCGGCCTTCCGCATCGCCGACGGCATCGGCTACATCCGCCTGGGGCAGTTCGCCCGGACGACCCACGAGGAGCTGGCGCGGGCGCTCGACACGCTGCGCGGCGAGGGGGTCCGCAAGCTGATTTTCGACCTGCGCGGCAATTCGGGCGGCTTCCTCGACCAGGCGATTCTGGTGGCCAACGAGTTCCTCCACAAGGGGCAGCTGATTGTCTATACGGAGGACCGCCACCACGAGCAGCTGCGCCAGTATGCCGACGGCACGGGGCGCGCCCAGGATATGGAGGTGGCGCTGCTCATCGACGAGGGGAGCGCCTCGTCGAGCGAGATTCTGGCCGGCGCGCTGCAGGACAACGACCGGGCCACCATCCTCGGCCGCCGCTCCTTCGGCAAGGGGCTCGTCCAGCGGCAGATACCCTACAGCGACGGCTCGGCGCTGCGGCTCACCACGGCCCGCTACTACACGCCGACGGGCCGCTCCATCCAGAAGCCCTACACCATCGGCGACGACGAGGATTACGAGGCCGACCTGTGGCACCGCTACGAGAACAACGAGTTCTTCACGGCCGACAGCATCCACTTCGCCGACTCGCTCAAGCGCATCACGCCGGGCGGCAAGGTGGTCTACGGCGGGGGCGGCATCATGCCCGACATCTTCATCCCGGCCGATACGACCGACGTGACCCCCTACTACGTCGAGGTGGCCGGGCGCAACATCCTCTACCGCTATACGATTGAGTATGCCGACCGCCACCGCGACGCGCTTAACGCCGTGCGGAGCGTCGACGGGCTCAAGGCGCTGCTCGACTCGGACCGCAACCTGGTCGAGGATTTCGTCCGCTACGCCGCCCGCAAGGGGGTTGCCCCGCGGCGCGGCGACATCGCCCGCTCGCGAAGGCTCATCGAGGCGCAGCTACGTGCCTACATCGGCCGCAATACGGCGCTCGAGGATGACGGCTTCTATGCCAACATCTATCCGGTCGACAACGTGATTACGGCGGCCATCAAGGTGCTCCGCGATTCGACGCAGCAGACGGCGGCAGCTTCTGCTGCTGCCCCGACGGCTGTTCCGACGACATCGGAGGGCTCGGCCGAATCGGCTGCTGCCTCGGGCAGGCAGTGAGCCGGAGCCTGAGCTGCGGCCGGTGACGGTGCGGCTCCGGAATACGGCGCGCGGCGTCGGTTAGGCGCGGCTCCGGAACGCGCCGTGGCGTCGGGTAAGCGTCGCGGCTCCGGAACGCGTTGCGGATGCGTAAAGGCGGCGCAGATACAAAAAAAGAGCGGCGGCATCGCTCCCTTGAAGGGAAGGATGCCGCCGCTTCTTTTTATCGCCTTATCGTCGGGTTCCGGCGGGGCCGTGAACCTTGCAGCGCCGGTTTAGAAGAACTTCACCTGCTTGCCCTCGATGGCCGTGAGCAGGTTGTTGGCGGCCGAAGAGGCTCCGATGCGGAAGAGCTCGGTCGTGAGCCACTCCTTGCCCAGAATCTCCTCGACAATCGTGTAGTAGAGCACCGCCTCCTCGGGGGTGCGGACACCGCCGGCAGCCTTGAAGCCCACCTTGCGGCCCGTGCGGGCGTAGTAGTCGCGAATCGCTTCGCACATCACCACGGCAGCCTCGGGCGTGGCTGCCACGTCAATCTTGCCCGTCGAGGTCTTCACGAAGTCGGCACCGGCGAACATCGAGAGCAGCGAGGCCTTGCGAATCAGCTCCGGCGTCTTGAGCGCCCCCGACTCGATGATGACCTTCAGCACGATGTCATCGTCCATCTCCTTGCGGATGACCTCCACCTCGTTGGCAGCCTCGTCGTATTCGCCCGTGAGCATGTGGCCCACGTTGAGCACGATGTCTATCTCGTCGGCGCCGTTCTCGATGGCCATGGCCACCTCGAGTGCCTTTACCTCCAGATAGGTCTGCGAGGCGGGGAATCCGCCGGCCACGCTGGTGATGCGCATCGGCGTGCCGTCAACGGCCACCCCGACCGTCTCGACGAACGAGGGGTAGATGCAGATGGAGGCGACGTTGGGGATGTGGGGGAATGCCTTGTAGAACTCCACGGCCTTGCGGGCAAGCTCCGTCACGGAGGTCACCGAGTCGTTGCACGAGAGGGTGGTGAGGTCGATGGCCGAGTAGCAGAACTTGTAGACGTCGGTCGTGGCGTTGCGGGCTGCGAGGCCCTTGATGCGGGCGACCTCTTCGGCAACCTGAGCCTCGCTCGGTGCCGGGGCATATTCGTTGAGGTGATTGGCGTATTCCATAGGTACAGTCGCTAATTTTTACAAAAATAGGAAAATAAATCGAGACGTCGGGCACATTGCGGGTGAATATTTTCGTCCGCGGCGCTCTTTTCCCTCATTGGACCCGGAAGCGGTCCGGAGGGGTTGTTGCGAGCGTGTCGGTTGGGGTGCCTTGGACCGGATGAGTTGGCCCGAGCGGGTTGGTCTGGACGGGCTGTCGCGAGCGTGTCGGTTTGGATGCCTTGGACCGGACGAGTCGACCCGAATGGGTTGGTCCGGAGGGGTTGTTGCGAGCGTGTCGGTTAGGGTGTCTTGGATTGGACGAGCGGACCCGAATGGGTTGGTCCGGAGGGGTTGTTGCGAGCGTGTCGGTTGGGGTGCCTTGGACCGGACGAGTTGGCCCGAGCGGGTTGGTCTGGACGGGCTGTCGCGAGCGTGTCGGTTTGGGTGTCTTGGATTGGACGAGTCGACCCGAATGGGTTGGCTCGGAGGGGTTGTTGTGAGCGTGTCGGTTCGGATGCCCTGGAGCGGACGAGTCGACCCGAATGGGTTGGTCCGGACGGGTTGTCGCGAGCGTGTCGGTTGGGATGCCTTGGGCCGTCCGAGCCGACCCGAATGGGTTGGTCCGTGCACGGTTTGGATTCGTTCATTTTGGTTCGAGACGGCCGTTCCCGGCCTGCTTTTCCCCTGCGCTTCGGGCCGCTGCCTTCCGTGCTTTGTTCCGCTGTCTCCTATGCCTCGCCCGCACCTCCTTGCACCCGGGCGTTGCCTTCCTGTGCTTCGGACTGCTGCCTTCCGTGCTTTGTTTCGCTGTCTCCTATGCCTCGCCCGTTCCTCCTTGCACCCAGGTCGTTGCCTCCTGTAGCCCACGGCCCGCTTCTCTCAGTCCACGGCCCCGCTCTTTCCTGTTCTTCGGCCCGCTCTTTCCTGCCCTTCGGCCTGCACTCTCTTACACCCTCCTGCACTCTACACCCTCCTGCACCCTCCTGCTCCTTTGCCCACGCTTTTCTGCGCTTCGGCCCGCTTCCTCTTGCTCTCCTCACTCTGCCCGCGCTCCTCCCCGTGCAAAAGAAAACCCCCGAAGGCATTGCCTTCGGGGGTTTCCGGTTATTGTCGGTCGCGAATTACTTCGCAAGAGCCTTCAGGTTGACATCCTTGGCTGCCTTGTCGGCCAGCTTCGGGTTCTTCGAGATGGCGCTCTTGAGCTGTGCCTCGGCTGCGGTGAGGTCACCCTCCTTGACAGCGATGACGGCACGCAGGTAGTCTGCCTCGGCCGAGTTGTCCTTGGCAATCGACTTCTTGGCACCTGCCAGGTCGTTGTTCATCACCTGAGCGATGGCAGCGTTGTAGCCCTCAAGACCGTTGGCAGCGCTCTTGTAGTCGCCCTGAGCGGCGGCCAGAGCAGCCTTCGACTGTGCGTCGGCAGCCTGAGCGTACTTCTTGGCCTCGGCCGTGTTGCCGTTCGACAGGTTGGCCAGCACGAGGTTCTTGTTCAGTTCGGGAGTGGTGTTGCCCAGCTCGGCAGCCTTCTCGAACGACTTCAGAGCGGCAGCCTTCTCACCGGCTTTCTCCTGAGCGATACCCAGGTTGTTGTAGGCGCGGGCGTCGTTGTAGGTCTTGGCGGTGTACTCCAGAACGGCAATCTGTACGTTTACATCGTCGGTCAGCGACTCGGCGGCGTAGAGCAGCTCCTCGTTGGTGAGCTGGTCGTACTGCTTGTTGTTGACGAAGGCCATAATCTCGGCATCGGTCTTGCCCTGGATGTCCGACGTGTTGATAATCTGCGAGCGGCGCAGCTCGGGCAGAACCTCGGTCTTCAGCTCGTTGAATACCGACGAGAGGTTCTTAATCTGAGCCTCACGCTCGGCGGGCGAGTTGTACATCTTCAGCACCTGGAGAATGAGGTCCTTGTCCTTGATGTCCGACTTCTCGACCAGCTCCTTGAAGCCGTCCCAGTCCTCACCGTAGGCAGCGGCGTCCACATCCAGACCCGAGTCCTTCAGCAGCTTGGCCACAACCTTCTTACCCGACTCGCTGCGGGCCTGCGAGAGCTTGTCGTTGAACTTCACCGGACCATCGGGCGAAGCATAACCCTTGACGGCGATGCTCTGCGAGATGCGGTCGTTGCCCAGCTGCTCGTCCACGTTGGCCTTGAATGCCTCCAGGTCGGCCTTCTCCTCGTTCTTCTTCGTTACCTTCGACGAGTTGATGGCGTAGAGCAGGTCGGTCTTGTCGACAACGGTGGTCACCTTCTTGTAGTTGTTGGCCATCGGAGCCATCAGGTCCGAGTACTTGAGGTCCTGCTGCAGGGTGTTGACACCGTAGGCAACCGTCAGACCGAACTCCTTGGCAAGAGCGGCCTTGGCAGCCTCGTCGTCACCGGCCAGCACGGCAGCCTGCTCCTTGGTGGGCAGCGCGCCGTTGTTCAGGTTCACGAGCGTGAACTCCTTGCACTTGCCCTTCGGGCACTTAATCTCGGCACGCAGCTGGAGCATGCTCTGGGCCATGCGTGCGTCGTAGGGGAACTCCACGTGCAGCGTGTAGTTGCCGCCGTTGTTCTTGTCAACGACCGTGTAGTTGTCGTCAACCTTCGAACCCTGGAAGTATTTGGTCGTACCGGCAACCTCGCCGCCCTCGAATACGAGTACGGGCGTTACCTTCAGCACGGCTTTGGCGTTGAAGTACTCTACGGGGAAAGTAACCGTGACGTCGGCGGCAACGACGCCGTTGTTGAGGGCCAGAATCTCGGGTGCGCAGGTCACGTTGACCTCGTCCTGATGCTTGGCCATCTTCTTGAAGCAGTTACAGCTCGAGAACGCCAGCGAGGCGGCTACGAGCACAACGCTCAACTTAAAAAGATTTTTCATAGCGAACTAAAGATTAATGTTTAATGTTTTTTCGTCCTTGCTTGCCGGTCGTTTCCGGCCGGAGGATGAACCGTTTGGCTCTTCTTCGTCCGGGAACAACGCAAATATAGAAAACTCCCGCTAAATGTGCAACATTTCGAAGAAATTTTCACCGAATGCCGCTACGCCCTGCCGGGCCTCCGGAGAGGCCCCGCAGAGTGTTCTGCGGGGGTCGGGGCTCAATCTTACTTCTCCTCGGGACGGCGCTCGCGGTGGCCGCGGCGCTCGCCGCGCTCCTCGCGCGGGCGGCGTTCACGCTCGACCCAGCCCTCGGGCTTGGGAAGCAGCGCCTTGCGCGAGAGCTTCAGCTTGCCCGTCTTGGGATCGACGCCGATGAGCTTCACGTCGATTTCGTCGCCCTCCTTCAGGCCCGTCTCCTCCATCGTCTCGAAGCGCTTGTAGTCGATTTCCGAGATGTGGAGCAGCGCATCCTTGCCCGGCATAATCTCGACGAAGGCGCCGAAGGCGACAATCGAGCGAATCTTGCCGTGGTAGGTCTCGCCCACCTCCGGAACGGCCACGATGGCCTTGATGCGGGAGAGAGCGCCGTCGAGCGCGGCCTTGTCCTGGCCGAAGATGTCGACAATGCCCTTGTTCTCGACCTCGGTGATGGTGATGGTCGTGCCGGTGGTCTTCTGGATGTCCTGGATGACCTTGCCGCCGGGGCCGATAACGGCACCAATCATATCCTGCGGGATGGTAATCTGGACGATGCGCGGTACGAAGGGACGGTACTCGGCGCGCGGCTCGGCGATGCACTCCGTCAGCTTGTCGAGGATGTACATGCGGCCTACGCGGGCCTGCTCGAGCGCCTTGGCCAGCACCTCGTACGAGAGGCCGTCGACCTTGATATCCATCTGCGTGGCGGTGATGCCGTCGCGCGTACCCGTTACCTTGAAGTCCATGTCGCCCAGGTGGTCCTCATCGCCCAGAATGTCCGACAGCACGGCCCAGCGGCCCGTTGCCGAGTCGGAAATCAGACCCATGGCAATGCCCGAAACCGGCTTCTTGAGCTTCACGCCGGCATCCATCAGCGCCAGCGTGCCGGCGCAGACCGTAGCCATCGACGACGAGCCGTTCGACTCGAGGATGTCCGATACGACGCGCACGGCGTAGGGGTTCTCGTCGCCGACGGGAACCATCGGCTTCAGGGCGCGCCATGCCAGGTGGCCGTGGCCGATTTCGCGGCGGCTCAGACCGCGTGCTGCCTTCGCCTCACCCGTCGAGAAGGGCGGGAAGTTGTAGTGGAGCACGAACTGCTCGGTACCCTGTACGAGCACCTCGTCCTTGACCTTCTCGTCGAGCTTCGTGCCGAGCGTCACCGATGCGAGCGCCTGCGTCTCGCCGCGGGTGAAGATGGCCGAGCCGTGGGCGGCGGGCAGGTAGCCCACCTCGCACCAGATGGGGCGGATTTCGTCCGTGCGGC
>OJOA01000583.1_pt1 | contig 23501 bp, 17 predicted proteins | sample 1597991 | NCBI WGS metagenome assembly OJOA01 (sample SAMN01915207, study PRJEB22387) | human gut metagenome | isolation source: stool | host: Homo sapiens | place: USA | reverse complement strand
CGGGGTCTGCGGAACTCGCTCCGCTCGGACAGTCCTCGCCCTTTTTCCTCCGTCTTCCTTGCGACTTCACCGCCCGATAAAGGCGGAATTGGGGGATCTTGCTTGTATTCTAACCCCCTCGCCCTTTGGGCACTCCCCCTATATTCCCTTGTAGGAACACCCCGCAATGCTGCGGGACACGGCAAGGGGAGAGAGGGTTAACTCTATTACTTCCATTGCTGTTTTTTTTAAGCCCTCTCCTCGTTGCTACACTCCTCAGCTCTCCCCTATATTTTGCGTTGCAAAACGCAGGGGAGGAGGGTAATACCAGCTTCAGAAATGAAGTCGGGTATAGGTCTTTTTTCTTTGCCGTTTTGTAGTACCCCGTAGTGCTACGGGCAGGGGAGAGGTTAAAGCGTTTTTTTGCAGTTTAAGCAAGGGTGGGTATAATATTCTTATTTTTGAACTCGACGAGGTGTTAGATTTGAAAGGGGAAAATAAAAAAGGACTGTAATTTACAGTCCTTGTGTAGTTGCGGGAGCCGGACTCGAACCGACGACCTTTGGGTTATGAGCCCAACGAGCTACCACTGCTCCACCCCGCGATGTTTGTGAGTGCAAAGGTATGGATAATTTTTTAAATAGCAAATATTTTGAAGAGAAATATATATAGCTTGTTCTTGAATTTTTGTTAAGTTGTTGAATGACAGAAAATTATTTTATTGTTAAAAATGTAAATACCGTGGTGTGAAGGAAAAACGGGGTGCATACTTTGGTATTTCATGATAAAAATGTGTAATTTCGCACAAGTTTTGTACAGATGTGCAGATAGATGAATTAGGATTATGGTTCGTACACGAGAATTGCTTATCGATGTTGCCCGTCAGTTGTTTGCCCGTCAGGGTGTGGCCGCTACGACGATGAACGATATAGCCGAGGCATCGGGAAAGGGTCGCCGTACGATTTATACCTATTTCAAGAATAAGAATGAGATTTATTGGGCCGTCGTGGAAGCCGAATCGAAGCATTTATACGCTCGGTTGGAGGGGCTTACAAACCGGGATTTGCCTCCCGAAGAGAAGTTGCTCAACTATATCAATATCCGTTTGGAGGCTGTGAAAGAAGCTGTCGTGCGTAACGGGACATTGCGAGCGGAGTTTTTCAGGGATATTTGGAAAGTGGAGAAGGCCCGGAGGAGTATAGACTTGCGAGAAGTGGCCTTGTTGCGGAGCATATTGAGCGAGGGCGTGGAGCAAGGTGTATTTCATATTCCTAATGTGACGGCTACCGCTTCGGTGCTTCATTATGCGCTTCGGGGGCTGGACGTCCCTTATATCCGCAATAATTTTTCGGAATCGGGAATAGACCGATCGAGATTGAAGGATTATATATTGGATTTTATTTTATACGGAATAAAACGATAGAAATATGAACCAAAGGGACGAGGCGCATGTCTTGTCCCTGTATTATGAAAAAAAGAGTTATGAAATTACTTGAAGGAAAAGTCGCTGTGATTACCGGCGCAGCACGGGGCATAGGAAAGGCTATCGCCCTGAAATTCGCTTCGGAAGGAGCTGATATCGCATTTACGGATCTTGTTATCGACGAGAACGGTAAAGCTACCGAAAAAGAGATTGCCGCTTTTGGCGTGAGAGCCAAAGGGTATGCTTCGAACGCAGCTAATTTCGAAGAGGCTCACAAGGTGGTGGAAGAAATTGTAAAGGATTTCGGCCGTATCGATGTTTTGGTGAATAACGCAGGTATCACTCGTGACGGTTTGATGATGCGCATGACGGAGCAGCAATGGGATATGGTTCTTACCGTGAACTTGAAATCGGCATTTAATTTTATCCATGCCGTAACTCCTATTATGATGAAACAGAAATGCGGGAGTATTATAAATATGGCTTCGGTCGTCGGTGTATCGGGTAATGCCGGACAGTGTAATTACTCGGCTTCGAAAGCCGGTATGATAGGTTTGGCGAAGTCCATCGCCAAAGAGCTGGGCTCTCGCGGCGTGCGTGCCAATGCTATCGCTCCGGGTTTTATCATTACCGATATGACAGCGGCTCTTTCGGACGAAGTGAAAGCCGAATGGGCTAAACAAATTCCTTTGCGTCGAGGCGGTACGCCCGAAGATGTGGCTAATGTAGCTACTTTCCTTGCCTCGGATTTGTCGTCGTATGTAACGGGACAGGTTATCCACTGCTGCGGCGGTATGAATATGTAATCGGGTCTGCACGACAAGATATATATAGTACAGGGGCTATATCATTCAGATATAGCCCCTGTATTGTTCCTATATTTATTTCCCGGCGGCGTTTACCGAGCCGCTGTTGATCGAGTTGTTGATTCGTTGTTGTCCGGCTTCGTGTTTCCGTCCCCAATTGATATTCCAACTTATGTCGAGAGTTAGGAGTTGTTTAATCATATTGGTTGTCGTTTCTCTGTAATATCCCGCATAGCGGTTCCAGTTTTCGGATTTTACTTTGTAATTGTTGATGAAGGGATCGAGAACCATGATCCCGAAGTTCCAGTCTTTGTAGGCATAGGATAGTTTAATTCCGTGTACATTTTCACCTCCTGTGAGGGTTTCTCCCCAAAATCGATTGAAATTGGTTTGGAGTATGCCGTTGAGCGTAAATCCCCAATGGGAAATATCGATACTGGCATCGATGAAAAAATTGTTGTAGGTATGTGTGTAGGTATTTCCTCGCATCCAGTATCTATGCCAACCCGGGGCAGCACTGAGGGTGAGCCAGCCGGGAATGACATTGATGCGTGTATTGAGGTAGAATCGTAATTCTTCGGCATCCTTTTGATTGTTTACCCGGCTGAGTATTTTGTCCCCGACCCAGTATTTTTCGGGCATGATCGCACCGGGAGCGTGGGTATAGAATGCGCCGAGTTTTCCGTAAAATATTCCTCGGGTGTATTGGTATTGCAGTTCGTATTTGTAGGTGGCATAGGGTTTTACATCGGGGTTGCCGGTCGATTGTTGAATCCCGTCTATGTCTTGAACGACCGGACTGAGCATATCGAGGGTGATTACGCTGCCCATGCGGACAAAGTTGAATCGTAGGGAGGAATAGTCGTCGATGGTATATCGGGCCGTGAACCGGGGGCGCCAAATGGAGTAGGTGTGGGACTGCCTGTTTTGTGGCGCATAGTGATAGAGGCTGTATCCGAGTCCGACCGACCCATCGAAATGGTTCCCGAGGCGTAACCAGTATTCGCCGAAAATATAGCTGTTGCCTTGATTCATGCGATCGATGGTATTTTGTTCGACATACTTGTTTTGTATCCATGACTGCGTGTGCCGTATTCCGGCGGTAAACCGGCTGTTTTTCCAAGTTTTCTCGTAATCGACTTCGCCGAGTACCGAGAATGTTTTCCCTTTGATGAGATTATCGATGTTTACCATAGGGGCGTCCGTGGCTAAATCGTTTTCATTGTAAAGTCTGTGACTGTGCGATGCTTCATAGCTGGTCACGAGATTTGCCATGATGAGTTGGTCTTTTTTCAAATTATTTTGGTAGTAGAGGTTGAGCGAAGGATGCAAAGATATGTATTTTGTGCGGTCGTACATGTTGTTTTCGATTCCTCCGGGACGCTCGTCGGTTAAAATACCTTTGTATTTGTTTTTATAATTGTTATTATTGAAATTGAGCGAGGCATTGAACGTTTGTTTTTGAGGGTCGAGGAAGTTGTAGTTCAATGTGTGTCCGTTGTGCCAAGCCTCGAACCCGCTTCCTTTTTGGCTTTGCTCGGTGCGGACATACCGGGAACCATCGGCAAGTTCGTATCTTTCTGTATTGCTACGACCCATTTCCAGATTCCAGCGTGGTGCGAACCAACCGGAATAGGAGAATTCTGATTTGCTGGTGTTGACTTTGACCGAAGTCCAATATTGTCCCCACCCTCGGTTTAGCGAAGGTGTAAAATTCCCCATGAAACTACCACCCGAAGTGGGCGTTTTAATGATGAAGTCGAGTACGGCTCCTGCCTCGCCATAACGTATTCCCGGATTATCGATGTATTCTACCCGTATGATTTGCTCGGGAGAAATGCCTTGTATTTCTTTTTCTGTGACCGGACGTCCGTTGATATGCAGACTTAATTCGCTTTTATCGGTCAACGATATACTATTGTCGGTGGGGTTGATGACGATGCCCGGTATTTGCAGTTTTTGCAGTAATTGCAATCCGTTTTTCGATTGTTTTATCTGTTGGGCATTGGGGAAAAGCAGATTGCGATCGGCTTTACGTACCCAAGCGGAGGCTTCTATGGTTACTTCGTCGAGTTCTATGTGATCTATCGAGGCTTCTATGGAGTCGATGTCGATTCCCGTTGTGTCGGCATAAACTACTTCTATCGTATCGTTGTCGGTTGCGGGATGCGCTTTTGTCGTGGAAAAGACCGCTAATATACCTGCAAGGAGGAGTACTTTTTTTATCATTGTATGTGTCGTTTTCTAATAGAGACGTAATTTCTCTACATTCGGTTGCAAAAAAACTGTGCAAAAATAAATTTTTTTTATTGTCCTGTCTTTGGTTATAAGTTTTTCTATATATTTTAATAGGGGGCTCGGTCGGGGCAAGAGAAGTGAAGGTAAGCTACGATTCGATAGGAAAAACGAAAAGTTCGTTTTGTCTTTTTCTTGGCTTGCGCTATTTTGCAAGGCTTGCGAAAAAATAGGCGGAGTCTTGATATGCCCAAGCACATTTGTTTCTGCGCTCGGTTTGTGCTATTTTTGCACAAAATTGAAATTTGTGTAAATTATGGAAGTCCTTTACGAAGACAATCATCTGATTATTGTCAATAAGAATTGCTCTGAGATCGTGCAAGGCGATAAGACGGGAGATACTCCGTTGAGCGAGATGTTGAAGGCGTGGTTGAAAGAGAAATATAATAAGCCGGGTAATGTCTTTGTGGGAGTAACTCATCGGCTCGACCGTCCGGTGAGCGGGTTGGTAGTGTTTGCCAAGACGAGCAAGGCACTGGCGAGATTGAACGATATGTTTCGTAACGGCGAGGTAAAGAAAAGTTATTGGGCTATCGTGAAACGAGCTCCTGAAAAGGAGAGCGACGAACTCGTACATTATTTGGTCAGAAACGAGAAGAGTAACAAGTCGGTAGCGTACGACCGGGAGAAACCGGGTGCGAAACGTGCTGTATTGGATTATAAAATTTTGGCTCGGGGCGATCGTTATACCTTGTTGGAAGTGGATTTGAAAACAGGCCGGCATCATCAGATCCGTTGTCAGCTTGCCAAGATAGGCTCGCCTATCAAGGGGGATTTGAAATACGGAGCGGAGCGTTCCAATCCCGATGGGGGGATTTCGTTACATGCCCGTCATATCGAGTTTGTCCACCCGGTTTCGAAGGAGCTTGTGAGCGTGACGGCTCCTGTCCCGTCCGATAATTTGTGGCAGGCGTTCGAAAAGATGGTGGAAGGAAAATAGAACGTGCTTTTCAGTACCCGAAAGAAATCTTTACTTTTTTCCCTTTTATCTTTTCGTTTTTGAGGCGGGTGAGCGTTTCGTGCGCTTTGTCGCGAGTTACAGCGACATAGCTGTAATGGTCTTTAATCTCGATGAGCCCTATCTCGTCGGCTGCGAGCTTTCCTTTCTGAGTGAGGAATCCCACGATGTCTCCTTTGCTTATTTTTTCTTTTTTCCCGGCTGCGAAATGGAATGTGGCCATTGGCGGAGTTTGCAGGAAGTCGGCTTTCGGGTCGATTCGGAAGTCGGTCGCCTCGGTTGCGTATTCGGGCATTTGTTCTGTGGGGCCGAGAATGATAAATGCTTCTCCTTCGGCATGCATGCGGGCGGTGCGTCCGTTGCGGTGCGTGAAACTTTCGAAGTCGACGGGCAGGTGGTAATGTACGATGTATTTGACTTCGGGAATGTCGAGTCCCCGTGCGGCCAGATCGGTAGAGATGCAGATGTAGCTGCTGTGGTTGCGGAATTTGCAAAGCGCCCTCTCTCGGTCGGCTTGTTCCATGCCGCCGTGGAAGGCTTCGGCGATAATGCCCCGGTCGGTGAGGAACTGCCGTACACGGTCTACGCTTTCACGTTGGTTGCAAAAGATGAGGGTGAGTCCCGGTTTGAGGTTGTGTAATAGGGCAAGCAGCGTTTCCAATTTGTCTTTTATCGGCGAGTCGATTCGGTAGAGCGATAGTCTGTCGGTCGGCGTAGTCTCGTTGTCTTTCCGTGAACCGAGGAAATTGAGCTTTACCGGTTTTTTCAAATCAGTGAAGGCCGGTAGAGATTCACTGTCGGTTGCCGAGGTGAGAATCTTTTTCTTTACGTTTTTCAAGGGAGCGATGATTTCTTGCATTTCGTCCTGAAAGCCTAAGGCGAGGCATTTGTCGAATTCATCGAGGACGAGGGTATCGAGCGTTTCGAGTACGATTCGTCCCCGGCGTATATGGTCGGCGATTCTTCCGGGAGTTCCCACGATAAGAGCGGGAGCTACGGCGAGCGATTTACTTTCTTCCCGTACGGAGTGGCCGCCGTAACAGCAAACTATTTTTATACCTGCGGCGATTTTACGCAATACGTTGTCGATTTGTAAAGCGAGCTCGCGGGAGGGAACGATGACGAGCGCTTGCACTCCGGCAATTTTGGGGGAGATTCGAGACAGTACGGGCAGAAGGAATGCTAATGTTTTTCCCGAGCCTGTGGGTGAGAGCAGTATAATGTCGTTTGGCCGTGTAGCCGTTTCGAGCATTTGCTTCTGCATGCCGTTCAGTGAGTCGATATTCAAGTTGCGACACGCTTTGTCGATAAGAGCCGATGTTTCTTTCATGTCTGCAAAGATAATGTAAGCCGAGGGTCGAAGCAAATTTATTTGTTTATGTCGGAACTCTGCCTTTTGGTGTTGTACAAAGAACGAGAAAAATAAAGCGCATCGATTTGCTTTTACAATGGAGAATCGGATTGAAAAATAATTTGAAAAAAATGACGATCCAATAAAGTACAAGTATATTTATATTTGAAATAATGTTAAATGTGCTAGAATTGTGTTTGAAAATTATGTTGTATAACAGAAAATTCATACATTTGCAATGTGTTTTTCATAGTATTAGATTAAGATTAAGGTTAACAAAGATTGGTTGTCGTGAGACAATCAATTTTTTTTTTTTGCCTATTCATTATTTCATATTGTTTGATAGCCCCTTTATTTTACAACGGTAATAAATACTCCTAACTATTTTCTAACCCCTCCGTCACTACGTGCCACCTCCCCTATATTTTGTACGACAAAACACCCCGTAAGGCTACGGGACACGGCAGGGGGAGAGTATGAAACCCGATTGTTGCTGTTGCTTTTTTTTAACCTCTTCGTCGTTTCAACCCCCTCGCCCTGCGGGCACTCCCCCTATATTCCCTAACGGAAACACAGGGGGAGAGGATTGGAAGTGGCGTTTCAGTTTCGGTATAAGGATACATTGTGCACTCCTCCCCTATGTTTTGCAATGCAAAACATAGGGGAGGAGTCCGAAAGCCGGAGGGGGTGGAAAATATTATATTTCAATCGTATATGTTTTTGAATTTGCAGCTCGTTTATTTTTTTTAGATGGCTTATGTGGGCGGTATATTCAACCGTTGTTTTATTTAAAGTGTGTTTTTCCTTCTCTTATTTTAATTACAGTAGTGCATTTTGACGTAGAGGGACATATGGGGATTTAGATTTCTATACTTGCCCTGTATCGGCTGTGGGGGGAGACCGGAGTGAGTGCGAGGTATCCGTGCAGGAGCTTCCCGTCGGTTATGCGGGGTGGATTTGTTTTTAGTCGAGCGACGTGGTCGTTGTGGAGTTCTCCCGGTTTGGGATAATAGTCTACACGGTATCGCCCTTCCGTCTCCGGAGGCAAAAAGCGGTCGGCGAGTTTGCGTGCGACCATACCCATATTCATGCGTAGATTGAGTTCGACGAACGGGTGCAAGAGTGTGTTTCCTCGTTTGTCGCGATAGGCCATCATGTCTACCCCGAAATATCCGGTGTAGTACGGGGCTATGCGTTCGGTGAAAAAGTCGATAAGCGATTCTTTGACGGCAGTGATGATTTCGAGGCCGACGGCATGGGTCAGTTCGAGTTCTAAAACGGCATCGCTTGCCAACCGGTTTTCTTTATATGCTCCGTGACGGTCGGTGAGGAACGAGGAATATCCAGCGAATTTTACTTCGAATCCGTCGCTGTGAAACTCCATAGCCCAGTCGCTGATTTTGTCATAGACCGGTTCGCCCATAAGCATACCTTGTTTCTGCAATACTCCGTTGCTCCATTGAGCCAATGCCGTGTCATATCCGTAAAGATTCCAATAGAGTCCGCGCCCGCTACCCGACCATGGGGCTTTCAGGATTTTACGATCGGATTGTTCTGTGAAGGATCGAATCTCGTCGGCTGTGTGTAGTTCTACCGGAAGTTCGGGAAAAGGGTAATCGATGCGGTTACGAAGGTATTTCCCGATTTCGGCGGAAAATTTTCGGTGGGATAGTTCCCGAATGGTATCGCATTGTCGTGCGGACGGTAATAGGGTTTTATCGATTCCCGCTAATCTCAAACGTTTTATCAAATCGCGGTTCCACCCCCAAACATGTATCTGTTTTACTTGTGCTCCATCGAGCCGGTCGGGTGTTACCGTAGAAATCTTTAAATTGAGCGGGGCTAATGTGTGAAGAAAATCGGACGGTAATTTATCGGGTATGTATATCGTGGTGTCGTCGTCGGCATACCAAAGGGGAAGGGCGGAGAGTTCTTTCCCGATGAGTTGCGCTGCCGGTGGAGGGGTGTAATTTTCTCCACCGAAGGCTATGGCCAAGTCATTTTCGGGATTGAACAGATAGAGGTTCATGATATGCCGTTTTTTTTATGGGGCAAAGATACGGAAAAAGGGAAGAGACTTTATCGAACAAATGTATTTGTTTTCCCTGTCGGATTGCTTACGCCCTCGATTTATACGAATATCGGGCTTTTCCCATTTGTCGCAAAATGCCGATGAATGTTGTCATATTTTTTTAAAAGGAGATGATTGTTATATTTTTTAAAAAAAATAATCAAAGAATGATTGCAGATTGTAAAATAATAATATTATATTTGCATATAGATAAGATTAAATTCGACTATGTAAAACTCAATTTTCGTTGTTTTCGGTTGCCTGTTTTTAGGAGTGGGAGAATAGAGAGACTTTGCATTCGAGATGGCATTTCGATAGTTTTTGAATAAAAGATGCTTTTTCTTCATATTAATTAAAATAGAATAGCTATGAAAAAAATTACTTCTGTTCTTTTTCTTTTCTATTGTTTTTCGGTAGGGTGGGCTCAGACTGTTCCTCCTTGTACGTTGGAAATAACCGATGCCGAGACTTTTGCTCGTGATTGGACAGTGATCGATGTCAATAGCGACGTAAGTGCCAATACGTGGGCCTATAACGATGGCAATGCGATGTATATGCAAGATAAGAGTAATGCCGCCGATGATTGGCTAATCGCTCCGGCGGTGACCCTCGAAGCCGGGAAAGCCTATAAGGTGTCGGCTTATGTGAAGCATTCTTCTACATTTGGTTCGGATAAACAAAAAATAGAATTGAAAATAGGGACGGCGCCTACGGTAGAAGGGCTGACGACCCGGTTGGTTTATGACGAATCTTTTCAAAGTAGATTGTTCGTGGAAAAATCGGGGACGTTTTCACCGGCGGAGAGCGGTGTTTTTTATGTGGGATTGCGTTGTTACAGCGAATCGTATAATGGCGATCTCTATTTCCAGAAGATCGTTATCGAAGAGGCTCCCGTTTATCCGGCACAAATTACAGACCTTTCCATCGTTGCGGGGGAGAGGGGAGCGATGTCGGCGACTCTTTCATGGACATGGCCTTCGTCCGACCATTTGGGCGGTGCGCTTTCGAACCTCTTGGGCGCTAAAATATATCGGGGGACAGATTTGGTCGCTACTCTCGATACGGCTACTGTGGGAGGAAAAGCTGGTTGGATAGATTCTTCTATCGAGACAGCCGGAAATTATACATATAAAGTGGTCGCATATAATACGTTCGGGAATTCTCAGGGCTCAGCAACGACCGTTACTTCCCCGTGGATAGGGAATGATACTCCTGCGGCAGTTACCGATTTGGTGGCTTTGGCAGAAGATGCGACTGTGAGCCTTTCGTTTACGCCACCGACAGTCGGAAAGAACGGTGGATATATCGATACCGAGGCGCTTACGTATGAAATCGGCCGTACCCCGGGTGGTGTCTTGTCCGAAAGTTTTTCGGGACCATTCCCTTATATCGATGAAGTCCTGGAATTGGGCAGTTATGTTTATACGGTCGTCGCAATGTTCGATGGTAAAGCGAGCGTATCGGTCGCTTCCAATAAGGTTGTTGCCGGAGGAGCGAAAGAATTACCGTATAGCGAGAGTTTTGATACCGAATCATCGCTCGATTTGTTTACTATACTGAGTGCCAACGGGGATAATTCGACTTGGAAATATGATAGCTCGAAAAAAATGGTTCAGTATTGGGGCGGTAGTGATGCCGATGAGTGGCTTATTACGCCTAAATTGAATTTGGTGGCCGGGAAGAATTATAAACTACTTTTCAAAACTGGGCTTGAAAATGCGGCTTCTGAGGAAAGTTATAAGGATTTGAGCGTGACGATTGGTCGGGCCGCCACGGCGGAAGCTCAATCTACCCGATTGTTCCGGGATACAATTCAGTCTGCTTTGATGGAAGAGAAAGAGGTTGTCTTTTCTGTTTCCGAGTCGGGTGGATACCATATAGGTTTCCATTGTTACGGACAGACCAATTGGTATGCTATATTCATCGATGACCTGTCGGTGGACGAAACAGTGGTTGTCCCGGCCGTCGTTTCCGATTTGACCGTCGCTCCCGGTGAACAGGGCGCTATGTCTGCCACGGTTGCATGGACCAATCCTTCTCTTTCGGCTGCCGGTACGCAACTGCCGATGTTGACGAAAATGGAGTTGTATCGGGGCGAAACTCTTATTTATACACAAGAAGATCCGATAAAAGGAGGTTCGGAACAGGTGATCGATGAAGATGTGCCTGCTCCGGGCAAATATGAATATAGAGTCATCGGTTATGTCGAGGAGAATGCCGGTGAGGCCGCCGTGGTGGAATCGGCTTGGATAGGTGCAGATACTCCGAAATCGGTAACTGATGTGGAATTGACCGATGTGGAAGGCAAACCGCAAGTTACTTTTAGAGCTCCCGCAGAGGGTGTGAATGGCGGATATATCGATGTGGAGAATTTGAGATACAGAATCGTCCGGGATCCCGGGAGCGAGATGTTGACGGAAAGTTTGACCGATACGGTTTATGTCGATAGCGATGACCTTTCTTTGGCTTTGTATCGCTATACGGTAACGACGCTGTCGGGCGATATGGAAAGCGAGTCGGTAACCTCGAATGCGTTGGTATTCGGCAGTGCATTGGGACTTCCGTACGAGACGAGTATGGATAGCGCCGATGAGATGGCTTTATGGACTATCGTCGATGCCAATAACGATACGAAAAGTTGGGTATATGATGCTACTGAGAAGGAGATGAAATATACGGCCTATTCGGCTGCCGACGACTGGTTGTTTACGCCGCCGTTCGAAGCTAAGAAGGGTTCGCATACGCTTGAATTTAGGGCCCGGGCAGAGAAATATCGTTATCCTGAGTCCATTGAAGTGACATTGGGCAGTGATGTTCTACCCGGTGAAAGCCAAACGGTGATCGCTTCGTACCCGGAAATCAATTCGACTTTGTCGGAACTTTATACAGTAGATTTCAGTGTTCCGTCAGACGGGGTCTGGTATATCGGTTTACATGCTACTACCCGGGATCCGTGGGGATTGTATATAAGTTCATGTTCGATTATCAGTAATGTCATTTCCGGTATCGATGGTTTGGAGTGTATGAATGAAGTTTATTTCGATCGTAGTAACCATTCGTTAGTTTTTGACAAGGGTGGCGATATTCAAATTATCAATGCGGCAGGGGTAACGGTAGTGTCTTGTGAATCGGAAAGCGGACGAATGGATCTGTCCCAACTTCCGGCCGGACTTTATATCGCTCATGTCGTGACCGAAGAAGGGAAAACGATACAGATAAAATTTATCAAATAATAAATAGGAAGTGTATGAAAAGTTTTATTTCAAGCCTAATCTTAACAGGTGCTCTTTGGGTGAGTATACCGATGAGCGCTCAGCGGCCGATGAATGAGAGAGTTCACGATAAGGTCGCTACGAAAGAAGCTCCCCGTATTCAATTCGTGGGGAAAAAACAGGGACCGAATTTGTTTCAATCGGCTGCGGCGAGTGTGACTGCCGATTTTAGTTGTCAGAGTGCCGGCAGCGCTGTAACTGTATGGGAAGAGGATTTTGACGACGGAACAGATGGCTGGACATTTACCAATGCCGAGGATTTTTCGTGGACTGTGAAAAAAATCACGAGTACGACTGACCCCAGTAGAGATTTTTCTACTTATGATCCAGACGATGTTCAATCGTTGTATATAGAGGGCCCTTATCAGTCTTTCAAACGAGGAATCGCTATGGCGACAAGTGGGCAGATCGATGTTCCTGCAAATGCTATGTTGAAAGGATATATAGGGTTTACCCAAAATATGGACGATTACTGTCGCTTGCAGATTTCTGTTTCGGCAGATGCTTTTGAGACTTCGGAAATTCTTTGGAATAGTGCCGACGAGGACGGAGAGAAGCCGTGGCGTTGGCATGAGTTTTCGGTTTCTTTGGAGAAATATTCCGGTCGGAAGATTCAGATTCGTTTTACGTATGGTCCCGGAAAAAACGATTCGTTCGGAACCGGTGGTTATATGGGCGATTTCGCTATCGACGGTTTAAAAATTACCGGAGTATCGACCGTAGAACAAGTCGAGGCAGCCACGGGCGAGGTGATTGCTTTCGCCGATATGTCCTCGGGTTCGCCTACGGCATGGCAATGGGCGTTTCCGGGAGGAACTCCGTCGACATCGACCGACCAGAATCCCCGGGTGTTCTATACGCGAGACGGCGTTTACGATGTGACGTTGACGGTAAGTAATGCCGATGGGAGCGATACGAAGACCCGCACGGGATTCGTGAAGGTTACCGGATCTGCACCGCTCGCACGGATATTACCACCGGCTACATTCCGGTTCAGCGAAACGCGTTTGCCGATGGTAGCTCCGCTGGTGGGGGTGCAGTATCGGGACAATTCGACCAATTATCCTACTTCGTGGGAGTGGACTTTCGACGGTGTCGATCCCGAACCGTATGCCCGGGTGACGTCGCACGAAGAAAACCCTATCGTAGGATATAGCTATATGCATAAACAAGGGGTGAGTCTGCGTGTGGAGAACGAACATGGCGAATCGAACGATACCGTAGAGGTGTCGGTCGAGTACAGTGGGCTAATTACGAATTTAGAGCCGGGAGATAGGGCTGCGACGTTCGATTTGGAAGATAGAGGAACTTTCCCCGGGACGAATAAATTGAATATTACTGCTTATGCCGAGAAGTTTTCCAAACCGTCCCGTCCGATATTGGTATTCGGAGCCTATGTTTATTTTGTGAGTGCTTCGGCTGCGAGTATAACCGACCAGATTGCCGATGTGGGCGTGCATCTGTATACCAGCGAGAACGGATTGCCGGGCAAGAAACTCGACTCGATGTGGTGGAGGGTATTCGAATTGGAAACCCCTTCGGGCAGTTCATTGACCGCTACGGAATTTGAATTTGACCCGACGGTGATCGACGACGAGTTTTTCATTGTAGTGGACGGTATTCCCGAGAAGAACGACAGTGTAGATGTGTCGTTCGCTATGGCCGATTTCCGGGATCACGGTAACACGGCTTATATGTTGAAAGATGGAGAGTGGCGAGACGTGAGCACTTATTTCCCCGCAGGAGCGAATCATACTTCTTATATGATTATGCCTTCGATCGTTCATTCGGTTATGTCGCCTATGCCGGTAGACCGTGAACCGCTGGTGGTGGGTAAAGCTGCCGGTACGGTTAAATATCCTTTCTATTCGATATACGGTTATGAAACTCCTATTCGGAGTGATGCCGAGTGGTGTCGGGTCGTGGGTAAGCCGAATGGCTTGACATTGGACACCTTGCAAATTTCCTATGATCGTTTGCCGGACGGTATTGGGGAACGTGTCGCTACGCTCACGGTCTCGGATAGTATTTCGACTTATGACATCAAAGTCACTCAAAATGTGAACGGAGTTAGTTCGGTAGAGAAAGTTACGGAAGAGAAGGCTTCTATTTATCCGTCTGTTTTCAACTCCGAATTTATTGTACGTGTTCCTGAGAATACCCGAAGTATTTCCGTGTTGGACGAAGGCGGTCGGGAGGTGTATCGACAGCATGTCGATTCGCAAGCTCGTCTTGTGACCGTAGATGCTTCGGCGTGGGCTCCGGGAACGTATTTTATTCGGGTCGTCGGGAAACATGAAATCACAGTCGTTAAGGGTGTGAAGAGATAGTTGGGTAACATTGTATGGTTTAACCCCTCCGTCACTACGTGCCACCTCCCCTATATTTTGCGTACAAAACACCCCGCAATGCTACGGAACACGGCAGGGGAGGAGGGTGAAAAAGCTACACCTGATAACGGAACATAAATCTCTTGGTGGCCTAATGGTTGACTTTTTTATTTTTCAGAATACAGGTTGAGGAGGTTTGACGGTGGTTCCTAAGGGGAGGGTAAAAAGTTGCGGATTGTAATTACAGAATCTGAAAGAGCCGTATCATTACTCGAAACAGAGTTTGATACGGCTTCTTCTTTTCTTTTGGGGAGGCTCAAATTCCAATTTAAAAATCTTTGGTAAAATTGAGTTTTGGCATATCTTCCTTCGATATTTTTTATAATATTATTATAATGTTATCCTTTCTTAATTTATTAAGAGTCTGTGTTATGTTTTTAGTACTTTTCCGTCTCTTTAATATACTTAAAAATTAATGTTTATGAAAAAGTTTTTATGGATAGCGTTTTTGTCATTCTGTTTCAGCGGTGTGGCAGCGGAATCCGATTGGAATGCCGATAGTGTACAAGTCTATTTTAGCCGGAGTGTGACTCCTGTCGTTCAGAAAAATTGGAAGGACCATAAGTTGATATTGAAAACATATCGACAGTTCCTCAAAACTTGTGAATCTGTGCCAGATTCTGTCTTGAAACAGTGTTCGTGGTGTTTTATCGACACATATTACAATATGGCTTGTTGCGAATCCATGATGAAACGGAAAAAAGCGGCGGTCGATGCCTTTGAGAAAGCTATTCAATACGGTTATTACGATTATGCCCATGCCCAAAAAGATACCGATTTGGATAACGTGAGGGACGACAAACGTTTTCAGAAGGCGATGGAGTGTTTGCGTGAGGTAGGCGACTTCGGATATATACTCCGAAAATCACCGGGGTATGACGATGCTGCATCTATCGACTCTTTGCCTGCATTCACATATATGGACCCCAACGACCGCGATTTGGTACGGGTGCGCCGATATTTCAACTTGGACAGTATTGCGGGAGCCGGTGACGAAATATCCAAGATAAAAAATCTGTTGGCGTGGGTACACAATACGATTCGTCACGACGGTTCGTCTTATAATCCCGAAGAGAAAAATGCGATAGCTCTATATGAAATTTGCAAGAAGGAGGATAGGGGCGTTAATTGCCGTATGATGGCGCAGATGTTGAACGAGTGTTATTTGGCTATGGGATTCAAGTCCCGCTATGTGACTTGTCTTCCGAAAAGCTATATAAACGATTGCCATGTGATCAACGTCGTTTATTCCAATACTCTCGACAAGTGGTTGTGGGTAGACCCTACATGGAATGCCTATGTCATGGACGACAAAGGTAATTTGTTGAGTATATCGGAGGTCAGAGACCGATTGAAAAAAGGTGAGTTCATGACGGTTAACGAGGACGCTAACTGGAATCATAAAACTCCGTGTACCAACGATTATTATTTGGATTATTACATGAGCAAAAATCTTTATTATCTGCAATGTTCCGATTGCAGTGGCTTTAACAATGAAACCTATGTCGAGGGGAAACGGCGTCCTGTGTACATCACGCTGTCTCCGACGGGCGAACCTTACGATAAACGGTGGAGTACTTCAAATGAGTCGTGGTTCTGGGCTTCTCCATATAAATGATATCGACGGGAGATATTGGATGCTGTTTTAAATTTATTCCGAGACAGATTGAGCCCCTGTCTCGGAATAAATTTAAAACAGCTTCTAAAATTTTTTTAATTCGGTGTACAGTCGTTGTATAGGCAATCCCATCACGTTGTAATAGCTGCCTTTGAGTCCGGTCACACCGATGTAGCCTATCCATTCCTGTACGCCGTATGCTCCGGCTTTGTCGAGGGGGCGGTACGTCTCCACGTAGTAATCGATTTCATCGTCACCGAGGGCGGCGAAAGTGACTTCGGTGGAGACGGCGAAGGAGATCTGTTTTTGCAGAGAGGTGAGCGTGACACCGGTGATGACGGTGTGGGTTTTTCCCGACAGGGCTTGCAACATGGCTTTGGCATCGGCTATATCGCGAGGCTTGCCGTATACTTTCCCATCGAGCCAGACGATGGTGTCGGCAGTAATAAGGAGCGTATTATCCTTCATAAAGCGGCGGTAGGCGGCTGCTTTTTCTTGCGAGATGTAGAGGGGAATCTCTTCGCCCGAAAGGGTGTCGGGGTAGGATTCGTTCACTTCGGGAAGAGCTGTTACCCGATAGTCGATGTCTAATCCGGCGAGAAGTTCCCGGCGACGGGGTGAATTGCTCGCCAACAGAATTTCGTATTTTTTGAGATGCGATAGCATGGTGTTTTGTCGTTTTGTGTGGTTACCAGCCGAAGGCTGTTTTATCGGACATCCATTTGCCTTGTGTCCTCAGGATTTGTTCGATGATGTCCCGCCCACAACCTTGTCCGCCGCCGAACGGCGAGATGTAGCGGGCTATCTGTTTAATTTCGGGGGCGGCATCGGCGGGACAAGCCGGCAGACCGGCTATCTGCATGACCTCGTAGTCGGGAATGTCGTCGCCCATATACATGACTTCGTCGGGACGCAGCCCGCACTCGTCCAGCCATTTTTTGAAAATTTCGATTTTTACGGCGGCTCCCATATAGACATGGTTTAATCCTAATCCTTCAAAACGTTTGCGGACAGCCTCGGTGCGTCCGCCGGTAATAATGGCGATGGGGTAGCCCATTTTGGCGGCGAACTGCAAGGCGTACCCGTCTTTGATGTTGACGATCCGCATGGGTTCGCCCGATGGATGCAGGGGGATCGTATCGGGAGAAAGGACACCGTCCACATCGAAGGCGAAAGCCTTTATTCGTGAGAGGTCGAAATCGGTTCGGCTCATAGTCGTTGTTTTTAATGTTTATTGGTTTCGTGAATGCTCCGGCTCATCAGGTCGTAAATTTGCCGCATGATGGGGTCTGAAAGCAGAGCCATTTGCTTGTCTATGACGTTTTTGTCGTATCGGATTGCCGGTCCGGTCTGAGCTTGTTCCGGCGGCATGTCGGCTACTTTCGCGGCAGTCTCCCGTATGAGCGGCAGCATGGTTTCGAACGGCAGCCCGTGTTCCGACAGAATGCGGTCGCACAAGGCGTAGAGGTGATTGGTGAAGTTGCAGGCGAACACGGCAGCCAAATGCAGGTACTTGCGCTGTTCGGAGGTCGCTTCGTAAACCTTTGTAGACAACCGACCTGCCAATTCTTGCAAACGTTCGGTATCGTTCGTATGGTTCGCTTCGACAAAAATAGGAATATCGTCGAAGTCGGTTTCCCGTTCTTTACTGAATGTCTGCATGGGGTAGAATACACCGTAGCGCGCGGTATACGGGGCGAATACTTCCATGTCCATGCTTCCCGCTGTGTGTACCCAAAGGCCTCGATTGGCAGGCATGCGGGAAACCAAATCGAGCAGAGCGGAGTCTTTCACGGCGAAGATATAGAGATCGCCGTCGGTGGGGACTTGGCTGATGTCGGTGGAATGGGGCACATCGCGCAATCGTTCGCTCAGCTGTTCGGCCGATTCTCGGGTACGACTGTATATATAAGCCGGAGTCATTCCCTTTTTTTGTAAAGCGACCGCTAATCGCGTAGCTAAATTACCGGCTCCGATGAGAATAATCTTCATGTCGATGCAGGGGATTACCATTTGCCGATGTGAACTTTTTCCCACATCATTTTTTCTTCGTCGAAAGGCTTGCGTTCTTCGTCTTTATGTCCAATGGAGAGAATGCAGAGCACTCCCATCTCTTCGGGGATTCCCAATGTCTCCCGCACAAAATCCTCGGCAGGTTCGTCCATAGCTCCGAATCGTCCCCGCACCTGTATCCAGCAGCTTCCCAAACCGAGGTCGGCGGCTTGCAACTGCATGAGAATGGCAGCGATAGAGGCATCCTCGATCCACGTATCGGTGAGGGTCATGTCGGCAGTGACGACGATAGCGAGCGCAGCTCCGGCAATGGGCTTGGCTCCCGAAGTCTTGCATTCGGACAAACGGGCGAGCGTTTCTTTGTCTTCCACCGCAATGAACTCCCACGGAGTGCAGCGTTTGGACGAAGGAGCGAGCAATCCCGCTTCGAGAATGGTTTTTACGGCTTCGGGCGATAGCGCCTCTTGGGTGTATTTGCGGATACTCCGCCTATGAATCAACAAGTCGTGCAGGCTTTTCATAAGGGTAATGGTTTTAATGTTTATATGAGCAAAGATAGTGAATCTTATTGAATTTGTTAAGCGCTTTGTTGTGGAGTAAAGCAATGTGTATATCAATTAATATTTTTATAAATGAAATGTTTTTATTTATTTTGGGATAATTGATTGAAAATAACGGGATCCGTGAAGAGAGAAAGGATAGTATATATTTTTGACTTGGTAAAAGACATCGAGGCCCAAGTTGTGTCAGAGACTGAATATTTGTTTGATCTTGTTGAGGCAGTTGAAAAAATAAAGGAAGAATGGTTGTCCAAATTGCCTTATCATCTTAATGTTATTGATGAATTGCACATTAATGAAAATGCTCATAGCCGTATCTTGACAAAGCTGTTGCAATATAAATCAGAAAGTGGGAGATATGAATTTTTAGAATCTTTGTTAGCTTATATTGTTACTAAACGAGACTGTACGGACTTTGGATATATAATAATAAAAGAGCCTCAAATTACCCAGGAAAAATGTCGTATTGATTTGTGGGTGAGAGATAAAGAATATGCTATTATATTTGAAAATAAAGTGTATAATGCTCGGGACCAAGAGCATCAATTAAGTAAGTATATCAATCAAACCAAACAGTGCAATTACCGAGAAGAGCAGATATTTGTCGTGTATTTGTCGAGTTGGGGACAGGAACCGGAAGAGCAGTCATGGGACAAATATAAAGATGTTTTTGCTAGTCGATATGTGAATCTTTCGTTTCGAGATGATATTGTAAATTGGTTGAAAAAACAAGTCATACTCAATATTCGAGATAAAGATTTTTATTTGAATAGTGCTGTGTTGCAGTATATCGATTATTTGGAAGGAATATATAAAAAAAGAACCATAGATAAAGAAATGAATATGGAAATAAGAAAGGTTATCGAGGAGAGATTGAAGCTGGATAAATGTTTAGATAATCGTGAAAAAGTAAGGATTCTTCAATCTAAAATTGACGATATGGATGAAATACTTCAGCAAATGGAGACGATGCAAAATGAGTATAGAAATAAAATTTTTGCATCGTGGAGAGAAGAGGTTGCCAATCGTTATCCACAATACAGACATACAACGCCAGAAGATGATACTCATGTAGGAGTAATTATGGAAATCGGGGGAATAGAGGTATGGGCTTATATTTTTGAAAATAGTCAACTATACTGTCAAGTTGAGATGTCTAGGGATTTACCTAATAAAAAACGAAATATCAAGAAATCTTGGGTTTATTTGGGGTTGGAGGATTTGTTGCCTCAAGAACAGACTGACGCTATATGGAAATATTTTGATTACAATGATTTTGAAGGTGTATTTAATTGTTTCTTACAAGTAGTTGAAAAATGTAAGCAAGAAATAGAACGAGAGAATCAAGCAGGTGTAGAGTCGGAAGCAGAATCCGTAGAATAAAATTTCAATACTTTTCGTCCGGCCATATACTGAACGGAGTTTTTTCCCGTTTAATAAATGTGCCTTCGATAAAAGAGGCACAGTGTGTATAGAATCCCGATGAGATATAAGATATTATTCCTTTTTATCACGATAGGCGCGGTTTTTCAGTTGGCGGCACAGGGGCGTGTGAAGCTGACTGGACGCGTGTATGACAGTGACAATCAGCCCATAGAGTTGGCTACGGTGCGTGTGGCAGGAACGACGATGGGGACGATGACCGATTTGAAAGGGGAGTATCAGCTTTCCATTCCGGCAGGAGATTCCATCGTGGTGATTTATTCCTGTTTGGGGTATCGGGAGGAGAGCCGCCAGTTGCTCAATCTCACGAAAGATGTTTCCTTGTCGGTGCGTCTGAACAAGAACGCCAAGATGTTGAACGAGGTTGTCGTGGCGACTCATCGCCGGCAGACGAGTACGTTGCAGACGATCGACACGAAGGATTTGAAATTGATGCCCGATGCGACGGGTGGTAGTATCGAGGCTATGTTGACGACTTTTGCCGGTGTCAATTCGAGTAACGAGTTGAGTTCGCAATATTCCGTGCGAGGGGGTAATTTCGATGAAAATATCGTGTATATCAACGGTATAGAGGTCTATCGGCCATTGACCGTTCGTTCGGGGCAACAGGAGGGGTTGAGTATCATCAACCCTGATATGGTAGGGGCCGTAGGATTTTCGTCGGGCGGATTTTCGGCCGAATATGGCGATAAGATGTCGTCGGTGCTCGATATTATTTACAAGCATCCCGAAGCGTTCGAAGGATCGGTGTCCGCCAGTTTTTTAGGGGCTACCGCTTCGGTAGGACAGAGCACCAAGAAATTCTCGCAACTGCACGGCGTGCGTTATAAAACCAATTCTACCTTGTTGAGTTCTCTCGATACCAAAGGAGAATACGAGCCCTCTTTTTTCGATTATCAAACTTATCTTACTTATAAATTCGCACCGAAGTGGGAGGCTTCTTTGCTGGGCAATATTTCCATTAACAATTATAAATTTACTCCCCACGAGCGGAATACGTCATTCGGTACGGCGACCGATGCCAAACAGTTTAAAGTCTATTTCGACGGTTATGAAAAAGATAAGTTCGAAACTTATTTCGGTGCTTTTTCGTTGAATTTTTTCCCCGATAAATATACTCAATGGGCTTTGATGACCTCGGCTTTCGTCACGAACGAACTGGTGACTTACGATATTGCCGGGCAGTATTGGTTGGACGATTTGGCTAATGGCGAGGACGGCGAGTCGACCGAGAATAAGGGAGCTCTCGGAGTGGGGACTTATCACGAGCATGCTCGTAACCGGTTAAGAGCATCGGTGGTGGCTACTTCATTGAAAGGAGCTACAAAATTGGGACAGAACGAGTTGAAGTGGGGATTGACCCATCAATACGAAAAGATACACGACCGAGTGAGGGAATGGGAGATGCGAGATTCGGCGGGCTATTCTTTGCCGCATACGGGGCAATCGGTCGAGATGATTTATAACTTGTTTTCCCGACAAGATATGGAGAGCCATCGTTTGTCGGCCTATTTGCAAGATACCTACCGATTACGTACTTTGTGGGGGCGCTTTATCTTCACCGGCGGATTGAGGGCTTCTTATTGGGGGTTCAACAAGGAGACACTTATCAGTCCTCGTGTGTCGATTTCTTTTATTCCGGCTGCCAACGAACAGATAACGACTCGTCTGGCCGGCGGGCTTTATTATCAAGCTCCTTTTTATAAGGAGTTGCGCGACACGGTTTGTGATGCCGCTAATAATTATGTCGTGCAGCTCAATCGGAATATCAAGTCTCAACGTTCTATCCATGTGGTACTGGGTGGAGATTATTCGTTCCGGGCATTGGACAGACCTTTTAAATTTACGGCAGAGTTGTATTATAAGAAACTCGACCATCTTATTCCTTATGAAGTGGATAATCTGCGGGTGTGGTACAGCGGGCAGAACGAGGCGAAAGGGTATGCCACCGGATTGGATATGAAACTCTTCGGGCAGTTCGTGCCCGGTGTCGACTCGTGGCTTACGTTCTCTCTGATGAAGACACAGGAGGAAATCAATGGCGTGAAATTACCTCGACCTACCGACCAACGATATAGTGTGGGGCTTTATTTTCAAGATTATGTACCTCGGTTCCCGAAGTATAAATTCAGTCTACGGGCTATTTTTGCCGACGGTTTGCCGGTGGGTTCTCCCCGGAAAGGCCGACAGGCAGGTTATTTCCGCGCTCCGGCATATAAGCGTGTCGATATAGGAGCTTCCCGTATTTTGGTCGGAGGCGAAGATAAACTTTTGCAGAAAGGCGTTTTACGTCATTTGAAAAGCGTGTGGATAGGAATAGATGTCTTTAACCTGTTCGATATAAGTAATGTGAACTCGTACTATTGGGTGACGGATATTACCAATGCGCAATATGCCGTGCCCAATTACCTTACTCGCCGTCAGATAAATCTGAGGCTTTCCATAGATTTTTGAGAAATAATTTTTACGGAATTTATTTTAACCGGATATAGTAAATCAGGTCAGTGATACCGTAAAGAAGTGTTGCTGCTCCGAAAGTAATCACCATAACCCTCTCGGTCGCCGAGAACGGATTGACCAAAATTTCTATGCCGATGAGCAGAACGATAGCCGGTAACAGATAGGAGAGCCAACCCGCTTTGCTCCTCAGATTCTTTTTAAGTGTCAGCAGATAGAGTATTTGATAAACTCCTATCAATACCAGCGCTCCACCCAAAACATATACCGTAATGCCTATATACCAGCTGGGAAACAGCATAAGCGTACAACCGAACAGCAACATCACTAAGGATAAAACGGGGAAGGGTAACTTATTTCTATCCTCGCTCAATAGATAAATGAGGAGAGCGTATAGACTGGGTAATCCGGCATCCATTGCCCTGTTCGTTTACAGCCTCCTGCTGCTGGAGGACGACCGGCTGCTTCTGGGGATCCCGCTGCTGATTTTGTCCATTGGCTATTGGATCGCAGGCATTTTTCTGTTCTGCGGCCTGAAGGTACTCAAGCCTCAGGAGGCGCTGGTACTTACCCTCTTTGGCGATTATGTGGGCACCCTGAAGGGCCAGGGCTTTTACTGGGTAAACCCCTTCTGCGCCGCCGTCAACCCTGCCGCAGGCACCCGGCTGAGCCAGAGCGGGGACGTGACCAGCAAGGAGAGCGGCGCAGCCGCCCTGCTGAGCGTCAGCGGCCAGAACAGCCAGCTCGCCTCAAGCAGCGTAAGCAAAAAGATCTCCCTGAAGATGATGACCCTGAACAACTCCCGGCAGAAGATCAACGACTGTCTGGGCAACCCGGTGGAGATCGGCATTGACGGGAGCTGGCG
>OJOA01000573.1_pt1 | contig 23898 bp, 26 predicted proteins | sample 1597991 | NCBI WGS metagenome assembly OJOA01 (sample SAMN01915207, study PRJEB22387) | human gut metagenome | isolation source: stool | host: Homo sapiens | place: USA | reverse complement strand
AACAGTATTTTAATTGAGTGGCTTGAAAAAAACGCAGAAAAATATAAGGCAATACGACTCAATTATAGCTACTCGAATTCAAATTATCAAACTAAAGATAAGTCCTCCGTTACCGAGGAAGTCCTAATAACAAATTATTGAGGAGAGTACGGTTATGCCGAATGTGATTCCGTATAAAAGCTTTTGCTGGAGTCTGGGAACAACCAGCTTTAGAACAAAAAATTTCAATAAAACTATTGAAGAACAACTTTCGTTGTTAGATGAGTTTTGGAAGCTTGAAGAGAATAAGAGTAAAAGCTGGTCGGGAAATAAAGATTTACAAACTCGTTATTATGATTTTATGCAATCTAAAGACTTTGTTGAAGGCAATGCCGGAAACAAACCAAAAGACGCTCGTGAAAAAACTTCAGGCTTAGTTGATATTGGGTTAATAGATGATGGAAGAAAACTGAGCAATGCCGGTAAAGCACTGCTTAAAATCACTTCAGAAAATGATTTTTCTTCTGATAATCAATTTCAAATAGCAAAAGACAGCTATATCTATTTGAAGCAATTGCTGAAAACATATTATAATGTGGACGGACACACTGTGCGACCATTTATGGTATTGATTCATTTGTTGAATAAATTTGATTATTTAACACTTGATGAATATACATATCTTTTACCTCTTTGCATTGGCGAAACAGAAACGAACGAAATTATTGACGGTATATCCAAATTGCGTTGCAGAAATATATCTATTGATGAAATCATTGTAAATCGATTGATGGGAATGCTTAATTACAAAACGGCTTTGGATTATTTTATTGATAATGAAGTTACAGAAGAGTTGATATGTGAAATAGGACTCAACAGAAAAAGTCGACAATACGATAAGTCGTATTTTAAATTGTATCAAGCATTACACCGAGTTTTCGTATTGAATGATATAGATAACTTGATATCTATTTATGATGCAACAAGAGATATAAAAATAGGGAAATGGTGGCGCAATTATTTATTTGATACCACCTCTGAAAAGGCAATTAGTAACCATCCTGTGGCACATTTGAAAACAACCCTATTTAACGAAGTTGAAGATGAAAACACCTTCAAAATTGCTTTCTTTAAAATAATGCACTTATTTAAGGCTAAAGCCACGCTTTCAGACTATCTTGACCTTAATCGTAGGTATATTAAAACAACGGATGTAGTGTTATTTGAGGATGATACTATAAAATTTGATATAGTGCCGAAACACTTTTTCAAATCAGTAGCAGCGAAATTATATCAAGATGCATTTACTTCTTCTGAATTGCTGTATGAAGATTGTGATATGCCAGAAATATCAGAATGTCTCATAGTTGATGATGACACTATTGTTGCAGGAATTAATGAAGAACTCGGCATAAATGTTTCTGATATGCAATCGGCCCGTGCTGCTTTGGAGGATACACGCTACCAGAGATTACAGCACCTTATAGATACTAAATTTACTGATGACAAGATATTGTCACTTTTGGATTGCTTTGAAACCAGAAATGATGATGAAATCAGAAGTATGGTTACCGATAATGCCGATGTACCTACGATTTTTGAATATGTGCTTGGTATTTTGTGGTACAAAGCAAGTGAAAGGCACGGTAAGATTCTTGATTATATGAAGCTCTCGCTGGATGCTGATTTACTACCTAAAACTCACGCAGCCGGTGGCGAGGCAGATATAGTTTATGAATATGAGGCAACCGAGTACTATCCTGAACATACACTTTTGCTCGAAGCAACACTTGCCGACAGTACAAACCAACGTAGAATGGAAATGGAACCGGTATCAAGACATTTGGGCATGCATTTAATACGCAGCGGTAATATGAATTCTTACTGCGTATTTGCTACAAACTATCTTAACATAAATGTTATTTCTGATTTTCGTAGCAGAAAAACAACGCCGTTTTATGATCCACAAGACTATTCAAAGTCTGTAGCAGGAATGAAAATCATTCCGCTGCAAACATCGGAGTTAAAGAAAATTGTGTCTAACGGCAAAACATATAAAGAATTGTACCCGTTATTTGAAGCTGCTTTTAATTCGACTTTACTCCCTCACGAGTGGTATGAAAGCTGTATAAATGAAAGGATGTGACACGATCTTGGGTTGCGAAATTGAAACAATAGTACTAAGATATAGAGATTTGTCTTCAAAAAACACGATCAAGATACACAATGATAAAATTGCAGCAAAAGGTTTTGTTTGGTGGGGATGGTGGGCGAAGCCACAAGAAAAAGTTGCGCTTGAAGTCTTCAAATCATTAGCAGAAAAAGCTGTTAGTGATACACATTTTGAAGTGTTTTTACTTGATTCAGGTAGAAGTGAACTTAGAAGGGCACAATGTATAGATATAAAATTTGATTTCAATAATCCTATCCCTTCACCACAAAAGAATGCAACACCTGCGTATTACAATAAAAATGAATATTTAATGTGGTTCAAGTTCGACAAGATATCCGAACCTATAGATAGTCCTGACAAATACATTAACAATTATTCTTATGTACAAGTTGATGAGCATTTTGCAAGTAAAACGTCTCCGTTTTCTGTTTTTAATAATAAAAAGGTTTATAATTTAAATGAGTTGATTGAACAACAATGTACCATTTGGTTTTTAAGAAAAGCTAAAACTGATGATGAAAATCGACAAATTGTTTCATATGCTCCGGGAAACGGAAATGTTGAAACATCCTTTTCTATAGCTAACACCAATCAATTACTATGGCTTTCTGATTTACACTTCTCTGACAATCATTTTGCTTTCAAAAAATCTGTTGGCAGTAACAACCAAATATTTGATATTTTAAAAAACAAGTTGGATTCAATAAAATTTAAAAAATTTTCAAAAGTTATTGTATCAGGGGATTTTACCTTTTCTGCTGATGAAAAAGAGTTTGCAGAAGCAAAAAAATTTTTCTGTCAAATGACAAGTGGTTATGGAACAGATGGCGAATCATATATATTTTGTCCTGGCAATCACGATATGAAATATTCTGAAAAAGACTACGAAGACAATTCGCCTATTGAACTTAATTATGACAAAGCAAAGAATAATTACATTGATTTCTATGAAAAGGTAAAAGGCATAACTGCTAATAAATATAACAATAATATTCATAGATTTGTTGCACTTAATGGCACATTAGTAGAAATAATAGCACTAAATACCTGTATATTACAACAAGATCGAGAACATTTTAGGGGAATGGGTTTTGCTGGAAATAATCAGTTGTTTGAGTTAAGGAATGCATTAAAAGTGACCGATAAAATGAATGTATTGAGAATTTTAGTTATGCATCATAATCTTTTGCCAGTGATATATTCAGAAGAACCTAAGGTTAATCCGATGTATTCAATGTTACTTGACAGTGAAGCCATTTCTCAGTTCTGTATACAAAATAATATATTATTAGTATTACACGGACATACTCATAAAAATTTTTATGTAGAGATGACACGAAAATGTGGAAGTAAAGATGATCAAAAAAAGACAATTTATGTGATTGGCTTAGGAAGCACAGGTGCTTCTAAATCTGATTTAACAGATGGATATAATAATCAGTTTGCTACAATTCAAATAGAAGAAAAAATCTTAAAGCTCAATATATATGAATTATTCCCTAGTGGTAGCAATGAAAAAACAGAACCTATATGCAAATATATAATACCTTTTGGGGGTTAAAATGAAGAAAATAATAATAACTGATTTAGACGATACGCTATATGATTGGCTTGGTTTTTTTATCCCTTCTTTCTATGAAATGGTAGATGAAATAGTAAACATCACAAAAATAAACAAAGATATTCTTTTAAAAGAATATAAGTCGATACACCAATGTTATGGTAGTGTTGAGTATCCTTTTGCTACGTTAGAACTACCATCGATATTGAACAAATATAATGGAAAAAGTAAAGAAGAAATAAAAGAGATCTTGGGAGAAGCCTTTCATAAATTTAATTCCGTTAGAAAACGTAAATTACAATTATATGATGGAGTTGCAGATACGCTTAAGCGATTGTTCGAGAATGGCGTTACAATAATTGGATATACTGAATCTGCTCAAGAAAATGGTTTTTATCGTTTGAAAAGATTAGGAATTTCTCAGTATTTTAAACATATATATACATCTGAAAGTGAATACGAAAGCAATATTCCTTTGGATGAAAAAATAATTACAGTAAAAAGCAAAAAACCTGATAAAGATGTGTTGATTAATATTTGCAACCAAGAAAATTGTAGTATAAGTGATGCGGCTTATATTGGAGATAGTTTAACTAAAGATGTATATATGGCAAAGTTGGCAAATATAACATCTATATGGGCTAATTATCCGAAAGAAAAAAACAATTATTATGATTTGCTTGTTGACATAACAAGTTGGACTGAGGACGATTTCATAAGAGAAAAAGAACTAAAAAAGCAATACATTTCCTTTGGCATAAAACCGGATTATACAATTAGCAAATTTTCTCAACTTTTGCCAATTATATTACAAGAAAAATAATTTAGAGAAAATCACTTTTATGATAGCATACAAGTGATAGCTATTTGATAGCAAAAGCAGAAATACCTCATAGAATTGAGATAATCTGTACCAAATAAAAACATATTAAGTCATAATTCCTAAGCAAAAACAGTTAAAGTCTGTTTTATACTTAGGAGTGGGAATAACGGACTAAAATGCCGAAAGCCTGTATTTATGCGGGTTTCCGGCATTTGTTTTATCAAATGGCTCTGGTTTGGCTCTATTTGTGGGGAGAGTAATTGATGCAAATGTAATTATTCATAAGAATGAAAAGGAAAAAATGATATGAAGAAATGCAAACTTCTTTTATTTGATTTAGATGGAACTTTATTACAGAGTGAAAAAACAATATCAACAAGAACATTATCAGCTCTAAAAAAATGCAGGGAAAATGATATATTGATAGGTGTTTCCACCTCCAGAAGTGAGCAAAACTCTTTGGTATTTTTAAATGAATTGATGCCCGATATTTTAATATCGAGTGGAGGTGCATTAGTAAAATACAAAACAGAATATATTTATAGGGCAGAATTTTCCGAAGAAGAAACGAATGTGATGATTGACATGGCAAGAAATATTTGTGGAAATGATTGCGAAATTACGATAGACACAATAGATGCACATTATTGGAATTATAAAATAGATCCTAAGAAGTTAGATAAGAGTTGGGGAGATAGTATTTATACAGATTTTTCAGATTTTAACGAATGTTCATTAAAAATGTGTGTTGAGATATTTAATCAAGATAAGGCAGATAAGCTGACTCGAAGTCTCTCTGATTGTGATTGTATTCGTTTCTCTGATGGATTTTGGTACAAGTTTACAAAAAAGAATGTGACGAAAGAAAACGCAATTATGAAGATTACGGAAGTATGTGGATTTAGTACAGATTCAATTATTGCATTTGGAGATGATTATGCAGATATCGGAATGCTTGAATTATGTGGAACAGGTGTTGCAATGGGGAATGCGATTGATGAGGTAAAAGAGAGAGCTGATATTGTAATTGGTTCAAATGATGAAGATGGTATTGCGGGTTTTATTGAAAATGAAATATTATAGATATGTACATGGAGAGGAAATATGGTGGAAGTAAAATTTTATGATACGGTTAATGATGAACTATTGAAATTTGCAGTGATTATCTCACAGAGTAACGGCAAGTGGGTATTTTGCAAGCATAAAGAAAGAAATACATGGGAGGTACCGGGGGGACATAGAGAAGATGGTGAGGATATTCTTGAAACAGCCAAACGAGAACTATATGAAGAAACAGGAGCAATAACTTTTGATATTACTCCAATTTGTATATATTCTGTGACTGCACCAGATAATTTCGATGGAATGGAGACTTTTGGAAAATTATTCTTCTCAGATATATATACATTTGAAAAAGAGCTTCACAGTGAAATTGAAAAAATAGCAATTATGGATGAACTACCGATTAATTGGACTTATCCGGAAATTCAACCCAAACTGCTGGAAGAAGCAAGGAAAAGAGGATTTCTGCCCAAGAAGGAAGAAATAAAATGGCTGTTTTTTGATGTTGGCTCGACGTTGGTTGATGAAAGCAAAGTTTATGAAGACAGGATGAAAAGGATAGCGGATTTATCAGGTTTAACTTACGAGCAAATTAATAAATATGCCATGTCGTTTTATAAAGAAAACAAAAAAGGAGACTTAGAGGTAGCAAGGCAATTGGGCGTGAAACTACCTAAATGGGAATCGCAATACGAAAGGCTGTATACAGATACCAAAGATTGTCTGAAAAAGTTAAGTAGAATTTATAAAATTGGTGTAATTGCAAACCAATCACTAGGAACTTCTGAGAGATTAGAAAATCTTGGAGTACGAAAATATCTTGATTTGATTATCGCATCAGCAGAAGAAGGTGTTTCAAAACCAGATAGGCGAATATTTGAAATTGCATTGGAAAGAAGCCGTTGCAGACCAGAGAATGCAGTTATGATTGGTGACCGTATTGATAATGATATTGTACCTGCAAGACAGTTGGGTATGAAAACTATATGGGTAAAACAGGGATTTGGAAGTTTGTGGAATATAACAGATGAGAGTGAAAAAGCTGATATTGAAATTAATAACTTATCTGACATTTTGAATTATCTATAGGAGGGAAAGTGAATGTTCAAGGTTGCTATACTACAAAAACGTTCTATTAATGAACAAATAGATAAGAATATTGAAACTATCATTATGGCAATGGAAGAGGCTTCGGAAAAACATGCAGATATTCTATTGTTGCCAGAATGTTTTATTACAGGATATGATTTGCCTATGTCATATGAAAAAAGCATTGCAGATAATGATATAAGAATTGCCAAAATATGTGAGAATGCTAAAAAATATAAAATAGGCGTAGTACTTACTGCGTTTACAAAAGGTAGTAAGCAACCACAGAACTCAGCCTTTGTTATCAATAAGTCGGGAAATATATTGATGAAATACTCTAAGGTGCATACCTGTGATTTCGCAGATGAAAGAGATGTTGAATCAGGGAAAGAATTTAAGGTGTGTGATTTTGAAGGAATACAATTAGGTATTATGATTTGTTATGACAGAGAATACCCGGAAAGTGCAAGAATACTTATGTTAAAAGGTGCAGAAGTTATTCTTGTACCAAATGATTGTGGTTCCATGCAAGCAAGAATCAGGGCACTTTCGACAAGAGCTTATGAAAATATGGTTGCAGTCGCTATGGCAAATCCGAATGGAGATAATGCTGGATGTTCCTGCGCATATAGTCCAATTTGCTGGGATAGAAATGGAAAATGTGTTGATAACACAGTTTTGCTGGCTGATGATAAAACTGAGGGAATTTTTTATGCGGAGTTTGATATGGAAGCTATTAGAGAATATAGGAATCGGGAAATGTTAGGAAACACATTTCGTAAGGTAGAAGCATACAGTCAGTTGTTAAGTAAAGAAATCAAGAAACCATTTATAAGGGATGGCCAGAATAGATAAATCAGAAGTAACAAGAGGAAATATTTTATCGAGGTTCAGATGTAGAATGTCAATTGCTCTATGTAATGGGTGATATGGAGGTGGATATCAGAATACATCATATTCATATTGTAAAATGGAATGGAACTGAGTGGAAGAATTATATTCATTTCAGGGATTATCTTAATGCAAATGAGAATGTGGCATTGCAGTATGAAAAATTAAAGGAAGAACTTGAAAGTAAGTATGCATATGATAGGGGTGCATACACGAATGGCAAACAGAATATGATAAACAAAATTTTAGGCAAATGAAAAAGGAGGCAAGTATGTTAAGGTTAAGACCATACAATAAAAATGATGCAGAAATAATTATGTCATGGATAAAAGACAAGAGCGCTTTTTATAAATGGACAGCAGGAGTTTTAGGCGAATATCCAATTTCTGAGGAGCAATTCAATACAGTAAGTAATCTTATGGCATTTACTGCTATAGATGATAACGATGTAGTGGGATTTTTTACCATGAGAAGACCAAATGAATTTTTTAATGAATTACGGTTTGGCTTTGTAATCGTTGATTCGAGAAAACGTGGGCGGGGATATGGAAAAAATATGCTGAAATTAGGCTTAAAATATGCTAAAGAAATATTCGGCGTTAATAAAGTTTCATTAGGCGTTTTTGAGAATAATGAATCAGCTTATTATTGCTATAAGGCGATAGGTTTTGAGGATGTATCACAAGATGAAATAGAAAAGTATACTGTAATGGGAGAAGAATGGAATTGCCTTGAACTGGAAATAAATCTATAAAGTAAGTAAGATTTAATTTGTAATTGTTCTTGCAGTGCACATGATATAGATATATATGTTAGGATACTATCTAAGAAAAGTACCCATGACAGTGCGCTAAGCGTCCGGAGGACGATTGTTTAGCGCCGACCGAAACGGAGTGTAGACGTGGCGCCGATGACGGCTTATGAGATCATTTCGATTTTCATTGGGATATTTGCATTGTTGATGTCTTTTGGTAGCTTAGTTGTAGCGTTGCTTGCCCTTCTCGATAAGAGAAACAAGCACAAATAAAAATACCTATTCTGTCTGATCCACAGGATAGGCGGTGTCCTTAAGGACATTCATTAACCTAAACTCGGAGCATCCACCTTTGGAGTGGGTGCTTTCTGTTTAATTAGATATTATCATCTTATGAAGTGATATTTCAGATTGGAAATAAAGATAATATGAATGCCAAAAATGAAGAAGGATTGTTGGCAAAAGGATTTTAACGGGATTTATGGATGAGTTCCAAGCTAGAAATCCGAACTTGTATGTATTCTCGGCACATTTGCATATGGATGAAGAAACACCGCATCTGCACATTGATTTTGTACCATATATTACAGGAAGTAAGCGAGGACTTGATACAAGGGTATCATTAAAATCTGCACTAGCGGCAGAAGGCTTCACCGGTGGCACTATAGGTGCTACCGAATTAAATCAATGATTGGATAGCCAGAAGCAGGAAATAACTTCTGTGGTTGCACAGCTTGGGGAAGAGGTTTCTGTGAAGAAACAGGAATTACAGAATGTTACTATAGAAAAGGAACTGGCTGAGGAAGCTACACAGAAGGCAAATGAAGAGAGAACTATAGCACAACAGGAGAAGGAAGTATTGCTTGCAGGTAATAGGGATTTGAGAATGGAAAATTCAAGGCTTGAAAGCCACAAGAACAGACTTCGCATGGAAAATCATGATTTGAAGCAAAAGCAGTTACAGTTGCAGACAGATAATGAAGAACTGGAACAAAGGCATGAAGATTTACAATACAAGAATAGTGAATTGCAGAATGTGAATGACCAGTTGTCCGCTGATAATTATTCTCTGGAGCAAAGGAATGATGCGTTGCAATTGGATAATCAGGCATTAAGACAGAAATACAATGATTTGCAACAGAATAATGTTCAACTTGAAAAGCAACAAAATGAGCTTAAGAGCCATATAGAGCAGATGGTGCAGTCGGAGCAGTTATTACAGCGTGATGTAAGAAAGTATGATGAAGCATCGGAGTGGCAATTGCCGGAACCGGGAGCATTTGCAAGTGCTAAGTCATTTCGGGATAAGGTAGCCATGCCGTTTGTGAATAAGCTTAAAACACTGATAAAGAATCTGACAATCCAGTGTGTAAGGCTAAAAGAGGAAGTAATACAGCTTCGAAAGGAAAAGAAGAGATTGTCAGATGATGTGGAGTTTTTCAAGAGCAAGATTAAGGATATGAGTGATAGGACAGAGCTGTTGCAGGAAAAGGCTGATGATCTGGAGCGTGTGAAGAAATATGTTGGTGTGGGGCAGATTGATACGATTATTCGTAAGGTAAAGGAACAGGAGCGTACAGAGCAGCAGATAAGGCAGTATGACAGGTCTTATGGGACAAGATAATTGGAAGGATGGATTGATGAGATGAAAGATAATCGAATGGATAATATCGTGGAATGTGCTTATAACATGGATAACGGTTATGTTGAGGTGTGGTTTACAGATGGAAATATGTTGCGGATAAAGTGCGAGAAAGTGGAGGCTGCTCTGAGGACAACAGAGCAGTCACTGGCGAAGTTGCATAGGTTGTTGGATAACAAGCCAATAGAATATGTGGCAATGGCTTTGTCCGGGGAAATGCAGGCATATTGTGATATCGAGGATGAGATGGTTAAAGGAATGTTTGGGACGATTGTGCAGGGGTATCTGAAAAAGGGGCATAACCGGGCTACGGCGGAAATGATGGCTAGGGAGTTCTTTCGGTATGAGAGTTGAATAAAGATAAATTGAACTATTAGATAAAATTGTACAGTAATAAAGATAAGGGTAATGGTCGGATGATTTGTTTTATGATATAATAATATGAAAAGTTTGGATCTTGAATCAAGGCTGGTATTGCAAGATGCAATTGTCATAAGAGGAATATATTTATTGATGAAATACTGGAGGATAGCGTAATGGTTACATATTATGAGTTGAAAGATTTAATATGCAGGGTATTTGGAAATAGGCAAGATGAAATAGATGACAGTGATTTGGTATTAACAATAAGAGGAATACACTATTCCGAGCCAAAGACAGAATTTATATTGAAGAATGATGAGCTAAAAGAGATTTTCGAAAAGGTTAATTCTGCACAAATACATGGATTGGAGTTATTAGTCGAGCATAAATATGAGGTTGCTGTGGAAATAGATAGACCAATAATTCATACGATGGAATTTCCGCAGGTTTCATTAGATAAAGAAAATAGTATTGAATATCAGATAGGATTATGTTCAGTTGAATATTGTGTTTTTCTTCTCATTACGTTAATTGAAAAAAGTAAACAGCAAAATAAAAGAAGAGTTATTTTGCCTACTAAGTTTAGACGTGGATATCCTTATCAAATTGATAATGAGAATGATGAAAAGGAATTAGATTGGAAAGAAATTTTAATTCGAATTATGAGAGAATTTTCGATAAAAATTATCACTCCAAACTATAGCAGTCTTGAAAAAAATAGAAAAAGAAAAGAAGCATATGTGTTTGAGTTTATATATAAAACAGAACAAGTTGTAGGTGAATATGCTGACATAGAAGATATACTTCCAACATTAGAGATGGGTAGGAGAATGGTAGATAGTGTTCCAAACACTATAGAGACAATTCCTCGAAGAGAATATATTTCGGATGTTGTTGATTATTATAGACTGGCTTTTTCATCTGCAGATCCATATATTAAATATATTTCATTCTATCATATTATGGAATATTTTTATGATGAGGTTTATAAGAGAAAAATAGTAGCTGATTTAATAAACAAAATTACACATCCCGACTTTTCATATAAGGATGAAGAGAAGGTATATGAAATAGCAACATTTGTAAAAAATAGAATGCATATGAATGATGAATCTGGACAAGGAGATGAGCTAGAGTCTTTAAAATACGTGCTAAAAGAATATGTGGATATAGAACAGTTAAAGAATAAATTGAATTCTATAGATCAGGATTCGATAATGTTTTATCAAAGTAACAAGGTTGCATTCTGTAAGGCACCAACAATCCCATGGAATGATTCAGAGGGGGTATATAATCAGATTGCAAGAAGAATTTATTATACCAGAAATTCATTAATTCATAGCAAAAGTGGTAAAAATCGAGAAAGGTATAAACCATATAAAGATGAAAAGGAACTTCAAAAGGAAATACCTTTAGTAAGAGTGATAGCAGAAATGATAATAATTAATTCGAGTAAAATAGTATGATTACATAAATTGAATTGTTCATTTATGGCTCCATTTGGCTCTAAAAATTTTGGGCGAGGTACACAAAAATGCAAAATGTGATGAATATGAAGAATAAAAACACAAATATGTACCACGAAACAATCAAATAAATCTCTCCGCCCAAGAGTTTGAATAAATGATACGAGCCAAGAAATGCCGGATTTTCGGCTTTCTTGGCTTGTTTTTTGTTGCGTGACAATCAAATGACAATAATTTTTTGTATAGTGTAAATTACCAGATGAGAAAAGGGTTAAAGCAATCCGTACTTAGTTGCAATTATAGTTAATATAAAGATAAGTAAGGAAGGAATAAAGCCAATTACTATTCCGGTAATGAAAGAATGGTTATTTGAATCCTCATATTGCTTTTTAAAACTGTCTAAATGTTTTTTTGTTGTAGCTAAATCGATTTTTAGAGTGGCAATATCATCGCTTTGTTTATCGGTTAATTTGTTGAGTGTATCTATTTGGGCATTGAGTTTTATATTTTCGTATCTGATTTTTTCTAATTCATTTAGTTGTGATTCTTGTGTTGAGTTAAGTCTGTCCATTTTCCCACAAACGGTGTCCTCGTAGTCAGGAAGTTCGGGTTGGTATATTTCTATATTTGATAAAGTTTTGCTTAGCGGTTTCAAAGTGTTAATGTCCATATTTTTATCTCCATTTTGTTGAATTACTCCTTCTTCGGTTTCCTTTTTCTCTTCACATACGAGAAATCTGGAAACAAGTCTTTTAATAACTCAGCAGTTTCTGCTGCCTTTTTATCCTCATTCAGATTCTGAACCAGTAGTTGGTCGTCATCATCAAGATTCAACGAAACAGTATACTCTTTATCCGGAACTATCGGATTCATCGGAAACTTTATCTCTTTAAGATAATAATCCGTTTCGGTTATTTCGCCATTCTCTAGCTTGTCTCGCAGGCGTGCAATGCTTAACCATTTTCTTAAAGTTATCAAGGTCTTCCTGTGGGCGGGGACCGGCACTTGGAAGCCGTTCTTCAAATTTGAAGCATACCTCGCCATTTTTCATAGTGGGGCATAGTCCGTATGCCCATTCTATATCAAACAGCACATGGAGTGCACTGAAGATATTGGCAACATCCTGGTCTGATAATGCATAAAAACTGACACCTAGATTGTTGGCGATATTGAGTAAAGTCGCCTCGTCAGGATATCGGTTTCCGAGCTCGTAGTTTCGGATTGTGGATTCGTTTAGTCCGCATTTATCTGCCAATTCCTTTTGCGTCATTTCCGCTGCAGTTCTGAAATTCCTAATTAAAAAGCCTATCCGGTTGGTGAATTTTTCGCCCATTTTAACTTCTCCTTATAAGTGTAATGAGTGTTGTAGCATGCACGAAAACACAAGGTACAAATCATGCACTTACATAAATTATAACATCAACAGTACAAAAGTGAAATGCCTTTTGCTAAAAAGTTTTGACAGTACAAAAACGAACTGTAATGTAAAACACATCAAAACCGTTCAGAAATGAACTAGATAATAAAACGAAAGAGAGGAGGCATTTGCTTATGGAGAACAAACGATTTTTAACAGCACAGAATGTTATGAAAATGCTGGACGTATCACTATCCTATGCTTATAAGCTGATACGGCGGCTGAATGCAGAACTTGAGGCTGAAGGATTTGTGACAATAAAAGGGCGTGTCAGTACGCAGTATTTTATGGAACGAATCTACGGACTGTCCACAGACAAGGAGGTGGGATGGATGGCGGTTATCAAGAACAAAAAGACCGGAATGTGGGAGGTGAGGACTTATTATAAGGATTTGACCGGAGAAAGGAAGCAGAAGACCAAGAGGGGCTTTGCGAAGAAAAGCGAAACCATTGAATGGGAGCGGAACTTCAAGCTGAAAGAGAATCATAGTATCAGTATGAGCTTTCAAAGCTTTGTGGATATTTATTTGACGGATTTGGAGCCGAGAATAAAACGCAACACATTCCTAACAGAGAAGCATATTATTGAGACTAAGATTCTGCCATATTTCGGGAAAAGAAAGTTGGATGATATTCGTACTTCGGATGTCATCCAGTGGCAAAATGAGATTATGAAACTGAAAAAGGATAATGGGGAGTTGTTTTCTCCGACTTATCTGAAAACAATTCACAATCAGCTCAGTGTCATATTAAACCATGCAGTCAATATGTATGGGCTAAAGGATAATGTGGCACGAAAAGCCGGAACTATGGGGAAGGAAGAAAATAAGGAAATGGAGTTCTGGACACAGGAGGAATTTCAGAAATTTTTGGAGTGTGTGGCAGATAAGCCGATTTCGTATTATGCATTTGAAATGCTTTACTGGACGGGAATACGAGAGGGAGAATTGCTTGCCCTGACACCGGCGGATTTCAATTTTGAAAAGAAAACTCTTCGGATAAATAAGTCATATCAGAGGCTGGAGGGCGAAGATGTGATTACGGATCCGAAAACACCAAAGAGTAACAGGACAATCGTTATGCCGGATTTCCTTGCTATAGAAATGGGGGATTTTATAAAAAGAATATACGGAATAAAGATGAATGAGAGAATTTTTACCATTTCAAAAAGTTATCTTCATCACGAAATGGATAGGGGAGCAAAGCTTGCAAGAGTGAAAAGAATCCAGATTCATGGATTACGACATTCACACATTTCTCTATTAATCAATTTAGGGTTTTCTACATTGGCAATAGGGGAAAAGTTCGGACATGAGGCGGTGGATATGCTTAAGGAAGAAAACCGGAGTTTGAAGGACAAGCTGGAAAAGGCGTATGAGTTTATGAAGCAGTTTGTGATTGGTGGGATAAATTTGCTGGAGAAGTTTCTGGAATGGATTGTGGAGAAAGTAAAGGATGTGAAAAAAGAAAAGAGGTAGCGTGTATTGTATATGTTATCTCAAAATTGTAATGAGCTGTTTGATTCTTTCACTATAAGTGAAAACATAGGTGCAAAAATTTGTGGTATGATCCAGCCAAGGAGGTGAGATACCATGAAACAATTTTATACATGCAAAGATGTAATGGATGTGAAGGGAGTAGGAGAATCTAAATACAAAATAATTAAATGTTTGAACCAAGAATTAAATACTAAAGGATACAAAACAGTAAGTGGAAAAGTATCCAGTAAATACTTTGAGGAAAGAGTTTACGGAATTGAATCAAATAACACAAAATAGAGTGTTGAATTTGTAGTATTTATGGTAAAATACAGGAGGATGCGATGTCTTTAGCAGATAAAATTTTTACATGTTTTAAAGGAGCAGAGAGGTTTACATTAAAAGAAGCATACGAAAAATATTCGTACAAACCGGCTGAAACAATTCGGGCAAGGATATATGATAATTTGGGCGTGAAATTTAAACGTATCGCAAAGGGTATATATTGCACGGTCGAATCAGAGAATGAAAAGTGTATCGTTTTAGAAGGTAATGGACGGGATTTATCTATTATAGAAGATAATAGTATAGATTGTATTTTTACAGACCATCCATGGCTGGATATAAAATCAAATAAAGGTGGAACCAGAGCATTTGCAGTGTATGATTGTTTCAAATATACACTAGATGACTTTAAGGAAAAAGCAAGGGTTTTAAAAGATGGTTGTTTTTTGGTAGAAGTTCTACCGGCGGAAAATGAAAATAACTATGAATATTTATATCAGATTAAGCAATATGCAAAAGAAGCGGGTTTCATTTATTATTCGAAGGTTGCATGGAAGAAAGGAACCTTTGTAAGCAATACAGGAAGAAAAGCAAAAAATACGCAAGATATTATGATTTTCTCTAAAGGAAAAGCGAGAAATATGCGTATTGACACAAAGAGAACAGAGCAGACCGGTAAATTGACATATATGAGTGGCTGTAAAGGAATGCTACCGACCATGTTTGATGTTCAACCTGTATCAAAGAAGGATAGAATTCATCAAAGTGAATTACCGGTTCCGTTGTGTGAACAAATTCTTGGGTTCTTGACTTATGAAGGAGAGGTCATTTTAGATTCGTTTGCGGGCAGTGGTGCAGTGGGTGAGGCGGCACTAAATCTGAAAAGAAATTGCATTCTAATTGAAATATTAAAAGATAATATTGAAAAGATTAAGAAAAGATTTGAGAAAAATGTTTTGATGAAAACAGCAATGGAGTGGTAAAAAATGAATCTGACAATGGACGATAAAGTGGCTGAAAATTATAAAAGTAATTCTCAGAAAATACGAGTAATAACAGAACAGTGGGTAAGCAACAATTTGTTCTGTCCGTATTGCGGTAAAGAAAAGATTGCTCATTTTGAGAATAATAGACCAGTTGCGGATTTTTATTGTCCAGATTGTGCGGAGGAATACGAATTAAAAAGTAAGAATGGAACAATTGAGAATAAGGTAAATGATGGCGCATATGACACAATGATAAAAAGAATTGAATCAATTAATAATCCGAACTTCTTTTTTATGAACTACAATAAGCAGGATTTGCATGTAAAAGATTTTTTGATGGTTCCGAAGTATTTTTTCTCTCCAGAGATTATCGAAAAGAGAAAACCTTTATCGGATACGGCAAGAAGGGCAGGTTGGGTAGGTTGTAATATAGTCTTGAAGCAAATTCCTGAAGAAGGAAGAATTTTCATAATAAAAAATGAAATTGAGATACCGCAGAAAGAAATTATATCAAAAGTAAAAAGAACAGATTTTATAAAACAGTATAAGTTAGATGCAAGAGGTTGGGTTTTAGATGTTTTAAATTGTGTGAATCAAATAGAAGGACGAGATTTTACTTTGGAGCAGATGTATAAGTTTGAAGATGTACTGTCAAAGAAACATCCAGATAACAACCATATTAAAGATAAGATACGTCAGCAGCTCCAGATACTAAGAGATAAAGGAATATTAGAATTTAGAGGAAGGGGACATTATAGAAAAATATAGAGTTATTAGCTTGACAATTGAATAAAAGGGTGAGATTAGGATGACAATAAAATGACAATAAGAAGAAAAGAAAAAAATATAGAAAACAGTGCATAAATGAACCGTTTTGGTAATGAAAGCATTCCTAAATGCATGAAAACAACTTTGCAAAGAAGAGTTTGAATAAACGATATGAGCGCAAGGGTAAAATTTTTGTAGGAAAATTAAATAAAATAAAGAAGAAGCACCTGTTTCTATGTTAGGATAAGTTAACCGACAAAATCCAAAGAAAGAGGTGCTTCTATGATTAACAGTATACAACATTTTCAACAGAATGGGGTAAAAAGATTATTAAAAATTTTTGAGGAATACGGGAAATATAATATATAGAGAAGATCTATGGTATTAGTGAATCCGGTAAATATGGTACGCTAAAACAGAAATATAAACTGTACAGGATATATAGTATCGATAGCTATGAAGGAAAAACTAAACCTAAAATAGTTATTACGGAAGACAGTAGTTCAGAATATCAGTTAAAAATAATATTTGCAAAAAGAAAAATATAAAGTGTGATCCTATGACTAGCTTGATGGATTTTTTTAATATATACGGACGAGAAAGCACGGATAATTGCTGATGGCGTAGCATTTGACTTTGAAATGGACAGAGTAATATAATGGATTCAATACAGAAATCCTAAGATTGCAGAATTTTTAAAGAACTGTAAATTTGTAAAAGAATTTGGAGAAGGTGTTAATCGTATGTATAATAAGTTAGAGCTGGTTGGATTAAAAGCTCCAGTTTATCATCATACAAATGCTTTTAGTTTGCAGGCGGTTATTTATAATTCAAATGCTGAAAAAGTTGGCTATTTGGCTGGAAAGTTAGCTGTTGAGAATGAAAACATGGCGATTGAGAGTGAAAAGTTGTCTTTTCAAAACATAAAGCTGACTATTGAGAGTCAGGCTTATAATGAACCGAAAAAAAAGAACATATTAAAAGTATATGAAGAAATTGAAACTAATCAGATATTTGGCGCGCCTGAGGTAGAGAGAGTATTGAAATGTTCAACTTCAACGGCTAAGAATATTATGAAAAAATTAAGAAAAATAGGTGTTGTTGAAGAAGTTAAGGGAAAAGGTAAGGGAAAGTATACTTTTATTTCTGATTTCAATTATGTTAAAAAGGTAAACAAACCTGCAAACCATCGGAACTACACACAGTAATGATAAAATGCTTTGGTACCGGATTGACATTAAAAGTACATGAAATCCAGTATTTTCAAGGCCTGAGACCACGCAAAATTGCGCGGTCTCAGGTCTTTTTTCTTACAGAGGAATAGAATTTAGATTCGGGAGATATGCTGACAAAATATTAGTATGATTTTTTGGAATCAAGTAGAAGATATTGGCAAGAATAATGAAAAATAGTGAAAAAATAGTGTAATTTTAATGAAAAATTGACACTCCCATGATATAATATATGTGTTAGGAGGCTGCTTTTTTTATGATAAAAATTACTTTGTCAAATGAGATATTAAAGTATATTACGGAGATAGACAAAAACAGATATAAAGTATCGGAGGCTTCGTTGCCGGTTGATGTAGCAAGTAAGCTACGAAAAAATTCAAAGAAGAAAAGTTCCTATGCGTCTGCTAAAATTGAGGGGAATCCTCTATCAGAGAAGCAGGTGGATGAGGTTATTGATAGTGATGAACGAAAACATTATCTTAAACCTGAGCAGGAGGTCCGTAATTATTTCCTGGCACTGAATTATCTGGAAGAGAAGGCGGCGGAGAAGGAGCAGTTTTCCAAGAAACTGATATTGGATGTACAGAAGTATGTTGAAAAAGGAGCCTCGAAAGAAAAAATAGGACTTCGGGGACCAATGCCACCCGGAGTATTATTTGCTGTATATGATTCACAAACAGGGAACCCTGATTATATTCCTCCGGAATACATTGATATACCGGATTTGTTGGATGAATTGGTAAAATATGTGAATACAACAGATGATCATCCGCTTATAGTCGCAGCCGTGGTTCATTATCAGCTTGTAACTATTCATCCATTTGAGGATGGAAATGGGCGAACAGCAAGGTTACTCTCGGGATATATTTTAGACATAAACGGATATGGTTTTAACGGAATTGGCTCGTTAGAAGAGTATTTCGCATATGATATTGATGAATACTATGAATCAATCCAGATGGGGCTGCCTGCACTGTATTATTCGGGACGGGATAATCCCCCTCACCCTGAGATTTGGATCAATTATTTCCTTCGCATGGTACTGCTGTATTCAAGTAAGGTTTGCGAATTGTCGGAGAGTTCAAATGGTGAAGAATTGGAAGGAAACCTTTCGTATCTAAAAGGTAAAGAGAGAGAATTACTTTTGCTGCTCATGAAGAATTACAAAAGAGAGTTCACGCCTATCGAAGTTAGCAAAGAACTTAAGGTTACAAATAAGACCGTAATCAATCGACTTGCAACACTTGTAAAAAATGGATTTGTCGTTCCGAACATGGTTAAGGAGCGTATACGTTCCTATGAACTTTCTGATTTTACAAGGCAGAATGAGAAGAAGATAAGAAAACTTTTGGAGTGAGACAGGAGCATCTGATGAATGTAGGTGTGCGGAATGTAATTAAGCGGCCAAATTTATTTACATTTATGATTTTAGAATGATTATAAATCAGCAGAAAAATTAGCAGAATCAGCAGATTCAAAAACATAAGAATCAAAAGTATTTTTCATAAGAGAATATACTAACCATATCTTAACCAATGTGGTTAGGAATTTCTTAATGAGTTTATGATAGAATGGGAAGGAAAAAGTGATGGAAGTAAAATTTTATGATACAGTTAATGATGAACTATTGAAATTTGCAGTAATTATCTCACAGAGTAACGGCAAATGGGTATTTTGCAAGCATAAAGAAAGAGATACATATGAAGTGCCGGGAGGGCATAGAGAAGCTGGAGAGGATATTCTTGAGACAGCTAAAAGGGAGCTACAGGAAGAAACGGGAGCGGTCAAGTTTGAGATAAAACCGATATGCGTATATTCAGTAACCGGTAAGAACAGAGTAAATGAGACTGGGGTGGAAACATTTGGACTGCTTTGTTTTGCAGAAATAACTGAATTTGCGAAAGAATTACATAGCGAAATGGAGAAGGTTGTGCTTATGGATGAACTGCCTGAGAACTGGACATATCCTTTGATACAACCGGAACTTATTGAGGAATGGGAACGAAGAGTAAAATAACGTATATGGAAAAATGAATGTATTTCAAGGCAGATTTGAGGAGATGGTCAATGATAGAGAAAATGAAGGTAGAATTTGGCAGAACATCGGATATTGATTCATGGATGCAATTAGTCAGAAAAGTAAGTTGGAATTTTCCGGGATTAGAGACAGAGCAGAGTATAGATGAACACAAAATAACAGTATTGAAATTCATGAATTATAGATGTGCTTTGTGCGTGAAAAAAGAACAAGATATTGTTGGTGTGCTTTTATATTCAAGAAAGCATAATATGATATGTTGTATGGCTGTTGATCCGGCTTATCGAAAAAGGGGAATTGCTTCACTACTTTTAAGCGAGGCACTTGATAAGCTTGACAGAGATAAAGATATAATTGTGTCTACATTTAGAGAAAATGATGTCAAAGGAATTGCACCTAGAAAATTATATAAGAAATTTGGCTTTGAAGAGGGTGAGCTGATTGAAGAATTTGGATATCCTAATCAAAGGTTTGTGTTGCATGCTGACAAAAGTGCTATTATATAGATATTATCGTGGCGGTATCCTTCCCACAGTTTTGCATCATCCAGGGTCAATAATAGCTGTAAGCATATTGGTTTATTCGGTCGGTAATTTTTTATGGTTTCCGAAGAGAGAATAATGGGTATTGGCAGTACAGTTTATTGTAGGTGGTATATTAGTGCTGAAGTTCACTATACGATTTATATATAGGAAAATGGTAACACCCTGTGTCGAAAAAATGTAACATATAATATTGGAGGCTTTTTATGGATAATAGTAAAGTTATAGATATAGTTTTGGAATATTTGCGTAATAAACAAAATTTGACAGATTTGGAAAAAGATATACTTTCATCTTTAAATAAATTGAATGAGAAACCGTTTGATAGAAGTGGTACAGAACAAAAATTGATTGAAAACAATATTAAGTATGAAAATATGATTATTCCAATGCAACTGGGAGATGAAGCGCACTTGTTGCCTTTTGCACAGCTTAGTGATGATGAAATTTGGAATAACTTATATTTACAAGTTTTGGGGCTTTGCTTGAAAGAGTTGCAAATCATATCTTAACTCCCCCCGCCGTCAGGCATGCGCCTGACGGCTTCTCATATATAACACCCCTTTTATTTACATCTTTATCTCTGCTTAAGCTCTTCTCTTTCTGCATACAGTTCCGGCAGCGGTGGCTGTGAGTGCGGATACCATAAGTATTACGATGAGTAATGCAATATCGGTATGGCAGCCGGTAGCAGGCGGAACATCCGTGGAAGGTTTATCCGTGGAAGGCTTATCCGTGGAAGGCTTATCTGTGGAAGGCTTATCCGTGGAAGGTTTGTCCGTGGAAGGTTTATCCGTGGAAGGCTTGTCTGTGGATGGCTTATCCTGACCCGGTTTGTCGCCGGATGGCTTGTTGTCGTCATCATCCTGGAGACGTGCTGTGATCGTCTGGGCAGCGGTTATCTCGTTTGCGGCATTTGCGTCTGAGAAATATTTGTCACAGATGCTGCAGTGCCAGTATTCGATGTTGCCCTCTGATTTGGTTGTAGCGGCTTTGGCTGCAACGTGGGTAAGGCTGTGGCTGATGGACTCGCTGTAAGAGCAGCCAGGGTTGGTGCAGTGGCGTGTGTGCGAACCGTCTGCTGCTATTTTCCAGTCAGACATAACGTGCTTTTTGGCAGGTGTCAGGATTTCGCCGCATACAGAGCAATGTATAGGTGTTGTGCAGTTTGTTACTGTCCGAATTGTTGTGCATAACGGCAATTTTATTCCACTGATTGTTTCCGTCATTATTGATGACATAAGCTATCTGGTCTGTTGAGGTTGTGTCGAAAACAAAATCACTGCAGCTTGATGTTGAACCCGAGGTTAATTTGCTTATTGTCTTTCTGAGCTGTATCAGGTTGCTGTAGTATGCATGAAGGTCGGAATATGTTATAAGGTTATTCCAGTTGATGGCTGATGACTGTGAGGAACTGTAACACATTTCATCACCGGAACGGATAACGATGCTTCCCATAGAAGTATATTCCATCGAAGCTGCAAGCTTGATTAGTGCAATGGCGTTATCGTCCCTGGTGCCGCGTGCGATTCCAAGGGAATCGGTAATGCGGTCGTAAAGAGAAAGTCCGCTGTCATCATGCAGGTAGTTAGTGCACTGGGCCGGACTTGTCAGATTATTGCCCTTGTCAGCGAGAATGCCTGTCTGAATAGCTTTGGACATATTTGTGCCGCCGTTTATGTAAGTCATGATCTTGTTGCTGTATGTGCTGTTATAGAATGAAATTCCCTCTTCTGCGGTCTTGGCATTGGCAAGTGATACAAGGCGGAGTCTGGTGCCGCGGCAGGTGTTGTTGCAGATCGCCGTATCGTCCGGATAAGGAAGTACAGTATCACATGATATACTGATGGCAGGCGATATTTTATTGAGTTCTTGACGTATTTCATTTAAAAATTCTTTATCAATGAGACCACCGTTCTCAAAATGAAAACCGTCCACATGATATTCGTTAACCCACTGGGTAAGCGTATTGATGATGTAATGGCGGAACATCAGACGCTCGGTTGCGCAGTCGTTGCCATTGCCGGAGCCGTTGGATTTATCACCGTTTGTTTTTATTCTAAGATAATAATCAGGTACGGTTTTCTGAAACGGAAAATCTTCCGAAACGGATGTTATGTCCATATCCATAACAACCGAAAGGCCGGCTTTATGAAGTGCCTGAATCATACTTTTGCATTCACTGACTGTCTTAAGGGCATTATTTTCATTCGTTGAGTAGCTGCTATCCGGCATCATGAATCCCATATTGCTGTAAAAAGGCTTGATCTGTGCAGTTGTAACGCCAAGACGTGCAAGGTAATCAGTGCATGTCGAAATATCCGCACTATCATTAAGGGTGCTTGATTTGGTAAAGGAGAGGAATTTGCCCATAAGATCATTCGGTATACCGGATGAAGGATCAGAGGTAAAGTCCTTGATATCAAGTTCATACGCGATGGACTCGGCAGGATTCTGCACATAAACATGATTGTCTGAATCCCAGCCGTTCGGATCCGTATCTTTAAGGTCCGTTATCAGACTGCGCTTTCCGTCCTTGCCTGCAGCCACGGCATATAAATCAGGGGTTTCATAAGTATTGTATGATTTGTAAGAATTTTTTATGTTATAAGTTGTGATGGTATATGTATAATAATAATCTGTAAAGTTTCCGATAAGTGTTATAGTCCATATACCATTCCATTCACCGTTAACAAGCATCTTTTCAAGACCGTAAGAGCCAACTTTACTGGCACCTACTTCATCATCCGTTCCTTTGGTATAGATATTGACTTTTATATTGGTAGCCACCGGAGCCCATACTCTGAACTCTGAGGCACCTTCGGTACACTTGCAGCCCAGAAATCCGTCATAATTATATTGACTGTCGGTGTCTTCACAAGCCACGGTATAACTGGTATCTACTTGTCGGATTGTATTAATCACTGGATCTTCGGTTGCTGCGGGAATTGAGACGGCTGCTGATGCCAGGGCCATTAATGATGCCATGGAAGCTGCCATAAATCGCTTAAGTTTATTCATATTGTGTCCTCCTGAATTTTTGCCTGCATATCGCGGCTGTAACCTGGTTAAATTATAACATATGAAAATGCAAATGCCGAGAAAAAATGTATAATATGGCACGCATTGATGAACGGAGAAGGAAACGTATTCACCTGCCAGGGAAATGTTATTAACAACTGGTTTGGTGCTGACCGCAAGAAAAAGAGCTTAGATATATTTTCCCCTGCTTTTACATTCTGCTGCATTTGCTTTTTACATTCCTTCTGTATAGTCGTACATGACAATATAATCTGAAAGACTAACTATTAAAAGTCAAGTCTAAAACAAAAGATTTATGAATGAACTG